>Ga0208942_1000014_pt1 | contig 118336 bp, 143 predicted proteins | sample GreLakmeSU08MSRF_FD_187704 | JGI IMG/M metagenome (GOLD analysis project Ga0208942, IMG submission 187704) | Freshwater lentic microbial communities from great Laurentian Lakes, MI, USA - Great Lakes metaG SU08MSRF (SPAdes) | ecosystem: Environmental > Aquatic > Freshwater > Lake | place... | reverse complement strand
TTATAAATATTAATTCTTATTTTTATACCAGTAAACATCTAATTGTTATTTTATTCTGTGTAGTGTAAATCTGATAATGAATATGAATTAATTTATAAATTCACATTCATTTATTACTGATCATAGAATATTAACAAATATGAAAGATAAGAAGAAGAAAGCCAAATTAATTATTTTGTTAGGCATAATTTGGGCAGTTATTACCTTACCTTTACCTTGGATAGTAAATAATCCATTAGTTTCCGATTCACAATTTAATATCATATTAGCGATTATTGGAGTAATGTCAATTCCATTTATTATGTTAGGTATTGTCTGGACATTAAAGCCAGAATTAGCTACTTAGGTAAAACCATTGAAAAGCATCCCAATTTTAGATAAAATACCAGAATTGGATTTGGCAATTGAGGCTGTACATAAAGCTGGAAATGTCATTTTAGAAATATATCAACGAAAATATGAAATAACTACAAAAAGTGATAATTCGCCTATAACTGAAGCTGATTTAACAAGTAATAATATTATTAAAACAATTTTATCAAAAACAAATTATAAAATTTTATCGGAAGAAGATAATGATGATAGGACAAGATTATTTGAAGAAATTATTTGGATAGTTGATCCTCTTGATGGTACATCTGATTTTATAGATAAAACTGGTGAATTTACTATTATGATTGCGCTGATAAAAAATAAAAAACCGATCATAGGTGTTATCGGTTGGCCTACAGAAAAAATAATTTTTGCTGCACAAAAAGATTCTGGTGCTTTCAAATTTTCAAAAGGTAAATGGGATAAAATATCAGTCACAAAAATTTCAGACCTTTCAAAATGTAAGGCAGTTGGTTCAAGGCACCATCTTTCAGAAAAAGAAAAAATGTTTATTAAAAAATTAGGAATAAATAATTTTACCAGTATAGGGAGTTCATTAAAAGTAGGAATGATTAGTTCAGGAGAAGCAGATGTATATCTTACTACAACAACTAAGATGAAAGAATGGGATTCGGCTGCATCATATTGTTTAATTTCAGAAGCAGGTGGAATGATGACAGATATGAATGGAGATGATATTACATATAATAATAAAAATGTAAATCATCAAAATGGAATTTTAGTAACAAATGGATTAATTCATGATATAATTATAAAAAAGTTTAAAAATTTAGAATAGGTTTCTTTTCTTAAGAAATTCTTTTACTTTTTCAGCACAGTCTACTAATTGATCATTTTCTGTGTCAATAAATAAATCTGGATCTAATGGAAATTCATATGGATCGTCAATTCCAGTAAAACCTTTAATTTCCCCTCGTCGTGCTTTAGCATACATACCTTTGACATCTCTTTGCTCACATTTTTCAATTGAACATTTAATATAACATTCAACAAATTGTTCACCAGAATCAATAATCTCCCTCGCATTATCTCTATTTTCCTTATATGGTGAAACAAGAGATACTGCAGATGAAACCCCATGTTTTAGTAATAATTTTGCTAGATGTGCTACTCTTTTGTTATGTTCGTCTCTTCCTGCCTTGGAAAAATCTTTTGGTGAAAACCATTCTCTTAGTTCATCACCATCAAGCATTGCCAAATTTGTAATATGCTTTTGTAATTCTTTAACAATTGTAGTTTTACCTGAACAAGGTAAACCCGTCATCCATAAAATAAAAGGCTTCATTATTTTAAATTTTTAAAATAGCTATTAAGAGCTTACGATATAAACCATGGACAATTTTCTAAATAATCAATTTCTTTTATCATTAAATGCATTTTTGTTGTAATTGCCACCACAGAACGAAACTGCTCAAACATTTCCATCTCTTCCTCTTTTGATAATATTTCACTTTCTGCTTTTTCAAAAATCTGTTCTTCTTTTGACATATGATCCAAAAGATAAATTGAATATGTCTTAAGAAATCTTGCTACAGGTTCTCTTTCATTTTCACCTTTTTTCCAACGTGATAAATGTATTGAAATATTTTTTGCAATTCTTCTTGAAAATTCATGCTCTATCATAAGACTCCTAATTTCTTTTTTTAAATGATCATAACTTATTACGCATGGAAAGTATGAATCCTCTTCTCTTGAATAGTGTATAGAGTCTAAAAATTCTAAAATTATTAAATTTATTTTTTCAATATCTTCAAATGGTATATTTTTTCCATCATAAAGATCTTTGTAGCATTTTATAATTATTTTTTCAAGACGTCTAATCTGTTTATGATCTTCACGTAGAGAATCAGTTGCACTCAATATTATTAAATAATTTATGAGTGCTTAATGTGTATCTAATATAAAAAAGATGATTTTGCTTTCATTTAAAATCTTAAGATTTAATTTTATTATTAATGGTTTGAATATATTTTTGGTTATATTTAGTAAACAATCTTATTTTATCTTGAGCTAAAGCCATAGCACCAGGTCTACTATTCATATAGCTGTCAATTGATAATTGTTCAGCTAATATTTTTTTTAAATCCTCTTTAGTTTGTAAGTTGAGTTTTTTAATTAAATAATGAAATTCATTCTCAAGTAAATTCTTTATGTCAGGAATTGCAGGTGGAATGGCTCCTATGATTTCTTTTGTAGTTATTTTTCCAAAAACTTTTTTATTTAAATCGAGCAATATTCATTTATTAATTTAGTCTTATAAATTGAATTTGGTTTTACTACCAAAAATTATAATTGAATAATAAAACATTATAAGAAATCAATTTTATGCATAGTATGGCAATTCCAGAAGAAGTAAAAGATTATGTTGAAAAAAATATTAAATTAATGCTTACACAAACTGAAACATATTTACCATTTATAAAAATAGCATTTCCATATTCAAGAAATTTAGCAGATGGTGTTTACAATCTAATTATGGGTAGTGCATTATCTGTTTTCATAAATCAATATGCAATTAGAATGAAGTATCCAACGGCAGATGATTTTTCAGAATTTGGAAAATTATCTTTCAAATACAGAGAGCAGGTAGACCAGTTTTTTAAATAATATTTAGATGAAAGGAAATAATAAATTCAAAATATGGTTTTTTCTTATCATGTAATTAAATTTGAAAGTATATCATTTTTACAAGGTACAGATTGGTCACAATCAATTGGTGATAAAGGAATTTTATATAAATCTATTAAAGATCCTTTTTCTAAATTAATAATTCAGTCATTAAATAATTCAGAAAAATTATTTCACGTTCCTAAAGACAGAACTGTAATTGTTGTAAATAAAGTGGTACACTTTTTAGGTGAATTAGTTTAAATTTATTTAGAAAATAATAATCTTGTTATAATTAATTATAGTTGGCATGTATCTTTTTCCTACAATTAATGTATGAATTGATAATCCAACATTTGTCATAATATTAATAGCTAAAATATTATGCAAATTAATTTATTTAAAAAAACTTTTTTTAATATTAATAAATTATTTAAAGAAATCAAACTCTTGATCCCTTTTTTGTTTTGGTAGATTATCCACAACAGCTTGTACTACTTCATTATGATTGTATGTAAGATGTCGTAAAAATTTTGCTGATTCATCAGATCTTTTTTTTGGATCTGCAAATATCATTTCAGGGCTACACAATTCATTCATCATTGTATTACATTCTTTACACGGTATAAAATCAAGAAAGAGTTTCATAATTTGTCATTATTTTCTTAGTATTTAGACCATTTTATAGAAGATATCGATATTAATTTATTTTTATATAATTATAGATTTTTGTGTAACTTGGTTTTTTACCATTTACTTTTTTTCATTTTTAGTAATTAAATTACTAAAAATTTTATTTATTAGGAAGGTTTTACAATATCTCTTTAGAACTATACTATACTCTATCAATTTTTCCGCAAGTGAAAAAAATTGGAAATAGGATATATTCACTAATTTTATACATAATGTAATTGGTAAAAACTAAGAAAAAAATAGTAATTTTAGGAGGTGGATTTGCTGGAGTAGAGTGTGCCAAAAAATTAGAGTCATATTTTGGAAATAATTCAGAAATTGAAATAATAATGATAAGTGAGGATAATTTTTTATTATTTACACCAATGTTGCCACAAGTCGCGTCAGGTATGATTGAAACTAGGCATATTGTATTACCAATTAGAGCTATATGCAAAAAGACAAAATTTTATGAAGGTAAAATTAAGAATATAGATCCTTTTGGAAAATTAGTAACACTATGGGGTACAGTTGAAAAAAGAGGGGCAATAATTTATTACGATTATTTAGTAATTGCGTTAGGCAGTGAAACAAACTTTTTTGGTATGGCTGATGTTGAAAAAAACGCATTTACAATGAAAACTCTCAATGATGCAGTAATGTTGAGAAATAGAATTATAGATATGCTTGAACAAACTGAAAATGAAACAGATCCTATTCTACGAAAAAGTTTACTAACATTTGTTATAGCGGGTGGTGGATTCGCTGGTATTGAAACTGCAGGAGAGATCATGGATCTATTACTTGATGCAAGAAAGTATTATTCCACAATTCAGAAAAATGATATTCGTGTAATCATAATTGAATCTCTTCCAATGATCCTTAATGGGTTTAATCAAAAATTAGCTGAATTTGCAAAAGAAAAGATGATACATCGAGGTATTGAATTTAAACTAAAAAATGTAGTTACAAAATTTGATGGAACTGAGGTCAGCATAAAATTACTAAATGAAAATCTAAAAGAACCACTTGTAGAATCAGAAATAGAAATAATTAGAACTAAAACATTGATTTGGACAGCAGGTGTCACTCCGGTTAATACAATAAAAAGATCAATGTTCAAAATGGAAAAAGGTAAATTAATTGTAAATGATTTTCTTGAAGTTCCAGAATTTTCTGGGGTTTTTGCAATTGGAGATTGTGCATTATTTACAGACCCTAAAACAAATCGCCCGTTTCCACCTACTGCACAAATTGCAGAAGCACAAGCAAAAATTGTATCTTATAATCTAAATGCCCTAATTAAAAATTCAGATAAGAAAATGTTTGAATATAATTCTAAAGGACAAATGGCAATAATTGGAAAAAGAACAGGAATTGCAACATTTTTTGGAATGAATATTTCTGGATTTTTAGCATGGATAATTTGGAGAAATGTATATCTTTCAAAAATAGCATTACCTGATAAAAAAATCAGAGTTTTATTGGATTGGATAATTGATTTATTATTTGATAGAGATGTTTCAAGATTAAAACTTGTTAAACGTGATACAGAAAAAGAATACAAAGCTTTAGACGAAATAGATGATGTTTGGTGATTTTTCATTAATCTACAAATTATAGATAGAATGTAAAATAAACTATTAATTTTTTGAAATATTATTATTTTTAAATATTAAGTTTCTTTTTTTGATTATTAGCACCACAAACACAATTCCAATTGAAGCAATAATTCCAAATATAATAAAAATGAATTGATCTTTAATAATTGGTTGTTTTTCTTTTATTGATTCAGATATTATTTTAAACGAATTAGTAGATTCTTCAAATTTAGTAATATAATCATTGAAATTCTCTATTCCATTACTATATGTAAAACTATAAAATTTATCATTGGTTGAAATTATTACTTCTCTGAATTGTATTGTAATTGCGGTTTCATTTGTTTGGAAAAACCCGGCTGCATTAGTAATATATGCTTGGTTTCCATTAATTGTTGATTTTTCTTGAGAAAGAATTTTAAAATTACCTGAATCAACTACTGTTTTTAGAAATTCATTTTTTTCTTGAATCATATCATCAATACTTTTTCCATTCATATTAGAAATTGTTAAAGAAATTACTGGTGGAGATGATCCAACTTTGGCACCTATTGCAACTACATCTGGAATAGTTGGATCAGATTTTGTTGGTTGTTCTATTATCCAGCCTTCTGGAATATTAAATGTAATATCAAGTACTTTGTTTTCATAAAGTTGATCACCTGTAGAATTTACAACTTCACTGCTAATTCTTTGAGGATTACCTTGTTCAAGTAAATTAGATATTTCAGAACGACGTATAACTTCCATTTTTATGATTTTTACTTGCTCGGTATTAAGAGGAATATCTTTATCACCTGTTGCAACTGAAGCAATCTTATCTAATGTTTCGAAACTTTCTTGACTTGTAATTCTTCCAAAGACAGTATATTGTTGATCAAGAAAATTTGAATCTTTATGAACTATGAAAAATTGTGAACCAGCACTGTTTGGATCAGTTGATCTTGCCATTGAAACAATTCCTCGATTATGCATTATTGTATTAAATTCAGAATTCACAGAATAGCCAGGTCCACCGGTACCCCAATTACTTGTGTTAGTATCTTTTGTATTTGGATCTCCACCCTGTATCATAAATCCTGGAATAATTCTATGAAATATGGTATTGTCATAAAAACCATTTTCAGTTAATTTAATAATATTTGCAACGTGATTAGGCGCATCGTTTGGAAAAAATTCTATAACAATTTGTCCTAAATTAGTATGTAAAATTACTAGTTTATCATCAGATTGTGCATATGTTTGATTTCCTAAATTAAATAAAATAATTGATAATAATAATATGATGAGAAATTTTTTCATTTAAACTTAGTCATAATATCATACATAAAAGGCAATTGTATTAGTTTTTAACAAGTTACAGTAATAATTTGTTATGGAACAAGATGAAAAAATTCAAGCTCATTTGGTTTCTGTTTGGAGAGAATCAAAAAAATTCTTTTCAATTGGTGGAAAAGAAGGTATGTTAATTTTAACTGATAAACATTTAATGTTTATTCATAAGACAGAAGCTAAAATGAAATGGTGGCAGGCAATTAGACAAAGACAAGTAATTAATTTATTAAAATCAAAAAATACCATGATACGTCATGACGGTTATGAAGAAAGTAATTTGATGATTGATTTAGAAAATGAAAAAAATACACAATTAGGATTTGATGATATTTCAAATATTTTATATCAGGAAAAGGAATGGGGTAGTATTTTATTATTAGAATATGAAAATAAAGGTAAACATCAAAAATACGAATATTCAATTGCTCAGGATTGGGTTAAATATCCAGCTAAAGAGCCTACAAAATATATGAAGATTGATTGGCAGCCTTTTGTACAATATATTAAAGATAGGCAGAAATTTAGAAAGTAAAGTTGGGAAAAATTTATGCTGTGGGTGTAGGACCTGGTTCTCCAGAATATGTTACAGATATTGTAAAACATATAATACAAAATTGTGACATTATAATTGGTTACAAATACACATTAAAAACAATAGAAGATTTACTTGTAGGTAAAGAAATTTATGAAATAAACATGAACAATCAGGAAGAATCATATCAGAAAATTCTTTCAGAATTAGGTAATCGTTCTTTAGTTATTCCATTTACTGGTGATGTTAATTTTTCTGAATCTGAAGTTGTAGATAGATTAATTGAGATTTTTGGCAAGATAGAAATAATTTCAGGTATAAGTTCAATTCAAGTTGCAGCATCAAAAGCAAATGTAGCACTCGATAGATCCAAAGTAATTACAATGCATGTAACATCTTCAATTGAAGAAAAGAAATTAGATTTACAAAAAGCATTAATTGATGGATATAATGTAATTTTAGTTCCAAGACCATGGCCTAAACAACCAGATAAGCATTTCATGCCATCTGAAATTGCAATATATTTAAAAAATAATGGTTTTAATACAGATAAAATTAAAATCCATGTTTTTGAATCATTAACTACTAAAAATGAAACTCATTTTGTTGGAAATGTAAAAGATTTAGAAGGTAAAGAATTTTCAGATTTATCGGTGATGGTTTTCAACCAAAATGTTTTGGATTCATACATGAATTACAAGTGGCAATGGGAAAAATAAATATTTTTTAATTTTACATTATAATTAAAATCATAATTTCTACACTTTACTAACTTGTATCATATAATATTCCAAATATCCGCCTATCAAAAGGAGCCCTATTACTATACCAATTTCAATTATTGTTGGTTTAAGAAAAGAAATTAGATTTGTTTTTTTGGAAATTGCTCTTATTAATATGAAACTTCTAGATGTTGCTATAGAATATGCAGTGAGTTCCATAATCCCAAATGGTGAAAAAAATAAAATTGTCAATGGTGGAATTTTTGATAGTTCGGGTGTAATTGAAACTATTGCTGAAAAAGCATATCCTGTTGACCAGGCTGAGAACAAACCCCATACAATCCCAAATCCTGGAATAAACATTGGTAGTGAAATTGATAAATTATGAAAGAAAATGCCTCCTCCATCAATATCTGCAATTAATTTTTCAAACTCAGACATGAATGCGTTTGCTTCTTCTTCACTAACTTGAAACATTGATCCAATTTGAAAAAGTGTTGAGAATAATCCCATAAATACAAAAAATCCAATAAGCCTAAACCTAAACATATTATATTTTACTGAAATCAATATTTGAGGGTTGGCTTAACCGCAGATTTAATTAAACCGAAATGAATTCTTGTGTAATGAAAAAAGAATTAACTGTTGCTTTGAATTATGCTTTGAGTAAGGGGTTTCAAATTCACCCTGATGCTTTCAAATTTTTAGAGAATGTAGATGTGAAAAAACTAGAAAAAATAATAAAAGAAGTAGTTCATGAAAAAACAAAACAAAGACTATTTCAAATTAATCAAGATGATTTGGAAGTTTATTTCGGAATAAAAGAGGATCTAACATTACAAAATGATCATAAAATAATGTCTGATCCAACTTTAAAAATTACTATTTGTGAGGGAGTAAAGGGGTATAATGCTCTTTTTTCAAGTAGATTTAAGAAATTAAAGCAAATAATTTCAGATAGACCAGAATCTAAAATGCTAAAACCTATTGCTTCTGTAAAAACTATAAAATCGGATAATGATATTTTTGTTTGTGGTTTAGTTACTAGTAAAAATATGGAGAGAAATATCACAAAAATGGTTATAGAAGATCCTTCAGGCTCATTTGAGGGTGTTATTTTCGATAATGAATTACAGAAAACTGCAAGCTCATTACTTACTGATCAATTCATAATGGCACGATTAGGTATTGGAAAGAATTCAGGTTTAATCATTAAAGATTTAATTTTGCCAGATATTCCTGATCAAGCCACAAATAGGTCAGAAACTGAAACTTATGCCGTTTTTCTTTCAGATCTTCATATTGGTAGTAAATATTTCATGGAAAAAGAATTTTCAGAGTTTATTACTTGGTTATCTAGCCCAGATTCTACTGCAAGAAAAATTCGCTTTGTATTGATTTGTGGCGATTTAGTAGATGGGGTTGGAATATACCCAAATCAAGATAAAGAATTGGTTTACCAGACTATTGAAGAACAGTTAGAAAAGGTGGAAGAATTAATTAATAAAATTCCTAGCTATATCAAAATATTCATAATACCAGGAAATCATGATCCAGGACGTAGAGCATTACCTCAACCAGCCATTCCAAAAAAATATAATTTTGGATTATGGGAGAAAAAGAATGTGTTTATGGTTGGGAATCCAGCCATTATTTCCTTAAATGGTGTAAAGGTAATGATGTTTCATGGTCAAAGTATAGATGATATTGTAAAGACCACTCCTGGGTTAAGTTATGATAAACCTACAGATGTAATGAAGTATCTTCTTAAAGCAAGGCATCTTAGTCCGATTTATGGAGCCCAAACTCCAATTGCACCTGAAATTGAAGATTTAATGGTTATTGATGAGATTCCAGATATTTTTCATGTAGGACATGTACATAAAGCAGAATTAGATTTTTACAAAGGAATACTTTTGATAAATTCTGGTTCTTGGCAATTACAGACTCCATTTCAGGCAAGTGTTGGAATGATTCCAAATCCAGGAATTGCGTTGGTAGTAAATTTAAAGACTTTCAAAGTCTATCATGAAAATTATAATTCTAATAAATTAAATAATATCTTGTAAAGTTAAATCGTCTTTGAATGTTTTTTTTATCATTTCAGATGAAACTGTAAGTTTGTATTTTTTTGTCCTTCCATGTATTCCTTGATGAATTAGTCTTCCAGTGATAATTCCAGATAACTCTATTTCGCTAAGCATTTGGGTAATTCTTCTTTGTGTTAATTCATCCCTTCCTACTATTTTACAAAGTCCTCTGTAAGATGAATAAATTTCTCCTGTAGATGAACCTCCGGCTTTCATTATCGCAAGAATGATAAGTTTTTCATGTAGCGGATATGATTTTAATGATGTTTCTTCTTTATTTTCTTCAATTTTTAAAGATGCGTTACGTACGTGTTCTTTTGTGACTTTATCTGCTTGTTGCCTTTCAGCGATTTCACCTGCAACCCGAAGTAAGTCAATTGCTCTCCTAGCGTCACCATGTTCACTTCCGGCCAGTGCTGCACATAAATTCAAAGCTGATTCTTCTACTGAATCTGTAATAAATGCCTCCTTAACTCGTTCCATTAATATTTTTTTTATTTGTTCTACATCATAATTTGTAAAAACCACTTCTTCTTCACCTAAACTACTAATTACTCTTGGATCAAGTTTTTCTTTAAATGTCAAATCATTGGAAATTCCTACTAGTGTTAACGAACCTTGGTTAAGACGTTCGTTTGCTCGAGTAAGTTGATATAAAATATCTTTACCTGTTTTAGACACTAATTGTGCAAGATAGTCAATTTCATCAATTACAAAAATTGCATTTATTTTGGATTCATCTATACAAAATAGAATTCGTTTAAAGACTTCACTTATTGCTAGACCTGTTGTGGGTAATTTATCATCTTTTATGCCTAATTGTCTCCCAAAACTTACTAGTAATCCATAGAGGGTTGTTTCTTCTTTAGAGTTAGAATAAATTAATTTTATAGGAAAATTTGATTTTTCTACTCTTTCTTGTATTTTATTAATTACTTTTTTAACTACAAGTGTTTTACCAGTTCCAGGTTTACCATATACTAATAAATTTGAAGGTCTTGATTGTTTAAGAATTGGTAGTAATGATTGTGTTACTTGTTCTTGTTCAGAATCTCTATGTTGGATTATGTTGGGAATAAATGTAAAATGGAGAATATCTCTATTTTTTATTATTGATTTACCAGCTTCAGCTGCATCCAGTAATCTATCAATTGGGTCAGACATACTCACACACCTTTATTTCTACTCAATAGCAACATAAGGATAGTTAGAATTATAGAGTAAAGAATAGAATAGTTATTCTAATTTAGTTTATAATTAATTATTTTTAGTTAGATTTTAGATTTTCAATAAAAAAAAATAAAAAAAATAAAGAGTGGAAAGATAGGTGTGTGGGTTTAATAAAAAAATTGATTAACAAATTGTTAAATTAATGTTAAAAAAAGGCTTGAAAAGGTCATTTTAACCCCCTTATTTCCATTCCAGGCGTTAAGATTGATGTTAACATTGTGAATATGGTAAAATCATTTTAACCCCCTTATTTCCATTCCAGGCGTTAAGATTGATGTTAACATTGTGAATATGGTAAAATAGACCCCCTTATTTCCATTCCAGGCATAAAAATATCTAAATTTAAGGGGTTAAAGCAAAATTGGTTTGTTAATAACAAAAAACACACTAGGCGTGGTCTAGGCAGTCAATGTTAACGATCTTCTTAGTTAACAAATATTCTGGGATCACTTGAACTGTTAACATTAGATCCTCATAGATCTTAAAGATGGCTAAAAAACGTATTAGAATTGATATGGAAGATGCAGATGGAGCAAAATATGATATTAAATTAGAAGGTAATATTACAAGAGAAAAGGTTCTAAAAATATTTGAAATGATGGATTTAATGAATATTGAAGAAGAACAAGAAACCATAAAAATGGATTCAGTAGGCTCAAAAATATGGCATATTGTAGACAGATTCTTCCCAACAGGTAAATTTACCTCTACAAGCATACTTGAAAAATATGAAGATGAATATAATGAGCCTGTTAAACTAAGTATAATCTCTACATATTTGTCTAGATTCTCTACTAAAGGTAAAATAGATAGAGTTAGAACTGGGCGTGAATGGACATATCAAACTCTAAAACTTAGTCAAAAACACCAATAAAACTAAGAAATTGTAATTTTTCGTATAATGATGCGGTCTTTACCTAAGATTATTTTAACATACTCTCCTTTTTGAATATCCATGTATTTTCGAAATTGTTTAGGGATGGAAATAGTACCCGCAGAAGTTATTTTTACTAGAACCTCATTTTCTTGTACTGACATAATATTGCTATTAATTAATAATATATATAATTTAATATTTTAATAAAATATAATTAAATTAAATAATAAACATATTTCTTATAAAATAAACCTAAAATTTTATAAATTTATTGAAATTTTACTCTATAATTAATGGAGGAGATTGAACCGCTTCTATTTTTTGTTTACCTTTTACAGTAATTGAATAAGAATATGGTTTTGTAGTTGTGTTTCTTGTTACATATGCATCTTCAAATAATTTTTTCATCAACCTTGAAGTATGCTCTCTACTACGTTTTAATGTGATTTGTATATCACGTGATGTCATAGTTTTGTTTGTGATTAGATGTAACACATAATCTATTGCATTACTATGATCTAAATTAGGCATACGTTGAATGGAAATAACTTCTTTATCATTTAAAATTTCAACTTTATGAGATTTAGATGGATTTTCTACAACTTGTTGGTTTTTAGATAGTTTTTCTAGAAATTGTTTTAATTCTAGGTTTGGATCTTCAGTTTTTTCTTCAAAACCTTGTATTTCCATTGCATCTAGGCGTATTTTCATATCAATTAATTGTCTTTCATAATATTCTAAACGCTCTACTTGTGAAGAATCTACTATTTCATTTCTAGTTTTGATGAATGGTTGTATTTTATAATATAGATACAATCCTATTAGACCAACAAGAAATGAAATTATCACACCAAAAATTACATCTAACTCTGGAATTTCTATTAACATCACAAATAATCTTCATAGGTTGTGATTTATCATGATTGAGTAATATTATTTTACACTTTGGATTAACATAGATGTACTTTATATCACAAAAAATTCAATCATATCATTTAATCTAATTAGAAATATCACACATTACATGCCTGACGAATCAATCTATCAATCACATTAATCACATCTTCTTCTCTCTCAGGAAAAATATCACTATTGTTTATCACATGTATTTGTTCAGAAAGTTTTGACATCACATCAATATCATCGGGTAAAAGTATGCCTAAACCACGAAAAAGTATGATTGAATAAAATAATGCCATTAATTTATCTCTAGATTGACCAACTTGTCTATAATAGGCACCTTTTGTAATATTGAATTTTGAGTTTAGTAGATCCTTTTGATTTAAAATAATTTCAATTTGTCGTTCAGTAAACAATGATTTTTTGATAATTTGACGAATAATATTATTAAAATTAGACGATTCATACTCTGTCATAGCTATACAGATATGTATACCTCGTTACAATTAAACTTTAAAGAGTCATTTACAAACCCCTGATATGATTGGAAATAAAGTTGAATTATTCCTAAAATCTGAACTAAAAAAGAAAAATGCATTATTGTTTGTATTGATAGATTCTGAAGTATCAAAATTAAAAAATTCTCAAAAACTTGCACAAGATGTTGAAAAAATAGGAGTATCCGCAATTCTGATAGGTGGTTCATCTGCAACTGATCAAATTGAAATGGCTGAAGTAGTCAAAGGTATTAAAAAATTCATAAAAATACCTATTATACTATTTCCTGGAAATGTTACTGGTGTAGTTCCAGACGCAGACGCGATTCTTTTTAGCTCATTAATGAATTCAGAAAATCCATATTTTATTACTCAAGCACAAGCATTAGGAGCACCAAGTGTTTTAAAATTTGGGTTGGAACCACTACCAACAGCATATTTGGTTATTGGGGATGGAACTTCTGCATGGTTTATTGGTTCTGCAAGGGGAATTCCATTTGAAAAACCAAAAATTGCTGCAGCATATGCACTGGCCGCACAATTTCTAGGAATGCGATTTGTCTATTTAGAAGCAGGTTCAGGAGCAAAATCTAGTGTTACACCAGAAATGGTTAAAACAGTAAGAAAAGCTTTCAATGGATTTCTTATAGTAGGTGGAGGAATTCGAGATATTAAAACTGCTACAGAATTGGTTAAAGCTGGAGCAGATGCTTTAGTTATTGGAACCTTTCTAGAAAAGGGAGGAAGTGTTAAAAAACTAGCAGAAATAGCCAAAGCAATTCAAAGAAGCAAGTAATAGAAAAGAAGTGTGTTATGTCTGAAAATGACTCTATTTTACGTATTAGTGATATTAAGATGCCAAATTACTATCTAAATTATTATACGAATCTTTCAAATCACACTTACACTATTTTTGAGCATGCAGCTTTGGCAAAATCTAGTTTAGTAGATTCTTCAGGAATTGTTGAACCTAAAATTGCATTTGATTTAGCAGATCGAGTTGCTAAAATGCATGATATTGATATTGCTGAACCCTTACGAGATTTATTAAAAATTCACGGAAAAGAGATATCTGCATTAATTCTTTCCAAAGAAATTGCATTGGGTAAATATTTACTTGCTGATGCTACTCTGGAAGAAAAACTTGACTTGGCAGTTAGAGTAGGTTTAGCGATAGTTACAGAAGGAGTTACAATAGCTCCCCTACAAGGAATTAGTGAAGTCAAGATAAAAAAAAACAAAGATGGTAGTGAATTTCTTTCTGTATCTATTGCTGGGCCAATGCGCTCAGCAGGCGGAACCGAATCAGCAGTAACAATGTTAATTGCAGATCATGTACGAAAAGCAGTTGGTTTATCAAAATATCAAGCAAATTGTTTTGATGATGAAACTGGTAGATTTGTTGAAGAACTTCGAATCTATGAAAGAGAAGCAAGTAGTTTTCAATTTCATATTTTAGATGAGGATATTGAACGTGTTATATCAAATTTACCTGTAGAATTAGATGGTGTAGATACAGATCCATATGAGGTTGTAAATCACAAAGGGATGGTTCGAATTAAAACCAACAGAGTGAGGGGGGGGGCATTAAGGGTTTTAAATGATGGATTAATTGGACGATCTAAAAAACTCCTACAAAGAATTGAATTGTACAAATTAGATGGTTGGGAATGGCTTAATGAATTAAAAGGAGCAGTTCAGACAGGAGATAATCAAGAAGACGCAGCAGCTAAAAGAATGCGTGAAGTAATTACAGGAAGATCCGTATTATCAATGCCTAACAAATTTGGGGGATTTCGTTTAAGATATGGAAGATCTTGTAATACTGGATTTGCCGCTGTAGGAATAAATCCAATAATTGCAGAAATTTTGAATCACACAATTGCAGTGGGTACTCAAGTTAAAATTGACATTCCGGGCAAAGGTGCAACAATCGCTTTTGTTGATTCGATTGATGGACCAATAGTTAGACTAAAAAACGGTAATGTCATTAAAATAAAAAATGTGAAACATGGGATTGAAATTAAAAATGAAATTGAAAAAATTCTTCATTTAGGTGATATTTTAATCTCATTTGGAGATTTTTTAGAAAATAATGCGCAACTTGTACCTACTGGATATGTAGAAGAATTTTGGATAGAAGAGTTAAAAGAAAAGTTAACAAACTATTCTCAAGACGATAAGTTTCTAGTCAGATTTTTAACCACAATTCCTACTTTAGATGAAGCATTGAAATTATCATTAGATTTTAAAATACCTCTACACCCACAATACTTGTATTATTGGGATCAAATATCCCCAGATGAACTTGAAAAAATACTACATCCATCCAAAAGAAATGAAAATATTATAGAATATTCTAAAGATATAAAAAATATCCTTGAAAAACTTGGAGTGCCACATAAAATAATTGATGATCAAATAATTTTGGAAAATGAAGAAGCAATAATTTTTAATAATTTATTATTTATGCATGAAATAAAAATTAATGATATATCTACACCAAACATTCTCTCAAAAGCATCAGGAATAGAAATAAAAAATAAATTCTCAACTTCAATTGGAGTTAGAATAGGAAGACCTGAAAAAGCGGCTCCAAGACAAATGAAACCACCAACACATGTTTTATTTCCAATTAATGATAAAGGAGGTCCAACAAGAGATCTTTTGAAGGCTTCAAAACAAGATGATTTTTTTACAAATATTTTTAACAGATATTGTAATGAATGTAACCAACCATCAATTGGAATAAAATGCTCAAAATGTGGTATTAAAACATCAATAATCTATCAATGTGGTAATTGTAGGGATAAACTTGAAAATCCATTTTGTGAAAAATGTAAACGAAAAGTATCATCTCATACATATCAAGCATTTCCATTGAAAGCAAAATTGTTGATGGCACAAGAAAAAATGGGCTTGCGTGCACAGGAACCATTCAAAGGGGTTAAAGAACTAATTAGTCAAGATAGAATAGCAGAACCTTTAGAAAAAGGGCTAGTTCGCCAAAGTTTTGGTCTTACAGTATTCAAAGATGGAACTGTTCGCTTTGATGCAACAAATTCCCCTCTTACTCAGTTTAAACCATCATGGATTGGAACATCCATTGAAAAATTACACAGTCTAGGTTATACAAACGATATAGATGGACAACCTTTAACAAATCTAGATCAAATTGTTGAACTTCTAATGCAAGATGTAATTATTCCAAATGAGAGTGGAAGATATTTGGTATCTACATGTAAGTACATAGATACTATTTTAGAAAAATTTTATGAAAAACCAATTTTCTATAATGTTAAGAATACAGATGATTTAGTTGGTCATTTAATAATTGGATTAGCACCTCATACCTCTGTAGGTATTGTGGGAAGAATAATTGGTTATACTGAAACACATGTTTGTTTTGCCACGCCAAATTGGCATTCTGCTAAAAGAAGAGATGCAGATGGAGATGCAGATTCAATCATGTTGTTAATGGATAGCCTTTTAAATTTTTCAAGACAATTTCTTTCTGATAGAATTGGTGGATTGATGGATGCACCTTTATTGATTCAGCCACTTGTGTTACCACATGAATCACAACCACAAGCACACAATCTAGAAGTAATTAAATTTCTACCCCTTGAATTTTTTAGATCAACAATTAAACAAAATAAAGCTTCAGACATTACTTGTGTAGATATTATTAAATCACGTTTAGAAACAGAAAGACAATTTTTTGGATATTATTTCACACACACCACAACTTCTCTTACTACAACAAAATCACGTAGTGCATATTCCACACTTGGTTCCATGCTTGATAAATTTGATATGCAAGTTAGAAATGCCGATTTAATTAATGCAGTAAATACATCAGAAATTGTTTCTAATGTGATCTCTACTCACCTAATTCCTGATATTATGGGAAATCTTCGTGCATATGCTAAACAAAAATTTAGATGTACTAGTTGTGGAAAGTCTTATCGTAGGATACCATTAATTCAAGTCTGTACATGTGGTCATAAATTAATTGCTACTATAACTAGAGGTTCTGTAGAAAAATATCTTAAACTTGCAAAGAGATTAGTTGAAAAATACGATGTAGGCGTATACCAGAGAGGAAGAATTCATGCATTATCTGATGAAATCGATTTAGTTTTTGGAAAAAATATAGACGATCAATCACTATTAAGTGATTATAATTAAATTATTATCTTAACTTGATGTACTCATATGCCCCAAGTTTATTATCAAAACAATAATGAACTTTTTGATAATTTTCTCTAAATTTTTTTACTTTTAAAAGAATTTTCTTAGGATCTTTTTTATCTATTACTACTTGTTTAATGTATAGTGCAATCTCTTTCATTTCATCTTGTTTCATACCCAATCTTGTAATTTCAGAAACACCTAATCTTATTCCACCCGGATGAAAATAATTACGACCAGCTTTAATATCACCTGGAATAAGTTGTCTATTAACAATAATGTTAGCTTTTTCTAAATCAACTTCAACTTTTCCGCCATCAGAATATTCAAGAACATTCACGGCAACTTGATGAGATTCCGTAAATCCCCTACTTTCACCTAAAACTTTGAAACCAGCATCATTAAGAGATTGGGCAAATATTTTTGCATTTTTTATAATTTGAATTGCGTAATCTTTTCCAAATTCTAATGCTTCTGCAAAAGCTATCGCCTTTCCTGCCATATGATGAATATGATGACTACTAGTTAATCCCGGAAATGTTGCCTTCTTTATCACATCTTCATGTTTTTCAGAACCCAAGACAAGTCCACCTTGTGGTCCGAACAAAGTTTTATGCGTACTCATCGTAACTGTATCTACACCTTCACGTAATGGATCCTGAAATTTTCCACCAGCAATCAATCCTGCCACATGTGCTGCATCATAATTGATATGTATATCAAAACTTTTTAGAAAATCTGCTAACTCTTTAACTGGATGTGGAAACAAAAATAATGATCCACCAAACATTGCGATTTTTGGTAAACGTCCAATCTTCTTTAATTCTTCCACTTTTTGTTTGGTTTTATCTACATCAATTGTCATTGATTCAGCATCAAATGGATAAAATTCAATTTCTAAACCATGAACAAGTCCTGCAGTTCCTGAATGCTCTTTCTTACCATGAGAAATATGTCCACCAGCAGGAATTGAAGGTGCTATCATTATATCACCTGGATTTGAAAAAGCAGAATATACTACAAGATTCGCAACTACCCCGGAAATAGATCTTACATCTGCAAATTTTGCCTTAAATAATTTTTTTGCAAGATTCATACATTCAAACTCAACATCATCAATGTATCTACATCCTGCGTAAACTCTTTCACCAGGCCAACCTTCAGCATATCTATTACCAAAATCTGATATTATTGCCTCTCTTACTGCTGGGCTTGTTATGTTTTCACTTGCAATTAATGGAATTGAATTTTCAAACAATTTATGATGTTCTTTTAATTTTGAGAAAATTTTATTATACGACTCTTTATTTGTAGATTTTACCATATTTCTTTTAAATTGATTTTCCCAATTTAAAAACACCGATTAAAGACTGTTTTATTGATAATTTTTTGATCTGTAACGTATAAAAGGGGAATTGCAGATTTTTCATTCAATGGGTATGCAAGCAACTTCTAAAGGCACTATGCCTGTAGTTCTGTTAAAAGAGGGTGGCACACAAACAAAAGGCCGAGACGCACAAAAAAATAATATTGCAGCAGCCAAAATAATTGCCGAAATCGTTCAAACTAGTCTTGGTCCTAGGGGAATGGATAAAATGTTAGTTGATTCTTTAGGCGATGTAACTATTACTAATGATGGTGCAACAATTCTTAAAGAAATTGATGTACAGCATCCAGCAGCAAAAATGTTAGTTGAGATATCAAAAACAACTGATAATGAAGTAGGAGATGGCACAACATCCGCTGTGATTTTAGCAGGGGCTCTTCTAGAAAACGCTGAATTACTTTTAGATCAAAATGTTCACCCAACAATTATAGTTGATGGATATAGAAAAGCAGCAAGAAAGGCAAAACAATTCCTTCAAGAAATTGCCGAAACTGTATCTTCAAATGATAAAACCATTCTAACTAAAATTGCAAAAACATCTATGCAAACTAAACTAGTTAGAAAAGATTCTGATCAATTAGCTGATATAGTTGTAAAAGCAGTTCTGGCAGTTGCAGAAAAAGATGGAGAAAAATATAATGTTGATATTGATGATATTAAAGTAGAAAAAAAAGCAGGAGGATCAGTAAAAGATTCTGTAATTATTCAAGGTATTGTACTTGACAAAGAAATTGTTCATGGTGGAATGCCAAGAAAAATTATTGATGCAAAAATAGCTTTAATTAACAAGGCACTTGAAATTAGCAAAACTGAAACTGATGCTAAAATCAATATCTCTAATCCACAACAAATGAAAGCATTTCTTGATGAGGAAAATAGAATGCTAAAAAATATGGTAGATAAAGTCATAGGTTCTGGAGCTAATGTAGTTTTATGTCAAAAAGGAATTGACGACATGGCTCAACATTATCTTGCAAAAGCTGGAATCATTGCAGTTAGAAGAATTAAAGAAAGTGATCTTACAAAACTTGCAAAAGCTACTGGTGCAAGAATCGTAAATAATCTAGATGATATATTTGAAAAAGATTTAGGTGCTGCTGAATTAGTAGAAGAAAGAAAAATTGAAGAAGATAAATGGGTATTCATTGAAGGTTGTAAACATCCAAAATCTGTTACATTATTACTTCGTGGTGGTTCTCAAAGAGTTGTTGATGAAGTTGAACGCTCAGTACACGATTCACTTATGGTTGTAAAAGATGTAATTGAAAAACCACAAATTGTGGCAGGTGGAGGTGCACCTGAAACATATGCTGCAACAAAAATAAGAAGTTGGGCAAAATCACTTGAAGGTAGAGAACAATTAGCCGCTGAAAAATTTGCAGATTCTTTAGAATCAATTCCTTTGATACTTTCAGAAAATGCAGGAATGGATCCAATTGATACACTTACACTTCTTCGTTCTAGACAAATGAAAGGAGAAAAATGGACAGGAATTGATGTTATGAATGGAAAAATTGGAAATATGAAATTAAGTGATATTATTGAACCTTTGGCAGTAAAGCTTCAAATTGTCTCTGCAGCCGCAGAAGCAGCTTGCATGATTCTTAGAATTGATGATGTAATTGCTACACAGAAATCTGCAGGACCACCACCTGGAGGAGAAGGTGGTATGGGTGGTATGGGTGGTATGGGTGGTATGGGTGGTATGGGTGGTATGCCTGATATGGGCGGAATGATGTAAATTATTTTGTTAATGAAATATTTTCAAAAGTTTAATTGATAATCTAATTCATAAATCACATTGAATAAAACTATGCCTAAAATGATCACTGGATTCAAATATCTCTACCTAGTAGCTTTTTTTACATTACTTTCAGGGTTTTTTTATCCAATAATTACTAAAACAAGTTTTGATATTGTTGTGATTGGAGTTATAATATTATTCATCGGGCTTGCAGGTGCTATTTTGCTTTACAAATCTACTACTTCTGAAAAAAGACGTATGATATTTCTTATTGCGGGTTTTGCTTTGATATCTACTTCATTATACTTTATCTATCAGATTATTTGACGAGTTTAGATATCAAAATATAAATAAAATTCATGTGGGTGTGGTCTTATTGAAATTTCACGTTGATCCTTTTTACCCAATTCTATAATTTTATCAATTACATCATTTGTAAAAATTGGACTGAGAAATTTTCTATCACTTTCTAATTCATCTAATGCTTCACCGAGACTTTTTGGTAAAACGCCTATTCCTCTTTTAGATCTATCTGATTTTGTCATTTTATAAATATCCTCACGAACTTGTTCACCTGGATCTATTTTTTTCTTAATTCCATCCATTCCAGCTGCAGCTACTGCAGCAAATACGAGATATGGATTTGATGATGGATCGGGGGCTCTAAATTCAAGTCTCTTTAGACTAGCATAATTTTTTCCTTTAAGATGTTGTGGAACTCTGACAATTGCAGATCTATTTCCAGCACTCCATGCAATATACGCTGGTGCTTCATAACCTGGAACAAGTCTATGATATGAATTAGTTGTAGGATTACAAATTGCAGATAATGCTTTTGCATGATTGATGATTCCACCACAAAAATATTTTGCAGTTTGACTTAACTCATCTGCATCATCGGGATCATAAAAGACATTATCTTTTCCTTTCCATAAACTTACATTGACATGCATTCCAGAACCTGCATCCATTGCAATAGGTTTTGGCATCATAGTTGCAACCTTTCCATATTTTTGTGCTACATTTTTTATTACATATTTGTAAGACTGTGCAGCATCACCAGCATTTGTCATATGATCATATTTGATATCAATTTCACATTGTCCAGCAGTAGCAACTTCGTGATGATGATTATCACACAATACTCCAAAATCATTATTCAATATATTCACACATTCATTTCTATATGGAGTCAAAGTATCTGATGGAGTGCTAGGGTAATATCCCTCTTGAAGTCCCATAGGATATCCAGTTCCTTCATTACTCCATGGAGCTTCTTTTGATTCAATTGAATAGGATTGACCTTTGTATGGAGTTAAAACATCCCAATGCACTTTATCAAAAACAAAAAATTCTACTTCCGGACCCCAAGCGCTATGATCAAATCCTTGAGATTTTACATATTCTTCTGCTTTTTGTGAAATTCCTCTAGGATCACGTGATAATCTTCCTCTGTTCCCTCCCCAGTAAATATCACAAAGTAATCTAGCGGTTTTATTTTCAGTCATCCATGGAATAATGGCAAAACTATTGGGATCTGGTTTTAAAATAAGATCTGAATCATTAACATTCGTAAAACCAATTATGGATGAACCATCTAATTTTGGTAAGCCATCTCTCAATTGCTCAGGTGTAAATGTAATTGCTGAGATAGTGGTATGATGAAAACGACCTGTAAGTCCAGTAAATTGAAGATCTATAAACTGAATTCCTTCATTTTGAATTCTAGCAAAAACTTCTTCTGATGTGTAAGTTATTTGGATTGTTTTTCCATGGCTAATTTTATAGGGCAATTTTCTACTTCAATCAAACACAAATACATCCAAGATTTAAGGATTAGCTAGGAAATGTCAGAAACAAATGAAATTGATCTTAACAAATTACATCATATAGTTTTACGAGAAACTGAAACTGATACAATACAAGAAATTAATCCTGATTTTTATAGAAATCTTTCAAATTTTATTGGTAACTTAAAAAAACAAGAGTTTGATGGAGTAGAAAATAAAATAAAAGAAGCTATGATTGAAACCGCAACAGAATTAACATCACTTTTAATTAACATTAGACTAGATAAAATTTTAAAATCAAATAATATTGATTTTAAAAATCTTTTAGATGAAGAAAAATTTATTCTTGATGCAGAAGAGGAACAAAGAGAAAGAACTGAAATGATTTATTCTGCAACAATTAATGGAAAATCAAAATTTCTGGAATCTATTTCACAAAATCATAAAACTAAGACTACTGTAATTAGATTTCTTTACGATGTAGACGAAATAATAGGCGTTGATTTACAAAAATATGGACCTTTTAAAACTGAAGATATAGCAACATTACCATATGAAAATGCTCAGGCATTAATTATTAAAAACATTGCAACTAAAATTCGTTGGGAAGATTAGATAGAAATTACACCACTGATATCTTTAGTTATGACACACACAGGAGTTGATATTGTAGATTTTCTTCTTTATACAATTTATCCAATAATTGGAATCTTTTTAGTTGAAGCAGCAAGTAGAATTATTAAATCTCCAAAATGGATTAAACTTTGGATACAAGCTCTGGTTTCAATAGGATTTGGCATTTATTACTGGTTTGTATTACCAGCACCTCAAAACTTCCCATTGACAGGAATGGTAATGTTTGCACTTGCTTTAGCATTAATTTATCAAGGAAAACGTGCAAAAATATCTCCAGATAAAAGTCCATATTAGATAATTATTTATTTTTAAATCTTGAAAAAATCCGTTTAAACACGCTTTGTTTATTTCTTCCACCATCTCTAATAATTTTTTTATCCCCAAATTTTCGAGATCGTATCTGAGTTAATTTTACACATCTATGTTCTTCTGGAAGTCTATGCTCAGCACAAAATGGATCTTTACAATAATTACATTGAAAAGGCATATCTACCATATCTCCACAATAAGCACATTTTTCAGATTTCATATTAACATGTCAGTTTTTCTTCTATTAAACTTGTTATCATGGTATTAAAAATTAAATTTATTTTAAAAAACAAGTAACATTTTTACGATGTTAAAATTTTTAATAATTAATTGAAGTTTAATGATAAAAGATAAAGTGGTAATTATAACAGGGGCAAGTAGCGGAATAGGTTTTGCCACCGCGTTAGCTCTTTCGAAAGCAGGCGCTAAAGTTGCAATAGGTGCAAGACGTGTAAACATGCTTGCTGAACTGGAAAAAAAGATTATGGAAAATGGAGGAGAAGTGTATTCTCAAAAATTAGATGTAAGCAAGAAAAATGAATGTAATAATTTTGTTGATAATGTGTTGAAAAAATGGGGCACAGTTGATATTCTAGTTAATAACGCTGGACTAATGCCACTAAGTTTCTTTAAAAATTTAAAGATAGATGAATGGGATCAAATGATTGATGTTAACATTAAGGGGGTTCTATATTGTACCGGAGCCGTAATAACACACATGCTTGAGAAAAAATCTGGTCATATAATTAATATTTCATCAGTAGCAGGAAGAATAGTTTTTCCAGCTGGGACTGTTTATTGTGCAACAAAGCATGCAATTACTGCGTTTAGTGAGGGATTAAGACAAGAACTTAGTGTAAGAAAAAATATTCGTGTTACATGTATTGAACCAGGAGTAGTTGCAACAGAATTAACAAATACAATTACCGATGAATCATTACAAGGATTTATTGAAAATTCTAAAAAAATGGAATCTTTACAAGCTGAAGATATTGCAAATGCTATTCTTTATGCTATAGATACACCAAATCATGTAAATGTAAATGAAATTTTGATTAGACCTATTACACAAGATCGTTAATTATATGTTTTAAAAATTAATTTTATGTATAACTAATTTTAAACTATCATCTAAATCAAAAAATATAGTTTGAGAAAGAATGATTTTTAAAATAATTATGATGAATTTTCATTTTTTCTAGAAAGATGTTCTAAAATAGCTCTAACTTCAACACTTAAATTTTGAGAATTTTTCCCAATATCTAATTTTTCTGGGATACTTTGCTTAAAATTTTCATCTTCAAATTGTATTCTTATTTTTTCCGTACAATCTAGATGATCTTCTTCAGTTCCAGAAATTCTCTTACAAATATTACAAATTTTCATTAATTATAGCATGTAACACATCGATTTAATAATTTCATTCTAAGACTTTGATAATAGGGGTCGTAGTCTAGCTTGGTATGATACTAGTCTGGGGGACTAGTGGTCGCAGGTTCAAATCCTGCCGGCCCCATTATAATTTTAGAATTTTTATAATATTATCAAAATTTAACCGCGTCTGCACTTGCTTGTATATTCTTAATACATCAATAATTTTCTCTTTCGAAGGAACACTGTAAATTTTCTGAACTTTTTTGGCTATACCCGAACCAATAAAAATTGCTTGTGTAACTGAAGTGACATTTGATACTTTTCTATTAACACTTGAACTTTCAAAATCGATTATGGTAGATTTTGTTTTTCCAACAATAACATGTTTTGTAATAGTACTTAATTCACCATGATCAAATCCAATCTGATCTAATCTATAACAATCTTCTAAAATAGATCTAACTACTGATTTTAGCTTTTTAGAACTACCAATACCAATTAATGATTCAATCCAATCTCCAATTCTATCACCTTCTAAATATTCCATTACCAAAAAATTTTTACTCACGTCATAAAGTTTTGGTCCAACATTAACAGCATTTACAAAATTAAGTAATTTACCTTCAGTTTTCATTTCACTTCTTTGTGAATCCATCCTTCTTATTTTTAATGCAACAATCTTTTTTCTTTTTTTAGCTAAAACTACAACTCCAACATATCCTTTTCCTAAAATTGATAAATTTCCAACAGTTGTTCCACCTGTAAATGATATTGAATTTATTTTTAATTTTTGTAATTCAGTAATTCGTACTTGAATTTGACGCGAACTAGCTTTTGGATAACCCAGAATTTTAGAATATGGTTCTTTTAAAAATTTTTTAATTGAAATAAAAGATTGTTCCATCAGTTGAAATAAGATCTAAATTTGCCTCTTTAATTGATTTGCTTAAATTTCTATTTCCAACAAAAACTTTGAATCCTTTTTTAAAATCATTTTGTAATCCTTTTGGAATTCCTGTTTGAAGATTTTTTTTAATAAATTCATTAGTAAATTTTACCACATCATTAAATTTTCTTTTCTCAATAGATATAATTTTTTTATCAGAATTGATCCACATTAATTGTGTTTTCTTAATATTTTTATAAATAAAATTATTACAATCACTTTCTCTAAAAAATTCTGGTCCATTTTTTGAATAATTTTTAGAAATTTTAATTGAATCTAATAAAAAGAAAAGATATGCTTGATTTTTTTCATCACAATACGATTTAATACGTAAAACATTGAATCCCCCCAATTTTAATTGAGTTGTAATAGAATTATTGGCTTTTTTTATTTGCCCCCAAATTATATCTGGACTTCTAAATTTAAAATTAAATTTTACTGTCAATACATTTGACCAATTATCATTTTTATTAGCTAGTTTTTTAATTTTAAAGAATTTCAATGAAGGATTATTTTGGAATGATCTACAAGTAAGAATTAATTTTCCTATATTCTCATCAGAAATAGCTGATGCTAAATTTCTATTACTGTCTATGGGGTCTATAATTACAATGGATGTATCAAATTTTTTTGTGGCATTTCCAATTATCTGCCCCGGTTTAATTTTTGCAATTGATTTTATTACATTTTCAAAAGTACCAAAATTTAAAATTAAAACTTCTGAAACATATCCGCTAAAACCCTGTTTTGCAATTTCTGCACCATAAATATTATTAAATTTTAAAAAAGTTTTGAGTACTCTTACATCATTTTTCATTTTAGAAGTAAGATTAATTTGCATATGTTTTGTATGAAATGGAGATCTATCTGCAGAACTTTTCCATTCTCCTAAATTTACATCATAACATGGAACAATATTGATTTTAGTTTTTTTAATTATAGCCTCAACATAAGGATGTTCAGAGTATCTAACATATGGATTATAGTTTTTCATAGATGCAAAACCAATTTTTTTTGAAATATCAATAAATTTTTCTTCAGAAATAGATTTTTTAAATTTTATAAAAATATCTATGTCTGCCTCATTTGATAACCAAGTATCTTTAGCGTATGAACCCCCAAATTCTAATCCAACAATTTCATTCTGATTTTTAATTTGATTCTCAATTAATGAAAAAGCTTCATCAGCTATATTTTTTTTAAATAATTTTATATTTTTATCTAAAATTACTAATTTACTAATTTTAGAAATTATTTGTTTCATAATTCGTTCTTTTTCTCCATCAAATCAAAATACAATACATCTTTTGAATTAAACACACTTTGTTTGATTTTTAAATTTGTAATTTCCTGCACTCCAAAATTATTTATTCTAAAATCATCTGACATATCAATAGTATTTTTGATCTTATTTTTAATTCTAAACCCTGAGATTTGAGTTTTAAATTGAATTATAGCTGAAAAGTTTAATGGGATTAACGTTTTTTCTACATTTTTGTTTAATTTTTTTAATAATTTTGGTATTATTTTTGTGATAATTTGCAAATTATGACTTGAAATTTTTATATTAAAATTAATCATGATCTTACAAAAATATGCATATCTTTTGCTTCTAATTATCTTTTATAATAATTTCCGGTAACTTCATAGACAAGATTAGTAAATTCCTGATATTGACCAAACTAATTGTATGTTTAACTGGTATGCCTGGAGCTGGCAAATCAACAATAGCTGATGGTTTAAAATTGAATGGTTATACTATAATTAATTTGGGAAATGCAGTTAGAAAAGAAGCTAGTAATAGAAATCTTGAACCAACAGGATTGAATTTAGGTAAGTTAATGCTTGAATTACGAGAAAAAAATGGTCTGGGAGCAATAGCAGAATTAATAGTTCCTCAAATTATTAATTCACAATCAGATATCATAGTAATTGATGGAATAAGATCTAATGCAGAAATTCAAGTTTTACGTAAACATGGATATGTAAAACTTCTTGCCATTCATGCATCAACTAATACAAGATTTTCATTTTTAAAATTAAGAGGAAGATCTGATGATCCACAAACACAAGAAAATTTTGAAGAGCGTGATAACCGCGAAATAGGGGTTGGTATTAGTAACTCAATTGCATTATCGGATGAAACAATTTCTAATAATAACTTCACAAAAGATCAATTAATAGATCATGCATTACTAATTATTAAAAGTTGGATACCATGAGATCTCTAAATGTTAGTTGTAAAATCGAAATATTCACTGTCATAAATCCTTCAGAAGATCTACAAAAAATTGAAACTGCCATCTCAAATATTTTTCCAAATGCTAAATTAAAAATAGATGATATCTCTGTTTCATCAAACTCTAAAGATCTACATATTTTAGAAAAAATATACGAGCATATTCATTATAATAATTTACAAAAAATCTATCAACGACAACTTGAAAATAATTTAGAATCAGACACAACTTGGTTTTATCTTAACAAACAGGCTGCATTTATTGGAACCATAGCTCTTTGTGAAGAAGCAGAGGAATCACCATTAGGACCAATAAAAGTAGTTTTGACTTCTTCTAATATTGATAAAATTATAGAGTGGTTAATTATAAAAAATTAAAATATCTATTTTATTTCAATTTCTAAAAAGTCTTTTGCTGTGATAATACAACCGTGAAATTGCCTCGCCTCTTCCAAATGTCTGGTTTCATCTTTATATCTGGCAGAAAAATGTGTTAAAATAAGATTTTTTACTTTAGCATTTTTTCCTAAAATAGCTGCCTGTTTTGCAGTTGAATGACAGGTTTCCTCCGCTTTTTTCTTATTTTCATCTAAAAATGTTGAATCAAATACAAGGTAATCACAATTTTCAAAGAATTTTTCTAATTCATGAGTTGGCATCGTATCTCCAGAAATTCCAATTTTTTTACCTTGTCTTTTTTCTCCTAATACTTGTTCTGGAAAAATAATTTTTCCTTCAATTTCAATTTTCATTCCATTTTGTAATTGATTCCACAGTTTTCCTTCTGGAATATGTAGAGTCATAGCTTTTTCTAGATTGAATTTACCTGGTTTATCTTTTTCTTCAAATAAATATGAATATGCAGTTATTGAATGATTTGCTTTACAGGCATGTATTGTATAAACATTAGAATCAAATATTTTTCCCTCATTCACAATTGTAATAAAAACTGCAAATGATAATCCAAAATTTAACACTTTTATGTTTTCATTAATAAATTTTTCAATTCCACTTGGACCATAAATTTCTAAAGGTATAGTTCTATTTTGCATTGTCATTGTTTGAAGTAATCCCAATAATCCAATACAGTGATCACCATGAAGATGTGTAATAAAAATTTTCATTTTTTTATTCCAACCCAAACCCGATTTTAAATATGATAATTGTGTAGCTTCACCGGCATCAAACATAATTATTTCTCCATCTCTTTCTAGACAAACACATGATAATCCACGATTTTCAGTTGGATGAGCTGCTGAAGTTCCTAGAAATATTAATTTCATTTTAATATTATTACTCTTGTCAAGCTTTTATGCCTATAGATTTCATATTTTTTTGTTGGTTTTATTTTTAATTTTTTTTCAAATCCTTTTTTACACATCATAATTATTTTTTTACCTTTAGGTAATATTGAGACAAATTTTTTAATCAATTCTTCAGGATTTTCTGATGATTTGGATGCTATTCCATATGGAAGATCAGTGACTATCCCATCAAATTCATTTACTATGTTTGCTAATTGGCTAAAATCTGCCTTGATAATTTTTGATTTATATCCATTTACATCTAAATTTTCTTTTGAAATATCATACATTTTTTGATCAAAATCCAACCCAATTCCATGAATTCCCATTGATTCTGCTTCTAACAAAGTAGTTCCCGTACCACAAAATGGATCACATACAGTTTCACCTTCTTTTAAGCCTATTAAATTAATCATGGCTCTTGTAAGTTTCCAGTTTAATTCATGTGGATGGGTTTTAATTTTTTTTGGTCTTTTTTCACATTCAAATCTTTTTGCAAATCCAAAAAAATTTTCATTAATCGTTAAAATCAAATAAATAGTAATATCTGGATTTTTCAGACTTACTTTAGCCTTAGAAAATTTTATTATCATATCCCCCATGGCTCTTTCTAATTCAGGAGCATTGATTTTATCTGATGATAAATTAATTATTCTACAAACAAAAGTTTTAGCATTTTTTAAAATTTCAAAATTTTCTCCATCTAAAAATAATCCTGACATTTTACGAAGTATCTGACCAGAAACTTTTACAAAAGTTGCACGTTTTGTAATTTGTTCCCAATTAGTTTTTGATTGAATTATTATTAAATTTGATAAAATTTTTACTTTTGAGAATCTATCATATGTTTTTACAATTGAAACTACTTCATCAATTGCGATTTCTAAATTATCTTTAGATAAAATAAAAAAACTTTCTGGCATTATAATATTGCCTTAACAATTACATCTGAAACATCAACAATAGATGTTTTTCCTGGAATTGTAATTGTGCTAATAATTTTTGTTACTCCTGCTTTTTTAATTTTCTTTTCAGCACTATTTCTTAACAATGCATGCGTACAAGCAACAAATATTCTGTTACATTTTTGTTTTTTAAGAAATTTTGTTGCTTTAATTATACTACCACCAGTACTGATCATATCATCAACTAAAATTAAATCTCTTCCAATTATTTCATTAAATTTTGTATACTTTATTTCTACTTTTCCAGTTCTCCGATTACGAATTTTTACAAGAGATATGAAATCTGTTTTTAAAAATTTAGCAAATTCTTTTGCTCTATGTTTTCCACCCTGATCTGGAGATACTACCAATGGATTTTTTAATTTAATTTTTAAAAAATATTTTGCCAAATTTGGAATTGCACTAACATTTTGTGTTTTTATATTAAAATAATTTAAACCAATTGCACTATGAATATCCACAACAATAATTTTAGATGTTCCTACACTTTTTAATAAATTAGCAATAACTTTCATTGTAATTATTTCACCTGGCAAAAATTCTTTATCTTGACGTGCATATCCCATGTATGGTATCACTGTAATTACTTCAGTTCCTATTTCTTTTGCTTTTGAAATTATGGATAGTAATTGAATAAGATTTTCATCTACTGGTGGATATGTTGATTGAATAACAATAATTTTATTTTTTTCCAGTCTACCTTTAATGGTAATTTTACTTTCACCATCTTCAAAAACTCTCAACTGTGTTTTTAACAAATTTGCACCTAATTTCTCGGCTAATTTTTTAGCAAGAACTTCAGATGTTTTACCAGATATTATAGTAAATTTATTCAATAATTCAATATTTAAAATGGGATTTTTAAATTTTGACTGTATGTATAATCATATTTATCTTTTAAAATCTATTTTCTAATAGTATCATTGATATTTTGTTATGTAAAACGTAAAAGTATAGCATATGAAAGAAATAAACAAAAATTGAGACAAACATGCTTGAAAATAACTATGACATATTAGGAATTATTGAGAGTTCGTCTGAGACTGAGATTCGTAATGCGTTCAGACGATTAGCACTTCGTTATCATTCAGATAGGGGAGGAGAAAATGATCAATTTATTAAAATCAAACAGGCTTACGAGGATCTAAAAATCGGTAAGAAATATCCTGAAACTGATTTAGAAAAAAATAAAAATTTTAGATTTTATTCAGGAGATTCAGAAGAGAATATTCGTAGAAAAAACAAAATTTTAGGTCAGGAATTATCAAATGAAATGAAAATAGCAGAAGTATGGGCATCTAATTTGCTAAAAACAAATTCTACTGGAACTAGATTATTTGGTTCTAAATCTCTTGGAGAAATCGAACTTGAAATTAAAGCCAATGGTACACTTTCAATAAAAGGTAATTTTATGGCAGGCAGTCTTAATTATAATGGTTCTATTATAATGCAAGGAAACATTACAAGCCCATCTTGGACTGAAGAATTTAAAACTAATATTCATCTTTTAAATGGTGATTTCAAATTTATTAATCCACTTGAAAATAAATATAAAATTGAAAATGGAACTCAAATAATTGTTGATGATGGTAATGTAATAGTTGGAAACATTTTTGGTAGAAAATATAGAGTAGATGATGCACAAGGAAGAGTTGGAATTTATCAGATTCAAGAACAACGTACTCATATTTCTACACCAAAAGGAAAAATCATCGCTGAGAATATAATCAATACAGTTACTCTTAATGCTGATTCTATCATGGTTCTTAATCTTGAAGATGATGTTCAGATTTATGCACGCGAAATTTTATTGTATGGAAGTAAAATTACATATGATGTTGTAATTAACTTAAAAAAATATGGAATTATAAGATTTTTTGAAAATTTTTCAATTCAAAGTCTTAGTAATGATGCAATAATTAAACTCGATAATGGTAAAGAAATTAGATTGTTTGATATTAAAACTAAAAAAATTCATGATCTAGCAGATGAATTAGTACCTGACAAAAATCAATATCCTAAAGATGCCACAATGGTAGGCAATGGATTTACAATTACATATGAAATGTTGAATAATTTATCAAAAAAACACATAAAAAAATCATAATTCTATTTTAAATTATATTTTTTGAAACTTGCATATTTTAAATAAAATATGGTAAAAAGTAAAAATTCAAAATAATAAAAAGAGATTAAAATGATGACCTAATCTAATCGATTAATTCGGTCCAACCTTTGACGAAGACAGAGTTTTTGTAGAGTGGAACTGGTTGTCCAACTGTAAAGTCCATTGGTCTCATCCAAAAGATTGCCTTTGTTGGGCAAACACCGATGCATGCTCCATCAGAGATACATCTTTCTGGGTAAAAGACAAATGCTTTTCCTCTTTTCCAGCCTTCGACTGGTTTTACTCTAAGTACATCTGGTCCTAATGTTGTACAGATTTCTACACATAGTGCGCATCCAATACACATTTGTTCGCTGATGTCTGGAATAATTCCTACTGGCATAACAAAATTTCTTATTTTTTGATCTTAATATAACTTCCTTAAAAAATTGAAATTATAACGGTGTTTCATATTTTATAACACCGTTTTAAATTTTAATTATATTTTGTAATTCATTAATGATCAATAGATGAAATTTTGAATATTTTTTGTTTGGTTTCAATTTGATTTAATGAACTGAGTATCAAACTACCATCCATTTTTTTAAGATAATATGTTCCAGATTTTTTTAAATTAATAATATGTCTACCCCCTGGAGAAAGAATCCATTCATGCTTATCATTTTTTCGTGCTAAAGCAGTAATTATCACTAAAGAGTCAGAATCTTTACTAATAGATGAAAGCAGCATTATCGATGCATTAACAAATCGTCCAGATTCTTTTTCATTAAATATATTGTAAAAACCATTAAATGAATCAATTATAAGTAAAATTTTTTCATTTGATATTCTTTTTGCTATTTGAGATATTTTTTGTGTCCAATCTACTTTATTTATATGATAAATCTCTACATTGCTTTTATTTTTAATCATTTCTGAAACAACATATCCAGTATACAGCAAATCAAAATCTAAAAAAATTACTTGATACCCTATAGAATTAATAAATATATTCAAAAATTCAGCTTTATGAAAAGGCTCAGAACATAAAATTATGTTTGGATTTTTGTTAGAAAATTCATTTTTTATATGTAATAATTCTATATCTAAAATTTGATCAGGATTTTTATCCAACATGGATTTATTATATAAGAGATATAATAATGAATTTGACTTCAAAAGATATATCAGGAGATTTCCCCAATTCTGGAAAAATTTATCTTAATAATGCATCTGTTTCGTTAATGCCTCTACAAAGCATTGAGGCAATGAAAGATTTTCTTATTTCATATAATTCAATTGGACCTGATTCAATACATTCTCAAGAATTTATTATTGAAAAATTACAAAATGTCAGAAAAATTATTGCAAAAATCATCAATTCCAAACCTGAAGAAGTTATTTTGACTCAAAGCACTACAGATGGAATAAATATTGTCGCAAATGGATTATCTTTCAAAAAGAATTCTAATCTTATAATTCGTGGAAAATCACATGAGCATCATGCAAATTTTTACCCTTGGCTTCGATTACAAAATAAAATAAAAATTAAGAATTTATCTATAGATAAAAATGGATTTTTTGATTTTAAGGAACTAAAAAAGTTTGTTGATAATAATACAAAATTAGTTGTAATGAGTCATGCACTGTATAACACTGGTTCAATATTACCAGTTGAAAAAATTGGAAAATTACTTAGAAATAATACCTCTTTTTTTATAGATAGTGCACAAACTGTTGGTTGCATAGGCAATTATGATGTTGAAAAGATCAAATGTGATTTTATGTCTTTCAATGGTTCCAAGTGGTTATGTGGACCTATGGGTACAGGATTATTTTATTGCAACAAAAAATCCCATAAATTACTTGAACCCATGACAATTGGAGGAGAATCCGCAACGATTTACAATAAAACCAGTCTATCATACAAAGACATTCCTGATAAATTTCAAACAGGATTTCGTAATTATGTAGGAATGGTAGGTTTAGAATCATCAATAAAATATCTGGTTAAATATGGTATGGATAATATACGTAAAAAAAATATCTTTCTATCAAATCTTTTTAGAAATGAATTATCTAAAATAAAAAATATTACTCTATATGGATCAGATAACTCCCAAGAAAGAACCAGCATAGTTTCTTTCAGTTTTAATGGTCATGATCCAAATACAATTGTGCAAAAATTGGAAAAGCAAAATATTGTTTTAGCTGTTCGTGAAATTCTAGAAAAAAAGATCATACGTGTATCCCCTCATTTTTTTAATACAGAATCTGAAATACTTCAAGTTATTAATGTAATAAAAAATCTATAAATTTTCTTGTTCTTCTATTACCATCATTGTTAATGTTGATTGTACTTTAGCGATTTTTCTTACTTTATTTGTAATAATTACTCGTAACTTTTCAGCATCTTTAGATAATAATTTCAAAACTATATCATATACTCCATAAACTCCTTGAACTTCATATTCTATATCCTCATTGGAAAGAATTCGTTTGATATCTGATATTATTGATTCATCAGATCCTAAATCTGAATTTAATAAAACATATGCTGTAGGCACATTTCAGATTTTCATAAAAGACTATTTAACCTTTCATTTTTTTAAATATTAAATTATTTAATCATAATAGACTAATATGAGATAAATCGATTTTACTTTTTTTAATTATAGTCTATATTTCCATTTTAAATAAATTCATAATTGATTTTTGAGTCAACAATAAAAATATGTAAAATGCAGCATTATGTATGAGTAAGCCTGGAAATATCTGGAGAAAAGTACACGGTAGAATTACCAAAAAACCCACTAATTTTTCATGGATAATTCAAAATAAGCTTGCAGGTTCAGGAATACCTACTAGTATCGATGAATTTGATTGGATACTAAAACAAGGTGTTACATCAATTGTAACTATGACTGAAACTGCATTACCTAAAGAATGGATTAACAATGTTAATTATTTTCATATGCCAACACCGGATTTGACTGCACCAGATTTAGATAAAATAGATAGTACAGTTGAATTTATTCATAAAAAAATTTCTAATGATCAAGCTGTAATGGTACATTGTGCAGCTGGAATGGGAAGAGCTGGAACCATATTAGCTTGTTATTTGGTAAAATACCAAAAATATTCTGCAAAAGACGCAATTAATATTATTAGAAAAGAAAGACCAGGCTCAATTCAATCCGAATCACAAGAATTTGCCATTATTTTTTATGAAAAGCATATACGAAATAAATAATTTACATAAATTGAGATACTACTTTTCCATCCACAATTTTTATTTTTAGTATTTTATTTTCTTGAAACACTAACGTTATTCCACCATCAGAATCCGGATCTTCTACTTTTACTAATTCTATCATTCTAATTTGTTCAAATTTATCCATACATTCTCACTTATTCTGGAATAGATACCGCGTCTAATTTACCATCTACTGCTTTTATAAATAAAAATCTATTATCTTTAAAGATAAATGTAATTCCTCCTTCTTTATCTGGTTCTTCAACTTCAAGTATTGGTTGTCCTAAAAGACCATCATATTTTGTCATATTGTTTAACTCTGAAAGTTCCTTATATCCCTAATTAATTGTAATCTCAATTTCACTTGAGTTATTTTTAACATTTCCTGATTCTGTATAATCATGTTTTTGCCACGATGCAAAGACTTCGGACTCAAGTTTGTGTTTACCTTTTCCTAAATCTGATGCCTTGAAAGCAATTTTTTCATTAAAATCAAATAATTCTTCTCTTACTTCTTCTTCAGATAACCGGATAAATGGTTCAAAATTTTTAGATACTTGAATCCAAATTCTTCTATCTTTATGAGGATTAACCAATTTAGGATTCCTTGTCCAAAAAATTGCCGCTTTTCTATAAGTATCAATAGTTTTACCAATCTCTTTTTTTCTAAATCCACTGGAAACCAATTTTATACCATATTTCATTTTAAAAGATACATCATTATTGTTATAGGCTTTAGTCCAATTTGCTTCATTAAATGAATCTCTAAGTCCTCCTTCGACTTTAAAAATGATATTTACCTCTACAATATCATTTAATGCGTAATCGTCCTTGGTTTTTACTATTTCGACATCTGAAATCTTACTTTCCGCCATTCTAACTACTCATATGATTTATATCCACAATAAGTTCTTTTTCCGAATACATGAATGCTCAAATAATCAATTCAGAACCTAAAGAAATTAGTCTTTCTATTACAGAAACTGATATTGGCATTTTATACATAATTCAACATGAGCTTTTAAAGGAAACAAATGTTGAATCTGCAGGAGTTATCGTGAAACATCCTCTAACAAATGAATGTTGGATGAGAATCAATTCAAGCACAAAACCTATGCAAGAAATAAAAAAAGCAACTGATTCAGCAATAAAAATGGCTAATGATTTTAAACAACTATTTAATTCAAAAATTAAGGTAAATTAGATGAAATTTTGCCCCAATTGTGAGGTTAAATTAAAAAATGATGATTCTGGTCTACAATGTCCAAAATGTGATTATGTTGAGAGAAAACAAATAACTAAACCAAATAATGTTGTTCAAGAATATGAATCACAATTTAATGTATTATCTCAAAACGAAACTGTAGAAACTTTACCAACAATCAAAATTGAATGTGAAAAATGTGGTAATGATGAAGCAGTTTGGTGGATGCTACAAACCAGGAGTGCGGATGAACCTACAACTCAATTTTATCGATGTTCAAAATGTAGACACACTTGGCGTAATTACGCATAGGTTTAACTGGAACGTAAAAAATAAAAGATAGTTTGACTTTCGAAGCAAAAACAAGCGGTTCAGATGATCTAAAAGCAATAATCTCTGCGATATCCACACTAGTAGAGGAAGCTACTTTTGTTGCAACAGCTGAAGGTATTACATTTAGAGGAATGGATCCTTCTCATGTAGCTTTAATTGATATCTCTTGGCCTAATTCCGCATTTGAAAAATATGAATGTGATAGTGATATAAAATTCGGAGTAAGAATAGATGAATTTTCTAAACTTATCAAAAGAGCAGATAAAAAAGATAGTATAGAAATTAGTATTTCAGAACAAAACATGTTACTTGTAACAGTTGGTAAAAACAAAAAATACAAAATGCGTTTAATTGAAAGCTCTGCAACTGACACCCCACTACCAAAAATCCCATATGATTCTAAAATTATATTATCATCTTCTAGATTTGATAAGATTTTAGGTGATGTTCAAGTTGTATCTGATTATTTGACTATTCATACTTCTGATTCAAAAGCAGATTTTTCTGGAAAAGGTGATTCTGGAGAAGTTGTTATTGAACTGGAAAAGAACACGGATGAAATAGGTGAAATTTCTTCAAAAGAGGACAGTACTGGTACTTACAGCCTTGAATATCTAAATCCTGTAGTTAAAGCAGTAGGGGCAAATGCAGGTCAAATCACATGTGAATTTTCAAGTGCAAAACCAATAAGAATTGAATTTAAAGTGGCAAATATAGGCAGAATCCACTTTTATTTAGCCCCACGAGTAGAAAGTTAAAGCATTTAAACATTAAATGATTCAGATATTTTGAATTGAGACTTGTTCTAAAATATGGCGGAACGTCAATTTCATCCGCTAAAGATATTCAAGATGTTGCAAACTATATTAATTTACTATCCAAACATAATGAAATAGTAATAGTTTGTTCTGCAATTAGTGGCATTACTGATGATCTTATAGAAATATCACAATCTATAAAAAAAGAAAATAAACTCAAGGCTGAACAATTAGCAGCGAAAATAATCAGTAGACATGTACTACTTGCAAACCAAATAATTAAAAAACCAACAATTAGGAAAAAATTATTAGAAAAATTAAATGCGGATTTTCTAGAACTAAATTCATTAATTGAAGGTATGGTTTTGTTGGGAGAAGTAACACCTAGATCTTTAGATTATTTAATTTCATTTGGAGAACGTCTATCAATAAAATTAATTTCTTTTAGTATAAATGATATAGGTAAAAATTCAATATCTTTGACAGGTAAAGAAGTCGGTATTGTTACTGATTCAAATTTTGGGGAATCAAATCCATTAATGGACACCACTAGATTGAGAATTTCTAAAACTATAGATCTACAATTTTTCAAGAAAATAATCCCAGTTGTAGGTGGATTTACAGGTGCAGATCAATATGGACATGTAACTACATTTGGTAGAGGAGGATCAGATTACACCGCAACTATAATCGGATCTTGCATAAAAGCTGATGAAATTTGGTTAATGAGCGATATAGATGGATTAATGACTGCAGATCCCAAAATTGTTAAAAATGCTAAATTACTCAAGGAAGTTTCTTACATAGAAGCAACAGAGATGGCGTTATTTGGGGCAAAACAAATCCATCCTAGAACATTTGAACCATTAATAGCAAAAAAAATCCCAATGAAAATAAGAAATTCTTTTAATTTAAAAAATGAAGGAACTTTGGTAACTCACTCTCCATCATTATCTAGTAAAAATACTGTAAAATGCGTAAGCCATATTCGTCATAATGGATTAATCGACATACGTGGAGGTACAATGGTAGGAACACCTGGGACTGCTGCAAAAATCTTTGCAACACTTGCCAAATCTGGGATAAATGTTATGATGATCTCTCAAAATCCATCTGAGTCTAGCATTACTATCGTAGTCAAAAATACCGATCTAGATAAAGCAGTTAATGCATTAGAAATGGAACTTTTAGGAAAAATAATAAAAAAACTTGAAGTAACCACTGACGTTGCAATTATTGCACTTATTGGATCAGGCATGCGTGGTACCGTTGGTGTTGCCTCTAAAGTTTTTGGTGCAATAGAGAAAAAAAAGGTCAATGTAGCAATGATTACTCAAGGTTCATCCGAACTAAATCTAGCATTTGTTGTTAAGGATTCTGATTCAAATACGGCAGTTCAAGCTTTACATGATGCATTTGAACTTGATAAAATTAACTAAAAATAAAATTGCTAAACGGATAAATTACTTAAAAGAAAATCTATTATAAAATTGACTGGTAAACTCTACATTGTTGGTGTTGGTCCTGGTAGTCATGATCATATGACATTCAGAGCTAAAGAAGTAATTGAAGAAAGTGATACAATTGTAGGATATGAAACTTATGTCAATCTAGTACAAGATCTTATTGAAGGTAAAACAGTTCATCGTTATGCAATGACCCAAGAAGTCGAACGTGCTCATCAATGTATTGATCTTGCAAAATCTGGAAAAATAGTTTCACTTGTTTCAAGTGGTGATCCCGGAATTTATGGAATGGCTGGATTAATTTATGAAACACTTGCAGAATCAAATTGGAATCCTAAAGATGGTTTACAAGTAGAAATTGTCCCAGGCGTCTCTGCTTTAAACTCATGTGCATCAATAATCGGTTCACCATTAATGACTGATTTTGCAGTTGTAAGTATGAGTGATTTATTGGTACCATGGGAAATAATAACAAAAAGAGTTGAAGCTGCAGCACAGGGAGATTTTGTTATTGTGATCTATAATCCTGCAAGCAAAAAAAGAATTCATCAATTGATGGATACAAGAAAAATTATTTTAAAATATAGAAAACCTACAACACCAGTGGCAATAATAAAAGGTGCATTTAGAGAGTCACAAACTATAGTTATGACTGATTTAGAAAATCTTCCAAATCATTCTGATCAATTAGGAATGATTACTACAGTAATCATTGGAAATTCATCAACTTATACTTACAAAGATTTAATGATTAATCCTAGAGGATACAAATCAAAATATAATTTAGAAGAACAAACAAATCCAAATCTTAAAGTCTAATAACTTTTTTTAATTGCTTCAAATAATTCTTCGCTTAAATTTAGTTTTCCACGAATTGGCGAAATTATCTTAACTAGATATTCACCAACAGTTTGTTTAAGATCAGTCGGATGTAATTTCTTTTCAGCAAAATCAGATTCTAATTGATTAAAATTCACATATGTCATATTTCCACCAAATTTTTCTGGTCTTTCAACATTGATTTCAGTAAATTCATGAAAAAGAACATGTTTTGAAATTTCTAATAATGGATTATTTGTTATATTTGCTTCTTCACACCATGCCTTTTTGATTTTTGTTCTTATCTCATCATCTGAATTATGTATAAAAACTCCAGAATTAGGATCCGATTTACTCATTTTTCCTAAAATCTGTGAATCATTTGTATCTGCTGGTTTGGAAAGACCTGGCAATAATTTATGGTGAACTGCAACTGGTACTTTCCATTTCATTTTTGGAAAAATTTCTCTAACCAACATGTGGATTTTTCTTTGATCCATGCCTGCATGAGCTATGTCAACATCCAAAAAATGAATATCAACTGCTTGCATTGGTGGATACAATAGCTTTGCAAGATCTATTTTTTCTTCATTTTCTGAACGCCCCATAATCGTTAGTGTTCTCATAGTTCTTGCTAACGATACATGTTTAGTGAATTTTACAAGCTCTGACCAATACTCTGGTTTTTCTTGATAAAGATTTGAACCTAATACAATATTTGCTTTAGGACAAACTAAATTGAAAGCATCTTGATAATATTTTGAAACTTTGGAGATCATATTCCAATCTCCACCTAACTTATCATTGATCAAAGTATGCCAATCCGCAAGAAATACAGTACATTTTACACCTGCCTTGACAAAATCATTAATTTTGAAACCTGTACTAATTAAACTGCCTAAATGTAAAAACCCAGAAATTTCCAAACCAATGTAGTGTTTTGGAGAAGAGTTTGTCTTAAATAATTGAACTAATTCATCATGCATGACTATTTCTTCGGTTGGAGGTCTTTCAATTAATTCAACTTTTTCACTTATATCCAAATCAAAACAACATCTAGACGTAGGTCTATAAAGTTATTTGAAATAATAGTTTATTTTCTATTTGCAAGATTACAAATAGTCATTTATTTAATAATCATTATGACATTAGAAGAAGGATTAGAACTAATTGAAAATTACAAAAATGATTTACAAAATTTTTTAGATAGACTACCTGAACAAGCAGTGCAGATAGGCTCTGAAATGATTAAAACTCTAACATTAAGTTCAAAAAAAGAGATAACAAATTTAGAATCAATAGAAAAAGCATTAAAACATACTTTAAAAGATTATAGTAACTTATTGAAATGATAATCATAATTTTATTTATTATTAATAAAAGAAATACAGGAATTTTCTGAGAAATATGAGTGCTGATAAATGGCAACTAGGAGAAAAAAGAATAATTAAAATAATTAATAAATTTACAACTTATAAAAAATGGATTTCATTTATGCAATTATCAATTGAAGCTAAAATTGAACATCCAACATTAACTAATTATATTGATCTTTTAATTAAAAAACAAATTATAATGGAATATAGGGGAATTGATAAATCTAGATTATTTTGTATATGTGGACATCATGATGATATAGATTATAATGAAAAATTTAGAACTCTTACACAAAAAGATTTGATAAATATAGAACAAGCTGAAATAGAGCTTTCTAAAATATACAAATTAGGAAAAGATAATCTTTATCATAAATATTAAAATTAATGTATCAAATAAATAATAATTTATTTTTATAAAAAAATTATTTACAATTTTTTTTATGCTTTCTTAACTCTTCTAAAGAATCAAATTCTGTATCGCAAGCTCTGCATTTCTCTTTTTTCTTATTATGAGCTACCTCCTGATGTTTTTTCATTCTTTCTGGATCAGAAACGACAGTTCCACATTTTTTGCATTTTGTTTCAATAGAATTACCAAATAATCCCATACTCAATTTAGGAATAACTAGTAGAAAACTATTTTTTTACAACAAATAATTTCTTCATAAAATTCTATAACTAAACAAGAAATCATTAATTTGACAAATTATTTTTTACAAATACTTTCATATCCCAAGATATGAGCAAAATCATGGTTTCTAAACAATTTGAGGATTTATTTTTCAAATTTTGTACTGAAAATAGTGTGTATTGGGATGATAAAAAACGACAATGGAGTAAACCATTTCATCCTAAAATTAAAAATATTTGGATTCAATCAGAAAATGGAGATTTTCTTAATTCTATACACCCAACAGAAAAAGGATACTACGATTCAAAATTTTCAGGTTGGGAATTAGGAAGTATTAAGAAGGAATATTGTTTTTGGTGTGGCAGAATTATTGAGGAAATAAGAAAGAATGACGTGCGTTCAGATACTGTCAAATTTTGTAATTCAGTCCATAGAAAAGCATTTGGTAAAGTTAAAGCTGATCAACTAAAATTAAGAAATATGTTCATATCTAAATAAATTATATTTAGCGTGTATCTTCTTCCAAACTTTTTCTTGGTTTAGTGCTAAGATAGAATGCATGAGAGGTTATAATTAATGCTGCAAGAAAAACTTTTGTAGCAAAAACTAAATTCCATGGTCTATTTGCATCAGGATATGCAATTGATAACATATCAATATTTGGGATTATATCTTGAATCATACCTGCCGTGATGGATGAATTTAAAACTGTAAAATTGTATAATACTTCATACAATGTAATAATTACAAATGCTAACAACATTAACTGAAGTAAAGCCATTTTCCAACTGACAATTTTATTTCCTGCAGTTCTTTTCCATCCAATTCTTGTGACACAATACCATCCAATAATAGTAGAAAAAAATATCCACGTTGAAACTCTTGCAAAATTGTCAAAAGGTACAAAAGTATTTTGTATTACTTCCCCCATAACATATGTTCCATTTTTCATCCATTCTATCATAGTCACATAAACTCCAAAAATAAGACTTGAAACCATAATGAATCCACAAACATAGAAAATGTATAGATAAACCTTGTAACCTGAATCTGATTTTTCAAGATTACGTTGATTCAATATGCGAATTTCTTATTTTCAAATATAAAAATTCATGCCTATTTGATGAGATTTATAGACTAGCTTTTATGAGAATATCTGTTGAAAATTCCAATTAATGTTCCATTTGTTGGTAAAGAAGAAATTACTGCAGTAACATCTATTCTTAAAAATGGTGTACTTACATCAGCGGCAAATCTTGGAGGAGAACATGTACAAGCATTTGAAAAATCAGTATCAGTTTATATAAAATCAAAATATGTTGTTGCTGTAAATTCAGGTACAGCAGCTTTGCAAGCTGCACTTTATGCTTTAGATATCAAAAAGGGAGACGAAGTACTTATTCCATCATTTACATTTGTGGCAACCGCAAATTCTGTTGTATCTACTGGAGCTAAACCTGTCTTTGTTGATATACTCAAAGATAACTATACCATGGATCCTGAAGATTTACAAAAAAAGATTACTAAAAAAACTAAAGCAATTATGCCTGTGCACCTTTATGGAAACGTAGCATTTGTTGATAGAATATCTGAAATTGCTAGAAAAAATAATTTACCTATAATAGAAGATTCTGCACAATCATTAGGTTCCATGTATAAAGAAAAACATGCAGGAACTTTTTTTGATTTAGGTTGTTGGAGTATGTATCCTGCAAAAGTAATGACTTCAGGAGAAGGAGGATTTATTGCAACAAATAATAAAAAATTACGAGATAAATTATTAATGATTAGAAATCATGGCATGGTTCATGGGTATGACACTAGAATATTTGGATTAAATTTAAGATTACCAGAAATTAGTGCTGCCATTGCAACAGTCCAAATGAAAAAACTTCCAACTTTTCTTAAAACAAGAAAACGTAATGCAAATTTATTAACAAAATTGATTTCTGATTTGAAAATAACACTACCACATGAACGAAAATATGAAAATGTGAATTGGTATCTATACACAATAGCTTCATCAAAAAGAGATAAAATATTAAAAAAACTTAATGCTAAAGGAATCGGGGCATCATCTTATTATCCAACACCAATTCATAAAACTCCATTTTATCTACAAAAAGTTAAACTTCCAGTAACAGAATTAGCCTCATCTCAGGTTTTATCTCTACCAATACACCCTAAAGTGACGACTAAAAATATTGAATTTATTGCACAAACTCTTCGTGATATATTAAATGAATAGTATTGCAGATGTAATTGGTAAATTATGCAAGGTAATATTACCAATTCCAGAAGAATCGTATATAGGAAATACTGATTCATCAGTAGCAATTTGCACTCTTTCAAGTTTAGATTTACTCAAGCAAATTTCAAATTCTGAATTAATGAAGCATGTTTCTATAGCTGGAAAACTACTTTCTGAAAATAAAGGAATTGATTCAATTATAAAATATATTTACTTAAATAAAAAAATTAAAACAATTATTGTATGTGGTAAAGAAGTTTGGGGTCATAAGGCTGGACATTCTTTATTTGAATTACATAAAAATGGAATTGATAATTATGGAAGAATAATCAATTCTACTAGCCCCTATCCACTTCTTACTGTAACTAAATTAGAAATAAATAATTTTCAAAATCAAATTAATCTTGTAAATTTAATTAATGAAATAAATCTAAATAGAATTAAACAATTTATAATTTAATATCCCGTTTTTTGTCTTTGACGATTAATTTCATTTTTCTTCTTATATTCTTCAACTATATCTTTCGGAGTTAAATTAAGTTCTAATGATGCCTGAATTACAAAATGCCAAATATCAATTAATTCTTCTCTTGCCTCCAATATATTAAATGGAGTTGGAGTCTTCCACCATTTCCAATTTGTAGTTCTTTGTAACTCTACAGCCTCATGTATTATTGCAGTACATAATGCTGAAATTCGTCCTTCAGAATTTTCCGGATATCTATCTAATTTCATTATCTCTGATAGACTTTTTTGCATTTTGAATATAATTTCTAAATAATCTTCTTTATTTTCAGACATATCTCACAAGTATTCAATTCATCTGTAGAAATTATCAAACTTAAATCTTTTTAGAAATGAATCATTTTTTCATACAATTTAACTCGTTTTATGATATCTATTTTTTTAATATAGAGTAATCCATACAATCCATATTTTTCAACGGCTAAAGAACCTAGAACATTTCCATAAACTATAGCTTTTTTTATCTCTGATAAATTAGTTGAATTTTTACTTGCCAAATATCCTATCATTGCACCCGCAAAAGAATCTCCTGCACCTGTTGGATCAACTACATTTTCCAATGAAAATCCAGCAGATGAAAATATTACATCATCAAAAAACATCATAGATCCATGTTCCCCTTTTTTAATAATTATGTATTTTGCACCCCACCCCATCATTTTTTTTGCACATTTAATCAAATTGAATTCTTTTGTTAGTAATTTTGCCTCTTCATCGTTTATCACAACCGCATCTACAGACTTTATCATTTTTATTACTGATTCCCGTTTTGTATATATCCAAAAGTCAATTGTATCACACATTGAAAATTTTATTTTATCAAATTCTTTAATTAACATAGAATTTTGATCTGGATCATTATTTCCTAAATATACAAATTGAGATTTTTTGTATTCTTCAGGTACCTTGGGTTTGAAATTTGCAAGTACATTAAGTTCAGTCTTTAACGTTTTTCTAGAGCTTAATGTTTTATCATATTTTCCATCATAACGAAAAGTTTTTCCCTTTTCAATACTCAATCCTTGTAAATCAAGATATTTTGATAAAATTTTGTAATACTTATTTGGAAAATCATTTCCTACTACAGCTATCAATCCTGTATTTACAAAGTTACTTGCAGATATGGCTGCAAATGTTCCGGATCCGCCTAAAACATTCTTTATAGTTTTTTTTGGAGTTCGTATTGTATCTAATGCAGTTGAACCAAATACGGTTAACATTCCTTAAATTTTTTAGTTTTCATGTATAAATTCTCTTGCTTGTTCTTCTGTTGGATAAAACACAAATGGTACATCTATTGATGTAAAAATTATATTATATTTTATGATTCCAGTAATTTTTATAGATGAATCATTTTGTGAATCAATATTAGTATCTCTTAAAAAAGTTCCATTAACTGAACTATTTCCTAATGCTGAAAGTACAAATGATTCTATTTCTCCACTCCCAATCATTTTATCATTTGATATTACATAAAATTCCGTTTTACCTGCTGTCAAAACCAACAACGAAGGATTGTTGAACTCTAACTCAATATTATACATTAAACCATTTTTGTTTTCTACCAGTAGAGTACTGCCTAAAATTTTTATGCCTATTTGTGAAATTGCACTATATTGAGAATATCCAAATAAGATTATTCCTATACTAATCACTATGATTATTACTTTTACAGAGGATTTCATACCTATTTATCCTAAAATTACTTTTTAAGTGATTAGGAAAAAAATTCAAATTATATGTGTAAAAGTTTTGATGTAATCTTTAAGCTCATTAGAGCTAGCAGAATAAATCAAAACCTTATGATTCATGAGTATTGGCTAGAATAAAAATAAAGTTCGGCAATAATGAAATTGAGGTAGATTCTAGGGATTTTTACGTTGATAATCAAACTTTAGGTGATATTATTGAAAATATATCTAACCACATGTATGTAAACGAAGCAAAAATTATCTATAAAAATAAAAACGAAGAAACTCATGGAATTTCAGATTCCAGTCAACACGGTTTAGAGTATCTAGATGATGCAGAAACATTTGAACCTGAATTTAATGAGCCAAAAATAATTACTTCAAATGAAATTAAAGTAAAATTAAGAATACTGGAAACTAGTAAATTCTTTGATTATCCAAGAACAGTAACAGAAACTGTTGAACAACTTAGAGAATATGGTTGGAGTGCAAGTCCTTTAGACGTATCAAAAGCACTAGTAAAAATGGCATCTAATAGAGAAATATTAAAAAATTCAAAAGAAAATAGAGTACATTATTTTGTACAAAATACTTTGTTGTCTAACTAATTTTATATTGACATTTTTCACAACTATAAAAAATTTCACCATCTAAATGATCAAAATGTGTATTACATTTACTGCATGTGTGATGTATAACAAAATATCCGTCTTTTTCAACTGCCCCAACTTTATTTGAATTAAGATTAATGCTTTTACATTTTATACAATGACATCCACATGCTAATTTCATATCAATAATGTATGTATAGTTGTTTTAAGTATAGAAACTATTGGGAAAGAAACGTGAAATCCCACTTGAGATTGATGATCATTTTAAATTGTTTGGGAAAGAGCCTTGGGAGGTAGAATATGGAGAAAAATGTGCAATTTGTAATATTAGAATTGACGAATATGGTTTTTGTTCTTGTGGCTCAAATGGAGGCTAATTACTTTAAAAATATATGATAATAATTTTTATGTATTATCTGAAATCAAAGTTTTATCTGGTAATGATGATTTCTTTTTTCTCATAATAATTAATGCAATTACAACTAGTATGATAATTCCAAAAAATACATACAAAACAATATCTTGATTTACATTTGGTTCTAATGTTGAAGAATTTTTATCTACAACTAACTTCTCGTCAGTAATAATTGTACTACTAATTGATACACTGCCTGAATTATCAGGTCTTACTGTAAGCCAAACATGCGTTCCATTATTATTATATTCATAAAATGGTATTTTCTCATCTATCATCATCACATTATATGGGGTTGGTAATAATTCTAAAGGAATAATTGATGTTACAAATTGCTTTTCTCCATTAACTTGAAAATTAATATTTTTTTTCAGTTCATCAAAGTTAAATTGATTTATTTCCGCAAATGTTCTTATTTCTACTAAAAATTCTTTATTATCTAATTTTATATTTTCTAATATTTTTGGTTCATTAATCATATATTCTAAAACCATTTCACAACCATGACATAAAATTCCGTCATTTTCAAGTATATACACAGGTCTAGAATTTACAAAAATTACATCTTCATTTGTAATATAAAATGCAGTACTTTCTAAATATCTGAAATTCCAAGTATACACATTATCTTTTAGAACGATTACATCACTAAGATCGTATTCAACAATTGTCTTTTCTTGTGATGGAAAAATCATAATACCACTATTATCTCCAATAGTTGCAAATTGTAGTTCTTCACCACTTTCATTTGAAACTTTAAGATTTATTGCATATCCATTGATCAAATCCATTTGTTTGGGTAAATTTGAGGAAGCAATTACATGCTTTACATGAATTTTATCAGGAGAATCAATGACTATTTTTACTGATTTTTGCTCTGCTTTTTCACCAAAAGTAACCTCTTGGGCATTAACTGTAGGAATTATTATGAACAATCCCAATAATATGAAAAAAACAACTGGTTTTAAAGTCATTCCACTTTAACCTGAAGTATTTTTACTTCTTCAAGTGGACAATCATTACTATCTCTTTTCAAATTTACAATTTTATCTGCAATATCCATTCCTTCTATTACTTCTCCAAATACAGTATATTGTCTATCTAAAAATGTACTATCTGTAGTTACAATAAAAAATTGTGATCCTGCACTATTCGGATCTTGTGATCTAGCCATAGAAACAATACCTCGATGATGAGATCTAGAACTAAATTCTGCCTTGATTGTATGACCTGGTCCTCCCATTCCCCAAGTATTCTTGTTTGGAGTTTTTGTATTTGGATCCCCACCCTGTATCATAAATCCTGGAATAATTCTATGAAAAAGTGTACCGTCATAGAAGCCTTTTCTGGCTAATGTGTCAAAATTTCTAACTGTCTCAGGAGCTAAATCCGGAAGTAATTTGAATGTGATTATTCCTAAGTTGGTTTCAATAATTACTGTACTCAATAACAGTAATCTTTACTTCTTATCATAAATGTCTTTTTATAATAGATTGGTTAAAATTTTACCTAATTTATTAATGTTAATGAATTTATTTAATCTTACATTTTTTATTTAATAATAATTTTTAAAAATTTATAGTTATTTTTTACTATTATCATTAAAAAGTAAATTATTTTTGTGTGTCATAATTTTATATAGTACAAAAAAAATAGTAATTTGTTGAATCGTATAAATCAAAGCACAATAATAAAAGAAGCAATCAATTCTTATCTCAACAAAGGCATAACAGACAAACAGGATATTTATAGCAAAGTTGTAGATCAACTTGGTGTTCCTAGACCAACCGTTAGAAGGGTTGCAAGAGATTTGAGAACTGAATTATTACAAAAAATACAGATCTTACAATCAGATATGCCTAAAACATCTACCGATGAAGAAGAATAAACTACTTTTTTTTATTTAAATCCTTATTTTTACTCTAACATTACTGTTATAAATAATAAATTTCTAGATATAATATGGGATATTTTAGAAATCATTTAGCAACATTAGTTACTGGGGTTTTTGCAGCTACCCTAACAGGACTATGGCCTTATTTTGTTAGTTTTGCACCAGATCTAAATTTTATATTTATCATGGCTGTTTCAATTACTTGGTTTATTACTCTTACTTGTTGGCTTACTCAAAAAAGTACTGACTATACACATAATTCTCAAATTCATGAAAGTCACAGCGAAAAAGATTTAGAATAAATTACAAATTATTTATTATTTTTTTATTATATTTTGAATAACTTAATTGAAAGAATTGTAAAATAATAAAATTATATTTAAAATGAGTAATTTTTACTTTTAATTTATGCTTAAAATGGTATTTTATCTATTATGATTCATGATTTTATTAAAACAATTAATTATTACAGTTGGAACATTTCAAACCATGATTACTTTTACAGCTAGGACAACTTTCTGCACCACCATAATGACATTTACAGGAACATAATTCAGTTGGATCTTGCTTCATACTCACTCGTATGATTACTACGTCATGTTAATATTTGACTCTCATAGAATTGATTTAAATGACGTGGAAAGAATCTTTTAAAGTAAATAATCTCTTTATCTCAAAGTCTAGAAATATTATCTTTACAAGTATTATTACATTAATTTTATTTACAAGCTTTTTTAGCAACACAAATTCTTTTGCTGAACCTATTGAATTACAAACAGAAATTATCCCGATAAATAATTCAATAGGCATAGAAAAAACAACGCTTCAAATGCATATTTCTAAAGATAATACACTATCATGGGGATTTGTTGAAGGAAAGATTGCAAATCATGTTATTGATTATCCTGTAATCATTCAGATTTTTGATAACGAACAAATTGTAACAGGAAATAATGTTGGCGCTATACAATTTGCACAAATTCCTGTAAATGATGATGGTTCATATGAATACAAATTCCGAGTTGTAGATGCTGATAAAGGACATTTGACAAAAATTTTTGATGGTAACTATACTGTTAAAATCTTCAAGGTTGTATATCTAAATTCTAATCTTGATGTAGCTTAGCAGATATTCTTAAAGTTTCATCTACCAATTCTTTTAATCTTTTGATATCCTCATCTTTAGATACAATATTTCCTGAAATTGAATCTGTAGTAAAAAATACTGCTTTAGGATTAGTAATTACTCTGAAATATGATAATAATTGAGTAATTAATGTCTGAACATCAGTAAATCCAATACTGCTTGAAGCTAAAATCATCATACCTGCAACTTTACCTTCAGTTTTTTTATAATTGACATATTCAAACAGATTTTTTAATGCTGAACTAAAAAATGAGTTGTATATTGGAGAACCGATTAGCCACACATCTGCATCCATAATATCATTAGCTGCATTTTTTGTATATTCATTATATTCTTCTTCAGGTCCTCTATAACATTCAATTTGTCCATCTGAAAGATTAATCAATTTTGTATCAATATTTTTTAATTTTGTGTATTCAAAAATATATTTCATAATTACATGTGTATTTCCATTTTTTCTTGGACTTGCGGAAATAACTACAACTTTCATAATTTCTAACATTTATCTTTGTATTTAACTTGTGATAATACATTTTAAAATTTTTAAACGGGCTTGGAGGGCTTCGATCCCTCGACCTGTAACTTAGGAGGCTACTGCGCTATCCAAGTTTCGCGTCTTTAATGACTCTGCGCCACAAGCCCAACAAAAAAAATACTTTTAATTATTTAAGCATAATCAAAATTATTCTTGATCATTACTTGCATTTTATCCCATTGTTCATTCTTTGTATCTTCCCATTTTTCAAAATATACAACATCTTCAAGTTCTAATCTAGGAAGCCATCCAGCTGTTTCAAGATCTGGTTTTTGTGCAAATTCGTCTACATATCCTAAGCAAAGATATGCAACTGGCACTACATGTGGTGGTATTTTTAAAATTTCTTTAAGAGTATCATTTGAAAGAATACTTACCCAACCAACACCTATTCCTTCAGTTCTTGCAGCAAGCCACAAATTTTGAATAGCACAACATACACTATACAATCCGGCCTCTGGAATACTTGATCTACCAATTACAAATGGACCAAATTTTGTAGGATCATATGTAACACATAGATTTACAGGCGATTCTAAAATTCCTTCAAGCTTAAACGAAATGTATTTTGATCTTTTTGGATCTTCAATTAATTTTGATGATCTATTTTTTTCATCTACAAAAGACTCTTTGATCTTTGTTTTTGTAATCATATCTTTAATTAAAATAAAATTCCATGGTTGAGAAAAACCTACAGACGGTGCATGATGTGCAGCATTTAAAATTTTAGATAAAACATCCTCTTTTATCGATCTTGAGATAAAATGGGATCTTACATCTCTCCTAGTGTAAATCGCTTTATACAGACCATTTTTTTCTGCATCACTAAATTCTTCTGTCATTCTTAGAGGTCTTTCTTCTTTTTATTCAATCCTTTCTTTTGTTAAACGTTAATAATGTCTGAACCTAATCTTTTACTTCAACGGGCCGGTAGTCTAGCCGGTTAGGATACTGCCCCGACATGGCAGTGATCGTGAGTTCGAATCTCACTCGGCCCACTTTTTTAATTTAAGTTGAACTTTTGAACTCTTTTTCTATTGAACTCCAAGTAGTTTCTGTGGTTATAACTCCCTCAGTAGTAAAATTGGTGATATTTCCATTCAAAATTGCTTGATACATTTCAGAATCAATATTAGATTGTTTTAAAATAAATAAATGCTTCAAAGGAATTTCTGCACCTTTAATTATCAGTGCTCTGCCTGTCATGGAAATATCTGCGGTTGAATATAGACCTGTACCCAATAATTTACCATCCGCATAAAGTTTGTATGTAATAGTTGGAACTGTGAATGTTTTTTCACTTGGATTTTTTACTAGAAAAGTAATTTCTAATTTAGCAGTATTTTCAATATTATTTACATCTTTAACAGTCACATTTACCAATTTAATTTCAACTTGTTCTAATTTTGGATTATCTAAACTCGCATGCCAAAAAATCCCTACCATCATTACAAATAATCCAATAATTGCGACATAGACTATAATTTTACTTTGTAATTTCAATTTAATGATAATAAATTATCTACAAGTAAAAAGGTTGCCAATATACAAATACATAATATTTGATTTAAAAGATGAATTGATATGACTCCATTAGAGCAAGCAATAATTTTATGGGTTCATCTCCTTTCAGCAGCTATTTGGGTAGGAGGTTCTATTTTTATCGGAATTGTATTTTCACCCCTTCTTAAAACAATGTCTGATTCAGTAGAACAAAGATTGCAAATTATGATTAAAGTTGGTAAAAGATTTAATAAAATTGCAGTTCCATCATTAATAATTCTAATACTTACTGGTTTATACAACTCACATATACTTTTGAGTAAACCTGAATTATTATTTGCTACAAGTTATGGTAATTTTTTAATTATAAAGATAATTTTAGTCATTTCATTAATCATTACATATGCAATACATGTAAGAGTAATTCGAAAAGACATAGAAGAAAAAATAATGTTACAACAATTATCACCTCAACAAATTCAAAAATTAAGAAAAAAGATAATCATTCTTGGAGAAATTACGGTAGTATTATCTGTAGCAATTTTATTTTTTGCATCTTTACTTAATGCTGGTGTTTAAAACACCTTCAATTCTTATCTCAAAACCATCATTTATCTTTCCTACACCGTATTTACAACCAGTAATTTTTGAAGTTACAAACAAATTTGTTTCTAAATGTTTTGAAATATCAGGCACTCTAAAAATAGTCATTTCATTAGTAAGACTTGCTGGTAAAACAAGCATGTCTGCTAAACATTTATCAACACCAAGATTGTTTTGCATAAAACTTTCTAAATCCAAATTAAATTTTTCTATTTTTTTATCAAATATTGAATCAAAACCAATTATTGATTCTTCATCAATACTAAATAATAACAAAGTTGCCCCTGAATCAATTGCGTTTTCTTCTTTAATTTCAGTTTTAACTAGAAAATTTTTTTCACATAATTGTTTTTCAATAATATCTACATGTTTTTTTATTAATTCATATGGTAAATTTGAAAATGAACAAAGTAATTTTATGTTTTTTGTTTTTCTTTTTATTAATGAAATGGATTTTATTTTAGCTGGTAGTATATCTAGAATTATTTGACCTCCCCCTTTAGGATAATAACCGCGTTTGATTAATTTTATTGAAAATTTGATCCCCATTCTCGCATATGCCTCTTTTAAGACGTGTTCAGTATAATCAATTGTTGGACTCCACAATGTATCTGTCCCTCCCTTAATTGTTAATTTCATATTTTTTTGACTAATTGCTGCTACTGGAATTATTACTTGCAGTATTAGAGATATGCTTCCAGCTGTTCCAATATCTTCTATGAGATTACAATTTTTCACATCTCTTGGAATGAATTTTAAATTTGTAGAACCGATTTTTGCTCCTTCTACATCTGCATTACAAATTTTTTGGAGAATTTTGATTGCTGTAAGATGTTGCGGTCTTAATCCTGAAACAGTTCTATTTTTTCTAATATTTTCTATAATTATTGGCTGTTTTGTAATACATGATAGTGTTATAGCTGTACGAATTATTTGTCCTCCACCCTCACCAAATTCACCATTAATTTTTAAAAAATCCATCTATTCCTACTCATATTCATCAGTTTATGATACTTTTTTAAAAACAAATACTCTAATCTTTTTGTATGAATGGACTACTTATAGGAAGATTTCAACCATTTCATTTAGGTCATCTTAATGCCTTACATTTCGCATTATCTAAAGTTGATAAATTATGGATAGGATTAGGTAGCTCAAACAAACCTATAGAAAAAAACAATCCTTTTTCAGCGGAAGAACGAAAACAAATGATTCTTTCATCAACTGACGAATCTATACAACAACGAATTCAAATCTATTTTATTCCAGATTTGGAGAATCACATAAAATGGATTGAACTTATTGATACTATTGTTCCTAAATTTGATACTATTTTTACTAATGATGAATTAACTAAGCATCTTTATTCAAAACGAGATGTATGTGTTGAATCAATACCATTTTTTAAAAGAGATATTCTTTCTGGAACAAATATACGAAATATTATATTTAATAATGAAAAATGGGAGGATCTTATACCTCAAGGCACACGAATTTTTTTAAATACACTTAATCTAAAAGATCGTCTAAAAATTCTTTAATTATAAATAAACCCAACATGTAATGAAATTAGGCAAAAATATGGAATATTTAGTAATGCTACCAGGACCTACAAACGTTCCTGAAAGAGTAACTAGAGCAATGTTTACGCCAATGATTAATCACAGAAGTGAAGATTTTGTTGAGCTCTATGAACCATGTGTAGAAAAAACAAAGCAAATTTTTCAAACTGAAGGTGAAGCCGTATGTCTTTCAGCTTCAGGTACTGGTGCAGTTGAAGCAAGTGTAATTAATTTAATAAAGAAAGGAGACAGAGTAATACTTCCTGTAAATGGTGAATTTAGTGGTAGACTTGCTCAAATGTTAACATGGGCAGGTGCGGATGTTATAAAAATTGAAACTGAACCTGGACAAAATGCAACTTATGATCAAGTAAAAGAAGTATTTGATAATAATAAAAATATTAAAGCATTCTATTGCGTTTGGAACGAAACTTCTACAGGAACTATGATTAACTATCTTGATAGAATTAAAAATCTTACATCAAGAGATGATTCGTATTATGTTGTAGATGGTGTCTCTATTGTAGGAGGAGAAGAACTACAAATGGATAATTGGGGAATTGATGTATGTATGACTGGAGCACAAAAAGCATTTGCAGCTCCACCTGGAATATCACCAATTTGTGTAAACGCTAGAACAAAAAAATACATGATGGACAATCCACCAAATTCAATGTATTTCAATTTGTCTAAATATTTTAAATATTATGAAGAGTCAAAACATACTCCATTTACTCCTGCTATACCACTACTATATGCATACAATGAAGCATTAAATATTATTTTAGAAGAAGGACTAGATAATCGAATTAGAAGACATAGAATTTGTTCTGATGCATTATATTCTGGCTTAAGTGCAATTGGTCTTACTCCATTTGCACAAAAAGATTCTCGATCAACGGTAGTAGTCGCATTAAATTATTTAGATGGATTGGAAGATAAAATTTTTAGAGATACATTAGCTCAAAAATTTAGAGTTTTAGTTGCTGGAGGATTTGGAAATCTTAAAGGTAAAGTATTCCGAGTTGGATGTATGGGTGAAGTTAACAAATACCATGTAATGAGAACTATATCTGCAATTTCATCAACATTGTCTATGATGGGTTATGATACAGATGCCCAAGCTGGTCTAAAATCAGCAGAAGAAAAACTCAAAGCTCTATAATTCATGTTAACTTAATATTAGGAAATTCGAAATCGTTTTTATTGACTTTCAATAAAGGTTCATTAATTTTAGTAGATTATACTGCTAAAGTTAAAGATAGCAACGAGGTTTTTGACACTACTATTGAAGAAGATGCAAAAAAACATTCTATTCATGAACCAAATATGAAATATCAAACAAAACTTGTTTCAATCGGTGAAGTATCTTATCCTGTTCTTAAAGGATTAGATGAAGCACTAGCTAAAACAGCTGTTGGAGATAAACTCACAGTTGAGGTTACACCTGACAAGGGATTTGGTGAAAGAGATGCTACTAAAGTTAGAATGGTTCCAATAAGAAAATTAGGTGAAGACGCAGAAAAAGTTTCTGTAGGAGACACAATTGAAGTTGATAATAAAAGAGGAATTGTAAGATTTATCGGTTCAGGTAGAGTTCAAATTGATTACAATCATCGTTATGCAGGTAAAACAATTCTTTATGACGTTAATGTAGTAAAATCACTTGATTCCCCAAATGATAAAGTGGAAGGTATTTTAAAAAATAGATTACCATCAGAAGATTCAAAGATTACATTTGAATTAAAAGACAAAGAAGTAAACATTACAATCCCAGAAGAGATTTTGAGAGCAGATGGACTTCAAATAATGAAACATTTCATTCAATTAGATATTTTCAAATTTGTTTCATCTTTAGAAAAAGTCAACTTTATTGAAACACATGTAAATAAACAAAATCTAGTAAAAAAACCTGAAATAAAATCAGAAACAACTCAACCAAAAACAGTTTAATCTATATCACATTTGTAATCTTTGCAAGATTCATTGCTTTTCTTTCTGTCATCTCAATTTCTTTCAAAATTGTATATCTTTCAGGTCGTAATTCTTGTGCAATCATGAGAGCTTTAACAATTTCATCTGATTTTAATCCAATTTGTTTAGCCGATGTTGGAGCACCAACATCTTTTAATGTCTGCAAAATTTTTTTCCAATCTTGACCTTGCATCTTTGCCATCATTATAGATCCAATACCACATTTTTCACCATGTAATCCTCTTCCAGGTGCGATTTTATCTAAAGCATGAGAAAAAAGATGTTCTGCACCTGAACATGGTCTACTACTACCTGCAATACACGATGCAACTCCTGCACTAATCAATGCTTCAACAATAATTCTTGTATCTAATCCATTTTTGGCATAATGACTTGAATTTTCCATTACTATTTTTGCACTCATTAATGCCAAATTTGCAGAATATCTACCGTAATATTCACCAGTTTTTTCATGTCCTAATTGCCAATCTTTAACAGCTATGATATTTGCAATGAGATCTCCACAACCACTTGCTAAAAGTCTTGCAGGAGCTTTACGTATAATATCAATATCTACAAAGACACCTAATGGTGCAGATGCAACAATCGAATGTGGTTTATCACTAATTATAGAAACAAATGGACTTGCCATTCCATCATGTGATGCCGCAGTTGGAACGCTTACAAATGGCTTACCAAGATTATATGCAATCATTTTAGCAGTATCTACAGAACGACCACCACCAATTCCTACAATCAGATCACTTTCATCTTTTTTTACATCTTTTTCAATTTGTTTAATAGCTGCAATTGTATTATCACCAGAAGTATGCCAAACAAATTTTATTTTATTAGATTTTAATGAATCTTCAATTTTTTTCTTTATTACTTTTTTTACATTTATTCCACTGATCAATGAAATTATTTTTGGTTTATTCAAACAATTTACAAATCTTCCAAAATCACCTATATTTCTCTCCCCGATCTCAATGAGCCTAGGTAATTCCATTTTATGTGATTGCATGCGATCACCACTTTTTTTGTCCTTATTTATCATTTCAACGAATTAAAAAGTTATTTAAAAGGGGTTAATACATCTGTTAATATCTCTAATAGATGTATTATGTCAAACAACGTTGAAGAAAAAATTTTGCATGGGACTACCACTGTAGGTATCAAGGCTAAAGACGGTGTCGTATTATGCGCTGATATGAGAGCAAGTGCAGGATATTTTATTGCAAACAATAACACTATGAAAATTCAAAAAATTGATCACCATGCTGGTTTAACTTTGGCTGGCGGTGTAGCAGACGCACAAAATATCGTAGATATACTTCGTTATCATTCAAATCTTCACAGAGTAGAAACACAGCAATCAATTTCAATTCATTCACTAGCTAGACTTTGCTCTTTAATATTCCATCAAAACCGTGGTTATCCGTTTATGGCAGATATTGTAGTTGGTGGATATGATGCTAAAGGACCTGCATTATTTAATATCGATATGTTTGGTTCAGTTGAAGAAAAATCTTATGTTACAACAGGTAGTGGTTCTCCTGTAGCATATGGTTTGTTAGAAGAAGAATGTAAATCTGATCTGACAATAGAAGAAGCAAAAAAAATAGCTCTAAGAGCTGTGAAGGCTGCAATAGTTAGAAACATTGGTACTGGTGATGGAATCAATATTGCAGTTATGGATAAAGATGGATTCCGTCTATTAACCGACGAACAAAAGAAATCAGTCATCGAACTTTAGTGATTTAATGCAAAGAAAACAGCAACAAAAAGAATTACCTCCTAGCCAAAATATGATGGCCACCATACTGCAAAGTATACCAAAAGAAGCTAATTTAACAAAAATAGAATATGAAGGACCACGAATTGCACTGTATACAAAAACACCACGCTATCTCATGGAAAACAATGAAACCATTTCAAATCTTGTTAATATTATTAAAAAAAGAATTGTTGTAAGAACTGATGAGTCCATTAGAAAATCAGAAGAAGAAGCAAGAAAAATTCTTATAGAATGTATTCCAAAGGAGGCAAATTTTCAAGGTGCATTTTTTGATACTGCTACAGGTGAAGTTTCAATTGAAGCTAAAAGACCTTGGTTATTACAAAGAGATGCAAAAGAATTCAATCATGCTGAAATAACTGAAAAAATTGGTTGGAAATTACGTATAAGAAAAGCCACCACTATACCATCACGTACCATACAAACAATAAATGCAAATTTGAAGCTTACATCTGCAGAACGAAGCAAGCAATTCAAACAAATTGGAGATGAAATATTTAGACCTAGATTAGCACAAAAATCTGAGGTATCTCTGATAACTCTTGGGGGCTTTAGTCAAGTAGGAAGATCTTCTATGCTATTATCAACTCCTGAAAGTAAAATTTTGATAGATTGTGGTATTAATCCAGGCGCAAAGCACCCAATGGATTCATTTCCAAGATTAGATTTTCTTGATATCACTTTAGATGAACTTGACGCAATAGTAATTGGACATGCACACTTAGATCATACCGGATTTTTACCTGCTTTATGTAAATTTGGTTACAAAGGACCAATCTACTGTACAGAACCAACACTACCAATGATGAATCTCATCCAATTAGATGCAATCAAAGTGGCTTCTGCACAAGGTAGAACACCAATTTATGCAGAAAGGGATGTGAAACAAATCATGAAACAAGCAATAACTTTACCGTATGGCACTGTTACAGATATTTCTCCAGACATTAAACTGGTTTTTGCTAATGCAGGTCACATTTTAGGTTCTGCACTATGTCATTTCCACATTGGAAATGGTGATCATAATTTTGTCTATTCTGGTGATATTAAGTTTGGAAAAAGTATTTTGTTTGAGGCAGCAAGTTGGAATTTTCCTAGAGTTGAAACACTTTTGATTGAAAGCACATATGGTGCAAAAGAGGATATTCAACCAACTAGACAAGAAGTAGAATCTGCTTTCATTAATGCAGTAAACAATACTCTTGCTGATGGTGGGAAAGTTCTCATTCCCATTCCTGCAGTTGGTCGTGCTCAAGAAATCATGATGGTAATTGATCATTACATGAAATCAGGAGAAATGGTAGAAGCACCTGTTTTTACAGAAGGTATGATTTCAGAAGCTTCAGCAATTCATGAAGCATACCCTGAATACTTAGCTAGAGAACTAAAACAAAAAATCATGGAAACAGATGATAATCCATTTGATTCAGAGTACTTTACAAATATTGAACATTCTGATACAAGAGAAGAACCACTAAGAGATAATTCACCTTGTATCATTTTAGCAACATCTGGAATGTTAGAAGGTGGACCAGTTTTAGAATACTTCAAAAATATTGCACCTGATAAAAAGAACAAAGTACTGTTTGTTTCATATCAAGTTAATGGAACAATGGGAAGAAGAGTTTTGGATGGTTCAAAACAAGTAACCATGTTAGGTAAAGAGGGAAAAGTAGAAGTTGTTACAATAAATTGCAGCGTTGAAAAACTTGATGGATTCAGTGGACATAGTGATTATAATCAACTAATGTCATTTGTTCAAAGACTCAGACCAAAACTTCGAAGAGTACTTGTAAATCATGGAGAACGACGAAAATCAGAAAACTTGGCAATGAATATACGAAGAATGTTTAGGGTTCCCGCACATTATCCTCAAGTTCAAGAAGCAATAAAATTATTTTAGATCATATTCTGGTTTCCAAATTTTAATACCAGATGGTGTCACAATAATTCTTTCTTCACCTAATCTTGCAATATCTGCACCTTCAGTCTTTGCAATTGAATACAATTCTTCAACTACTTTTCTAAGCTGCTCAACATCTTTTTGAGCCAACGGTGTAACCCTAAGAATTAAAATCATTTCTTTTTTAATATCTTCTTTTATTGAATGAATATCGCTGATATCCCGTATGGTTATAGCTTTCAAATAAGTTGGATTCTCATGTTTTTGCATCCATAAGAAATTAAAATATACCCATTCAAATATGCTTCCATAGTTTTAACTAATTTTTATTATTATTTATGCCTAAATACAATATATGACAATTATTTATCCCAACATGTAATGATTTTTAATCGAGTATTATTTTTCTTAATAATTATTTGTTATTATTTTGATAATCTAAATATCTGAATGTATGTGATCTAAATTTTTTGTATGTAGATACATATATTCAATATAAATTAATTTACATAATTACAAGTTTGAAATAAAATATTTTAATTATGTATTTACTGTCACTATTATTTATTTAAAAATTTAGTTTGTAAATATTTAATACATTTAAATTTTTAATTGTATTTAATGCTAAATTTTTATTTTTTTCTATATTTTAATTAAACTTTTTAAATTAACCAAATGTTTTTTTGTATTATATATTTTATAATATATAATTGCAGCATTTTATTTCTTTTATAGTCCGAATCAAGATTTTATCTTTTAATTAATTTGCGTAACTACTTTACTCATTTTAGATTTATTTTACAAAGTAATTATTATATGATGATTGATAATTTATGCTCCAGTTTTGATTCATTTAAATAATTATAATTTATTATTATTAAAATTAAATAATAATATAGATACAATATATTTTCAGTATATTATTTAAATAATGCAATCATAGATCTATTTCATACTAAAGCAAAATTTATTCTATATTTTAATATCTCAATATTTTAACAACTTTTAAACTATTTTAGAATATCATTAAGATAAAAATCTGAAATTATAATTTTTTTTATAATTATAAATGTAAAAAAACTTTTTATTTTATATCATTATATATTAAAAAATATTTCTGCAATAGTACTTAAAAAATTGATCATGTATTAATTAGATGATGCAGCAGAAAATTTAATTTTTTTTATTACAATAGAAAAATAAAAAATTGAATGTGTGAATATTACACCATACATAAATTAAAGAAATCATTCATATTATTTTATGAGAGAACGAAGAAAAAATCTCCTGAAATTTGCTCAAATGATTGATTGTGATACACTTGTTACATTTGAACCTGAAAATTTATTTTACATGACAGGATTTTGGGGAGAAGCAATTGGAATTTTGGAAAAAGGGGGGAAAACTACGATTATTGCTCCCGAACTTGAAATTGGTCGTGTTAAAGAAGAATCTGAAAATTGTGAAATATTAATTGCTGAGCGAGGTATGGGATTAATTTCTTCTTTAATTAATTATATCAAAAAAGGTAAAGTTTGTACTGATTGTCAAAATTACTCTATAATGACATCTCTAAAAAAATCAATTCCTACAATAAAATCATCTATTGAACCATTTTATAATTCTAGAATAATAAAAGATGAAAAAGAGATTCTTATTTTAAAACAGGGTTCAAAAATTATTGATGAAATGTATGATATTTGTTTTAAAAAAATGAAAGTTGGACAAACTGAATCTGAATTGCAAACAATTTTGATGTCGTATGCAATTGGAAAAAAAATGTTTGATACTGGTTACAAATCTACTCTTAATCCATTAATTATTGCTGGCGGTCCAAATGGATCATTACCACATGCACAAGTAACTGATAGAAAATTTAAAAAAGGTGATCTTGTTGTAGTTGATCTTACATTAAGATACAAAGGTTATGTTTCAGATGCAACTAGAACTTTTGCAATGGGACAAATACCATCTCAAGAAAAACAAGTTTATGAAATTGTAAAAGAGTCTCAAAAACTTGGTTTGAAAGCTGTAAAAGTAGATGCGCAATGTAAAGATGTAGATTTTGCATGTAGAAAATACATAGAAGAACAAAATTATGGAAAATACTTTATTCATTCAACAGGTCATGGTATAGGATTAGATGTACATGAATTACCAACAATTTCTTACAAAAGTGATACTGTACTTAAAGAAAATATGGCGATTACAGTTGAACCTGGAATTTATCTAGAAAATAAATTTGGAATTAGAATTGAAGATTCATTAATTGTAAAAAATGAATCAATTATTTTACATAAATTTACAAAGGATCTAATTAATATCTAATTTTAATCATAATAATTTACAAGATCAATTATATTTTTTGCATTTGAATTTCTAGGCTCAATTTTTTTAGTAATTGAATTTATATCCCATTCATAATTTATTTTTCCTTTATACGATTCAAATAATAAAATTATTTTGTAATTATTATCTATGGATTCATTTAAACTTGAAACTAAAAGATTTATTTTTGTTTTTTTATTATCATATATTTTTTCATCTGGATATTCATTTGCAATTTTATTACTAATTGCATCAATTACGGTTAATCCTTTATTATTTGGACCATTATTTGACATTAAAATTTCTACAATCTGTTTTTCCTCGTTTGATAAATTATCGGGTAAACTAGATTGTAAATTATTTTTTGTAAATTCTGGAATTACAAAAATAACACATATTGCTATTATGGCTAAATATATTGGAGCCCTTTTCTTAAGAAATATTATTAATTCTGAATTTTTAGGTTTATCTTCTTTTTTATCACTATTTTTTTTCATAAACAATTACCATTTTCTATTTTTTTGCAGTTAAAATTAAAACTTGCCATGGAAATACAATTACACCATTTTTTTTGGTGTATGGGATCGTATTTACTTTAACAGCTTGCCTCAGTTCTTTTCTTTTAATGCTATCTAGTAATTGTAATTTATCTTTGAGTGGTTTTGGAATGTATTTTAAATAATTTAACCAGTATTCTTCAAACTTTCCTGGACTATAATTAAAAGTAAAATCCTTTATTGAAATTTTTGAAAAACCAACTTTTCTAACTTCGTTGTATAGTGCACTTTTAATTCCAAATCTATCCATGTTAGGTGAACCAGGTGGTACATAATCCGGTATGAATTTTGTAATGGCATCAGAAATATTACTAAAAAAAGGAACTTTATTTTTATGTCCATGAACAGATATTCCAAGGGTTCCTTTCTTTTTGAGGCTATTTTTAATATTTTTTAATGCTTTTTGTGCATTTGGAAAAAAGAATAATGCATACTGACATGTTACTACATCAAATTCATATGAAAAAGTAAATTTTTCCGCATCAATATTTATAAAATTTAAATTTGATTTTGATTTATTCCATTTTTTCGCAATTTTTAATGCTATTATCGAAGTATCAGCACCAACAACATATCCTGATTTACCAACCACATTACAAATTTTTTTTGTCACAACTCCTGTACCACATGCAAGATCTAAAACGGTATTACCTTTACTCACGTTAGCTAACTCAACTAATTTTGATGTACTTTGAAATGGACCTTGATTGATACTTGCCCATCTTTTATGATATCTTGGTGCTATTTCATTCCATATTTTCATATTTCTTTGTTTATACTCTATATGATTTATTTTCATTATCAATTGAATATCTGTGGATATATTTTATGTAATCTCTTTTAAACTAAATTTAATAATTTTATATATTTAAATACAAATTTATTTTTAATTTTTTTCTATGAAAAAAGTTTCAGTCTTATATTTTTTTAATTTTAAAGTGATATTCGATTTGCTTTTTAATTAATTTAGCAATTTTTTCTTTTTTAATCCATCCAGATGAAATAACTTTTTGCGAATCAATAATTAACACTTTATTATTATCTGGATTCATTTGATATCTACTTGATCCTATATCATTTGCTACAATCATATCTGCACAGGATTCAATCATTTTTTTCTTTGATATTGTGACTAATTTATTTTTTGATAAATTTGTCTCTGCCTTAAAACTCACTAAAAAAACATCTTTTTGATATTTTTTAATCTGATCAATGATTTTAGGTACTTTTTTGAGGCTAATTTTTATTTTATTTTTATTACTTTTTAATTTATTTTTACTTGAATTTTCTGGAGTATAATCTGATACTGCAGCCGCCATTATTACAATATCGAATTTTTTACTCATTTCTTTTTTTACTGCTTTTAGCATTTCTTTACTAGTTGATATTTTAATTAATTTTACTCCACTTGGTGCTTTTTCAATTCCTGGACCATAAATTAAAGTGACTTTAGCTCCTGATGAAATCAATTCTGATGCCAATAAAACACCTGTTTTCCCAGAACTTAGATTTGTAATTACACGTATTGGATCAATATATTCAATTGTTGGCCCTGCAGTCATTAACACTTTTTTATTTTTTAATATAGAAGAAAATCCAAATTTTTTTAATACATAATCTAAAACATCTTCCGGTTCAGATATCTTTGCTTTTCCTTCTATCATTTGTGGTGTAATAAATTCAATTTTATTTTTTAAAAATTTTACATTTTTTTTGACAGCTGCATTATCATACATTGATTCATGCATAGCAAGACATATCAAAATAGGAATTTTAGATCCAAATCCTACCGTTAAAATTGTTGATATCGGTGTATCATCAATACCATTTGCTAATTTTCCAAGTGTATTTGCAGTAGCTGGGTATACTATTATTAGATCTGATTGATTATAATCTGCTAATCTAATATGTTCTAATTCACCTGTTAACTTAGTTATTACTTCATTTCCAGTTGCCCACTTAAAATAATCTGGCTGTACTAATTTTGTTACAGCATCACTTGTTACACATGTTACATCTGCACCATGTCTCATAAGTAATCTTGCTAGCTCAATTGCTTTGTATGCTGCAACACTTCCTGCAACACACAAAACAATTTTTTTACTAGATAATTCAACACCGTACGAATTCACTATATCTAAAGAAGGATGGTTCTTTTTCTTGTTTATTTTATTTTTAACTGCCAATTTGTTCTCGCAATTTCTTTAATTCATCATCATCCATTGAAAACCAATTTTCTTGTGCTGGAAATATGCCTGTTTCTACATCATTTTTATAATTTTCGAGGGATTTCACAATATCTTCTGATAAATTCAAATATCTTTTTGCAAATTTGGGTTTAATTTTTTCAAACATACCCAATAAATCCTGTAGAACTAATACTTGACCACCACAATTTACACCTGAACCAATTCCAATTGTTGGTATGCTTATTGTTTCTGAAATTATTTGTGCAACTTCATGACTTATCATTTCTAATACAATGGCAAATACACCAATCTCCTCAAGTTCTTTTGCATCTTCAATCAGTTTTATTGCACTTTCTTTTGTTTTTCCCTGAACTTTATACCCTTCAGATAACATTGTTGTTTGTGGTTGTAACCCAATATGACCCATTACTGGTATTCCAATATCTGTTATTGCACTAATTGTTTCTACCATTGAAATTCCACCTTCAAGTTTTACTGCATCTGCTCCTGCTTTAATTAATCTCCCTGAATTTTTTATTGCGTCTTCTATACTAGATTGATATGACATAAATGGTAAATCAGCAACTAGTAATGCATTTTTTCTAGCTTTACTTACTGCTTCTGTAAACATACACATTTGTTCCATTGTTACAGGAATTGTGTTTTCATAACCTAGCATAACCATTCCTGCACTATCTCCAACAAGTAGTATGTCTATTCCAGATTTATCACATAATGATGCAAGTGTATAGTCATAACTTGTAATTGCCGAAATTTTTTTACCATCTTTTTTCATTTTAATAATATCATAAACAGATTTATGCATTAGATAATCTCCTGGTTAAATTATCTCTAATCTCAATAATACTATTTGAAAGATTATTTTTATTATTAAAATCTTTGACGATCTTTTTTAATATTTTTTGATTGGTCTTTGATAATTTTTTACATGCTTTATTTAACAAATCTATTGCACGTGTAACATTATCTACAATTGTTATGTTGGCAGTTTGCGAAGTTCTTGAAAGTGGATTAAGATCAAATGCTATAACTATTTTTCCAGCTTTTCTTAATGCTAGAGTTCTATCTCCATCTTCTAATGGAACTATAACTACATCTGCTGCAAAAATTCCATTCTTATCTACAATTCTTCTTGCTGAATCTAATCCAGGTAAAGTGACTGATAATTTTGGATTTGTACCTAAAATGTGCTTTACACAATTTTTTTTGAGACTTTTTATGATATTTTGCTTCCTTTTCTCATTAACATAAAATAGATTTACTTCAATTTTTGCCCTCGATGTATTGGCTAGTTTAGCTATTTCTTTTGGGCATAATGCAGCAATATTACCGTTTATTGAAATTACAACTAAATTTGCCAAAAGAATTTGTGCTGCAGCAGCTTTTATTGCTAATTTTGCAGTATTGCTTGTTTTCTCTCCTAGTAAATAATCAAAAGCTTCTCCTCTACCATGTGCCAATAATCCTTCCTTAGCTACCAATCCATTATCAAATCCCGTAACAAGTTTTTCCCGAATAAATAGTGATTTAGCTCTAGGGTGAGATTTTGGAATTAGAGGCATTACATTCAATTAATTTCGGAGTAATCTTGCTCCATGATTATCTAGTTTAGATCTTATGATTATTCCTTCTGGATATTTCTTTAAAATCTCTAAAACTTTATTCTCTTTTCTATTTGGTATCATTGTAAATATTGTTTCACCAAATAATGCAACACCACATTTTATTCCATTTGAATTTAATTCTTTAATTAAATTTTCCATTCTTACAGTCATGACTTGTACATATTTTGCAAATTCTATTGACATATCCTGAAAATGTTCATAGTTTTTTGTTTCTAGTAATTTATTTACCATTTTTCCTCCTAGACCATTAATTTGAGAAATATGTTCTTTAAGAAATTTATTTGTAGAAATCGGTGAGAAACAAATCATAACTATACAAATATCTTTAGTATCAATTTTTTTAACTTGACCAATACCTGGAGCACCAGGTTTTACTCTTATTTCAAAACCACCATGATATGATGCTAAAACATCACCTAATCCCGTCTTACAATTTATTTCAGCATTATGTGCAATTTGTCCAATCATTGTTTGATTTAGTTTTGTCTCAAGAACATGATCTAGTGCATATGACAATGATAGTGCAACTGCACTACTAGAACCTAATCCATATCCAACAGGTATGGTGATTTTATGCTGAATATCAAAAAATACATCTTCAAATTTTCCAAGCTTCATAAATTCATTTAATACATATTCTGAAACATCTGTTTTATCTGATTGATATCCAATGGTAGTAATTTTAAAATTAGAATTTTGATTAATTTTAGGTAAAATATTGATATGAGTAGTAACTCCCTCTGTAATTGAAAATCCTGCTCCGATAGAGCCTAATTTTTCAGTATTATTTTGATTATTGTTTTCCAAATATGCTTTGAAAAAGCCTGTAATGTGCGCAGGACAAAATGCAGTTGCCTCCATTGATTTTAGTTTAAATTTAACACAAAATATAAGAATATGGATTAAATTATTTAAATTAGTATAAATTGGCTAAATTCATTCGACGCCTACAAAAAATTGGAAGTAGTATACTTGTATCACTGCCTAAAGAATGGATAATTGCAAATAATTTAGACAAAGGTAGTCAAGTAGAACTTGAAACTGGACAAGATAGTGTCTCAATTTCTGCAAACAAAGAAATGCGTCCTACAAAAGAAGTTGTAATTTCATATCCATTACCTAAAGACGAAAATATTGTAGCGGACATTACTGGAGCTTATCTTTTAGGATATGATATTATTCAAATTACTTCAAAATTAATAATACCTGGTGAAAATAGAGAACAAATTCGAAACTCAATGAGAAGATTAGTTGGTATGGAAATTATAGAAGAAGATGCCTCCAATATTAATATGCAATTTTTATTAGACGCTACAACTTTAAATCCAGAAAAAATTCTAAAAAGAATTAGTTCTATTGCACTTGGAATGTATGACGATATAGCAAATGGATTAATTTCATTAGATAAATCAAATTTACAAACATTAGCAAAAAGAGATGTGGAAGTTAATAGGCAATATTTTCTTTTAGTGCGATTAATACGAAGTACATTAGTAGATAAAAGATTAGCTAATATATTTAATTTAGAAAATATTGATATTTTAGATTATAGAATAGCTGCTAATCTTTTAGAAAATGCAGGTGATACAATTGTGGAACTTGCTAATTACATTTATAATTCTACATTATCACAAGAACATTTAAAAAAAATTTTTGATTTAGTAAAAAATTTCAATATTATTGCAGAAAAATCTATAGATTCTTTTATTAAATCTGATAGACGTTTAGCTATAGAAGCAATATCTCTACATAAAAAATATCAGGCAAATCTTTTAACTCTTAGGAGTACAATTGAAAATAAAAAACAAATTCCAACTGAAATTCTTGATCTTCTCTATATGTTTGAACGAATTGCAAAATCATGGGCAGATGTTGCTGATCTTGTAAAACCTGTATACAATAAATAATTATAATAATTTATTTTTAATAGCATATATCAATACTGCACAAATTGTTTTTGAATCCTTAATTTTTCCATTTTTAATCATTAAAATTAATTTTTTAAAGTCCATTTTTATAACTGATAATATTTCATCTTCGTCTAATTTCAAATCAGAAATTTTCATTAACTCTGATGCAAAAAAACAATGAATAGCCTCTGTATTGTATCCTATAGAAGGATAGTATGTAATTAGAGGTGTCATTTTTTTAGCTTTATATCCTGTTTCTTCTTTTAATTCTCTAAATGCACATTTCACAGGGGTTTCCTTTTTTTCAAGTGTTCCTGCTGGAATTTCAATAACATATCCGTAAGGAAATCTATGTTGTTTTACAAGAATTACTTTGTTATTTTCATCAAATGCTAGTATGGCTGCTGCTCCTCGATGTTCAATCATTTCGCGTTTAACTTTTCTTCCCTTTATCATTAAATCATAAATAGTAAGGTTTAAAATTTTACCTTGAAATATTTTTTTCTTTTTCATATTATGTTAAAATTATATTATTATTTAATTTGTTTGGTATGAAGGATGAAGTGTTGTAGATTTTCTAGCGATTTTAATAGCTTCCTCTAACCATTTTAATGGAAGTGAAATACTTTTAGGTATAAATAAATCTGCAGATTTAACATTCTTCATATTTTTTACTCTTTGAGTAAATTCATCCATTTCAAATACATTGTTACTATACATAAATAACACAATTTGTTTTTTTGAAATAAAAGGTATTTGCATATATGATTTGAATAATTCTTTATTCATTTGTTTTAACACATTTTCAATCTTTGTATTAATCCATGCAAGTATTGCAAATGGAATATAATTATCAATTTTAGTTGGATTATAAATTACTGTAAACTGAATTCCGTTATTTTCTTGTAATTTATCAATACATCTTGTAATTGTTTTTGTGGAAAATCCAATTTTTTTAGATATATTATCAATTTTCTCTCTAGGATATTTTACTAAATACTCTAAAATTTCTAAATCTGTTTTAGTTAAATTAGAATTAAATCCTATATTTTCTACTTCAAAAATTGATAATACTCTAACATTCACTATTAATTTATTTACGAGTAAAATTTTTTCTTGTAAATTTTCTTTTACTACAATACTACAAACTGTTATTCCACCAACACATGGTACCACAAAATATGGCTCTCCTATCAAAGTTACTTGCTTTAAAATTTTTTTTATATTTTGACCTGATACAACTATGTAAATTACACCAAGTCCTAAAACTAGTGGTTCTACTTTAATTGTAAATTGTTTAATGATTTTATTTTTCTCCATTTTTTTAATTCTAACTTTAACTGCACCACCAGAAATTCCCAACTCTTTTCCAATTTGTCTGTCTGGCTCTCTACAATTATTCAAGAGTCTGCTTAGAATTTTTATATCTAATTTGTCCATTATTTCACCAAATTAATTTCATAATGGTTTCATTAATCAAGAAAATATAAAATTGTCTATAATATTACCATTATGTATAAAATACATTAAATATTAGACTTTTTTACTTTACTTATGGAATACAGATTACGCATAGCAAAAAGAATGCTATTTAATAAAAAAGGAAGTTTGATTGGTGCAGTTTTAGCAGTAACTATTGGAATTTTAGTAATTCATGTAAATTTTGTAATTTTTCAGGGATTGTTTGATGCAATTGTTAGAGATATTTCTAATTATAGAAATGGAGATATTTTAATTACAGATGAAGAAGATTATATTGATAAATCAGATCAAGCATTAGTTAAATGGTTTGAAAGAATTCCCTATGTGAAGGCAGCTACACCTCGGTTGTCATCGACGGCATCAATCAACATGACAAAATTTGGTACAATGTATGAAAAGACTGCAATTCCAATTGTTGGTGTTGATCCTATACAAGATATCCTAACTTCTACTGTACATGAAACTGTATCTGATGGTCAATATGTTTATTCAAGAAATTCTATCGTATTAGGAAATATCGTTGCTAAAGATATTGGAAATGCACAAGTTGGTGATAGTTTACAATTAAAAATTGTTGATAGATATGGTCAAGATCAAATAAAAAGATTTGTAGTTACAGGAATAGCAAAAGCACCTGGTGGTCAAGGTTTTGATTATAGTGTAGTAATTCACATTGATACTTTAAGAGATTTAATGAATAGACCTGGAGATACCGGTTCTATTATAGTAAAATTAAATGATCCTTCTAAAGCCACTGAAGTAAAAAATTTCTTTTTAGCTTCTTTTCCAAATGATAATTTTAAAGCAGAAACAATAGAAGAATCTGCTGAACAGCAACTAGCAGGATTTAGATCTGGAATAGCAATGATAAATTTAATTGGATATTTCGGAATGATGTCATCTGCATTTGCTATAGTTACAATTCAAATGATGTTAGTCAATGGAAAAACTAGGGAAATAGGAATAATGAGATCAATAGGTGCAACTAGAAAAGATATTTTAATCATTTTTATTTTGCAGGGAATGATCATTGGTGCAATAGGTGCAGGAGTAGGAACTGCGGCAGGATTAGGTTATACTTTTTATGCAAAGGAATCACATATGTCTTTTAATAATAGCCTCCCACTAGAAGTGAGTTATAATTGGGAAAAAATTATTCAGACTGCTGTTTTATCATTTATTTTAGCTATAATTGCTTCATTATATCCATCTTATAGAGCGACTAAATTGTTACCAGTGGAGGCAATGAGAAATGTCTAGTGTTCTTAAAATTTCAAATTTAAGTAAAATTTATGGAACTGAAGAAAATAAAGTAAAAGCATTAGATAACGTTTCATTTTCAATTCAAAAAGGTGAATTTGTATTAATTGTGGGAAGTTCTGGTTCAGGAAAATCCACTTTACTTAACATGATAGGACTTTTAGATCGTCCAACAAATGGTCAGGTCTTTATCGATACAATAGATACAACCAATTTAACCGATAGTAAAATTTCAACATTTAGAAATAAAAAGTTAGGATTTATTTTTCAGTTTTCAAATTTATTAAGTGATTTGACTGTTCTTGAAAATGTATTATTGCCAGCTGAAATTTCTGGAAATATTGAGTTTGCAGAAAAAAATGCAAGAGAATTATTAATAGCGGTTGGATTAGAAGATCAAATTAATAAACGAACAAATAAAATTTCAGGAGGACAAGCTCAACGGGTAGCTGTTGCTAGAGGATTAATAAATAACCCTTCAATTGTTTTAGCTGATGAGCCAACTGGGAATTTGGATTCTATTACTTCTTTAAAAATAGTTGATCTATTGAAATCTATGGCAAAAAAACTAAATCAAACATTTATTGTTGTTACACATGATAGCAAAATTTTTGGAGATGTTGATAGGGTGATTACAATAAAAGATGGAAAAGCATTTGAAGCCAGTGTGCCATCTAATATGGGGTTATTAATATGATAAATTTTAAAATTTTATTCATAGTAGTAATATTATTCATTATACCAACAATTACTTTGAATTCATTTGCAGCAGATACGTCATCTGGAGATTCTCCATTCGAAAGGGATTTTGGGGATGTAAAGTATCTTGATGCTTATTTTGGAACAACTGCGAAAAAAATGGAAGTAGATCCTGGTGATGCTAATGTACCCATCACCATAGTATTGGCAAATGTGGGAAGTCAAGATATTACTGGAATTAGAGGACAACTATCACTTCCAACGGGTTTTTCATCAACAGATGGGACTGGTTCATTAATTATTGCTGATAGTGATTCTAATTCATTGGCAGGTAGTAATTTTTATTTGACATTTTATGTAAATGTAGATAAAAATATCCAAATTCAACAATATCCAGGAACTGTTAAATTAGATTATTCTAGATTTAGAGAATCTGGAACTAGAACAACATTTTTTGATTTTAATTTTAAAGTTACAGGATCAAGCATTATCAATATTACAACACCAAATTCATTTCTTACATCTTTAAAATCAAATAATGCAATAATTGAAATTTCAAATGATGGGACTGCATCAATTTCTAATGTCAATATTGTAACTGTTTCTAGTAACACATCCACTAGTGTAGATAAAGTGATGATTCTGGAATCAAATTGGGATGTAGGTAACATTGGACCTAAAACTTCTAGATTTTTTAATGCTACGATCTATGTTCCACAAAATATCAAAGAAGATACATTACAAATTCCACTTTCTATTACTTATAATGATGCACATGGTACATTACAAACTGTATCTGAAACTATTGATTTTTACATTAAAGGTCTAATTGATCTTTCAATTTATAACGTTGAAGTTATTGATTTATCTGGTTCACAAATGATTGTTGGAGAAATTATTAATGAGGGAAATGAAAATGCATTATTTAGTTTTATAATTATTGAACCAATGGGAGATTCAAACATAAAAAAACAAACTCAATTTATTGATGAAGTAGAAATTGATTCTCCAGTTCCATTTAATATTCCACTTAAATTTGATGGTGAGCCACATTATGGAGATCATGATATTGAAATTACAGTAAGATACAAAGATAGTGTAAGGAACGAGATATTTTTTACACATAATTCAAAAATATTTATCAAAGAACCATTGAAAATTCAATCAGATAATAATTTTACATTAATCATTATTCCAATAATATCTGTTCTAGTTGGATTTTATATTATTCGTAAACGTAAAAAATCTAAAATCAAGAGTAACTAAACATTTTATCTAATAAAAAATATTTTTTATCGAGCACTGGAAATACAGTAATTTTCAATTTTAATTATGGCTAAGATTATAAGCAAATAATGGATTTTGTGTTCATGTCAAGTGATGATATTGAAGTACCAAAGGAACTACGTGAATTTATGCTAAAAGGGGCAGAGGAGACTTTACTTGGACAAAGTAATGGTGCAAAAAGACAATTTCGTTATGGTAATTTACACATTCGAGAATATGATAATAAATTTTTAGTTCATACTGATAAAATTGATCCTAGAAAAGATCCAATTGGTCATTTAGCTTACGATGCTCCAGAAGTTATGGTTGGTTTAGCATGTTCAATATTAGTTGGTTCTAAAATTATGAAAAAATTCCTAAATGATAAAAAATTAAATAAATCTAATGTTACAGCAATTATCATTTCTTCTATTATTGCAGGATATGTTGGATATATTACATCTAAGAAAATTAAAAAATATTTAAAGTAAATATGTCTACTTTACGAACAATTAAAATTTTAATTAAATTACTTCCATTGATTTTAGCATTACGAAAAGATAGAAGAAGATGGGTGAAAAATGAAGGCAACGAAGTAAATTTAGAAAAATATCGTAAAAACGCACGTAAAGTTTTAAACACATTCATTTCATTAGGTCCAGTTTACATAAAATTAGGTCAATGGCTTTCATCACGAGCTGATATTCTTCCACAACCATATATGGAAGAACTTGCCAAATTGCAAGATAATGTACCTGCAGCTCCATTTGAACAAGTAAAATCAATCATTGAAAATGATATAGGACTTATTAATCAAAAATTTGATACACTGGATACAATTCCTTTGTCTGGTGCATCATTAGGTCAGGTTTATCGCGGCAGAATATCTGGTCAGGAAATTGTTGTTAAAGTAAAAAGACCAGGAATAGAAAAAGTCGTAAAAGAAGATCTTAAAGTTTTAAAAAAAATACTTCCTATGGCATTAAGATTTGTTGATCCAAATTTACGGTTATCTGCAAAAGCAATGCTTTCTCAATTTATTGAAACAATTTACGAAGAAATGGATTACACTATTGAATCATCAAATCTTAAACAAATAAAAAAAGATATGAAAAAAAATAATGTAATTATTCCCACAGTTTTTGATGATTATTCATCAAAAAATGTACTTACAATGGAATACATTCCTGGTATCAAAATTACTAATGTAGAATTACTGGATAAGCGAGGAATTGATAGGCAGAAATTAGTAATTGATGTTCATAAGGTCTTTTTTACTATGCTTTTACGCCATCCATTATTTCATGCAGATCCTCATCCTGGAAATATTTCAGTAACTGATGATGGAAAAATCATTCTTTATGATTATGGGATGGTTGGACGAATAGATAATGAAACTAGATTAAGATTAATTCGACTTTATCTGGCATTAGTTGAGAAAGATCCACCAAGAACTGTTAATGCAATGGTTGATCTTGGAATGCTAACTCCAAATTTTAATCGCTCACTAATTGAAAAAGGAATTGAATTAGCGGTTGGTGCTATGCATGGTAAAAAGCCAGATGAAATGGAGGTACAAAGTTTAATGGAACTGGCAAATAAAACAATGAGTAAATTTCCATTCATTCTTCCAAAAAATCTAGCATTGTATATGAGAATGGCATCAATCATAGAGGGAATCTATAAAATACATAAAGTTGATTTTAAATTTGTTACAGTATTAAAAGAAATTTTAGAAGAAGAAAATTTAATTAAAGATGCATATATTCAAGAGCTGAAATATTCTTTTCAAAGATTTACAAAATCTCTTGATGCTACTATCTCAATTGCACCAGAATTAAAAAAATTTATTGATGAAAATAGATCTATTCAATTATTAAATGCCAAACCTAAATCAAATATTTTATTATCTGGAAGTATTTTTTCGTCTTCAATCTTTATAGGTTCTACAATACTGTATTCTACAAATGAATTATTAGGAATTACTGGATTTGTAAGTTCTTTAATAGTAATGAGTATCTTTATACTTTTGAGAAAATATTAATTATTCAATAGAAATATTTTTTCCATGTTTTTCAATTGGAATTATAATTGTTAATACACCATGTTCATATTTGGCAGAAGTTATGTTTTCTTTATTATCTATAGTATCAATAGGTAATGTTATTTTTTTATCAATTATATTTGGTCTTTGATTGCAAATCATATTATGATTTTTTTCATCAGAAATTACTTTGGATGCTTGAATAGAAAGAATATTTCCATCAAGTAATAATTTTATATCATTTTTTGCAAATCCAGGCAGATCAACAATTAATGTTAATTTGTCATTATCAAGATACATATCTACAGGTGGTAAGACAAATTCATAAAATTCTCTTGATTTATTCCCAATTTCTTTAATCATTTCTTTTGCCATTGATTTTACGAGTCCCAATTTGAAATAAATGGTTAGTTTTTGGTTATAAATCTTGATAGATTTTTAATCAATTAATTTTATTGATTTTATTAGTTATGATAGTAGTTATTGAAGGTGGAGACCAAGCAGGAAAAAAAACACAAACTGAGTTATTGCTAAAAGTGCTAAAAAAGAGAAAAATTAAAACTGCTCTTTTCAGCTTTCCTGACTATACAACACCAATTGGAAAAGAAATTCAAAAGTATCTTGGCGGTAAAAGAAAATTTCCACCACAAGTAATTCATTGTCTATTAGCTGCAAATAGATGGGAGAAATTACATGATATTTTAGCAGCACAGTCAAAAAATTCAGTATTAATTATGAATCGTTATTATCAATCCAATTTAATTTATGGGTTAGCAAATGGGATGAAACGTGAGTGGTTAGTAAATTTAGATGTTGGACTTCCAAAGGCTGATCTTGTAATTTTATTAGATGTAACTCAAAAAGAATCATTTAACAGAAAAAAAACTAATAGAGATAAATTTGAAAAAAATGAAAAGTTTATTCAAAAAATTTCAAAAATTTATAGAATTACAGCAAAGAAAGAACATTGGAAAATTATCAATGCATCAAAATCAAAACTTGAAGTGCATAAAGATATTTTGCAAGTCTTTACAAAGAAAATAGGATTATGAAAAAAAATTATTTAGATATTGTAGATCCAATACATGATTTTATTCGTGTATATGATCACGAATTAAAAATAATTGATAATCCCATATTTCAAAGACTAAGAAGAATACGTCAACTATCTGGTGCCCATTTAACATATCCTGGAGCACAACATACTAGATTTGAGCATTCACTAGGTGTTTTGCATATTGCAAGTCAAGCAGGTCAGACTTTAAATGAAAAAGGAATTTTAAAATTAGATGATATTGAAATTTTAAGACTTGCTGGGCTTTTACACGATATAGGTCATGGACCTTTTTCACATATTTTTGAAGAAATTATGCATACACAAAAATTTTCTCATGAAGATATTGGAAAACAAATTATTTTAAAATCTGAAATTGGAGATATCTTATCTAAAAATGGATATGACAAAAATCTAATCACAAAAATAGCTTTTGGTAATTCAAAATCACAATATATGAACGAAATTATTTCCGGGGCATTGAGTGCAGATATCATGGATTACTTGTTAAGAGATGGTTATTTCACTGGTGCAGAACATGCGCAAATTGATCATAAAAGAATAACACAATCTTTAGATGTATATCAGAAAAAACTGGCTTTAGAAAAGTCTGCACTTTATTCTTTTGAATCTATGATGCATTCACGATATCAAATGTTTAAGGCAGTATATTTTCATAAAACTGTTAGAGCAGCTGAAGTTATGCTTTTAGAGGCTTTACGTTTATCTGATGATGAGTTTTCTTTTACATCTTTTAGCATTAATGAATATGTGAAACTTACAGATGAATACGTACTATCTAAACTCATTTCATCAAATTCACCTAAATTAAAACGTGCTAGACAAATTGCGCAAGATTACCAAAATAGAAAATTGATAAAATGTGTTTTTGAACGAATTTTAATTGGTAGAAATAATTTGGGAAAAAATAAAACTAACGAATTAAGAACCTCAATATCAAGAAAATCTAAAGTTGACGAAAGTGAAATTTTTATAGATAGTTCAGTAACCCCATCAATTCCACTTTCTCCATCAAAAAATGAATCAAAATATATCATTTTGATTACACATGAGAATGGAAAATCAACCGCTCAAGAGATACCTATATCAGAAATTCCTGTAGTTTCAGCAATATCTGGGTTTATGAATATTCTTAGAATATACACATCTCAAAATAACAGGAAAAAAGTTGAAATTGCCGCAAAATCAATTCTTGGTGGTTTAAAATAATGAAAAAACGAATTGTCATAAAACTTTCTGGACGAATTTTTGGTATAGATAACGTAAAAATTTTAAAAGATTATGCTTCATTTCTAGTAAAAATGAGTAAAATATGTCAACCAATAGTTATTACAGGTGGTGGCACTATTGCCAGACATTACATTACTCACGCAAGATCATCAGGTGCAGATGAATCTACATTAGATGAACTTGGAATTGAAATATCTAGATTGAATGCAAAACTTTTGATCTATGCTCTAAAAAATAAAGCATATTCCCATCCGCCAACAACATTGCAAGAAGTTAGACATGCAGTTGATGATGGATTAATTGTAGTTACAGGTGGCTTACATCCAGGACAGAGTACCAATGGAACTGCAGCACTAATAGCTGAAAAAATTAATGCAGAACAATTTCTTAACGCTACAGACGTTGATGGGGTTTATGATATGGATCCTAATAAATTTAAAAATGCGAAAAAATTCAAACGTATTGAATTAAAGAATTTAAAAAATATGCTTATTCATGAAGATTCTATTGCAGGAGGTTATGATTTGATGGATATAGTAGCTCTAAAAATTATTGAACGCTCTAAAATAAAAACACGTATTCTAAAAGCTGATATAAAAATACTTGAAAAAGCAATTAAAGGTGGAGATGTGGGAACTGAAATAGTTCTTCCCTCAAAATAATTATTCAGAAATTTCATTTTGTACAGTTAAACGTCTTTCTGACCAAATCTGAATTTCATTTTCAGCATATTCTGGTATCCCCAAATCTCTTAATTTTTTATAAATTAATAATGCATCTTTTTTTTCTAATGATTTAGATTGAGCCTTTGTAAATCCGTCTTTATCTGCTATTATAGCAACAAATCCCTCAAGAGAATTAATCACTGCAACAAATTCCTCTTCACCAACTGGATAAAATTCACCATTAATTTTTTTTGTAGTTAGTGTTAACATTCCAAATCCTGCAACTTCAAACATTTTCATCTGGGATTTACTAGCTATTTGTTTTCCTTGTTGTACAGCTTGAAAATATTGCATGAATAAATGTCTCTTTTATCTTATAATAACTATCTCAACATTTAAGATGTCTAAAAAATATGTACCTTTAGTGAATACCAAAATTATTGTTTTTGTGGCTGTTATTGCTCTAGCTGGAGCTTTAGTGGTAATTCTTACATCTGGTACATCTATTGTTAGTACTTCAGAACAAAATATCCCAAAAGATACAACACAGGTTGAACAAAAAATACAGCCCATAACTGTTGAATTAAATGATATTTCCATAATTGAAGTCACAGAAAGAAATGCTCGAATAGAAATATCATTTAAACTTAGTAATCCTAATCCAAAATCTGTAATTGTACAAGTAATGGATTACCAATTATATGAAACTGGATATTCAAATGAAGAGCAACTTTCAGGTGGAGAAATAGGTAGCAGACCTGAAGGAATGGTCGAATTTGGTTCAAATTATTATACACTTCTTAGTGAAAACACAATGATCTTGAAAGACAACATAGTATTGAAAAATACAGGAAATACACAGGAATTATGGTCTGCACTTGAAAATAATAATGCAAAATGGCGAGTCACTGGTAATATTTTCTTTAATCTAAGTTCAATGACTAGTGGACAGGAAAATGAACTTCATTTTGAATTTGTAAAATAATTAAAACATTACAATTTAATTATTGTATCATAAAAATCGAAAATTATGTTATTATGTTTTTAGAGAAAAAATATTGGCAAAATTATAAAAGCACGATTAGTAGTTTTTTATCAAATGGCAGAAGCAGGAATAGCCGCATTTGGCTCAGCAATAGGAGTAGCAGTCGCACTAGCAGTTGTGTGTTTTGCACTTCGTGGTAAAGGACATCCTGAACCAATAGAATAATCATAGGAAAAATTCCTCTATATATTTTTCATTTATCTTATTGTTCTTTGTTCATGCCTAAAATATCTGATAACGACATTTGTTTAGTATTTTTCTTTGTGATAAAACATCTTTGATAATATTGGCAATCATTGCAATCATTAGATGGTTCTAAAATTGGAGTTTTTTGTTCTTTAAGAAGATCATGTAAGACTCTTACTCTTCTAATAGTTTCTTCAAACATTTTTTTATCACGTGTAACTGAAAAAGTAGATTCTTCTTTATTCCCTGTTATGTAAATAATTATTCCGTCCATTTTATTATAAATCCACATACAAGCATTAATGTAAAGTAGATCATTTGCAACAGGTGTTTCTAAAATAGTATTTGCAGATCTCAAAAGAATGATTGAATCATCTGCAATCATATCTGCTTGTCCTTTTAATTTTATATCATCAATTGCAAATTCTTTTGGTTCACTACCATATTGTAATTTTTGAAGTAATCCCGAAAGAAGATCATTGAAACCTCGCATTTCAATTTCTTTTGAATCCACTCTATCATAATATGATCGTCTTAAACATTGAACCACTTCTTTTAGATGAATTGTTTTTATATCTTTTACATCAATTTGAATTTCTAATTCTCTTCCAATAGAGTCAATTGCATTTTTTACTACACTTCTAAAATCTCTATCGCCCATCATGATAAATCACTGCATAAATCCGCCCTTATAGATTAACTCATAATATTTGTTAGAAATTTTGAAATTTTATTTGAAAATGCAAGTATGATAAAATGAACTCCAAAACCTACAATTGCACCTACTATAAGATTTCCCATTAAAAAATAGATTCCAAGAAATATGCATAATGGAGGTATTGATAAAATCAGGGCTAAAAACGCACTAATCCAAATTGTATTAGTTATAGTCTCTATAGAAATATTTGTTTTTTTCTTTGGAAATTTGATCATTTTAAAATTTTATTCTATATCTAGAATTAATTTTGACATGGTAATTTCTACTGGTATTTTTTGCTCAACTGCAAATGCAATAGCTGCTAAATTTCTAACTTCAAATCCAGTCAATTTGGTAATCCCTACAATTGTTGCAAAGCTAAACATTTTTGTAAAAGATCTTAACGCAGTTTTATAAATTGCTATTTCAAAAGCTCTTTCAAATTCAGCAATCGCGTCTAATTCATTTTCAGTTTGAGGAATCAAACTTTTGTATTTAGTATTAGATAATTCATTGAATGCATCTCGTATTGTAGCAGAAGATATCATTCTTCCAAGCAGTTCTTTTGCAATTGGAGTTTGAGAAACAATTAAATCATGAATTTGTTCTTCTTGCAATCCCCAGAACTTTCCTCTAATCACACTTAGAATATTATAAAAATCTACATCCATTCCAACTATTTTTGTTGAATCCTTATCAGCATAATTTTTCATTGCACTAGCTAAATGTTGAATTAAAATTTTATCAAAATATGTATCAAAAATTTGTATATTTTTTTTCTCACTGTATAATGCTACAGCCTTTACAATTTCTTCACCAAATTGAACTGAATTTAAGCTAGCCACTGCTTCTTCCAAGTCTTTTGCAACTAGTGCTTTGATGACAATGTCTCTTTGTTTGATTAATTCTTCCGCATGAAGATTTATGTGAGTTTCAATTTCTTCCTGGGATTTTCCTAATACCTTTCCTTTAAGAATTGATTTTAAATTAGAAACAATGAATTTCATATAATATGCGTCCAAAACACCAGAATTTGCAGATGTTTTTGCAATCGAATAATGGGTATCTGCTAAATGTGCTCTCAGAGCAGATTCAATTCCATGAGATGTGTATGGTTTTCTAACATCTGTTATTGAATCACCATAAATTGTATTTTTTATTCTAGTTACTAATTCATCTAAATCTCTTGATTCTGCCAATGTCTGAAAATCCGATTTTTTTAATAATTTACCTCGTTTACTGTATGATTTTACAGACGCATAGACATTTTTTGAACTACTCATTTAGATAATTTATTATATTTAACTGATTTTAATGTTTGGTGTTATATTCAAAAATATGATAATTCAAGTAATTTTATTAAGAAATCTAATTGTTTCTTCTTTATCTTGCTTTGATAGTTTCAAAAAAACCTCTAAAATCTCCTTTTGAATTATTAAAGACTCATCAGAAATACCTTTTAATTTTGACAGATCAAATGGAAGTAAATCTTTAATTTCATTATTACAAAATGCTTTTACATATTTTTGAAAAATTGAAAATGCAAAATTTGGAGTAGTCTCTGATAGATTTGTAATTATTCTCTCATATTCTTTTTCTTTTGAATCTGATTGTGAAAAAATTTTTTTCAATAATTCTTGTCTATTATTTATGTCACTTATTGATAACGCAACCACCACTCCTTTTTTTGTTAAATTATAATATGGAACACCGATAGCTTGAAGTGCTTTTGGACCACGTTTCAAAGGCAATCTTCCTGCCTCTTCAACAATTCCTAATGGAATCAAAATTTCATTTAGATCTAGAAAAATCCCAGAATAGATATTTTTCCATGCAATGTTTTGTATTTTTGCAATTATTTGAGAAATACCCGTTCTCGTTCTATCTATTGGGTTTACATTGGTAGCTAGTATTGTTATAATCGCACGTTGCCTATTTGCCTCTCCTGTAAGTTCTCCCTTTATCTTGAACGTATCAAAAATTGATAATTGCGTGTTTTTCTTTACCTTCATTGATTATCACATGACATAATTTTCATTTTCTATGATATAAGTTCTCCCTTTATTTTGAACGTATCAAAAATTGATAATTGCGTGTTTTTCTTTACCTTCATTGATTATCACATGACATAATTTTCATTTTCTATGATACTATCAAAATATTATGAAATATAACAATTTACATTTTTACCAGATTTTATATCTTCAATGCTTATATAATTTTCTACTTCGATTTATTTAATGAATTCTACGAACCGCAAGTATGCTCTATTACTTGTGGCCGCAGTAGCCATTACAGCAACAGGTGCAATGTCACAAGCATTTGCACAAAATGTTAATGATGGTATGGACGGATACGTTAAAGGAACTAGTGGAATTTACACTGGAAATCCTAACGAATGTTGGTACGATGGTGGCGATGGCAACATGTTGCCCTGTAAAATTGATACAGGTGCTTCAGCATGGATGTTATCAGCTACTTCAATGGTACTTCTCATGACACCCGGTGTCGGATTCTTTTATGGTGGATTAGCCAGATCAAAGAATGTCGTCAATGTATTGGGCATGACCATAATTGTTATGGGTCTAATGTCAGTACAATGGGTTTTATGGGGATACTCACTAGCATTTGGTCCAATCGACAATGAAGCTAACATGTTCATGGGATCTCTTGAATATGTTGGATTAAATGAAGTTTCACCTTTCGCTCCATTAGGAGCACCATCTGCATGTTCTGATACAAGATTTGCAGCTGCACCAGGTGAAATATGTAGCGACAATTGGACAGGAGGAGTTTCACACCAGTTATTCGCAATGTTCCAGATGACATTCGCAATTATTACACCAGCACTAATTATTGGTGGATTAATTGATAGAATAAAGTTCAGCGCATTAATAATCTTCATACTGCTCTGGGCTACCTTCGTTTACGATCCAGTTGCACACTGGGTTTGGGGAGGTGGTTATATCGGAGGTGGTTCATTAGATATTAATCCCGACTTGTCACCGTCATACGGTTTAGACTTTGCTGGTGGTACTGTAGTACACATTACTTCAGGATTCTCTGCTTTAGCAGGTGCCTTAGTCCTTGGTAGAAGACTTGGATATGGTAAGGTACCAATGGAGCCACACAACATTCCAATGGTAATTCTAGGAGCATCATTGCTCTGGTTTGGATGGTTTGGTTTTAACGCAGGAAGTGAAGTAGGAGTAGACGGTATCACTGTAAGCGCATGGACTGTTACAAATACTGCAACAGGTATGGCTGCTATCACTTGGGTCTTGATGTCATGGGCACATACAGGAAAACCAAGTATTATAGGAGCTGCAACAGGTGCAGTGGCAGGATTGGTAGCAATCACCCCAGCATCAGGTTGGGTGGGTCCAATGGCTTCAATTATAATTGGTATTGCAGCTGGAACAGTCTGTTATGGATGTGTAGCATTCAAAAACGCACGTAAATGGGACGACGCATTAGATGTATGGGGAGTACACGGAATGGGTGGTCTTACAGGTGCAATTTTGACTGGTACATTAGCTAGTCCACACATTTGGGATTCTGGAGACGGAATCGGTGCATGGACTGGTACAGCAGAAGGAATGGAACAGCAAGCAATCAACATCATGGCAGCTCTCATATCAGTGGGCTATGCATTTGGTGTTACAATTGTAATTCTGAAAATAATGGATACCGTTTGGCCTGGCGGAATCAGAGTCACTCCTAAAGAAGAGGAGATTGGTCTTGATTTGGCACAGCACGGCGAAAGAGCATACGTTAACGAATAAGGAAAAATCCCTTTCTTTTCTTTTTATTTTTCAAACCAAATAAATTTACATTTGTTGTGTTTTATCTAATCATGATAATCTCAACAAAAAATCTTAATTCAATTATAAATAATTCAAATATTATAATAATTGATACACGTTCTTTCAAAGAATACTCTGAAGGTCATATTCCCAGAGCTGTAAATTTGGATCTATTCGCATTTCACTGGATTGATACAACTAAGGAAGGAATTGAAAATTTTAACAGACACGCAGAAATTCTCTTTTCATTTGTTGGAATTACACACGAAAAAAAAGTTGTATTTTATGATGATGTCTCTGGCATGCTCGCTGCAAGAGGTGTTTGGATGTTAATGTATTTTTCACATTCAGATGTATCTATATTGGATGGCGGAATGAAAAAATGGAGAAAAGAAAATCTTCCACTAGAAACAAAATCAAATGGTTTCAAACCTACCACATTTTCTGGAAAAATTAATCCAGAAATTATCACTGGATTTGAATATCTAAATGATAATCTTGATCATCTCAAAATACTTGATGCAAGATCAGAAGGTGAATTTAATGGAAGTATAATCCGAGCAGCTCATGCAGGACATATTCCACACGCTATAAACGTAGATTGGAATCTTAATCTTAATGATGATGGGACTTTTAAAAACAATGAGGAATTATCAAAATTATATGATATTCCAAAAAACTCTGAAATTGTAACTTATTGTCAAGGCGCATATCGTGCTGCTAATGCTTTTCTTGTATTGAAAAAACTTGGTTTTGAAAATGTACGTGTTTATCTAGGTTCATGGGGTGAATGGGGAAATAAGTTAAATCTTCCATTTAAAAAATAAATTGTAAATTTATTTTCGTTTCCAAATAAATTGATTGTAAATTAACTCTGGTCTTATTTGTCTAAATGGTTGAGCGCCACCTACATACCATTTTGTAAAGAATTCATACAAGTGTAATCTGAGTGATTGGATGTATACAATTAATCCCTCAATCATCATAATTCCCAAGTTTCCACCAATAATCATTGCCATTGCTGCACCTGATTCTGCACCACCTAAAGATGCAAATGCATTATTTACTGTTATTAACAATGCTGCATGCACTAGTAACATAATTCCTAATCTTGCATAACTAATTGTATGAGCTAAGCTTTCTACAGTTTTTCCAAGTAACACCTCCATTATGACACTAGCTGGATCTCCTCCACTTTCTGGATGTTTCTTTGCATGTAAAATTCCACCAATCATCATCAAAACCATCGATGCAATTACAATTACAACTGCAATTCTTGTAATTATCCAAACTTGTGCCCAATCACCTAGAAATATTGTTACCCAAGGAACAGATTCAGTATGTATTTTTGAATACATGTTCATTACATCATATTGTGAACCTATTGCACACATCATAACTACGACAATTCCTCCATAAAGTGTGATGTTTGGAATTGCTTCAGTAAACATTACGAGTTTATGTCCTTCTTGATATAATCTTTTGACACGTAGAACCATTGCCAAAACTAAATGAATAATTCCAATGAACAATGAAACTTTGAGAATGTTGATGACCTGATCAAATGTTAGCTCTGCAACACTCAGTATTCCAACAATCCAACTAACTGAATGTAATGCTCCACCTTCTTCTAAAAGTCCTTCAAATGGACCCATATGAGCAATATGATATCCAAACATCTCCCCTGTACCAACACCTGCAATTGCAGCTGATGCACCAGAAATTGCAATTAACATTCCCCATTTTGAAAGATCTCCTTGACCCTTGACTTTGAATAATAGACCTAATCCCATTAGTAATAACCCGTGTCCCATATCTGCAAACATTAACCCGTAAAAAATTGGCCACATTAGTGCAATCATAGGAGTAGGATCTGGCTCTCCTTTTTTTGGAATGCCTTGGCTTTTTGTAATTACTTCAAACGTTCTAATAAATTTTTTATTTTCAAATAATGTGGGTGAACTATCTCTGAGTTTTGGTTCTGTAATATCTTCAATTACTGACATCCATTGTTTTGTAGAATCTTTAAATTTTTCTTCCATTTTTTTTGGAATATATCCTTGTATTACTGCAAAATGTTTAGTGCCTCCAGGCTTTCTTAACATCTCAAGTACATCTTTTGCAATTAGTGCTTCTTCATGAATAGCGAGAATATCTCGACGTATTTTCTTTTTTAATGCTGAAATTTCTTTAGCTATTGAGACCTGTTTTACAGTTAGATCTTTTATTTTAGACTCTGCTAATGCATAAGCTTCACTAGGAATCTGTGGAAATCCCTCAGGAATTTTAAATGAATTGGAATTGAAACCTCTTAGAACTTTGAAAACTTTTTCAGATTCTGCAATATTGGAAATTATTAAAAGAGCTGACTTGTCTTTACTTTCTAAATCATATTTGTACATTGTAATGTCTTCAAGGGAACGACTAATTTCTTCATAGTCTGTAGAATTGATAACAAAAAGATTCGTAAAAAAATATTTCATTAATCCAAATCCTGTAAGATTTATCTGCATCTTTCTAATTACTTCTAAAGTATCTTTGAGAGATTTGTATTCCTCAATGGAACGTCTAGTATTTGCAGCTTCTTCTAATAGCTGAGCAGGTTTGTCAATAATTGAAGGAGTGGTTTTTCTTAGATCATTTATCATATCTTCAATTTCATCGATTTCATAATCTTTTTTCTTGATCACAGTGCCTTTGAATAGTATCTCCATAATTCCTACAACCAATGGAATTCCCATATCTTTGATCACATCGTCTATTGATTGGAATGTTTTTTGTGCTTCTAAGAGAAGATCATCGATTTCAGGTGTAACCAAATCACTAGTGGAATCTATTTTATGGAACCATTCAAATTCAGTTAATCTAGAAATTGCCTTTGGAGAGTCACTTCTTGGTAAAATTATAGTTCCTAGTTTTAGATCGGCTGTTCCCAAGACATTCATCCGTAGTTTTATTTAGTTTAATATCTTTCTGAAACTATCATTATTCGCAAACATTAAAATCTAATTGTGAATCGCTGCGTTATATTGGGATCTAATTCTGCAATAGAACACACAATTGATAAAATTCTTACTCAAACTGAAAAGAGTATTTTATCAAATATTCAGTCGGCTCTTTCAGAATCACAGAAAACCCTTGATAATGCTATTTCTAAACTAGAGCAAGAATTTGATAAAATTATTTCTGATGGCAAAAAAGAGGCTGACAAGATTGAAAAACAGATCATTGGTAGTTCTGATTTAGAAGTAAGAAACAAACAACTTTTAGCATTAGAAGAAGCAATTGGTAAAGTGTTTACAAAAGCAATAGATCAAATTTCAAATATGACTCATACTGGTGATTATTCTAATCTAATCAAGACTTTATTAGATGAATCAATTGAAATTTTAGGCACAACTAAAGTTATAATTTATACAAATTCTAAAGACAAAAATGTGGTACAAGACGTATTGTCTAAATACCCAGGTGCGGAAATATCTCCTGAAATAATTAATTGTCTTGGTGGTATTACAGTAAAATCGAAAGATGGTGCAATGAAATTTGATAATACTCTTGATGCAAGAATTCAACGCATGAAGCCTTTAATAAGGAAAGAAATTGCAAGCCAATTCGGAGTGGGTAATTAGATGACAGCTAAAGGTAGAATTGTTTGGGTAAGCGGTCCAGCAGTTAGAGCTGATGGAATGTCTGATGCAAAAATGTATGAGACTGTAGTTGTTGGCAACTCAAAATTAGTAGGCGAAGTTATTCGTTTAACTGGCGATGTTGCATTTATTCAAGTTTATGAATCAACAAGTGGACTAAAACCTGGTGAACCAGTCATTGGTACCGGAAACCCACTAAGTGTTTTATTAGGTCCTGGCATCATTGGACAAATTTATGATGGAATTCAAAGACCATTAAAAGAATTATCTAAAGTTTCTGGCTCATTTATTGGTAAAGGCATAACTACAACTCCAGTAGATATGACAAAAAAATATCATTTTGTTCCAACTGTAAGTAATGGTGATCAAGTAGAAGCTGGTAGTGTAATTGGTACTGTCAAAGAGACAGACCTGATTGAGAATTCTATCATGGTTCCACCGGATCATCCTGGAGGAAAGATTTCAAATATGGTAAGTGAAGGAGATTATAATTTAGAAACCGTACTAGCTACCACCGAAAAAAATGGACAAACCAATTCCCTTAAAATGTATCATAGATGGCCAGTTAGAAAACCAAGACCATACAAAAATAGATACGATCCAACAATTCCACTTATTACAGGACAGCGTGTTATTGACACATTTTTCCCAATTGCAAAAGGTGGCACTGGTTCTATTCCAGGTGCGTTTGGAACAGGAAAAACAGTTACATTACACCAAATTGCAAAATGGGCTGATTCACAAGTTGTAGTTTACATTGGATGTGGTGAAAGAGGAAATGAAATGACTGAAGTACTCGTTGAATTTCCACATCTTAAAGATCCGCGTAGTGGCAAACCACTTATGGATAGAACCGTTTTGGTTGCAAATACAAGTAACATGCCAGTAGCTGCAAGAGAAGCAAGTATTTACACCGGTGTTACAATCGCTGAATATTATAGAGATATGGGTAAAGACGTTGTACTTGTAGCAGATTCTACTAGTCGATGGGCAGAATCACTTCGAGAAATGAGTGGAAGATTAGAAGAAATGCCAGCAGAAGAAGGGTATCCATCATATCTTGCATCAAGATTAGCAGAATTTTATGAAAGAGCAGGTCGTGTTAGAGCTATTGGAAGTCCTGATCGTGATGGGTCAGTTACTTTGGTTGGTGCTGTTTCGCCATCAGGGGGAGACTTTACTGAGCCCGTAACAACACACACAATGAGATTTATCAAAACATTTTGGGCTTTGGATGCAAAACTTGCTTACTCTAGACATTATCCTTCAATTAACTGGATGAATAGTTATTCAGGTTATCTTGGTGATATTGCAAAATGGTGGGGCGAAAATATCAGTCAAGATTGGCTTTCTCTTAGAAGTGAGGCTTATGGTATTTTACAAAGAGAAGATACACTAAAAGAAATTGTTAGACTCTTAGGTCCAGAAGCATTACCTGATGAAGAAAAACTAATTCTTGAAGTTGCAAGAATGTTAAAGATTGGTCTATTACAACAAAATTCATTTGATGATGTTGATACTTATTGCAGTCCACAAAAACAATACAAATTACTAAAATTACTCGTTGAATTCTATAGACGAGGTCAACAGGCATTAAAAGAAGGTACAGCATTAACTGATATTCGTGCAATGCCGATAATTATCACATTACTCAAAGCAAGGATGGATATCAAAGATAATGAAATATCAAAACTTGATCAATTAGATATTGATATGAAAGAACAATTCAAATCTATTATGGGAGTGAAAGTTTCAAATTGACAGATAAAGGTGGAGTTCAATACAGCAAGATTGCAGAAATCAAAGGCCCACTAGTAGTTGTTGATGATGTTGAAAATGCAGCATTTGATGAACTTGTAGAAATTGAAACTAAAGAAGGAGAAAGAAGATTAGGTAAAGTTCTTGAAGTTGGAAATGGTAAAGCAATAGTTCAGGTATTTGAGGGAACTTCCGGATTATCTATTTCTGGTACTAGTGCAAAATTTGTAGGCAAACTCATGGAAATGCCTGTTTCAAAAGAAGTACTTGGTAGAGTATTTGATGGACTAGGTAGACCAAAAGATGGACTACCAGATCCAATCGCTGATAAATTTATTGATATTAACGGAGAACCAATGAATCCAGAACAACGTGAATATCCTAAAGACTTCATTCAAACAGGTGTTTCTGTTATTGATGGAATGATTACTCTAGTACGAGGACAAAAACTACCAATATTTTCTGGTTCTGGTATGTCTCATAACATTCTTGCAGCACAAATTGCAAGACAAGCAAGTGTTGTTGGTACAAAAGACGATTTTGCAGTAGTATTTGCAGCAATTGGTGTACAATACAGTGAAGCAGAATACTTTAGAAGAAGTCTCGAAGAATCAGGTGCACTAAAAAGAAGCGTTCTGTTTTTAAATACAGCAGATGATCCTGCAATTGAAAGAATTATCACTCCACGTGTAGCACTAACTGTTGCAGAATATTTGGCATTTGATCTTGGAATGCACGTTCTTGTTATACTCACTGATATGACAAATTATGCAGAAGCACTAAGAGAAATTAGTGCAGCAAGAGAGGAAGTTCCAGGAAGAAAAGGTTATCCGGGTTATCTTTACACTGATCTTTCAACAATTTATGAAAGAGCAGGAAAATTAAATGGAAGAAAAGGTAGTGTTACTCAAGTTCCAATTTTATCAATGCCGTCAGATGATATCACTCATCCAATTCCTGATCTTACTGGATACATTACAGAAGGTCAAGTTGTATTAGGACGAGATTTATTTAGACAAGGTGTTTACCCACCAATCAATATTTTGATGAGTCTAAGTAGATTAATGAAAGATGGAATAGGTGAAGGAAGTACAAGAGCAGATCACAGTGAAGTTTCTAATCAAGTTTATGATGCATACTCTAGATCACAAGAGGTGAGAGCACTAGCTGGAATTGTAGGTAAAGCTGGTTTAACCGATATTGATTTGAAATACATGGAAGTAGGTGATATGTTTGAAAAAGAATTTCTTACCCAAGTAACTGATGAAAATAGAACAATCGAAGAAACTCTAAATCTTTTATGGAAAATCGTTTCAAAACTTCCAAAGAATGAAATTACAAAAATTAAAGATAAATACATCGATCAATATTATCAGGGAAAATAGTAAAATGTCATTTGGACAAAATGCAGTTGCTACAAAAATTGAATTATTAAAATATAAAAAATCTAGTCAAGTTGCAACAATGGTTCAGAAAATTTTAGATGATAAACGTAAAGTTCTTTTAAAAAATATTGAAGAAATGATTGATGAAGCTTCTAAAGCAAGAGGTGGAATTTGGGATCCATTACAAGATATTTACAAATCTGTAAATGAAGCATACCTTGCATTAGGAACCAACACGGTTGATTCCGTGGCTGAATCTACCCCTGCTGTAATGCAAGTCGATGTACATGTACGTAGAGTTGTAGATGTTAAAATCCCAACACTTACAGTTACAGAAAAAGATACAAAATCTATGCCATATGGATTTGCTGATACAAATTCATCAATAGATCGAGCAGCAAAACAAATTAAAGAATTACTTCCAAAAATTTGTAAAGCCGCAGAATATGAAAATTCCATTTTTAGCCTTGCAAAAGCACTAGAAAAGACACAAAAATTACTTAATGCACTAGAAAATGTCATTATTCCACAATATCAGCAAAAAATTAGATTCATTCTTTCAACTCTTGAAGAAAGAGAAAGAGAAGAATTCGCAAAGTTAAAAAAAGTCAAAGCTAAGATGGTAAGTAGGAAATAATGACAAAAGAAGAAATAAAAAAAATAGTTGAAAATTCTAAGAAAGTATTAGAGCAGGATCATGAAAATTTTGCTAAATCAATAAAAAGTGATTTGGTATTATTTAAAAAGAAAACATTAGATCAAATTTAATATTAAAACATCATCATGATTTAAATATGGAACTAGAAAAGTTGCTACGTATATGAAACATATAGTATTGCTGCTTTTGGTAGCAGTTGCAATATCTGCAACTGGATTTTCTGGACTTGCATATGCTCAGGAAGAATCAGTAGGCAGTGCAGATTCTATGAAACTTCTAGGTGCAGGTTTGGCTTTTGGAATGGCTGCACTTGGAGCAGGTCTAGGTTTGGGTCAAGTAGGTGCTGCAGGTCTTGCAGTAATTAGTGAAAACCCAGCATTACAATCCAAAGTATTCATTTTCGTAGGTATGGTTGAATCAATTGCTATCTATGGTATAGTAATGATGTTTATCATCTTGGGACAATAAATTCTAAATTTCTTCTTTTTAAAATTTTTAATTTAATTATATTTTAATTTGTTAACATCTAATACTCTAGCACAATATCTGCATTTGAGTACCCTTCCTTCTTTATCAATTACATCCATTACAGATTCAATATGTTCAGTGCTGTTTGTAATACAATCTGGATTTGAACAACGGAAAATTCTGTCTATTTCATTTGGAAGTGAAACTCTTCTTTTTTCAACTAATTTGTAATCTTTAATAATATTGATAGTTGCCTTTGGAGCAATCACCGCTAGCTTGTTTGTATCATCATCTTTTAGAAATTTATTCTCTACTTTGATGATATCTTTTTTCTTGAATTTTCCACTAGGTACGTTAAGAGCAATAGTTATGAGACTTCCATCCTTTCCATCAATCCTTAATGCATTTAAAACCTGAAGACCTTTTCCCTCATCAATATGATCCAGAACTGTTCCTTCCTTAATTCGTCGAACCATAAGTTCAGACTCTTGCATCAGAATACTTTGTATAATCACCTGTATATATCATATAAAGAATGAACGAGTTCTATCAAAAAGACATAATTTCAATCAAGGATTTTGACAAGGCTCAACTTGAACAAATCTTTGTATCTACTGAAAAAATAATGAAACTAAATCCTATAGAAAGACGGGAAATTTGTAAAGGAAATACACTGGGTTATCTATTTTATGAACCAAGTACAAGAACACGCCTTAGTTTTGATGCTGCTATGGCATCTGTTGGTGGCAATTCTTTGGGAATTTCCAATATCTCATCATCATCTACACAAAAAGGTGAAAGTCTTGCAGATACTGTAAAAATAATGTCGATTTATTCTGATGTACTTGTATTACGACATCCTCTTGATGGCTCAAGTAGATTTGCATCTGAAGTTTCTTCAAAACCAGTTATCAATGCTGGAAGTGGAACAGAAGAACATCCAACACAAGCCATACAAGATTTGTTTACAATAAGAAAAGAAAAGAAAAAGATTGATGGTCTCAAAATAGGAATTATTGGTGATCTAAAATATGGACGAACAGTTTATTCTCTTTTATATGGTCTTGGAAATTATGACGTTGATGTTCATTTAATTTCTCCTGAATCATTAAGAATTAGATCTGATTCTGTTTATGAAATAAAAAAGAAATTGTCTTTTACCGAATCTATTAACATTGAAGAATACATTGATGAACTTGATGTTCTTTATGTAACACGAATCCAAAAAGAAAGATTCCCTGATGAAGAAGAGTATCTCAAAGTAAAGGGAAGTTATGTGGTGGGGTTGGATTTATTGCAAAAGATGAAGGATGATTCTATTATTTTACATCCATTACCTAGATTAGATGAAATTTCAACTGATGTTGATCATACAAAACATGCAAAATATTTTGAGCAAGCTGAATATGGAAAATACACTCGAGCAGCATTATTGGGATTAATTCTCAATGAAAATGGATTTTAAATCATAAGATCTGGTTTTAATTAAAACTAATTCCGTATTCCATATATCTAGTCATATATGAAATAATAATAGTTTGACACTGACAAAAATTTTACCTATTTTTCCTTTGGATCTAGTATTATTTCCTAGACAAGAATTACCACTTAGAATTTTTGAACCAAGATACAAACAATTAGTTGATGACTGTATGCTCGGTGATGGTCAATTCGGCGTTTGTCTAATGGATGAAAACAATTCAATTAGTGGTTGGACAGCACCAAAATTAGTAGGTACAATTGCAAAGATAACTAAATGTCAAGATGTTGAATTAGATGGAATGGAATTACACATTGAGACTATTGGTCGCAGTAAATTCAAAATACATGAAATAATTCCACCTTCATTAGCACAGCCTTCCAATTATGATCCATATACCATTGAGGGTCATCAAAGTATTTCAGAATTACATGAAAAATTAGGAACCACAGAAAAAATGTACATTAGTGCTAAAGTTGAAATAATTCCTGAAATCGATGAGAATGTACCATTAGATAAATGGGAAAAATTGGTCGAAATGTGGAAAAATAAAATCGTTAGACAGGCATTACCACAAACTGTTGAACCACACGCACTACATCATGTTCTGGAAAAATATTATCTTACTACAGAAATGCCTACAATTGATTATATCTATTCATTATCTGCACTTGGAGCCAAAGATCCAAATGAATTACAATCAATACTGGAAGCCAATAACATGGATGATTTGATTGAAAATGTTCAAGAATTACTGACAGTAAAATAATAGTACTTTATACAAAATGATATTGTTATTATCAAAATTTGGAATATTTGTAATATCTGTATCGCTACTATTTCCACTATCTAATGTATATGGACATGGATTTGGAATTGATACAATTTCTTCAGTTGATGTGGCTGGAAAGAAAATTTCAATTTCAGTAGAACTCCCAATGACTTTTGAACAAACCGGTGAAAAACAAATTACAATTACTGCAACTGAAAATGAAACAAAAGAAAATGCAAAAAATATCACATTCCTTATTGGTTTATTTCATGAAAACAAAATGATATTTAGAAACTATTTTTTTGCATCTGATGGAGTCATTCCAATTAAAATAAATTCTACACAAGATGGTGAGATTACAATTCATGGAGAGCAAGATTCTTTGTTAGGTGCATGGCATGGAACAGAATCTAAACCAGTAATGATTTCTGGTCCTATTTTCAATTCAGGAGGATTGTATAATTTTGAAATTGAAGTAAGAACAATTGATGAGCCAACAAACATAATTGAAAATTCTGGTGTTTATAATGCAGATTTGAGTATTGTAGATAGTACTGAATTTTTGCAAAAAGATGCACAAAATCAAAATGTTGAATTTAAAATAAAATCCTATTTTGATAATATATCTAAATTTGAGTATGATCCTGTTGCAAAACAAGTAACATTTGAGATGCCTTTTGATTGGAGTGAGAAACAAATGTCTCATATCCCAGTTGTGCATGAAGAGGTACATTTTCCAAAGAATTTTACTGAATTTGGATCTCCAAGCTATGCCGGTAAAGTAAATGGAATTGATTTGTTCAAAGCATCAGTTACAATAGATGATTATAGTGTAGAAAATGAAAGAATTGTTCATTTTGTTTTGTTACAGGATCATATTCGCTTCATAAAGAATCAACTAAAACAATCTGGCGAATCATTACCCGATAAAATTATTTTTACTCTTTCCAAATCTGAAAATATTGGATTTCCATTAGCTTCATTTACAAAAAGTGAAGATTTTCAAGTAAATCTATCATGGGATCCAATTAAAATTGCACCTGATCAAAATACAAATTTTATCTTTACAATTCGAGATGGTAAAACTGGAGACCCATTACGTAATTCGGATTATACTTTTGTAATTGTACAAAATGGTAAGGAAATTCACAGAGTAACTGGAATTGCACAAGTCGGTGGAGAATTTGAACGATATGAATTTACCAAAGATCAAACAGGTCCAACAATTATTAGATTTGAAAACATTAGAAATACAGGTCAAGAAACTGAATTTGGAATTGTTGTTGTTCCTGAATTTGGAACCATTGCAACTATGATCCTATTTTCAACATTATTAGTAGTTGTTTTAGCATCAAGAAATTATTTTTCAAAAAATCTAATTTCTAATTAATTCGTTTAATCTTCTTTTATCTTTTAGACTCTTGACAAAAAATAATGCTGTTGCAATTATTCCCATTGCAATTAACGGTGATGCAATTTCAGTGTATTTTAATTTAAATTCATTAGCATTTGATATTTGAGACACTGCTGCTGGAATTTCTGTTGTCTTTACAAGTGCTAATTTGTTTCCTCGTTGTTCAACAAACCAAACATTATCTTTATTATCCGATGTTGAAAATTGTGCAAATGATGTTGTAGTAGGAATTGGAATTTCTATTAAATTTTTGTTATATGGATCATATGCAGCAATACTATCTATGGTATGTTGCAGAATCCAAATATTTCCATATCTATCAAATGACATACCATAAGGTAACGCTTCTTTATTTGGAACTGAAATTTTCTCAAATGTTTCAAGAATTGGATCAAATTTGGTAATCGCTTTACCTGTATGTTCTGCAATCCACAAATTTCCCTCATCATCAAAGACTAGGGCCTCAGGTGACGCAAGCGGTTTCTCTGGCATAAATTCTCTTATATCATTATTTTTTGTATTGATGAATCCTATTTTACCTGCAGCAGATTCAGTAAACCAAATTTTTCCTTCATTATCAATTGTCAAGGCAAATGGCAGTGATTCTCGTGTAGGCATCTTGATTTTTTCAAAAGAATCAAGATTAGGTTGATATTTTAAAATTACATCTTTGTTAGTAATTACAATCCATATATTTCCATCAAAGTCTGCTTGGATGAAAGTAGCTATATTTTCATAAATTACAGGATCTATTTTTGGTAAAGTTTTCATGGTGATTTTCTGATTGCTTGGATCAAAATATCCAATCTGATTTCTTGGCGTATCCGTAAACCAAATTTTTCCTTGATTATCTTGTGTAAGTAACATGCTAGTTAAACCATCAAATGAGTATGAGGTAAATTCTTGTGTGTCAAGTGAGAATTGCCACAATTTTGGTGACGATGCATCACTTATCCAAATTGAACTTTTTCCGTCATACAGAGGGTAAAGTGGTTTTGCAGGTTCTGGTAACTCGTATTCTATAATTTCTGTTTTAAGATCTATTAATTTTGGTTTAACTTGCAAATTTATAAAAATTGATTCATTTGCATTTTGCTTTCTTTGTGTTTCTACCTGTATTTGCCACTGTCCTGAAAATCCAAATGTTATCTCTCCTTGAAATTCAACTGATTTATTTTCTGATTCAATAATTTTCATAGGAATTTCTATTGGAGAGATATTTTTTTGAGGATTTGATATTTTTACTTTGATTTGATCTGAATCATTCAATGGTTTATTTTCAAAATCACTAATTTTTACTATTATTGTGTTTGTCCCACTAGAAAATGGTGTTATTTTAATATCAAATTTAGTATTTTCTGAAAATTCTATCGTACTAAAACCATATGAAATTTGAGCATCAGCTGATTTTATTTCTCCAGCAGGTAAAGTTCCATTAGATAATAAAGCAACAACTCCTAAAAGAGCAATTCCTAATATCACCTCAAATTTTAATGATTTTTTTAATTTTTTGTATACTGTTATAGTGCCTGATTGTAGATCTTTTTCTGCCTTTTTCTGAATTTTGAACTGAAAATACCCTCCCAATCCAACCATAATTGTAGCAATTGAAATCTTTAAGAGAATTAATTTTCCATACACTGATTCTGTAATCAGACCTACATCACTTTCCAAAAACCACATTAGTGTGGGTCCTGTAATTATTACAATTCCTATTGCAACAATGAACATGATTGAAAATCTTGGAATTAAAACAAGTGCCATTTTTTCCCGTTTTATTTCCTCTAATTGTGATAATGTAGGTAATAACGTAAATACAAAATAAATTGTTCCTCCAATCCAAACTGCAGCTACAAAATTATGAATGTAATCTAGAATAATTGCAGGTATCTCTCCACTGGCTGCACCATGTCCAATTAAACTTGAAGTTCCAATTAATCCAAGTGTAATTGCAAGCATTGGAATTTTATTTTTTATGGAAAGATTTTTCTTCTTGTCCATTCCAAACCACAATCCCAAAAGAACTATGGTAATTATCATTCGAATTAACCATATATTTCCAAAATCAGTTTTAATTACTTCAAAAACTGTAGTTTCTAATCTTATTGTTTGTATTATTAAGACTATAATATTTGATGCAAAAATTAGCACCAATCCAATACCTGTAATAGTCATAAATTTTCCATGATGGAAATATTCTAATTTATTTGATTCCTTTCTGATTAATTCTTTATTTTGAGTTGCCCAAATCAGAATTGAGGCAACTATTACACCTAAAACAATAGTTTGACCAACTAATCCTGGAAATCTTGCTCCAGCTTCAGGCAGATACACAAGTTCATTAGATAATAATTGCTTTTCAGTAATTACTACATCTCCCACTCCAAAATTGAATGCGTCAGGTACAAGATGTCCGTCAACTTTTGAGAGAACACTACTTGTTACTGTATAGACTCCACTTTCTAATGGAGGTGTAGTTACTACTAGAGATTTTTCATCTTCAAAATATTTTGTATCTTTGTTATCAATCTGATCTCCATTATTATCAAGTACTTTAAGAGAACTAAAATTAACATCAATTGGTTCTGAAAAATAAACTATTACTTGTGTTAGTCCCTCAACTGCATTTGATGAAGAATTTGGACTAGTTTCCATAGTGAATGGATGAGCTGCAGCATATGGAATTGATATTGATAAAATTACTGATAAAATAATTAGACTTTTTCTCAATTGCTTTTCAGGTTATCTTTGATAATTTAAACAATTTTCATCTAGTTTGATACTTACCTATCCAAGTAAAGATAATAACATGTCACAATAAAATAACAGTCATGAAAGTTGTTGCTTTTGGATTAATTGTATTATTATTTTCTATTGGATTTACATCACAAGCTTTTGCTCATGTGACAGTTGATGTAGAACCTTACAAAATTGAAGTGGGTTGGGGACTTGAACCTCCGGTTGTAGGTATACGAAATGATTTTGTTTTTAAGATAACTGAATCTGGAGATACTGATAGTTCATACAAGGGAGTTACAAATGCATTCAAAAGTCTAGATGTAACTGCATTGTTTGGTGGTACTTCTAAAAAAATTGATATTAATTCAGATCCAAAAATTGGATATTACTTTTCATCTGTAATTCCTACAAAAACTGGAAGTTATACCATGGATTTGAAAGGAGAAATCAATGGAGTTTTAGTTGATGTTCAAATTCCAATAGAAGATGTAGAAAGTACATCAGTTTTGGATTTTCCACAAATTAGTGGTTCATCATCGGATCAAGATGTAACTGCACTCAAAACTGCAATTTCATCACTTCAAAGAGAAGTATCTTCTATGAAAGATGGTTCAGAAAATGTAGCTGGTGGAGCAGCATACGACTATTCAATTTTTGGATTATCTATTGCAGCAGCTGCAATAATTTTAGCAATAATCGCTTTAATAAAAAGAAAATAGTTAATTCCTAAAATCTTGGAATTACTTTAGTTTTTGCAGCAATTGCAACAATGCTGATAATTGAAACTGTTAGTATAATCATTGTAATTGTTCCAAATTCTGGGACAATGTTTGAGAATACTAGTTCACCTATTATACAACACCATTTTGTGTTGCCATGATATCAGGATTGACATGTTCTGACTTGGCATATACAATCATTACTTCCATTTTTTCACCTGTTGCTGCAGCTAATCTTGCCACAATGGCAAATAATACTGAGAAAGAGCTAGCTTTAGTCTTCATTAGTTGTTTAAATATATACACAAATAAAAATTTGAATAGAAATATTATGGTTGAACTTTATTTTTTTTAAATTGATATATTTTAAAAATTCCAAATACTGGAATTCCAACATACATTCCCGCATTAAGTAAAATCAATGATGTTCCATAACTAAACACTGAGATTTCTGAATCCATATCCACATGATTCAGTATGGATAAAGATGAAATTAATGGAGTTAGTGTTATTTTGACTATCTCTTTGAATACTGGTGATTCTCTTTCCCAGTCGGCTATTGTTGGACTAAATGAATAATAAAATAAGTTAAATGAATTCATAAAACTAGTTCCTGATTCTGTTTGTAATAATTTACCGTCTCTTAATTCTCTTAATTGTTGTACTTGTGGTGCCAATTCAGTTCCATATGTAGCAGTTGCAATTAGACAACCACTTTTTCCATCTTGAGGAGTTTGTACAGGCTGCATTAAAGATTCTCCAACTGTAACTTCAAATGAAACTTTTTCCAAAGGAATTGGTTGAAATAATATTCCCTCAATTTCTAGTACTATATGATAAACTCCATTATCAATAAATTCAACTGGAATTTTTACTGATCCCAATGAAGTATGAGTGAGTGGTATTGGTCCAAAAATATTGCCAGTATCTTTTGAAACTGTAATTTTATAATCAACGTGATCTTGAATTTTTTTTGTAAAAGGATTGATAAAATCAATATTTAATTTAGTTTGTTGCCCTGGTATAATTTCATCATATGATAATTTTACTTCTAGTGTTCCTTTTTCTGTTGGCAGAGTTTGTGAATTTGTTTGAGCAAATACTGGAATTATAAATAAAGGTATTAAAAATAAAATAATTAATAATTTCATGAATTAAGTTATTTATATCATAAATAAAAATTAAACGTTATATGCATTTTTTATTTGGAGTTATTTGTTTAATATTATCATTATAGATAATTTTCTATTTAATTATATAAAATAGCAACAGAGATTAATAAGAAATAATTATCATAATGTAACTTGAAATATTTCTCTGCTTACAGTTATGCAGTAATAATTTTTATTATTAGCTTTCTAATTATATCTCCAATTTATCTGGATACAGTATTTGCACAGGACAAACTTATTTCAGCTAATGGAAACAATGACATAACATACGTGGCAAAATTTGTATGCGGTTCTATTTCAGATGATAATGGTCCGTTACGACCCGGTCATTATAATACCGATATCAGTATCACCAACAAACAATTATCTGAAATCTCTTTCTTATGGACAGTATCTGTAAATGATGGACCAATATCACATTCAACTTTAATTAAACTAGATAATCAAAAATCAACAGGACTTGATTGTAAAAATATTAAAAAAGTAATAGGATTTGAAAATAATCCTAAACATGTGGGTGGATTTGTATTTATTACAATTCCACAAAATTATAATCCCGCAAATCCAAATAACGTAACACAATTTTCTTTAGATGATATTAATTTGTTAGATGTTCAAGTTTTCTTTACAGCAAATGCATTAGATACATTACCTCATGAAGTTGTTCTTGAAAAAATATCATTTTATATAATTGATGATAAAACTGGTAAAATTCCAAAACATTTGATAAAAACTACATTGGATGTTACTCTGGAATCAAAACTAAATATAATATCTGATACGGAAAAAAAAGTGAAAGAAATTTTATCTTCTACATATGATATTTCTGAAAACGATTTTAATAAAGTTGAGATTAGAATAAAAAATGTTTCAATTGGAGTTGGTTCAATGATTGATGATCATGCAATTTCACTTAGTATTATAAAACCACAAATCTATTCACAAGATAAACAATAGTTATATTTTTATTTGTTAAGTCATATATGTGGTAATAAATAATTATGATTATGAATAAATCTAAAATTATTATTTTTTCAATATTTATGCTAATTATTTTACAAATTCCATTAAATGCATTTGGTGATGGATTCACACAAGAAAATCTTCCTCCAGCGAGTGTAGGAAATAGAGATGCTAGTCTCTTTATCAAAATCAGTCCGCCAATTCTTACCGAAAATACAGCCGAAGATAAATTTTTAGAATTACGTCTTTTTGATGCCAAAACAGGAGAAACCATCAAACATACATCATTTTTTGTTACGGTTGATAAAGACGGAAAACTTTTGATGAGAGATTTATTTCATACACACACTGGAAGTTTGATCATAAAAATTAAATCTGAGGATCTTGATGTTAATGACATTGTTGTATACGGGGATCATGAACCGTATCTAGATGCATGGACTTCAGTAAATGATAACATCAGCGTAAAAGCTCCAATCTTACTTGATGCCGGATTATATCATTTTGAGATCGAAATTTTTGGAATTGACTATGATAATAATATTTTTGCTACATCTGATGCTCCGAGATTTGATTCTTGGCTTAGTGTTGGAGATATTTTTAATCAAAAAGTTTCAACTGGAGGTAAATCTTATGATTTATCTATCACCTCATACTATGATAAGATAAATAATTTCAATTATGATGAAACAAAAAAATCAATCACATTTTCAATGCCATTTAATTGGGATATATCAAGACTAGAAAAACAAAATATTTTTGTTCATCAAGAAATTCATTTTCCAACTTCCTTTAAAGAATTTTCACAAGCTGGAGCATACAAAGCAACTGTAAATGGATTTCCTGTTACAGGTAGAATGCTAATTGCTGATCCATATTCATTGGATAATACATCAATTCTTCATTATTTGTTAAGTAAACAAAACGTTTTAGATATTGCAAAAACTCTCAAACCTGGAACAAAAACAATGGAATTCAGTCTATCTCCAGATAATTCATTAAAAGTAGAAAAAAATTCATTTGATGTAAATTTTGATACTGGTGTATTTGCTAAAATTAAATATGATTCAAAATTAGTTTCAGATCAAAAAATTCCATTTGAAATAGTTTTTTTTGATAAAAATAATAATTTATTGAAATGGGTTACTTATGGATACAGAATAGAAGATTCAAGTGGAACTACAATTCATGAATCAAAAAATATGGATCCTAATAAACCAGGAATACTTTTGACAGAAGGCATTGATAAACCTGAATTTGATTTTAAATCTATAGGTAAATACAAAATGACATTAGCAATTTTCAGTCATGGATTAGATAATCTAAAAACTTTTTCTGGATTAGCTAGTAATTCATTTGATGTTGATTCAGGAAGCAGTGTAATTCCACCCCCTGATAATTCATCAGGAATTAATCAAATTCCTACTTGGATTAAAAATAACGCTGGGTGGTGGGCAGACGGTTCAATTGATGATAAATCATTTGTACAGGGAATTCAATATTTAATTAAAGAAAAAATAATGAAGATTCCACAAACCACTCAAGGAGTAGGTTCTAGTAATCAAATTCCTACTTGGATTAAAAATAACGCTGGGTGGTGGGCAGACGGTTCAATTGATGATAAATCTTTTGTTCAAGGTATACAATATTTGATCAAAGAAGGAATAATGAAAATTGAACGATAATCTCAAGTGACAAAACATGAAAGACATTAACGATATTCTTCCAAAAGTACCTAACATGAAATGGGGAGCTTTAATGAACAAAGCACCAACTAATAAAAAAGTTGAAGAAATGAATAAAATTTTTCCGCATAATGGAAAATGGCATACTGTCTTTGAAGAAAAAGATCAAGTAACTGTTGATGGCAAACAAATTTGGAAAAAAGATCCAAACAAGTGGACTTGATTATTTCTTTATTAACATTAAAGAATAATTTAATCTAGATTTTAAATATACAATCAAGAAATAAAAAGACTTGAATGGAAAAACTTTACATCTGTTAATTTTGTTATCTATTTGTATCATTTTTCCAATTGTAAATGTTTATGGTCATGGTATGGGAAGTGAAACATTTCCACATGTTGATTTAGATGGAAAACAAGTTAGTTTAGAAATTTTATCATCTACAAATGATCTTGCAAAAACATCTATTCCAATTATAATTAATCACATATCACATGAAAATAATGATATTTTAATACCTAAATGGATACGAAACGATGCATCTATGTGATCTAATGACCAGATTGTTGATAAATCATTTGTACAGGGAATTCAATATTTAATTAAAGAAAAAATAATAAAGATTACACCAATTTCTCAAGGTGTAGGTACTCAAACAAATGAAGTTCCTAATTGGATTAAAAATAATGTAAAGTGGTGGTCAAATGGACAGATTGATGATGAAACTTTTGTTAGAGGATTACAATATTTAATACAAAATAGAATCCTTCATATATGATAATTTGAGTTAAACAGAAACGAGTCCATTTTAATATATAAAATACATATTATACTAACACAAGAGAAATAGCAGATCAGTTAATTGAAGGCAATAATACAAACAGATTTGAAAAACCAATATTTTAATTTCAAGATTTCATCAACTGTTTCTAGTTTATTACAATCAAAAATAATGTTTATTTTAATTGGATTCATATTTACTTTATTATTAATTTCACAATTTACATTTGCTGAGGTTTTCATACCGCCACAAGAGTATATCGGATATTTTGATTATGAAGGTGTATATACAGTTGGAGGTAATGTAAAAAATCAAAATGATTATGCTGTAATTCCAACTATTACAGTTTCTGTAATTGATGGAGAAAATACATTTACAAAGATAATATCTCATGTTACAATTCCACCAAATACAGATATTCCATTTAAGACAAAATTTCCTGAAATTATAGGAGATACACCTATCTTACTTGTAGCTGAACTCAAATTTGTAAAAACTCAAAAAAATTCAACATCACTTGAGATTATTTATGATAAAACATTAATCAAACATGATGATGGTCATGTTACAGGAAGAATTCATAATAATGGAAACCATACTGTTCTTAACCCTAAAATTTTTGCAATAGCTCATGGTAATGGAACAGTACTTGATATTGTTCAGAATATTGAACGCATTGACAAAATAGCACCCGGTGAAATTCTAGAGTTTTCAATGTATCCTGATCCCTCAATAACTGATGATGTTTTTTTTTATAGCTGTTTTGCACCTGTAGATACCACAGTTATTCCAATAACTGCAAAGAAAAATGGAGGTAATTTTGATTTTAGATATGATTCAGGTGCATGGTATTATGATGCTAAATTTAATGAAGATGGAACAATTCTTACAATACGTGGATACAATAGCTATCCACTTGAAACTTATGCAAATTTTGAATTTCCACAAATTTCAGGCAAAGAAAAATTTAATGTAACTCTAAATGATAAACATGTAGAATTTATTCAAAGCGTAGATACAGGATTTTGGCATGTTGCATTTACTGTAGACCCAAGATCACAAGGAATTCTAAAGATTACTGGTTTTGAAAAAGGTTTACCTCTTGTAACCTCTAAAATTCCACAATGGATAAAAACAAATGCAAATTGGTGGTCTACAGATCAAATATCTGATTTAGAATTTCTTGAAGGAATAGATTTTTTATTTGAAAAAGGAATTGCAACAGTACCATCAAAACAAATAACTGTTCAATCAAATTGGAAACTTTCACCATGGATCAAATCAGCAGCAGGTTGGTGGTCTGAAGATAAAATTTCAGATGATGATTTTTTAAATATGATTGAAAATCTTGTTAAGCGAAAAATAATTATAATTTAATTAATTTGATAAATCTTATTATACAAACTTCACTCAAGCTTAATATCTAATGTTTCCATTACGAGATGAAAATCCACATCCTCCAGGATACAAACCCAAAGTAACCTATGTACTAATTGCAATTAATGTTCTAGTATTTTTAATTGAAATTGCATATACAGGACAATTTATAGAGTTTACAAATAATAGTGCATATAATTTATTTTATAATTGGGGTGCAGTACCAAACTGTGTTATGGGTGGAACCGTATCAAACATAGATTTTGGTGAAGGTCCACTACAAGTAGCATGTCCTGATACACCATACATTTCTCTTCTAAGTTCTATTTTCTTGCATGGTGGTGCAATGCATCTTGGTGGTAACATGTTATTTTTGTGGATATTTGGTGATAACATTGAACTAAAGTTTGGTAAAATAAAATTCCTGGCAATTTATCTAATATGGGGAATAAGTGCAGGATTGGTTCACATACTTGGTGATCCTTCCAGTGTAATTCCTGCAGTAGGTGCATCTGGTGCAATATCTGGAATACTGGGTGCATATCTTGTAATTTTTCCAAGAGCTAAAATTCAGACTGCTATGATGATGGGATTTTTTATGAGAATGATATACATTCAAGCAAGATGGTTCTTACCATTTTGGCTTGTCTTTCAAAACTTACTCCCATTTTTCATAGGAGGCTTTGGTGTTGCAGGAGGCGGTGTAGCATATCTTGCCCATATTGGTGGATTTGTAGTAGGACTTGTTACGGGTTATCTGTACAAGAAAACTCATAGTTCTGATTTTACTTATGGAACAAGATATGGATACAAGGCATAAGTCTAAAGAATAAATCCCTGAAACTTTTTCAAACTAATCATGCCGTTGATTACAGTATCAATGTACCCGGGAAGAACTCAACAACAAAAAGACGAATATGCAAAAGCAATAACAAAATTAGCTGTAGAGATTCTTAAAACAAAAGAAACTCATGTCATTGTAGTTTTTGAGGATAATCCAAAAGAAAATTGGTTTCTAGCCGGAAATCAACTTTAATTATTTTTTTAAAAAGAAAGACTGGAATAATTTCCCTCCAGTCAGAGCACACATGCACACACTATGGTCTGTTACATGAATTACAACCAATTTACATAATAACAAAATGGTACATTTCATGTTTGTACTACTTTATCCTTTTATTCTCATTTATAATTACAAATTTTATGAAAGTTGCAGTTGTACAATTCAAGGCTTCTACTGACAAAGAAATTAATCTAAAAAAAATTATCAACTATATTACAAAAGCAGCAGAAAAAAAAGCAACACTTGTTGCATTTCCAGAATTTATGATGTTTTATACAAATTCATCACAAACATCAAAACAACTTGCAGACATGGCTGAAACAATTAATGGAAACTTTGTAAATATCATCGCAAAAACAGCTAAAGAAAATCATATTCAAGTGGTAGGCTCATTTTATGAAAAAACAACAAAAAAGAATAGAGTGTATGATACTTCATTTCTAATTGATAAATATGGTAAAGTTATCTCAACATATAGAAAAATTCATCTCTATGATGCATTAGGATTTAAAGAATCAAATAAAATATTGCAAGGCTCAAAAATTTCTAAACCTGTAAAAACCTCGATTGGAAAAATAGGAATGATGATTTGTTATGATTTAAGGTTTCCAGAAATGTCAAGATCATTGGCTGCTGCAGGTTCTGAAATTTTGATTGCACCATCTGCCTGGGTAAAAGGTAAAATGAAAGAAGAACATTGGATCACAATTAATAAAACAAGAGCAATTGAGAATGGCTGTTATGTTATTTCTCCAGATCAAGTTGGAAATATTTATTGTGGTAAAAGTATTGTAGTTGATCCTTATGGAAAAATTTTACTTGATATGAAAAAGAAACAAGGAATCGGATATGTAAATATTGAATTAAAAAATGTGAAACAAACTCGTAAAGTTTTACCACTACTAAAAAATAGAAGAATCGATATATATCCTACTTTAAAAGCTTAGATTTTCTACTATCACAATTAAAATTAGAACATTGTCTTGTCCATTTCTGCTTTCTTGAATAGCGAAAAATTATCATCGGCCACTTACAAATATTACATGCAGTCTTTATTGCTCTAAGTTTTGCTTTTTGATAAAGCGGGGATGACGCTTTACATCCCCCATAAAAATTTGAACAACCCATGAATCTTTTTCGAGTGGTTCTTGATCTAATTACCATTAATTGACCCAACCCACATTCTGGACATTGTACTAGTCCTTTTTTTGGAGAATTTGTACCAAGAATCATATATTTTCTATCTTTTGATGACCAAGACAAGTATCCACTAGTGTCCAAATACTGTATGATCTCTTTTTTGAAAATATCTGTTTTTGACTTTGTAGCTTTTACAACATGTCTTGCTGTTTGTATAATTTTGAGTTCTATTTTTTTTGGAGACATTTTTGTAATAAATTTACTAAAACAATTTTTATAGGGAATCTGGTCAGTCACTTTAGTGGAAAAGGTTTGCGTTCTTGGTGCTGGCAGTACAAAATATGGTAAATTAGCAGATAGTATAGGTGATATTGCTACTCAGGCGTCTATTGCTGCCATAGAGAGTGCAGGTATTGATCCTAAAGATATCAAAGCAGGATACATTTCAAATGTTTTTGGAATTGCTGACAAACAGGTGCATCTTGGACCTGTTTTGATGAGTAATTTGGGAATTTCAGATAAACCGTCATTATCTATAGAATCAGCTTGTGGTAGTGGGTCTGTAGCATTTAGAGAAGCTTTTGCAAATGTTGCAGCCGGTTTTTATGATTGTCTTGTTGTTACAGGAGTTGAAAAAGTAACTCATACTGGAACTGAATGGACAACAACTTACTTTTCATATTGCTCAGACTTTTTCTACGAAGGACAAGCCGGCGCATCATTTCCTGGATTATTTGCATCTATGGCAAGAGCATACTTGACAGAATTTGATGCAACAGAAGAAGACTTTGCTAGAGTTGCAGTAAAGAATCATGAAAATGGACTTTTGAATCCAAAAGCACATTTACAAAAAAAGATTACAATTGATGATGTAATGAATTCAGCAGTTGTTGCAAGTCCATTAAAGCTTTATGACTGCTGTCCTTTTTCGGACGGTGCAAGTTCTGTAATTCTTTGCTCTGAAAAATTTGCTAAAGAAAATGGTAATGACTACATTGAAGTTATTGGTTCTGGTAGAGGTGGTTCACCTGCTGCATTACAAGGTCGTGAACACATGACTACAATTCCAAGTACAAAAATTGCAGCTCAAAGTGCATACAAAATGGCAGGCATTACTCCAAAAGATATTGATTTTGCAGAAGTGCATGATTGTTTTACAATTGCAGAAATTGTTGATACTGAAGATTTAGGATTTTTTGAAAAAGGAAAAGGGGTTCAAGCTGTTCGTGAAGGTCGAACAAAATTGAATTCTGATATTTCAATAAATCCCTCAGGCGGTCTTAAATCAAAAGGACATCCAATTGGTGCCACAGGTGTTGGACAAGTTGTAGAAGTATTTGATCAACTAACTGGTAAAGCTGGATTACGAACTGTTAAAGATGCAAAAATAGGTTTAACTCATAATTTTGGTGCAACTGGAGCTAGTTGTGCGGTTCACATATTCCAAAGTGTATAAAATGTCTGTAAAAGAACAATTAATTGAAAAGGCAAAAGAAGGCAAAGTTCTTACTCACAAATGTACAAAATGTGGACATTTACATCTCTCTAATGTTTACTACTGTCAGAATTGTGGTAGCAAAGATTTTCAAGATGAAGTTTTAGAAGGCATAGGCTCAATTGCCACTTATACAATAATCACAGTTCCACCGGCTGGCTTTGAAAAATACACTCCTTATGCCTTTGTTGTTTTACAATTAGATAAGACCGTTTTGAGAATTTCTGGATTTATGGCAGGAATATCCACTCCTAACGAACTTCCAGTTGGAACTAGAGCAAAAATTACAGGTTTTGATGAACGTGGCATTATCATGGAAAGACAGTAAAATTATTTGTTAAAACTATTAAAAAAAATTATAATCATTTCTTAATAATTTTGTAAAAATGATCACATTGATGTCTGTAGAAATTACTTGTGGCAAATGTGGTGAAAAGATCGCTAGTATGAAAATGTTAAAATCTTTAAAAGATGTAATGAATCCACATAATGGAAAGTGTCCATCATGCGGACAAAAGTTATCTACATCTGAATTTTCTTTGGATGTACAAGAAAACTGATCTTAAAATCATACAAATTTTTATTTTTCTCTATTTTATTATCAACCAAATCTATTTAATTTGAAAAAATATCCTATTTTTTTTTATATACATAGTCTTATTTATTGGTCTATTTAGAAAAACACATGGAATTAGATGAAGAATTAGAAGAGCCAAAACGTGGTGGAATTCTTCAATCTACATCAAAACGTGTAAGAATGATCTTTTCTGTAATGGCAAGTCCAAACAGAATAGATATTTTAAGAATTTTAAATTCAAAAGGCCCATTAACATATTCTGAATTAAAGTCATTAGCAGGATTCAAATCCAAAAAAGAAAGTGGAAAGTTTGCCTATCACTTGAGAAAATTATTAAGACAATCTCTTGTGGCATTAAATAAATCTGAAAGACGATATACAATTACAAATCTTGGTAAACTTGTTTTAAGTTTGGCAAGACAGATTGAGGAACGATCAATTATTGAGAGTGGAAAAATGTATGTTAGAACATCACATGAATCAATTGAGGAATTAAATTCTCATAAAATTATTCAATCACTTGTTCGTGAAGGTAGTCTTCCATTAGAATTAGCTCAAAAAATTACCGAAGAAGTTGAAAATAGAATTTACAAATATCAAACAACATATCTTACTGGAGCTCTTATTCGAGAAATGGTAAATTCCGTTCTTTTAGAACATGGTCATGAAGAATATCGCAATAAACTAGCACGCCTAGGTTTACCTGTATATGATGTTCAAGAAATGCTAACAAATCTCGATAATGTAGATAATGGTGCAGAAGGATTACTTTTCAATACTGGTCAGAAAGTATTTGCAGAACATTTACTGACAAATGTATTACCTAAAGATGTTGCAGATTCACATCTTTCTGGTGAAATGCATATTTCAAATCCAGGAATTTGGTCAATGATACCTGATACAATATTTGTTAATGTAAAAGAATTGATTGAAGATGGAGTTATTCTTGGCGGAAAATATTTGGATGTATCAAGAATTACATCCTCAAAATCAATTGATGATGTTACAACTTCATTATCTATAATCATATCATTACTTTCTAAAGAAGCCTCACAAGAAATAGTGCTTGATGGATTGATTACACTTTTTACAAAATACTCAAAGAATATTCCTGAACTAGAACAAAAATTAACGGATGCTTTTGCTACTGCATCTACTACATCAAAATATAATAGAAAAAGCACTAATGTTTCAATTAGACTTCAATTAGGTACTGATCTAAAAATTATTAATGCAATAATAAATGCATACAAGAATTACACAAAAATAACTCCAATACCAAAAATTGGTTTAATTGTAGATTTCGATAAAGGAAAAATCACGGATGTTTCTGAATCATTAGCAGAAATAATTTCTATTGGCGGTAAAGTCATGTTTGCAAAAAGTGAAGTATCTAGTTACGGTATTACAAATGGCACAACTAAAACTTCTGGCCCACTTGCAATAACATTACAATCTGTTTCAATTAATCTTCCAAGACTTGCATTTGAATCTAATAAAGATGAAACATACTTTAGAGCAAGACTTGCATTACTTATGAAACCTGTTTTGTCTTCTATGGCATTACGAAAAAAAGATATTTCAGATATTACTCGAAGAGGATTAAATCCAATTCTTGCAAAGAATACACAATATATGCAAAGAAGTTCTGTTTCCCTAATTGTAAATCTTGTAGGACTCAAAGAATCTGTTTTCAATATTCTAGGATTCCAAGATAATAAAGAAGGACAAAATATACTCAACAAAGTAATAGAAACTGCAGTTGATGTTGCTACCAAAAAAGGTAAGGAAATTGGTGATACTGTGGCTATATCCATGACTGAAACTGAAGGTTCTAGTCGTTTTGCAACATTAGATGGTGAGAAATATGGTAAAAATTCAACTCTTAATTCAATGCATAGTGATTCTTACTCACAAGGACTAGTACTCAACGCCTCTGAAATGACTAACTATACAAGTAAAACTGAGATTATATCCGAGTGCAATAAACTATCTAAATTACTTAATGGTGGATTGTTAATAAAATTAGATATTGAACATAATGCAACTCCAGCTGATATCAAAAAATCAATAGAAAAAGCAGCAGAACTAACACCATCATTCAAACCTGTAAAGAAAATATCTCTTTGTGGTGAATGTGGATTCAAAGATGAACCATTTGTAGATAAGTGTCCAAAGTGTAAATCTTCATACGTGATCTAAAATTAGTATATAAATAATTAGTTCCGATAGTTTTATTAAATTTTTTTTATGTTATTGTGGATTCAAAGATGAACCATTTGTAGATAAGTGTCCAAAGTGTAAATCTTCATACGTGATCTAAAATTAGTATATAAATAATTAGTTCCGATAGTTTTATTAAATTTTTTTTATGTTATAGGCACCGATCTTATTCATTCATACCTGTATCACTTTCATAATAGCGGTGTTAAAAAAATTGACTCAACAAGGGGTCATGATCAAAATTTTTCAAGCAAACAAGTTATAACACCATTGTTCTTAATTGACTTTAGGAGATTATAATTTGGATAAATCACAAATAGAAAGTACTATCAATGAGATTCGTAAGCGAAGTGGGACTATAACAACTTTTAATCAAGATAAAATTTCAAATGCAATATTCAAAGCATTGGTAGCAACTTCTAAAGGTGATCGCACGTTAGCCGATCAACTTGCAAACAAAGTTGTTCAAAAATTAGTTGAACAAGGATTTACAAATTCTCGAAGTCCTAGTGTTGAAGATATTCAAGATATTGTTGAATCAACTTTAATTGATTGTGGTAATAGTGACATTGCAAAAACATTCATTGTTTACAGACATGAACGAAGAAAATTGAGAGACGAAAAAATGAAAGTCTTAAACATGAAATCATTAGATTCAGTTTCAAAGAATTTTGATCTAAATTGTTTGAGAGTATTAGCATCTAGATATCTATTTAGAAATAATAAAAATGAAATTATTGAATCACCTACCCAAATGTTTGAAAGAGTTGCAATTCTAGTTGGAGTGGGCGATATTCTATATGACGCACAAGTATTCGATAAATCTGGAAGCATTACTCAAAATATTGATGAAGCACGTACATATCTTGAAAAATTAGATAATTTTGATTACAAATTTAAAATTGGAGATTACTTTCTTAACAAATGGCACTTTAGATCTTTAATTAGTCACTATGTAACACTTGCAAATAAAGGACAAATGAAAGTAAGCTTTAAAGATCTTTTAACATTACTTGCAGGCAAAAAATTTGATGAATATGGTCAAAAGATAACAGAATACTTTGAATTAATGACCGCACAAGTATTTCTACCAAATTCACCAACAATGATGAATGCCGGTGGACGATTAGGTCAACTTTCTGCCTGTTTTGTTCTTGGAATGCCTGATGATATGGAAAAAATTATGAAATCAACTTCTGATGCAGCATTAATTTTCAAATCAGGTGGTGGTGTTGGAATTAACTATTCTGATCTTCGTGAAGAAGGCGATATTGTTGCATCAACTTCCGGTGTAGCTTCTGGTCCAGTTTCTTTTATGAATATTATCAATACAGTAACAGAAGTTGTAAAACAAGGTGGAAAAAGAAGAGGAGCAAATATGGGAATTATTGAAGCTTGGCATCCAGATGTTGAAAAATTCATCACAAACAAAACAGAACCTGGCGTATTGGAGAATTTTAATGTCAGTGTAGGTATCTGGGAGGACTTTTGGAATGCACTTGTAAACACAGATGATGGGAAATACATGCTACGTAGTCCACGTGATAAAAAACCAGTAAAAGAAATCAATGCACATCAATTAATTGATTTGATAGCTCTTTCTGCATGGAAAAGTGCTGAGCCTGGATTGATATTTTTTGATCAAATTAACAAATACAATGTATTTGCTAAAGCAAGGCAAGCTCCATTAAGAGCTACAAATCCATGTGGCGAACAAAGTCTATACCCATACGAGTCATGTAATCTTGGTTCAATTAACTTGGTAAATCTTGTAAAAAGAAAAGCTGATGGAGATTATGAATTTGATTGGCAAAGATATGAAGAAACAATCAGAAAAACAACAAAATTCTTGGATAACATTATCGATGTAAATAATTATCCTGTAAAAGATATTGATATTGCCTCAAAAGATTCTAGACGAATTGGATTAGGTGTTATGGGTGTTGCAGATCTCTTATACAAATTAAAAATTCCATATAACTCCAAAGAAGGTTATGAATTACAATCAAAATTATCTGAAGCACTAACTTATTACTCCATGGAAGAAAGTGTAGCACTTGCAAAATCAAGAGGAGAATTTCCACTTTGTTCAAAAACAGAATATCCAGAAGGAAAGATTCCAATTGCAGGTTATTATGAAAAACCAAAGGAATCACATTGTTATGAATGGGATGCATTAATCGAGAAAATTAAAAAACATGGAATTAGAAATGTTTTGACTACTACTGTTGCACCAACAGGAACCCTATCTATGATTGCTGATTGTTCAAATGGAATGGAACCAGCATTTGCTCTAGTGTTTGAAAAAAGAGTTACTGTAGGCAGATTCTTTTACACAAACAAAATTGTTGAAGAAGTACTCAAAGAACATGGTCTATACAGTGATGAACTTCTTACAAAGATTGCAGATAATTACGGTTCTTTGAAAGGAATTCCTGAAATTCCACAATGGATGCAAGATGTCTATGTAACTGCAATGGATATTCACTGGGCAGATCATTTAATGGCTCAAGGTACATGGCAAGATTGGATTGGAAATGCAATTGCAAAAACAATCAATATGCCATACGATGTTACTGTAGATGATGTAAAATCATCATATTTACTAGCTCATGAATTAGGTCTTAAAGGCACTACTGTATATCGTGATGGTTCCAGACATAAACAAGTACTTCACATGACAAGTGAAAATGCACAAAAAACATTCGTTGTTACACCAAGTGACTATGTTACCAAATATGTAGCAACTATGATTACAAACCCATACATTAAAACACAAATCCATAATGCACTTGAATTAAAAATTCCTGATGAAGAAATTATCTCTCAACCTATGAGACAGGAAGAAGTATCTGAAGACAGACTATGTCCAACATGCAAAAATAATCTTGTATTTGTAGAAGGATGCAGTATATGCATTGAATGTGGATTCAGCGGCTGTACTTCTGGATAGCTAACAAATCGTAACTCTTTTACTTGCTTTTACTTTTAATTTAACATGGATAAGAAAATTCTTGGATTATCTATTGGTATTGTAATAATTATTATAATTACAATAATACTGATTATTCCAAATTTACAATCAATAATATCAAACTCACAAACAAATACCGATCAAAAACATCATGAAAAAATTGGACTTGTAATTAATACACCAAATCAATCCATAACTTTGAAAGACTTGAACCAAATTTACTCTGATGCATCATCTACTGGAATTGGACGAAATAATATGTACATATTTTGGAATGTAATTGAGCCTGTTAGAAATGAATTTGATTGGAAACATTCAGACATTTTAATGAGCTTAAATAAAAAAAATGATCTTAAAGTTACACTTTATTTTTCTGTGATCAATGGAGAAACACTAGGTCCTTTTCCACCATGGATTGGAAAACCGTCACTTAATGCAATTGGAGAAGACAGACTGGTTAATGTTCTTGATGCCATCTTGACCCGTTATGACATTATTGATACAGTTGTACTTGCAGGTGACACAGAATCCCAGTTTCGATATTACGAACAAAACATTCCTGTATACAAGGAACTTTTCAATGGCGTGTACACCAAATTAAAAGAAAAACATCCAGGTGTACAAATAGGAAATTCATTTGGATTACATAATGTAATTAATAAAAATCTGGAACATATTGTAAGTGATTTAGCACTTGGAGATTTTGTTGCTTTTTCATATTTTCCGGTAGATAATCTAAATGATATAATTAAAACTCCACAAGAAGCTAAAGAGGATCTACAAAAAATATTTGAAATTGTTCCTGATAAAAAAATTGGACTTTTTGAGATTAGTTGGAGTACGTCTAATTTTGTAGGCGGAAATAACACATCTCAGAAAATATTTTTAGAAAAATCATTTGAATTTTATAAAGAAAATGAATCTGAAATTGAATTTTTTACATGGTATAGACAATATGATAGACCTAATGGAACATGTGTTATTGAAAAACCAAGCATAGGAAATCAAACTCTCTCAATAGGTGGAAATTCTGGTTTGGGAAGTAGTGAGTATATAATTGAACGACTAAGTAATTACATTTGTAGTTCTGGAATGATAGATTCTAATGGAATTCCAAAACCAAGTTGGAATGAATTTAAAAGTGAAATAGAAATGATTCACTAAAATGATCTCTCTTATTTTAGCTGAATCTGCATTAGAACTTGTTCCTCAGGAATTACAAAATCATATATCTGTATTGTCTCATGCGCAAAAATTAGGAAAAAATCCACGTGAAATATTACTTGATAATTCTTGGCATTTTGCTGCAATGAAAGGAATGGATAATGAAATTAAAAGAGGAAGACCTGATTTAGTTCATTTTTCTATATTAGAGGCAACTACAATTCCATTGTATTTACAAAATAAAATTAAAATTTACATTCACACTATAGATGATAAAGTAATTTACATTGGAGAAAATGTTCACATTCCAAAATCATATCATAGATTTGAAGGTTTAATTGAAAAATTATTTTTAGATAAAGTAATACAATCTGACATTAGCACATTATTGAAAATTAAAAATAAATCTTTTTCTGAATTAATTGATGAAATAAAACCGTCAAAAATTATTGGGTTTTCAACTAAAGGAGAATTAAAAACATTTGAAAAAATAAGCTTTGAAATTGTAGATAATACTTGTATAGTTATTGGCGGATTCCAAAAGGGTCATTTTTCTGAATCAGTAAAATCCAAAATAAATCACTTATTTTCAATCGATAACTTGTCTTATGAGGCACATGTGGTAGTTGCACGCATACTCTATGAGTATGAAAAAACCATTTTTATGTAGGAAATTAAGTTTATTTTATTATGCAGTCATAGTATAGTCTGGTTAGTATTCGAGGTTTCCAACCTTGTGACGCGGGTCCGAATCCCGCTGACTGCACTTTTTTTAATCTAAAGAGAACCAATTTTTAGGTCTATTCTAATTAATCATTATGAAACCAGCTCTTAGAAAAATTGCATTAGAACGGATGGAAATTCTTATCACCAATGCAATTTCTAATGCAAAAATAAATCCTGATTTATCTCAACGACAAGCATCACTTGCGCAAAGAATTAGCACAAGGCATAAAATTCGTATGCCTTATCAATTAAGAATTGTTTTTTGTAAAAAATGTAAGTCATTTATAGCACCTGGAATAAATTCCAAAATTCGTTTGGGTAGAACTTCAATAAAGTCGATCAGAATTACATGTAATCTATGTGGGCATACTTATCGTAAAATAATACCTCAATGATTTATAAGACGATTCCAGATTTTTTCATTTCATGGCAAAGGTATACGATGTTCCTTCTGATATGTTGATTAGTAGATTAGCATCTATTTTAAAAAATGAAGATATTCCAGCTCCTATTTGGACTCCATTTGTAAAAACTGGTGCTCATGCAGACAAACCACCTCAAGATAGAGAATGGTGGCATACACGTTGTGCATCATTAATGAGAAAAATCTACCTTCATGGTCCACTTGGAGTTAATGAATTAAGAAAAATTTATGGTGGTGGAAAACCATCTGGATATGGTGCCGCAAATCACAAAGATGCAGGTGGTGCAATTATTCGTAATGCAATTCAAGGATTAGAAAAACTTGGGTATGTAGAGAAAGTTGAGAAAAAAGGACGTGTCATATCAAAACAAGGCATGCAAAAACTAGATAGATTATCAACAGAGATACTCAAAGAACTCATCGTTGAAAATCCACAGCTTAAAGTATACTCTTAGATTTAAAATGAGTTTTTCTGAATCTACTGATCCTCACGATAAAGAAAATCAAGATTTACCTGCACAAAAAGAACAAATTCTCAAACAGATACTTTCACCAGAAGCAAGAATGCGATTAAATAACATAAAAATGGTCAAACCTGAATTATCTGATCTTGTAGAACAATATCTTATTGGATTGGCTACACAAGGAAAAATGAATTCACAAATCACTGATGATCAACTCAAGCAAATTTTGTTATCTACTCAACAACCAAAACATGATTTTAAAATAAATCGTAT
>Ga0208942_1000013_pt1 | contig 119555 bp, 106 predicted proteins | sample GreLakmeSU08MSRF_FD_187704 | JGI IMG/M metagenome (GOLD analysis project Ga0208942, IMG submission 187704) | Freshwater lentic microbial communities from great Laurentian Lakes, MI, USA - Great Lakes metaG SU08MSRF (SPAdes) | ecosystem: Environmental > Aquatic > Freshwater > Lake | place... | reverse complement strand
TAAAAATAATATTATCACAAACAACATTTGCTCCAGTAGTTTCATGAGGTTAATTATATTGGCATTCGGTTCTGCATTTACATAGATACGTATTTAAAGGAATAATTAATAAATTAGCTTAAAAAAAGTAGTGATTAGAAAAAAACCAACCGCTAACAGTACATTTGTGGATATGGCGGGTTAAGTGGTAATTGAAACATTCTGCATCTAATAAACATTAATCGAAAATTGAAAGTTCAGTGCTTCTAAGTGCGCCACATCGTAAATCTGCAAAACGATACAAGAAGAATCGAAAAAAAAATCTCGTTGTTTAAAGGTAAAATAAAAAATTTAGAGGAGCGCTATGTAGAAGATGAAATTGAAAAGGAATTATACGTCAAATACAAGAGCAAATATGAGTTGGAAATTAAAGCCATAGAGCAGGAATTAAGCAAAAGCCAACTTTCGAGTTCGATCTTGGAAATAGCTGTAAAAAAAGGAATTACAATTTCTAAAAAATTAAGTCAGTTGTGGGTTTCAAGCGATTATAGTGATACGCAACGTTTGCAATATTTGATATGCCCCGACGGGATTTTGTATAATAAGGAAAATAACACCCTTCGAACTCCAATAGTCAATAGTCTATTCACCGCAATCTCTTGTCTATCGTACATTTTAGCAAAAAATAAAAATGGTCAACCCTCGCAGATTGACCAAAATTCTCACTGGGTGGTCTCGCCAAGAATCGAACTTGGATCTAAAGTTTAGGAAACTTCTATTCTATCCATTGAACTACAGGACCAAAAGATTTTCTACTACAGAATATTTAATTTTGGAGAGCAAAAATAAGCAATTTGACTTGGGGTTTTCATTTATCTCTATTTTTATATGTTATCCGTATCTTTGCCATCCTTAAATTTTTATGATTATGAAGTGGTTGAACGTTCTTATCAAGTATCGCTTAGGACTAGGCCTAGTCTTTTTAGCTCTCGCTATATTTACCAATATACAAGCTGACTTTTGGCCTTCATTTGTATTATATTTTATTGCTGCTATTGCCATTCTAGGTCATTTTTTGTTTGGCCCCATGCGTTTAATCCAATCGTATATGGAACAGGGGGATATGGAAGGCGCCAAAAAAGTAGTTGATTCTATATGGTTTCCGGCTATTTTAATAAAACCTGTACGATCAGTTTATTATACCATAAAAGGCAATTTAGCCATGGTTGATCAAGATTATATAAATGCTGAACTGATGATGAAAAAAAGTTTGGCTCTTGGTGGTGGCGCACTTACCAAACAAGCTGAAGGTCCCAACAAACTCCAGTTAGGTATGTTGTATATGCAGAAAGGAGATATTAAACAAGCCGAAAGTTTTATACGGCAGGCCATAAGAGCAGGATTGCCAGACAATGAAAATAACGCCGCTGCCTACTTACAATTATGTTCAATCATGATGAACAAAAGAGAATTTAGGGCAGCTAAAGATTATTTTAAAAAAGCAAAAGGCTATAAACCTACTACTCCACAAATTGTGGATCAGATAAAGCAAATTGAAAAGTATATTACCCGTATGCCCGGATAATTTAGGATACAGATTATACTATTAGATGAATTTTTACTTATTTTAATCCACATTAAGCTTATAAAAATTATCTATTAAATATATCATTAACCGGGGGCTCTATTATCCCAAATAATTGCTCTACCTTTTTAAATCGGTAATCAAATATTTGTTGCAATTTATTTTTTACAAACAGGCAATTGCCCAAATCTCCTAAAATCCAAAGCGGCAGTTTGTAATGTACAATGTCTGTCATTTGCACCCCACCATCAATTACTTTAAAATGATGCTGGTGGTGCCACATAGAATAAGGACCATAACGCTGTTCATCAACAAAATATTTTTTACTATCAAGGTGCGTAATTTCAGTCATCCAATATAATGGAATACCAAACACTGGGCTTACTTTATATTCAATAACCTGACCTGCATACATTGTATCGCCATGGTGTTTAGATATAATTTTAAAGCCTATATTATCTGGGGTTATGTCTGCTAGGTTCTGGGGGTTACTAAAAAAAATCCAGGCTTGATTTAAGCTCATAGGAATTTCTTGCACGGTTTTAAACGAATAAACTTTACTCATAATAAATATAACATCAAGTTGTATATTTTGTTCATTTAAAATAATAGCAAGTATCTGCTAATTGGTATCTTTGGCTAATGCAATCATATCGCGAAGTATTACAGAAAAAATTTACAGCAGAATACACAAGTCTTAATAACGAGCAACGCAAAGCTGTTGACACCATAGAAGGTCCTGTTATGGTTATTGCTGGTCCCGGTACTGGAAAAACGCAGATATTGGCTGCTAGAATAGGAAAAATTTTATTGGAAACCGATTCGTTGCCAGAGAATATCCTTTGCCTTACTTACACCGATGCGGGCACCATTGCTATGCGCAAAAGATTACAACAATTTATTGGCGCCGACGCTTATAGAGTAAATATTTACACTTTTCATTCATTTTGTAATGATGTTATTCAGGATAATTTACAATTATTTGAAAAAACATTTTTAGATGCGATCTCCGAACTTGAATCAATTCAGCTTTTTAAAATTCTAATTGATTCTCTCCCCAAAAACCATCCCTTAAAAAGATATAAAGGGGATGTGTATTATGAGGTTAACAATCTACGTAGTTTATTTTCCACTATGAAAAGAGAAGGATGGAAGCCTGATTATATTAGTGAAAAAATTGATGAATACATAAATGATCTTCCATTAAGAGATGAATTTATTTATTTAAATAAATACAAAGAATATAAAGCCGGAGATCTTAAGCAAAACAAGATAAATGCAGAAAAAGATAAGATGGAAAAATTGCGTGCGGCAGTAAATGAGTTTCAAAATTATCAAGCTCTTATGTATAAAAAAAATCGCTACGATTTTGATGACATGATCAACTGGGTAATAAATATGTTTGAAGAAAATAAAAACATACTCGCTAATTATCAAGAAAAATTTCAATACCTATTGGTAGATGAATACCAAGATACCAGCGGAATACAAAATAAATTAGTGTACTTGTTAATTAATTACTGGGATAAGCCTAATGTATTTGTGGTAGGCGATGACGACCAAAGTATTTACCGTTTTCAGGGCGCCAATTTAGAGAACATGATAGAATTTGCAAACCGTTATAGTGAAGATTTAATTACGGTTGTGTTAACTAGTAATTATCGAAGCACGCAGCCCATACTTGATATTTCAAAAACTCTAATCAATAAAAATAATGAAAGGCTTGTAAAAAAAATTAAAGGATTAAGTAAAGAGCTTGTGTGTTACAGTAAAGAATTAATAGGACTAAAAAACAACCCCGTTATACATGAATATAATTCTATCAAGGATGAAATGGCAGATATCACCAACAGGGTAACTGAATTGATTAAGCAAAATATTGCTCCGGGAAGAATTGCTATTATTTATAAAGAAAATAAATATGGCGAAGAGTTGGCAACTTATTTTGGATTGAAAAAAATTCCGTTTTACAGCAAAAGAAGTATTAATGTGTTAACACAGCCCTTTGCTAGTAAAATTATACAACTGATGCGTTACCTTAATACAGAGCATGATATACCTTATGGTGGCGATGAGATGTTTTTTGAAATCTTACATTTTGATTTTTACAAAATACCTACTATCGAAATTGCTAAACTTACTGTTGAAACCAAGACGCTAAAATATAAAGGGGAGCAAACTTCCATACGCAAACTATTATCGGACAAAGCAAATAAACAAGGTAATAATTTATTTGAACCAGGCATTCATCAAAAATTAAAGGATTTTAGTTTTATGATTGAAGAATTAATTGCCGATGTGGTTAATATTACTTTGCAAGAACTATTTGAACGTATTATTAAGCAGGCAGGTGTATTAAGTTATATTATGCAAAGCAGTAATAAAATTTCATTGCTACAGTTACTTACTGCTTTATTTGATTTTATTAAAGATGAAACCAGCAGAAATCCAACGCTGCAATTAAAAGAATTAATCAGCATTTTAGATTTGATGGAAAAAGAAAATATTGCCTTACCTATAAATAAAGTAGCGGGTAACGATAAGGGCGTAAACCTGTTAACAACACACGGCAGTAAGGGCTTAGAATTTGAGTACATATTTTTTGCTGGCGCCAATGCTTCAATATGGGAAAATAAACGTAAGCCAGGGGGCGGATATAAATTTCCAGATACCATTTTTGCATCTCAACCAGCATCTGCTGATAGTGAAGAACTACGCCGTTTGTTTTATGTGGCATTAACACGTGCCGAGCAGCATTTATACATATCATACGCAAAATTAAAAAACGATGGTAAAAATTTAGAACCGTCTAAATTTATTATAGAAATTATAGAAGAGCATGATTTACCTATTGAAAAAATAGAATTAACTGAAGAAGCGCAAATAGAATTTGCTTTACTAAATTTTACAGCACAGGCACCAGAAATTGAACAGGCAGAAGAAGATTTTATTAGCGGCATTCTAGAAAAATTTGTCATGAATGTAACTGCGTTAAATAACTACCTTAGTTGTCCACTTAATTTTTATTACCGCAATCTGATCCGCATCCCATCAGGGAAAAGTGAAGCTGCCGAATTTGGCAGTGCAATTCATTACGCATTGGAAAACCTTTTCCAAAAAATGAGGGATAGAAAAAAAGAAATATTCCCATCAAGCGAAGAAATGTTTGCTGATTTTAAATGCTACATAAAAAAACATCGCGAAAATTTTACCAAAGAAGCTTTTAATAGACGAATAGAATATGGCGAAGAAGTTTTACGCAATTATTATGATAAATATGTGAATGTCTGGAACAAATCAGTTATTGTTGAAACAAATATAAGAGGCATTGTAATAAACGGAGTTCCTATAAAAGGCCAACTTGATAAAATGGAATTTAATGGCAAAGATGTAAATGTGGTGGATTACAAATCTGGTGATATTGAGAATGCCTTGCTTAAAATAAATCCACCAAACGATAAAAACCTCAATGGTGGTGATTATTGGAGGCAGGCCGTTTTTTATAAAATTTTAATTGACCACTACGATCAAGAAGACTGGAAAGTAATTAGTGCCGAATTTGATTTTGTGGAGCCCAATAAAATAGGCGAATTCAGAAAAGAAAAAATTGTTATCAATCCACAGGATATAGTTACGGTAAAAAAGCAGATTACTGAAGTATGGAATAAAATACAAGCTCGTGATTTTTATATCGGTTGTGGAAAAGAAAAATGCCATTGGTGTAATTTTGTAAAAAACAACAACCTTGCAGTAGCGCTACACGATATAGTTGAAGACGGAGAAGAATATGGAAGAATAGAATAAAAATATATCAAAAAAGTTAATTTTGTATTTTAAAAAGAATAGATGAAATACACCTACATTATTTTTTCACTTTGTATAATTTCACTATTATATATTTTCGCAATTAGTAATACTGGTTGCGCCCAAATAGCTATGCCCACTGGTGGCCCAAGAGATAGCATTGCTCCTAAATTAATAAGTGCTTCCCCTAAATTAAACAGCACAAATGTTACACCTAATAAAATTATCTTAACCTTTAACGAATATGTTGATTTAAAAGAAGCGCAAACTAATTTGTTAATTTCTCCTTTTTCTAAAAAATCGCCGGCAGTTGATTTTAAATTAAAAACTATTACAGTAACCCTTATTGACAGTTTATTACCAAATACAACCTATAGCATCAATTTTGGTAATACCATTGTAGATAATAATGAAGGGAACCCTTTAAAAGACTTTACGTATATTTTTTCCACTGGCAATAAAATAGATTCTTTAACGCTTTTTGGTAAGGTTATAATCGCCGAAACAGGAAAAGCAGACAGCACCTTAATTGCTATGCTATACCATATTACAGATGACTCTGCTGTACAAAAATACAAACCCGATTACATAGCCAAATTACATGGCGATGGTAGTTTTAGCTTTGTAAATTTACCTATGGGTAAATTTAAGCTTTATGCTTTAAAAGATAACGATGGGGGTAAAACTTACAATTCAAAAAAAGAATTATTTGCTTTTGCTGATAGTGTAATTATGATTTCGGAAAAAACAGAATCTCTTGTTTTGTATGCATCAGCAACAGAAAAAGAAAAAGGAATTACCCCTGTTGTTAAATCAATCATTAAACCCAAAAAATTAATTTACACACTACCAGCGGGCTTGCAGAAGCATGATTTACTAAGTCCTTTTGAATTGCATTTTAATAACCCTTTAAAAATATTCGATTCGGATAAACTAATTTTAAGGGATACAAATTATAAGCAAATTTCATCAACAGTTTGGACAATAGATAGTAGTAGAACAAAAATTAAGTTAACAACCAAATGGCAGGAGGCCACTAATTATCAATTAATTATTGATAATACCGCCTTGTTAGATTCGGCAGACAATAAGCTTGCAAAGCTAGACACAATTCGCTTTGCCACAAAACAACAATCAGATTATGGCAATGTAGTATTGCGTTTTAGCAATATAGATTTAACCAAGCACCCGATTTTACAATTAGTACAAAGCGAAGAGGTTAAAAAAGCTTACCCACTTACTGCTATGGATTGGAGTAATAAATTTATAAACCCTGGCGAATATGATATTCGTATACTATTTGATATTAATAATAACGGGGTATGGGACCAGGGTGATTATTCTAAAAAATTGCAGCCCGAAAAAGTAATTCCCATATCTAAAAAATTAAGTGTTAGAGCAGATTGGGACAATGAATTAGATATTAAGTTGTAATAGACTTTAATTATTAAGTAATTAGCTGCAAAATACTATTTTTGCTACATGATTTTTTCTTCTTCTCTTTTAGAAAATGCTGTGAATGAATTTGCTAAATTACCAGGCATTGGGAAAAAAACTGCACTGCGTTTGGTGCTGCATCTTATTAAACAGGATAATGCAGATGTTAGTCAGTTCAGTGAGATCATTACTAAAATGCGGAACGAAATAAAATTTTGCAGCCGCTGTTATAATATATCCGATAAAGAACTTTGCAATATCTGTAGCAATATCATGCGTAAAAAAGAAATGCTTTGCGTAGTTGAAAACATCCGTGATGTAATTGCCATTGAAAGCACTCAACAATTTAATGGCATATATCATGTTTTAGGGGGTGTTATTTCACCATTAGATGGCATTGGCCCCGAGCAGTTAACCATAGATGCATTAGTTACGCGCATACATAAAGAAGAAATTAAAGAAATAATTTTTGCACTTAGCCCAACAATTCAGGGCGATACCACTATATATTATATCAGCAAAAAAATATCCTCCGATCAGCTTAGGCAAACTAGTTTAATAAAAATTACCAGCATTGCACGGGGTATTGCCTTTGGTGGCGAGCTGGAGTATGCTGATGAAATGACTTTGGCAAAAAGCATTAGCAATCGTATACCGGTTGAAAATTTTATTGTATCAGGTAACTAAATTCTATTTTTTTCTTTTATTTGCATAATTTTATTAAAGAAAAGGATTGCCTTTAGCATCAATTATAAACATGTCAGCAAAGAAGAAAAAAATCGTCATATTTTTTTTAGCAATTAGTATTATTGCTGGGTTAGTTGGTTATTACTTTTATAATAAAGGCCCGGTAAATGTAAAGAATGCAGATGCTAACAAAACGGATGCAGCAACATTGTATCAGTTCTTTTTAAAAGATTCAACAGCCGCAAAAAAAATATACCTTAATAATATACTAGAGGTTTCGGGTAAGGTGATAAAGGTTTCAAAAAATCAGGAAAACCAGGTGATCGTTATGTTACAAACCAATGAAGCTGGTGCTTACGTTAATTGTACTATGGAAGAAAAAGCGGCTGGCCTGGTTGAAAACAAAGAAGCTACGCTGAAAGGAATTTGTACTGGCATGGGCATGGGAGATGCAGACCTTGGTATTATGGGAGATGTTTACCTAGTGCGGTGCTACTTAATAAGGTAGTGACTACTCCCTTAAAATAAATAAGTATGAAAAAGACTTACCACATAGTTACAGCATTAATTATAGCCCTAACTATAATTAATGCCTGTAAGCATGAAATCCCAGAACCTGCAGCCGGGTCGCCTACGCCTATTCCCGGAGGTGCTAACGAAGTATGTTTCCAAAATCAGATTCTACCGATTTTTCAATCCAATTGTGCCAAGTCGGGCTGTCACGATGCCGCAAGCCAAAATAAAGGCTATGTATTTGACAATTATGTAAACATCATCAAAAAAGGCATCAGCCCCGGTAATGCTACCAATTCGGATGTTTATAAAGTGTTGTTTGAAACAGGCAGTAAAAAAATGCCCCGCCCTCCAAACCCCGATCTTACTCCAGAACAAAAAGCACTAATTGGAAGGTGGATAAATGAAGGCGCAAAAAATACGATTAATTGTGGATCGCTTTGCGATACTACTAAGTTTAAATATAGCGCAGATATCAGTGTACTCATAAACACGTACTGTTTGGGCTGCCATGCCGGCATTGCACCATCGGGGAGCATAAACCTAAGTACTTATAGTGGTGTATTTACTGTTGCCGCCAGTGGAAGACTGGTTGGTGCAGTAAGCCATGCTCCAAGTTATTCGCCTATGCCTAAAAATGCCGCCAAATTAAGTGTCTGCCAAATTACGCAGATCAGAAAATGGGTAAATTCCGGAGCGCCAAATAATTAAAATAACCCTAACAAAAAAAGAAAATGTATAAAATAAAAACAGGCAATACCGTCTTTATTGCTGCTTTAATTATCATCAGCAGTATACTATTGAACTCGTTTAATAGTTGTTACTATGATAAATCAGATTTGTTGTATCCCAATACAGCCTGCGATACTGCAGCCGTAAAATATTCTACTTCTGTGCTGCCGGTATTAAGCTCAAACTGCATCAACTGTCATGGCGGAGCTACGCCATCGGCTGGCATCAGACTGGACACTTACGCAGGAGTTAAAATGCAGGTAGATAATGGCCGCTTATGGGGAGCTGTTTCTCATAGTGCCAGTTATTCGCCCATGCCTAAAAATAGTAATAAATTAAATAGTTGCAGTTTAGAAAAAATGCGTATCTGGATTACAGCAGGCGCCCCCAACAATTAAAAAACACTAAAATAAATAACCCTCTAAATCAATTTTACAACTTACACACATGCGGAAAAAAATTTTAATTCTTGTAACTTTCTTTTTTGTGACGCTTTCGACAAACGCACAAAATTTTATTACCAAAAACGGTAAGATATCTTTCTTTTCAAAAACCGATGTTGAAAATATTGATGCAGTAAATAACCAGGCAGTAAGCTTAATTAACAGCCAAACCGGTAGTGTTGCCTTTTCTGTATTGGTTAATGGTTTTCTTTTTAAAAAAGCGCTGATGCAGGAGCATTTTAATGAAAATTATATGGAAAGTACGAAGTATCCTAAAGCCTCATTTAAAGGATCTATTACTGATATGAGCAAAGTTGATTTTAAAAAAGACGGTTCTTACAATGTAACGGTAACCGGGGATTTAAACATGCATAACGTAACCAATAAAGTTACGGTAGCGGCTGTAATACTGGTTAAGGGAAACACCGTATCGGCAAATACTACCTTTAAAGTTAAGCTTGATGATTATAAAATTGCTATACCAAAGGTTGTTGAAAACAATATTTCAAAAACCATTGATTTAAAAGTAGACTGTAATTACGAAGCCAGGTAATTTTATTGAAATTCTATAAATTTATTTAGTATGAAATCTCTTAAAGTATGGTTATTTTTTTTGTTGATGGGTATGTTTTATGAAGGCATTGCACAGGACACCTCCGACCTGATGAATTTGCTTGAAAAAGAAATAACCTCTACAAAAGACATGACCTTTTATACCACCGCCACTTTTAAAACCACCCGACTTGTAAACGGCCACTCCGTAGAAAATGTGGCCAAAGGCGTGCTAGATGTAAAAATATCGCACCGCTTTGGTAATCTTAATGAAGGCTTTTATGAACTCTTTGGTTTAGACAAAGCCACCATGCGTATTGGTTTTGATTATGGAATTACCAACACACTGATGATTGGTGTTGGCCGAAGTACATACCAAAAAACATACGATGCCTTTTTTAAACTAAAAATATTGAGGCAATCAAAAGGTAAAAGAAAAATGCCCATAACACTCAGCTATCTCCCCACCATTGCATACCGATCGCTTAAGTGGGAAGATCAAACAATAAAAAATTACGCCAGCTCTAGGTTGTCCTATTCTCACCAGCTCATCATTGGCCGTAAATTTTCTGAAGGCACTTCTTTACAGTTGATGCCAACCTTTGTACATCAAAACCTGGTTACCAGTGCTAATGATCCCAACGATCTTTTTGCAATTGGAATTGGCGGTAGGCAAAAAATAAGCAAGCGCATCAGTATTAATGTTGAATACTATTACCAGTTAGAAGAGTATAAACTGCCCGGAACAACAAATAGTTTATCAGTTGGATTTGATATAGAAACCGGCGGCCACGTTTTTCAGGTTCATTTTACCAATTCGCCCGGCATGAACGAAAGAACTTTTATTGCAGACACGAAAGGCTTATGGGATAAGGGCGATATTCTTTTCGGCTTCAATATTTCGAGGGTATTTACCATTCGTAATAAACGTTAATGCAGTATCAAACTTAAAGACGACAATCCATTAAAAAATAAGAAGATTCAATTTGTACATAACTAATTATTACTTCAACCTGCCCCTAATACCACCGCTGTAGCAGGAGTTTATACGCTTATCATTAAATAGCCGTAACATTTTGTGTTACGGCTTTCTTATTCTAAATTTGCAGTGTTAACAGGTAGATTTGTTTATTGTTCGGCCTGTTGATTTTTTCTGACTGAACTAATAAACGAAAGCAATTCTGCAATACTTCTCTCAGATTGATTCTCGTTTAAAAGTTTATAGTAATTATTTTGAAGTCAACCTCACAGCTTTGAGCATCATCGTTGTGTCACTCACTTCAGGTTTTTGTTAAACATTGAACTTTAATTAAAGCGAATGAAAACATTACAAGATTGTTTAAAAGAAAGAATATTAATCATTGATGGTGCCATGGGTACTATGATACAGCGCCACAAACTGGAGGAAAAAGATTATCGTGGCGAACGCTTTAAGGGTTGGCATACCGATGTAAAAGGTAATAATGACCTGTTGAGTATTACCCAGCCGCAGATCATCGAAGAAATTCATAAACAATATCTGGAAGTCGGTGCCGATATTATTGAAACCAATACCTTCAGCAGCACTTCTATTGCCCAGGCCGATTACGATATGCAGTCGCTGGCGTATGAATTAAATGTGGCATCAGCAAAATGCGCCAGATTTGCCGCAGATGAATACACAATAAAGAATGCTGCTAAACCTCGTTTTGTTGCAGGTGCTATTGGGCCTTTAAATAAAACATTATCCCTTTCGCCCGATGTAAACAACCCGGGATTTAGAGCCGTAAATTTTGATGCAGTGGCTGCTGCTTATACCGAACAAATAAAAGGATTGGTTGATGGTGGAGTAGATATTATATTAATTGAAACCATTTTTGATACGCTTAATGCTAAAGCGGCTATTTATGCAGCAAAAAATTATTTTAGAAAAAAAAATATTACAGAATTGCCCATTATGATTTCGGGTACCATTACCGATGCTTCGGGCAGAACCTTAAGTGGCCAAACACTAGAGGCATTTTATGTATCTATTATGCATGCCAACCCCATTAGTGTAGGATTAAACTGTGCCTTAGGCGCATCTGAAATGCGACCATATATTGAAGAGCTGAGCCAGATTGCTGCCTGCTATACATCGGCCTATCCTAATGCTGGGCTACCAAATGCATTTGGCGAGTACGATGAACAGCCGCATGAAACAGCTCACATAATTGAACAATGGGCAAAACAAGGCTTTGTTAATATTGTAGGCGGCTGTTGTGGTACCACGCCAGATCATTTAAAACATATTGCTGAGGAAGTAAGTAAGTTTAAACCAAGGATATTGCCAGTAACAGCAACAGCACTTATTGATTAAAATAAATTATGAATACAATACAACCATATTTACGATTAAGTGGATTAGAGCCTTTAATTGTTAGGCCCGAAACAAATTTTATAAATATAGGCGAGCGTACAAATGTTACCGGTAGTAAAATGTTTGCCCGGCTTATACGAGAAGGGCAATATGAAGCCGCATTAACTATTGCGCGCCAGCAAGTAGAAAATGGGGCACAGGTAATTGATGTAAATATGGACGACGCCCTGCTTGAAGGTGTACAAGCCATGACCACTTTTTTAAATTTAGTACAGGCAGAGCCGGATATAGCTAAAATTCCGATCATGATTGACTCTTCAAAATTTGAAATTATTGAAGCCGGTTTAAAGTGTGTGCAGGGAAAATGTATTGTTAACTCTATCTCGATGAAAGAAGGGGAAGCTAAATTTATTGAACAAGCTATCATTTGTAAAAACTATGGCGCATCAGTAATTGTAATGGCATTTGACGAAGTAGGACAAGCAGATACTAAAAAAAGAAAAATTGAGATTTGCAAAAGAGCGTATAAAATTTTAACAGAGCAAGTGGGGTATTATCCACAAGATATTATTTTTGATCCAAATATTTTTGCCATAGCAACTGGCATTGAAGAACATAATAATTATGCCGTAGATTTTATTGAAGCAACAAGAGAAATAAAAAAATTAATGCCGCTTACAAAAGTAAGTGGCGGCGTAAGTAATGTATCTTTTTCTTTTAGAGGAAACGAACATGTACGCGAAGCTATTCACAGTGTTTTTTTATACCATGCTATAAAAGCCGGTATGGACATGGGTATTGTAAATGCTGGACAATTAGCCGTTTACGATGAAATTGAACCAATATTAAAAGCTATTTGCGAAGATGTTGTGCTAAACAGGAATAATGATAATAATGAGAGTACAGAAAAAATGATTGCTTTTGCCGAAACAATTAAAGCAAAAGGAAAAGTGATAATTAAAGATGAAAGCTGGAGAAAAGAAATAGTAGAAAAACGTTTATCGCATGCCTTAGTTAATGGCATAACCGATTATATTGACTCCGACACCGAAGAAGCTAGGCAAAAATATGCAAGACCACTGGATGTTATTGAAGGTCCGCTAATGGATGGCATGAATATAGTAGGTGATTTATTTGGAACTGGTAAAATGTTTTTACCCCAGGTGGTTAAAAGTGCAAGGGTGATGAAAAAAGCGGTTGCTTTACTTACGCCCTTTATTGAGCAAGAAAAAAAAGACCGAAAAATTAAACATTTAGCAGCGGGAACTATTAATGAAGAAACTGCTGGCGCTGCTAAAATATTGTTAGCTACCGTTAAGGGAGATGTACACGATATTGGTAAAAATATTGTAGGAGTGGTATTGGGCTGCAATGGCTATGATATTATTGATTTGGGCGTAATGGTATCTACAGATAAAATTTTAGAAACGGCGATAAAAGAAAAGGTTGATATTATTGGTTTAAGTGGTTTAATTACACCCTCACTTGACGAAATGGTACATGTGGCACACGAAATGAAACGCAGGGGAATAAAATTGCCATTATTAATTGGCGGGGCTACCACTTCACGCATGCATACAGCAGTAAAAATAGCACCACAATACGATGAAGGCGTGATACATGTTTTAGACGCTAGTCGAAGTGTAACCGTTGCCGCTAATTTATTAAATAAAGAACACAAGCCTATTTTTTTACAAACATTAAAAGCCGAGTATGATAAATTAGCAATAGATTTTACTAATAAAAAAATAAATAAACAATATATTTCTTTTGAAGAAGCACAAAAAAATGCTACTCAAATTGATTGGACAAATTTTAAACCAGTAGAACCAACATTTATTGGAACAAAAATTTTAAATAACTATTCATTAGCAAAAATTGCTGACTACATTGACTGGCAGCCATTTTTTATTACCTGGGAAATGCATGGTAAATTTCCTGCAATTCTTACTGACCATATTATTGGTGTAGAAGCAACCAAGCTATATACTGATGCAAAAAAAATACTGCAAAAAATAATTGACGAAAAATGGCTGACTGCAAAAGCTGTAGTTGGCTTTTGGCCTGCTAATAAAATTGACGCCGATACCATTGATGTTAAAAATAAAAAAACGATAATACAATTAGAATTTCTTCGACAACAAATAAAAAAAACTGCCGGACAGCCAAATTTATCACTTGCTGATTTTATTGCACCAGCAGGACAAAATTACCAGGATCATATTGGTGCTTTTTCTGTTACTATACAAGGTATTGAAGACCACATAAAAAAATTTGAAGCTAACTATGATGATTACAATAAAATAATTTTACAAGCATTGGCCGACAGATTAGCCGAAGCTTTTGCAGAATTGCTTCATAAAAAAACTAGAACTGAATTTTGGAAATACGTTTCCCACGAACAGTTAACTAATGAACAATTAATTAAAGAAGAATACCTTGGCATTCGTCCTGCACCAGGCTACCCTGCTTGTCCAGACCATACAGAAAAATACAAATTATTTGATTTACTTGGTGGCCAAGAAGCCACAGGTATTTTTTTAACCGAATCATTAGCCATGTACCCCGCCGCATCTGTGTGTGGATGGTATTTTGCCCACCCAAAGAGTAAGTATTTTGGGGTAGGTAAAATTGAAAACGATCAGCTGCAGAATTATGCAAATAGAAAAGCGATGAGTTTACAAGAAGCCACAAGATGGCTGAGGCCAATTTTAGAATAAGTTAAACCCTTATATTTATTTTGCAATTTTAAAAATTAAATAAATGCGTATTATTTCCTACAATGTTAATGGAATTAGGGCTGCCTTTAAAAAAGGTTTTATTGATTGGTTAAAAACTGATCCTGCAGATATCATTTGTTTACAAGAAACTAAAGCCACAAAAGACGATGTAGATATTAAGCAACTGGAAACACTTGGCTTTCACCATAGCTGGTATAGTGCACAAAAAAAAGGATATAGTGGCGTTGCTGTATTTTCTAAAATTAAACCAGATCATGTGGTATTTGGTAATGACCATACCGCAAGTGATGATGAAGGTAGAATAATACAGCTTGACTTTGGTGATATCCGATTAATCAATGCTTACTTTCCTTCGGGAACCAGTGGCGATATACGACAAGATTTTAAATACACTTGGTTAAAAGAATTACAAATATCTCTTGAGAAATTAAAAAAGAAACACCCTAAAATGATTTTGGTCGGGGATTATAATATTGCCCATAAAGAAATTGATATTCACGATCCCAAAGGAAATAAAAATAGCAGTGGTTTTTTGTTAGAAGAACGGGAATGGATGAGCAAATTTTTAAATAGTGGATGGATTGATGCCTTTCGTGAATTTCATCCAGAACCACATCGGTATAGCTGGTGGAGTCAACGTTTTCCTTCGGTTAGGCTTAATAATAAAGGCTGGCGAATTGATTACATAACTGTTACAAATGCCTTAAAAAAACAATTAGTTGATGCAGATATTTATCCAGATGTAAAACACAGCGACCACTGTCCGGTTTATGTTGAGTTGAAAGAAAAATAAAATAAGGCTAATAATTTACAATGATTATATATAATGTTACGATAAAAATTAAGAGCGATATAAAAGATAAATGGTTGTGCTGGTTAAAAGAAGAACACATCCCCGAAATTATAAATACCGGATGTTTTACACATGCACATATTCTTCGTCTATTAGAAGTTGATGACAGTGAAGGCCCCACTTTTGCCATTCAGTATTTTGCAGATAGTAAAGCATTATACAATAGCTATATCGAAAATAACGCCTCCTATATGAAACAAAAAAGCTTTACTAAATGGGGTGATAAATTCATTGCTTTTCGGTCTGTTATGCAAGTTGTTAACTAATTGTGCAAAAAAAATATTTTATACTTTTCATCTTTTATCCTATTTAATAACTTCTTTAAAACTTGATAGGTAAAGAATTTTAAAAAAATATCGTTAAAAGATACACTGACAAAGGCTTTTAGGATATGCCTACAATATAAATATTTTAAACATTTTACTACAAATAGGTGAAAGTGCTTATTGATAAGGGTTTGCGACTAAATTTTTAAAAAAATAATTTTTGTTGCAATTAAAAATCTTCTATATTTGTTGCAGTTATAAAATTCTAAAAAAAAAATTATGAACAAAGCTGAATTAATTTCAAAACTTGCTGACAATGCAGGTATTACAAAAACACAAGCAAATGCTGCTTTAGATTCTTTTGTAGCTGCTGTTACTAAAACTTTAAAAGGTGGCGGTAAAGTTACATTGGTAGGATTCGGTACTTTTTCTGTTTCTAAAAGAGCTGCCCGTAATGGTCGCAACCCTCAAACAGGTGCTGTAATTAAAATTAAAGCAAAAAAAGTTGCTAAGTTTAAAGCTGGCAAAGAATTAGCAAGTAAAATGTAATTTTGTGTAAAGCGCATTAAAAAGCAAGGTGCTGATGTGCCTTGCTTTTTTTTTAAAAATCAACTTTAATCAATATAAAAAAAACAATTATGGGACGTGGGGATATTAAAACAAAAAAAGGGAAAATTTTTAGTGGTTCTTTTGGTAAAACAAGACCGGCAAAACCGGCAAAAAAGGTTGTAGTGCCTACCGTTAAGAAAAAAGTAGCAGTTGCTAAGAAAAAAGCCTAGTGTTAATACTTAGATTAACGCTGTATGCCCAAAAAATAGGTGTACAGCGATTATCTAAAAGTATAGAATTTTTTAAGGTGCTAGTCTATCTATTTGCCAGCTACCTTCTTTCATTTTGGAGTACCTAATTCGATCGTGCAGTCTACTAGGACGACCCTGCCAAAACTCAATAACTGTAGGTTTCACTATATATCCGCCCCAATGAGGAGGTCTACTAATGTCTTTTCCGCTAAACTGTTCTGTGTATGTGGTGATGTTTTTTTCAATAATTTCTCTTGATGCAATTACATTACTTTGTGGCGATGACCAGGCACCAATACGGCTTCCCATGGGTCGCGAGTTAAAGTATACATCACTTTCATCTGCAGACACTTTTTCCACTGTGCCAGTAATGTTAATCTGTCTTTCTAATTCTTTCCAAAAAAATACCAAACAAGCATTTGGATTTTCTAGCAAATCTTTTCCTTTATGACTATTGTAATTAGTAAAAAAAACAAAGCCCTCTTCTGTAACCGATTTTAGTAATACTATTCTTGCAGAAGGCACACCAGTTAGCGAAGCGGTTGCCAAGGTCATGGCATTTATTTCGTCCAAGCTACTATTAAGGACATCCGCCCACCATTTATGAAATTGCTGAAAAGGAGTTTTACAAACATCTGTTTCCAATAAGCTTTGCATTTGATATTCTTTTCTTATATCTGCCATATTTTTATTCATCCTAATCCAATTTTGTTTTGACAAAATTGAGCTAATTAGTTGAAACAAAAAACAGGATAATTAGTTTGGCCTGAAGTTTTTTATACTGGGTCTGTAAATAAGCATAGTCTTGCAGTAGTTCGTTGTAATCTTTATTGCTTCGTTCAGTGATTTTCCGTATGCTACCTTATATCTTCATGAAGGACTTTCATTTGCTGAAATTATTTTTTTAATTTGACTCTCGGGTAAAAGAATAATGGGAATTAATTTTAAAACCTACAATTCAAATTATAGTTTTTATGTACTAAAACAAAAAATAGTAACAATATTTTTATCCCTGCTTATGTTAGGAAGAGGTAAAATTTTTAATATATATAATTTTAGGATACCAGCGTGCCTACTTTTTCGCCAGTAACTACTTTTAGTAAATTTCCTTCAGTGTTCATATCAAAAACAACAATAGGTAAACTATTTTCCATACAAAGTGTAAAAGCGGTCATATCCATCACTTTTAAGTTATTTGTAATACACTCATTGTATGAAATGGTTTCATATCTTGTTGCGGTAGGGTCTTTTTCGGGATCGGATGAATAAACACCATTTACCCTAGTTCCTTTTAAAATAACATCTGCTTGTATTTCTATTGCTCTTAACGATCCAGCCGTATCTGTAGTAAAATAGGGATTGCCGGTACCTGCACCAAAAATAACCACTCTTCCTTTTTCTAAATGTCGCATAGCTCGCCTTCGGATATAGGGCTCGGCAATTTGTTCCATTTTAATAGCACTTTGCAAACGGGTATAAACACCAGCCTTTTCTAAGCCGCTCTGCAATGCCATTCCATTAATTACCGTTGCCAGCATACCCATATAATCTCCCTGTGCTCTTTCTATTCCGGTTTCGGCCTCATTCATGCCGCGATAAATATTGCCGCCGCCAATTACAATGGCTACCTGTACCCCAAGCTCTGTGATGCTTTTAATATCATGAGCATAGCGAGAAATGACATCACTGTCTAATCCAAAATTTTTATCGCCCATTAAAGATTCACCAGAAAGTTTTAGTAGAATTCGCTTGTACTTAGGTAACATTGGCTTAGGTATTTTTGCGAAGATATATTTTTTATGAATAGTTATTGAGATTGTTTAACAGCTTTTATAGAATATAGTATGGGCATTTTTTCATCCATCCCTATAATACGCCACATACCAGCCTGCCCTTGCTCCATATTTTTAAAACAATTATAGGGCGAATAAGAGAATTCATTGAATAGCTTAATGCGCAAATTGTGTTTTAGCAATGCATTGATAATTTCAGAAAGAGGATGGTTCCATCCATGCTCAATTGATTTTATAGAAGCGTTCCGATCAGAGTAAGTGCCAGATATTTCTTCTGTAATAACTTGCTTATTAAAATAGTTGTATTTTATTTTTTCAAAATTTTCATCCATCATCCAAAGTGTTGGGTGAAAATCGACCATATAAAAAATGCCTCCGGGTTTTAAAAAATGGGCAATTAATGCCGCCCAATCATCTAGGTTGGGCAGCCACCCAATTGTACCATATGATGTAAAAACAATATCAAATTTATTATCTAAATGCTGTTTTAGATCATACACATTGCAACATACAAATTCAACATGCATATCTAATTCAGTATTTATTTCTTTTGCAAGTTTAATTGCCTCGTCACTAAAATCTATCCCAGTTGCAATTGCTCCTTCTCTTTCCCAGCTTATGGTATCCATACCAAAATGACATTGGAGATGGAGTAAATTTTTACCTTTTACATCTCCCAATTCGTCTAATTCAATCTTATTTAAAGAAGATATCCCATTTTTAAATGAGACTAAATCATAAAATGCAGAATCTTTGTGAATCGCTGTACGCTTATTCCAGGAAAGTTTATTTTCTTCAAAATAAGTTTGATAAATTTTCATGAGATTAAAATTACGAGAAAAGATTAGAAGTAAATTACGCTAGTTTATTAAATAATAATATTTACATGTTTCAATGGCAAAAAAAAACAACCTTATAAAATCAATTATAAGATTGCTTATTAAAATTTTATAAGAATATTATCCTAAAGCTACGCGCTTAAACTCGATTATTTTTAAATCAGCATCAACACTTTTTAAGTAATCTAAAACAGATTTGCTGTTATCTTTTACAAAAGCCTGGGCCATTAAAGTATTTTCTTTGAAAAATTTATTCATTTTACCATCGGCAATTTTTTCTGCCATTTCTGCTGGCTTACCTTCTGCCTTTATCATTTCTATAGCTATTGCTTTTTCTCTATCTTTTGTTTCTTGGCTAATAGATGTTTCATCAACTGCTAAAGGGTTCATAGCTGCAATTTGCATGGCAACATCTTTACCGGCATCAATTGCTTCTTTGGTCATACAAACTAAAACGCCCATACGGTTTGCCCCATGAATATAAGAAGCCACATAAGGAGCATCAACTCTTTCAAATCTTGAAACTGCAATCTTTTCACCAATAGCAGCAAGTTTATCATTAATTAATTCTTCCACTGTAGATCCGTTTACAGCAACACTTTTTAACTCTTCGGCTGTTATAACATTGTTGGCAATAGCTGCATCTGCAATAGATTGAGCAAAGGCAACAAAATCTGAATTCTTGCTAACAAAGTCAGTTTCGCAGCTAATACAAAGAACAATGCCGCTTTTATTATCGGAAGTTGTTTGCGCAATTATTACGCCTTCTTTAGCTTCACGATCACTGCGTTTAGCCGCAACTTTTTGACCTTGCTTACGCAACCAATCAATAGCTGCTTCAAAATCGCCATTGCTTTCTGTTAATGCTTTGCGGCAATCTAACATGCCAGCTCCGGTTGATTGACGTAATTTATTAATATCTGCTGGTGTTATTGTTACACTCATGTAAATTAAAAATTAAAAAATTAAAAATTAATAACCACTGATACAAGAAATATTACCATTGCAATACATCTTTATTTATCAAGATTATTTTTACCTGGCACATGGTCCATCTACCTAGCTCCACCACCACTACCTGCAGGCCTTCTACCTCCTTGTCCCGTAGCAGCTATACGACGCTTAGGTTGAGCTCCAGGTCCTCTGCCTGGACCAGACCCGCGCTTATTTCTATCATCACCGCCATCTGCTTTTGACTCAAAACGAGCAGCTTTAGCTTCGGCGCTTTCTTCGCTATCATTACTTTCATCTTCATCTTTATTAGCCTGACGTTCCTGTAATCCTTCTGCAATAGCTGCTGTTAAATAATTAAGAATGATGGCAATTGATTTGGTAGCATCATCATTAGCCGGAATTGCAAAATCAATTTTATTAGGATCACAATTGGTATCAACCATTCCAAAAGTGCTGATACCTAATTTTCTTGCTTCAGCAAGTGCAATATGCTCATGCCCTATATCCACCATAAATAATGCAGCTGGTACACGGCTTATTTGCGCAATACCTCCCAACACTTTTTCCATTTTTTCCTTATCGCGTGTAAGGGTTAATTTTTCCTTTTTAGTTAAACTTTCTGCACTTCCATCAGCTAGCATTTTTTCTATACTCTGCATTTTTTTAACACTCTTACGCACGGTATTAAAATTAGTTAACATACCCCCTAACCAACGTTCGGTTACATACGGCATATTTACACGCTTTGCACAATCGCAAACAATTTCTTTAGCTTGCTTTTTAGTAGCCACAAACATTATTTTTTTACCACTGCGTGCGATTGCTTTTAAAGCAGCAGCAGATTCTTGTAAACCTTCAACGGTTTTATTCAAGTCAATAATGTGAATGCCTTTCTTTTCAGCAAAGATGTAAGGCAACATCTTAGGGTTCCACTTTTTCTTTAAATGCCCAAAATGAACGCCTGCTTCTAAAAGTTGCTGTTGTAAGGAAGTATTTTCCATTGTTTATTATTAAAATAGTTTTTAAAAATTTGATTCTAGATAACAGATGCCCGATCGTTGAGGCTGAATTTACTACCCAATATCTGGTATCTAGTATCGGATATTATCTTTTACTGAACTGGAAGCTTCTTCTTGCTTTCTTGCGTCCTGGTTTCTTACGCTCAACAGAACGTGGATCACGTTTTAATAAACCAGCAGCTTTTAGAGCCGGACGGTAATCAGCACTTAATTCAATCAAGGCACGGGCAATACCCAGCTTGGTTGCTTCGGCTTGTCCTTTTACACCACCGCCTGTAGCATTAACCACTACATTAAATTTGTCTGTACACTCAACAGTTTTTAAAGGTGCTTCTACTTGGTTTTGTAAATAAACCAACGGGAAATACACTTTATAGTCTTTGCCGTTTACTGTAATCTTTCCGTCTCCCTTTGAAAGGAAGATACGGGTAACAGCTTCTTTTCTGCGGCCGACTGCGTTTGTTTGTTTTTCCATTTTTATTTTTAGCTTTTAGCTGTAAACTATGTGCTGTTAGTTAATCCTTAACGGCTTAATAGCGTTTGGCTGGTAATTAAAATTTTAATTCTTTTGGTTGTTGTGCCCCGTGCGGATGTGATGCCCCTTGGTATACAAATAATTTTTTGTACATCTGACGGCCCAAACGATTTTTAGGTAACATCCCTTTTATAGCTCTTTCAATAATAACTTCGGGCCTGCGCTTTAATAAATCCTTAGCTATTTCCTCTTTACGACCCCCTGGATAACCGCTATAGTTATCGTAAACTTTTTCATCCATTTTATTACCAGTAAGTTTTACCTTTTCGCAATTGGTAACAATGATAAAATCGCCACAATCCACATGGGGCGTGTAATAGGCTTTATTTTTGCCGCGAAGAACTAATGCAATACGGGCACACATACGACCAACGGTTTGATTAGTACCATCCACAACATACCAGTTGTGTGTAACAGTAGCCTCGTTCGCATGTTTTGTAGTGAAATGTAATTTGCTCATTATATATTTTTTTAGTTTCCCCACAGCCATCCCTGTGGTATTTAAATTTGGACGGCGAAGGTAATTGTAAATAAGTTTATTTACCAAAGAAAAGAGAAGTATTTTTTACTGAACATTTATAACTAATTGATTTTCAGTAATAATTTTGACTAACTATTTTAATGATACTATTTAATTACGAAAAAATGCTAATTAAAACACGTACCATATCTCCTTTAGAGAGGGGCAGGAAATAATATTTCAGGGAGGTGTTATTTTATGTAAACCTGTTCTCCAGCACTATAGGTTGCCAATATCTTTGTTTTTAAAATAGCTTCGGTAGGGCAAGTCATTAAATCTGTATCTAAAATAATAAAATCGGCAAATTTTCCTTTTTCTAAACTACCTTTTTTCTTTTCTTCAAAAGAAGCTTTAGCTGGCCAAAGCGTCATTCCTCTTAAAGTTTCTTCTCTACTTAAAGCATTTTTCATTTGATAACCCGCGGCAGGAAATCCTTTGGCATCTTTTCTTACAACAGAAGCAAAAAATGTTTTGAAGGGACTTATATCTTCCACTGGAAAATCGGTACCTAAAGGTATCCAGCCATTTTCTTGTAGTAATTGCTGAAAGGCATAGGCGCCAGATACCCTATCAGGACCCAATCGATCAAAGACCCAGTACATATCACTAGTTGCATGGGTAGGTTGTACGGAGGGTATAATACTATAATCACCAAAAAAATGAAAATCATTTACATTAATTACCTGTGCATGTTCAATACGCCAACGTAAATTATTTTTTCCCTTTAAGTATTTTGCATAAACTTTAAGTATTGTTCTGTTGCCACTATCGCCTATGGCATGAGTACACATCTGCCATCCATTTTGATAAATTACATTAGCAACCGAATCAAAATGATCTAACGAGTTTAACAAAAACCCCGACCAATTTGGCCTGTCGCTATAAGACTGCAATAAGCTTGCCCCTCTTGATCCTAGGGCACCATCAGCATATATCTTAAAAGAATTTACTTGTAAATAATCTGTTTTTATTTTCCCTCTTTTAAATGCATAATCAAAATTTTCTTTAGCATCGCTGTACATAATGTTCATCCGCATCTTTAAATCCTCGTTTTTTTGCATAGCTTCAATTAGTTCCACTGTTCTAAAATCTAAGCCACAATCATGCAAAGACGTTATTCCTACCGCAAAGCAGTTGGCCTGCGCAAGTAATAATGCCGCCTTATCTAGCTCCTTAGTTCTCTGGGGCATTTTGGAATAAACAAGATCTGCGGCATTATCTATAAGTATGCCGGTAAGAATTCCATTCTTCATTTCTATTTCTCCTCCGGTTAATTTATCGCCTGGTTTTATACCCGCAAGGCCTAATGCTATATTATTTGCTATAGCAGCATGTCCATCTATTCTGGTAATAATTACTGGGCGGCTGGGAAAAAGTTCATTTAATTTTGAATTATTTGGATACTCTTTTATAGCCCAATCATTTTGATCCCAGCCCCCACCCGTTAGCCAGGCTGATGTTTGTAACGATTTAGCAAATTCTTGGCAATTAATAAGCACCTCTTCCCAATTTTGTGTGCCAACAAGATTTACTGTTTGCAAACTTTGGCCGTAACCCATAAAATGCACATGTGCATCATTAAATCCAGGAAATACAGATTTCCCTTCTGCATCCTTTACGATATCAGATTGATATTGTTTTAGTATATCATCATTTTTGCCAAGAGCGATAACTTTTCCATCGCTAACTGCCATGGCTTCTGCAACTGAAAATTTTTCATCAACGGTATAAATTTTTGCATGATGAATAATCATATCGATCTCTTGACGAAACTTACAAGAAAAAATAAATATGCAACAGCCACTTAGCAATGCAAAGCGTTTTGTTAACAGGAAATGGTATAGCCCTTTTTTTGGTAACATTGTATTTAGTTTAGATTTCAAAAATAAGATAAATAAGAGGAAAAAATTTATTTATTGAATGTGTACAGTAAATAGTGTCTGAGTGCGTATTGTACTAGTAAAGTAAAATTAAAAATATCACTATCTGTTAGTCCCTTTTTTTTATGTTTCATCTTTCAATCGTATCTTTACAATATGCAATTTGATCAAATTATTAATGCCAAAATAAAAAATGATTCGGACCAGCCTCTCATGAAAAAGAATTTATTTTCAGTGAGCGATCGGTTGCAAAAATACCTAAAACAGTATGGTAGAGATATTGTATTACCGATTACCTATAAAGACCTACTAAACTACCGAAATACCACAGCATTAAGAAATAAAAAAGGAAAGCTTACCCATTGGGAAACTGCTGTTTACGACCTTAAAGAAATGGAATTTTTAAAAGAAGGATTAATTAAAATTTATGCAAATTTAAAAACAGAAGGTAACCTTAGTTTTATAAAACACTTAGATGTTGAGCGCATAGATTTTTGTGAATTTGGTAATAGTGTTCCATTTCGTATTCGCATCATTAATCGTATTAATGACAATTACGATCATTATTATATTAAAGCGGCCGATGCTTCCCGTATTTATGGTTTAGAGTTAGAGCATTTACTTAGCCCAAACCGCATTACGTTTTTATCGCATAAAGACACATTGGTAGAGGAGCATATTGCTGGCATTCCAGGAGATGTTTTTTTAGAAGATTACTTATCTCTACCTGAAACAAATAAAATACGTATTGCCAAAGAATTTGTAAAATTTAATGAGCGATGTTTTGCTAGATTATTGGGGGATATGCGTAGCTATAATTTTGTAATTGACATAACGCCAGATATTGAAGATTACCAATACCGGCTGCGCGCCATCGACTTTGATCAACAAAGTTATGAAGGAATAAAAAACTTATACCTTCCTCAATTTTACAGAGAAAACTATACTTATGTTGACTTAGTTTTAAAAACCCTTAGTGCCGAGGTTATTAAACAATATCAAATGGAAGAAAGGGCTGCTATGGCTAATCGGGCTGTGGCTGGCCGCAAACAATTAATGGAACTAATTAGTATTATGATAAAAGATGAAATATCTGAGTACTATAAAATTAAGATGCTGCGCGAAGAATTGAATACTCATTTTAATACCGACTATTTTTCTACATGCAGCACCATGGGCAACATTGTAAAAAGACAACTAAAACTAGTATTGCAAAAACACTTACAGAAAATTGTACCCGATTAATTATTTAGCTATTTAATGTAACGCTTATTATATCAAATATTTTAATTTTTTTAATTATAGATTGATATTTTTATTATGTATAATTCAACACAAAAAATAGACTTACAAAAAATCACAAGCGCATGGTTATCGGCTATGGATAAAGAAGACATAGTTATTCTTATTAAAGAAAATACAGAAGAATTACGAGATTGTCTTCGTTTTCATGAATACAGATATTATGTACAAACCAATCCGCTGATTAGCGATTTTGAATATGATCAATTATATAAAATATTAGAAAAATTTGAAAAGGAAAATCCAGAATACACCACAGTAGATTCTCCCACTCAACGTGTGGGTAAAGGTATAATTAAAGACTTTCCAAAAACACAGCACATGGTACCTATGCTCTCTTTAGATAATTCGTACAATGCCAATGACTTATTAGACTTTGATAGAAAGGCGAAAGAACTTTCTGGCTTAACCCAAATTGAATACTGTGTTGAACCAAAATTTGATGGTGCCAGTATCTCTTTAATATATGAAAATGATATACTTATACGGGGGGTTACTAGGGGCGATGGCGAAGTAGGAGATGAAATTACAGATAATGTAAAACAAATTAAATCTGTTCCGCTCTCTGCAAAGTTTGGAGAATATGGTATTAATCAAATTGAGATACGGGGTGAAGTATTAATAAATAAAAATAATTTTAAAGCATATAACGAAGCTTTGGTTGAGGAAGGTATAGCACCGCTTGCAAACCCTCGTAATGCTGCTGCGGGATCGCTACGAATAAAAGATACTGCAGAAGTAAGTCGTAGAAATTTAGAGGCGTTTTTATACCATGTTAGTTTTTTATCTACAGATACGTCAACCGCAACGCAAAATTTACTACACATTAAAAATAAGAAAGAGCCAACAACTCATTCTGGCATGCTTGAAATGCTTTGGAATATTGGTTTTAGGAGTCCTAAAAATGAAATGAAAGTTTTTACCGGAATTGATAGCGTAATAAAACATGTACATGATTTTGAAGAGGAAAGAGATAACCTTGGTTATGAAATTGATGGCATGGTAATAAAAGTTAATGATTTAAAATTACAGGATCGACTAGGCATGACATCGCATCACCCCCGCTGGGCAATCGCTTTTAAATTTAAAGCTAGGCAAGCCACTAGTAAATTACTAGCTGTTGAGTTTCAGATAGGCAGAACCGGTGCTATAACACCTGTAGCAAAAATAAAACCAGTGCAAGTTGGTGGTGTTATGGTAAGTAGTATATCTATTCATAATGAAGAATATATTAAAGATAAAGATTTGATGTTGGGCGATACTATTTTAATAGAACGTAGTGGTGATGTAATACCACAGATAGTAAAATCATTTGCCGAGTTAAGGCAAGGGGATGAAATAAAGATTATTTTTCCTACCCATTGTACTGCTTGTAACGACGCCTTGTTTAAATTAGAAGAAGAAGCTGTATGGCGTTGCATAAACCTTAGTTGTTCGGCACATATTGCAGAAGGTATCATTCATTTTATTAGTAAAGATGCCATGGATATACGCAATTTTGGTGAAGCTAATGTTCGCAAATTATATGAACTAGGATTATTAAAGACAATTTCAGACTTGTACGTTTTGCCTTATGATAAAATAAGTCAGCTGGATGGGTTTGGAGAAAAATCTATCGGCAAACTTCAACAAGGTATTGAAGATTCAAAAAGACAATCTTTAAACCGTATTATATATGCACTAGGCATAAGGTTTGTAGGCGAAACAACCGCTAAAACGTTGGCTAATGCTGTTGAGCACCTACTACAATTAGCCGATTTTTCTGAGGATCAACTTAAACAACTAGATGATGTAGGCATTAAAGTGGCTAAAACTGTATATGATTTTTTTCATAATAATGATAACCTTTACTTACTTCAACAACTAGAAGAGCTAGGTGTTCAATTTAAAAATGAAAAGAAAAATTTAACGCCAAAGGGTAAACTGGTTGGGCAAACCTTTTTGTTTACAGGTACGCTTAATCAATTAAAAAGAGCCGATGCAGAAGCCCTGGTTGAGAAAAACGGTGGTAAATTAATTGGAACCGTTAGTAACAAGTTAAATTACCTAGTTGTGGGAGATAACGCAGGTAGCAAATTTGAAAAAGCAAAAAAAATACAGGTAGTACACATTATAAGCGAAGAAGAATTTATTAAATTGCTGGCTTTTTAGTAAGAAATAATATTATATTTGTTTATCATCACTTGTTTACTAAAATCAAGATAGGCGCAGCTATATTTCATTAATAATTAAATCTTACGATCATGATTAAAAAAAATTCCGGCGAAGTTTGGAAGCAAATACTTTTTGCCGGTCATAAGTCACTCCGAAAAAAATATGCTATATCATCTCATGGCCGTGCTGCTAGCTACAATGAAAATATTATAAAAGATGGCGCCGTACTTAATGGTTCTTTAACTTCGGGGTACAGAACATTAAACCTGCATGTAGAAAATAATAATGGAACCATTTATTTTCATAGAGAAGTTGCAAAACTTTTTTGTAAAAAATCATCACCAAAATTTAAATATGTAATTCATATTAATCATAAAAAAAAAGATAACCATTTTAAAAACTTAAAATGGGCAACATTAGATATTGTAGGTAAACACCAACAAAATAGTCCTGAAAAAATTGCCTATAAAAAACGCCAGGCAAATAAAACAGTAGGGCTAAAACTTAATGCCACAAAAGTTAAAGCTATTAAGGATATAATAAATAATCCTAAAAGAAAATTAACTTACAAAAAATTAGCCATTAAATATAAAGTAAGCGAAATGACTTTATATCGTATTAAAAGTGGTGAAAACTGGGGACGTATAAAGTAATTAAAAAAAATATTTTTTAAAAGATTTAAATAAAAATAATAATAAACCCTGGTTTGATGAACATCGCAAACAATATGAGATTGTTAAATTAGATTTTTATTATTTGGTTGAAAAGTTAATTTTAGAAATAGCTAAATTTGATGCACCCATTGGTGAGCTTTTAGTTAAAGAATGTGTTTTTAGAATAAACCGAGATGTACGATTTAGTAAAAACAAGGTTGCTTATAAAACTAACTTAGCTTGTTATTTTAATAAAGGGGGGAAAAAGAGCCCTAGTGCTGGATACTATTTACATATTAAACCAGGCAATAGTATGATTGCTGGTGGCATTTGGATGCCAGAATCGATTGTATTAGGCAGTATTCGACAGGAAATAGATTATAATTTTTCCAATTGGAAAAAAATAATTTGTCATAAAAAATTTAAGAAAGTATTTACTACAGGCCTCAGCAGTAACGACAGGTTGATTAGGCCACCCAAAGGGTACAATGAAGATAATGTAGCCATAATTTATATTAAAATGAAAAATTTAATTGTAAGTAAACCTCTTACTGATATTGAGTTTCAGAGTAAACATTTTATAAAAGAAGTTGCAAAAAATTTTTATACCATGAAGCCAATGATTGACTTTTTAAATATCGCAGTTCATTAAAATTTAATAACCTAATAATTTAACCGACCTTACTTACCTCTGAAAGCACCAAAAAAATTATAACTATTTTATTAATTAAATTTTATTATATACACATAATAATACCTTTAAAAGATATGTATTAAAGGATTTTTAATAATATATGAGAATTTAGATAAACAAATAGATTTCGAATCTGCGAATTTTTTTATCGTTTTTTTAAAAATAACTTCTTTTTATTTCTATACACCGCACACCTCTAATAAAAGAGCTTACAAGCTAAACTTTAGCCTTTTGTATTAAGCGATTCTGCTAAAACAATATTACAAAGTCTTTAATATGAGCGCAAATTATCAGCAAGATAAAAATTGTAAAATGTAGTAACGAAAACTAATAAGCGTTAGTTTTACTAAAAATTAGGCATGACAAAAATTAAGTATGAAAAAATTCAAGTAAAAAAGAGGTAATTATTAAAATGGCTGCAGAACTATTTAAATCGAAAGGATATGCTTCTGCTTCTATGCGAGAATTAGCAAAAGCTTTTGGAGTAGAAGCACCCATCTTGTATAAATATATTGGGGTGGAAGAGTGAATTATTACAGAAAATTTGTTTTAAAATAGTCAATATTTTTACCTCATATATTGATTTGGTAGAAAAAATTAAACTTAGCAGGATTGAAATGATTGAAAAGATAATTCGTTTTCATATACACATGATGTTATATAATTTTGATGAAGATTATGTTGCTAATTACGAATGGAAGCATTTAAAAGAACCTTATTTAAGTAATTTTATTATTCAAAGAAGGGGCTACGAACAGCGATTGATTACGTTCATAGAATCGGGTATTTTAGCAAAAGAATTAAAAAATTTAACCCTACGTTTCCGTTTTAACTATACTTTCGGTACTGAGGGGATTAGAATTTTGACAACAGCAAAAAAAATGTAAGTATCCAAGCATTAGAAACCGATATGACAAATCATTTATTAAAAGGAATACTAAAATAATTTTTATGGCTGTTAGTTTTCATAACCTAAAAATAAAAGAAATAAAAAGAGAAACTGTTGATTGTGTCTCTATTTTATTTGTAGTGCCTGCCAATTTAAAAAATGAATTTTTATTTGAACAAGGACAAAACATAACGCTTAAAAAAAAAATTAACGGAGAAGAAATTCGTCGTACTTATTCTATCTGTTCAGACCCATTTGAAAATGAACTAAGGATAGCCATAAAAAAAGTTGATGGAGGAAAATTTTCGGAATACGCAAATACCTTATTAAAAGTGGGTGATGAAATATCCGTGCTGGCGCCAACGGGTAAGTTTAATACAAAATTAAAATTCGAAAATAAAAAAAAATATCTTGCTTTTGCTGCTGGCAGCGGTATAACACCTATAATATCTATTATTAAAACAACCTTAAAAACAGAACCTGCAAGTGAGTTTACATTAATTTTGGGTAATCGCGGGCGCAACTCTATTATTTTTTTTGAAGAGCTAGAAGGCATAAAAAATAAATATATTAACCGGTTTAATTTTATTAATATTTTAAGTCGAGAAAAAACCGATACGCCAATAAACTCAGGAAGAATAAATACTGACAAGTTAACTGCCTTACATAAATTAATTAATTATAAAAATACAGACGAATTTTTTATTTGCGGTCCGCAAGAAATGATTTTTTGCGTAAAAAAATTTTTAGAACAAATAGATATTGATAAAAAGAAAATTCATTTTGAATTATTTAAAACGGCAGGGCAAAATAAGTTAACAGAAAATAAAAAACAAATAGCAGAAAACAAAACCGGTGCTGCGAGTATAATAACAATAAAGCTAGATGGTAGAAGTTTTGATTTTATGCTAGGGTATAATAGTGAAAGTATTTTAGATGCGGCTTTAAAACAAGGAGCCGATCTGCCTTTTGCTTGCAAGGGTGGTGTGTGCTGTACCTGTAAAGCAAAATTACTTGAAGGCAATGTGGAGATGGATGTAAATTGGGGGTTAGATGTGGAAGAAATAGAACAGGGCTTTATTCTTACCTGCCAGTCTCACCCAATAACTGAAAAAGTAACAATAAATTTTGATATAAAATAATGCGAAGCAGATTTCTGTATTGGACTAACTAATAATTGTTAGTTTTTACATTAATTTTACTGTTTAAAAGACAAACTATGGTAATACAAGATTTTGAAAGAATATTTCAGGAAAAAATTGATAATGAAATAAAAATAGAGCCAAAAGATTGGATGCCCGAAGCATACCGAAAAACAAATATTAGACAAATAAGTCAACATGCCCATAGCGAAGTGGTAGGCATGCTTCCCGAAGGAAATTGGATAAGTAGGGCTCCATCATTAAAAAGAAAAGCGATACTTATTGCTAAGGTACAAGATGAAGCTGGGCATGGATTATACTTATACAGTTCAGCAGAAACATTAGGCACTAGTAGAGATGAAATGATTAATGATTTGCATAGTGGGAAAGCAAAATATTCTTCCATATTCAATTATCCATCATTAAGCTGGGCCGATATGGGTGCTATTGGTTGGTTGGTTGATGGTGCAGCTATTTTAAATCAAGTAATGTTATGCCGCACTTCTTATGGTCCTTATGCAAGAGCAATGGTGCGAATTTGTAAAGAAGAAAGTTTTCATCAACGGCAAGGATTTGAAACGCTGCTTGTCTTAAGCAAAGGAACAAAAGAACAAAAAGATATGTGTCAGGATGCTATTAATAGATGGTGGTGGCCAAGCTTGATGATGTTTGGACCAAAAGATAGTGAAAGCACCAATAGCGATCAAAGTATGAAGTGGAAAATAAAAAGAAAAACAAATGATGAGCTTAGGCAACAGTTTGTTGATATGATTGCAGAACAAATAAAACTATTGGGTATGAGATTGCCTGATAATAAATTACAATGGAATGAAGAAAGAAAACATTATGATTTTGGTGAAATAAATTGGGATGAATTTTGGAATGTAGTTAAAGGAAATGGCCCCTGCAACAAACAACGATTGGCTGCCCGAAATAAAGCGCATGAAGAAGGTAGCTGGGTGCGAAAGGCAGCAAAAGTATATGCTGATAAAAAATTAAAGCATAAAAAAGAAAAAATAGCTTAAATAAAATTATATGTCATTCAAACAACAAAAATATTTTTATGGAGATATCCCCGAAGATAATACCGGTGAAAATATGTCTTCGCCTAAAACTGAAACAAAAAACGAATGGCCATTGTGGGAAGTTTTTGTACGCAGCAAACAGGGTTTAGACCACAAGCATGTGGGTAGTTTGCATGCTACTGATGCAGCCATGGCGATGGAAAATGCACGTGATGTATATACTAGAAGGCAGGAAGGCGTAAGTATTTGGGTGGTAGAAAGTAAACATATACACGCCAGTAACCCTGAAGAAGCAGAAAGTTTTTATGAGCCTGCCGCTGATAAAATATACCGCCATCCTGGGTTTTACCAGCTACCTGATGAAGTGAATCACATGTAAAAGCAGTGTTATTATGAACAATTATTTAAAAGACTACCTGCTTTATCTTGCAGATACATCTTTAATACTATCTCAACGCAATAGTGAGTGGTGTGGCCACGGACCCATACTGGAACAGGATATCGCTATAACCAATATTTCTTTAGACTTGCTTGGCCAATCAAGAAATTTTTATCAATATGCGGCTACCTTAATTGGAGATAATGCCACTGAAGATACTTTAGCTTATCTGCGTACAGAAAGAGAATTTAAAAACTGCTTAATAGCCGAACAACCAAAAGGCGATTGGGCGCAAACAATTTTACGTCAGTTTTTTTTAAGTGCTTATCAATATTTAGTATATGAAAAATTACAGGCTTATAACAATGAACAGCTTGCAGCTATTGCAGCAAAGGCATTAAAAGAAGTTACCTATCACCTTAGATGGAGTAGCGAATGGGTAATAAGACTGGGCGATGGGACAGAAGAAAGTAGACAACGCATGCTACAAGCCACTAACGAATTATGGAGGTATACTGGTGAATTTTTTATTACAGTTGATTATGAAAAAGAAATGAATATAGATGTAGCCGACCTAAAAATCGAATGGATGAAAACAGTGAGGGCTATTTTTGAAGAAGCTACATTGCCAATTCCCGATAACACTTTTATGCAAACGGGGGGTAAAAAAGGGATACACACAGAAAACTTAGGTTTTATATTAGCAGAAATGCAATACCTGCAAAGAACATTTCCTGGGGCAAACTGGTAATTAATATAAAAAAATACAAAATGCTTAATTTTTTACCTATGTTGGATAATAATAAAAATAAAATATTATCTATACTAGAGGCAGTTTGCGATCCCGAAATTCCGGTACTTTCAATTTTAGATATGGGAATTGTGAGGGATGTGAAATTCGATAATGCTCTTTTGGCAGATGGGGGTATTGAAGTTAGCATTACTCCTACTTACACAGGCTGCCCAGCTATGGATATGATTGCAGTAAATATAAAATTAGCATTACTGGAAAATGGATTTAAAAATGTACGGATAAATTCGGTGCTTTCTCCAGCCTGGACAACAGATTGGATGAGTGAGGATGGAAAAATAAAATTAAAAAAATATGGTATTGCGGCACCCGATAAAAAAAACACCATCCCAAAGGATGGTGTAGAGTGTCCGCAATGCAACTCTAATAACACCCGTCTAATAAGCGAATTTGGTAGCACCGCATGTAAAGCATTATACCAGTGCGTTGCTTGTGAAGAGCCTTTCGATTATTTTAAATGTCATTAATGCTTTGGCTTTTGTAAATTGTATTTCAAAAATTATTTTTATATGTCTACCGTCTTATTTGAAATAAAAAATAACATTGCATTTATTACGCTAAATCGTCCCGATAAATTTAATTCGTTTAATCGGGAGATGGCTACGCTTTTGCAAGCTAAATTAGATGAAGCTGCTTCTCTTCATGAAGTACGCGCGTTATATATTACCGGATTAGGCAAGGCATTTTGTGCAGGACAGGATATTAGCGAATTGGTTGGTGAAAATAAAATTGAGATTAAACAAATTATTACAGAACATTTTAATCCAATTGTAAAGCGCATTAGGAATATGCCAAAACCAGTAATAGCTGCTGTGAATGGCGTTGCAGCTGGAGCAGGGGCTAATATCGCATTGAGTTGCGATGTGGTGGTTGCATCTGCATCAGCTACGTTTATTCAGGCCTTTAGTAAAATAGGTTTAATCCCCGACAGTGGAGGTACATTTACTTTACCCCGTTTAATTGGCTGGCAAAAAGCCAGTGCTTTAATGATGACGGGTGATAAAGTTGCCGCCGCAGATGCTGAAAAAATGGGAATGATTTATAAAGTTTTTGAAGAGGGCGATTTTGAAATAGAAAGTATAAAAGTGGCAACTTTGCTATCTCAAATGCCAACTAAAGGATTGGCTTATACAAAGCATGCATTAAATCAATCTTTTATAAATTCATGGGAAGAACAACTATTACTTGAAGATAAATATCAGCAAAAAGCTGCTGAAACATTCGATTATCAGGAAGGAATAAATTCTTTTTTAGAAAAAAGAAAAGCAACGTTTAAAGGAGAATAATTTCGCACGATTAAATATAATAAATATGACAACAGCAAAACAAGTTGTATCCCATATGATAGAGCAAGATTTATTTAGCCAGTGGCTAGGGATAGAAGTATTAGATGTTAAAAAAGGTTATAGTAAAATTAAAATGATTGTGCGTAAAGAAATGATTAATGGCTTTGGTATCGTTCATGGCGGTATTGCATTTTCTTTATCCGACAGTGCTTTTGCATTTGCTTGCAATAATCGCAATGTTTTATCTGTAGCATTAGATACTTCTATTAATTTTTTAAAGCCCGTTTATGTAGGCGATGTATTAACTGCCCAAGCTAAAGAAATGCATAATGGAAAATCAACAGGCCTTTACCATATTACCATAAGTAATCAAAAAGATCATGTAGTTGCATTGTTTAAAGGAACCTGTTTTCGTACAAACAAAACTTTGTTATGATTTACGAATTTAAAGGACATAAACCCGTAATTAACGAGTGCTCATTTGTTCATCCACTAGCTACTGTTACAGGCCATGTAATTATTGGGAAGGATTGTTATATTGGTCCTGGCGCTGCCATTCGTGGCGATTGGGGAAAGATTATTATTGAAGACGGGTGTAATGTTCAAGAAAATTGTACGATACATATGTTTCCGGGGGTTACTGTTATTTTACAGGCAGGGGCGCATATAGCACATGGGGCTATAATACACGGGGCATCCATTGGTAAAAATTGCTTAATAGGGATGAATGCGGTTATTATGGATAATGTTATGTTGGGTGATGAATGTATTGTGGGTGCCTTAAGTTTTTTAAAAGCAGATGAAGTTTTTGAAAATAGAAGTTTAATTGTTGGTAATCCTGCAAAAAAAATAAAAGAAGTAACTGATGATATGATGAGGTGGAAAAAATCTGGTACTTCATTATATCAACAGTTACCAAAAGATATACACGAAAGCTGGAAGGTATGTGAGCCATTGCGAACTATTCCTGAAAATATTAGGCAACAACTATCCAACTATAAAACCTGGAATGAAAGTAAATAATAGCAATAAAAAACTATTTGAATATTTTATTTAGGGGATCCCCAAATTAATTTTTCTTTAGCAGCCTCTTTAAAAAAATCTGATAATTTACCGTCTCCTTTCCCAGTAAACCCGCCATCGGGTGCTCCAAGATAATTACATGACTCATCATACACTTCATTAAAAAAATCACAACAAGGCATTACAAAATAATATACTTTTTTTTCTTTGTATACATATTCTATCACACGCTGAGGCTTTTCGTATAGCTCTTTAAGTTTAAAAGAGTCAATTTTATTTTTTATACATGTAGGTAATTTGTTAGATGAAGTAATTGAAAAATCTTTTTTTGAAACAGGCATTTTAGGTTTCGCATTGCCGTAACTCAGTATAATTGACAAAAGAATAAGAACTAATTTAATCATTATTTTATTTTTATTTTTATTTCACAAATGTAATCACGTTTGTAAGTTATTAATACAATAATTGTATAAAAAACAGTAAAGGCTTATAAATCCTTAAATTTTACTCACCTTTGCGCCAATAATGGAAAAATCAAACTTTGTAGATCAGATCAAGATATTTTGTCATAGCGGCCATGGAGGCGCAGGCAGTAAGCATTTTATGCGCAATAAATTAACGGCTATGGGTGGCCCCGATGGCGGTGATGGGGGACGTGGAGCTCATATTATTTTAAAAGGTAATACACAGCTGTGGACTCTTTTACATCTTCGTTATTATAAAAATGTTTTAGCAGAAGACGGGGAAAATGGCAGTAAAAATAACTCGAGTGGTAAAACGGGTAAAGACATTATTATTGAAGTGCCCTTAGGCACCATTGCTCGTAATGAAGAGACTGGAGAAATAGAAGCAGAGATTTTAGAAAACGCACAGGAAATTATTTTAGTTAAAGGTGGTCGTGGTGGTTTAGGAAACAGTAATTTTAAAACAGCCACCAACCAATCGCCCGAATATGCCCAACCCGGGGAGCCTGGTTTAGAGGGAATAAAAATATTAGAACTAAAAGTATTGGCAGATGTTGGATTAGTGGGGTTTCCTAATGCGGGCAAATCAACATTATTAAGCAGCATTACTGCAGCAAAACCAAAAATTGCAGACTATGCATTTACTACATTAGTACCTCAATTGGGTGTGGTAGAATATAGAGATGCCAAAAGTTTTTGTATTGCCGATTTGCCTGGCATTATTGAAGGTGCCGCCGAAGGAAAAGGCATTGGTCACAGATTTTTAAGACATATTGAACGCAATTCTATTTTGCTTTTTTTAATCCCTGCCGATAGCAAAGACCATAAAAAAGAATTTGATATTTTACATAATGAACTAGAGCAATATAATCCCGAAATGTTGCACAAAGATTTTGTGATTGCAATCAGTAAATCTGATATGCTAGATGATGAATTAAAAATAGCTATTCAAAAAGAACTGCCTAAAAATATTCCACATATTTTTATTTCCTCCTTAACCACACAAGGACTAATCGAATTAAAAGACTTGCTTTGGAATACATTAAACAATAATATAACAAATTAAAATTGTACTTTATATTTTTTAGCAAGTAAGGGTAAAATTTTTTACAATTGCATTTGTAAAAATTGATTCTTAAAATTAACTAAGTTTTCGCTCTCTTTAATCCTACTTAATTGACTAATTGATTACCATTGAATCAGTTGCAAATCATCGGTTATTATGTAAATTGCTCACTCTAAATAAATAATTTCATGCAAAGAAGTAAAATTGCCGGTATAGGCTACTATGTGCCAAAAAATGTATTCACTAATGAAGATCTTAAAAAATATATGGATACATCCGACGAATGGATTCAGGAACGGACAGGAATTAAAGAAAGGCATTATGCCGATCGGACGGGAGAAACCACCACTACCATGGGAGTGGAAGCTGCTAAGATTGCCATAGAAAGAGCCGGAATTACTCCGCAAGAAATTGATTTTATTATTTTTGCAACACTAAGCCCTGATTATTATTTTCCGGGTTGTGGTGTTTTATTGCAGCGCGCTTTAAAAATGAAGGAAATTGGAGCATTGGATGTGCGTAATCAATGTAGTGGATTTTTATATGCCTTATCGGTTGCTGATCAATTTATTAAAACTGGTATGTATAAAAATATTTTAGTGGTGGGAAGTGAAAAGCATTCTTTTGGTTTAGACTTTTCTACTAGAGGTAGAAATATAAGTGTTATTTTTGGCGATGGTGCAGGTGCTGTAGTGTTACAGCCTACCAATGCTTTGGCAAGCTCGGGAAAAGAACAAGGTATATTAAGCACACATTTACATAGTGATGGCGAAAGTGCTGAAATACTTGCTATGTATAATCCTGGTACACATGCTAATCATTGGCAACCAGAGCCATTTGCCACGTTTGATAAAGCAGAAATAGGACAGATGTTTATGAGCCATGCTATGATAGATTACGCACAAAATTTTCCAAATATGGATGGACCTGCTGTATTTAAAAAAGCCATTATTAAAATGCCGGAAGTGGTGGAAGAAGCTTTGTTAGCAAATGGATTAACTACTGCTAATATTGATTTATTGATACCACATCAAGCTAATTTACGCATAGCACAATTTGTACAACGAAAATTAAATTTACGCGATGATCAAGTATATAATAATATTCAAAAATACGGAAATACAACTGCTGCATCAATACCCATTGCCCTTTGCGAGGCTTGGGAAGAAGGAAAAATAAAAGAAGGTGATGTTGTTTGTCTTACTGCATTTGGTAGTGGCTTTACTTGGGCAGGCGCTATAATTCGTTGGTAAATTTAGGTTGAAGAAATAGCTTTATGAAGAGAAAATTTATTTATTTTATTAACCCTATTTCCGGTACTGGAGGTAGAGCATTGCTGCTGAAAATTATTAAAAATAAAACAATTGAAAAAAATATTCCATTTGAAATACTACATACAAATGCATCTGGGGAATACTTATATCTAAAAGAAAAAATTGCTACTGAAAACATTACAGACATAATCGTTTGCGGTGGAGATGGCACCGTAAATCAAATTGCAAATGCGCTGCTGGGTTTATCAGTTAATATCGGCATTATTCCCATGGGAAGCGGTAATGGGCTAGCTTTTACAGCAAAAATTTCAAAAAATATTCACCAAGCCCTTGATATTATTTTTACCGGCAACGCTGTATATATTGATAGTTTTTATATAAATAAAAAATTAAGCTGTATGCTCTGTGGCATAGGCTTTGATGCACAGGTGGCGCATAATTTTGCAAAACAAAAAAAACGTGGCGTAGTGAGTTATATAAAGCAATCAGTGAACCATTTTTTTATTGCTAAAGCGTACTCTTTTGAAATAATATTAGAAGAAACAACAGTTCATTCAGATGCTTTTTTTATTAGCATAGCCAACAGCAATCAGTTTGGAAATCATTTTACTATTGCCCCACAAGCTAGCTTACACGATGGATTGCTCGATATTGTGGTGGCAAATAAAATGAGCAAACTCAAAATGATATGGGCTATTTTAAAACAAATACAAAATGGACAGGTTCGTAATTATAAAGACAAGAAATACCACAGCAAAAATATTCATTATTTTAATACGAAAAAACTTACGATTAAAAACCCACAGCTTGCACCACTTCATATTGATGGCGAACCTGCTGAAACCGCCGCTTTATTTGAAATTGAGATTATAGAAAATGCATTTAAGCTACTAATACCTTAGTTTATTTAAAAAATATTTTTACACCCACTTAAATATTGCTTAGCGGTTTTCTTCTAACAACAAACGTTAAGAAAATAATTGTTATAAGTAATAACATAGCAATAAATTGATGTGATACCCCTAAAAAAAGTAAGCCACTTGGATAGGTTGCAAACAATACAGTTAATATACCTAAAATAACCTGCAATAGCACCAATAAAATTAAGGCAAAAGAACCCCTGCTGAATATTTTATTGCCTATTACTAATTTTGATTTATACCACCATATACTAATTAATATAACCAGCAAATAAGCAATGACTCTGTGAATAAATTGAATAGCGATAGGATTAGCAAAAAAGTTTTTTGTAAAAGGTAAAAGTTCAAACATTGCAGCAGGAGCCATACTGCCATTAATATCGGGCCAGGTTGGCGCAACTATTGCTGCCCGTGTACCAGCCATAAAACCACCATATATCAATTGAAAAAATAATAGAATAAAAATTAATACTAGAAAATTTTTGAGTTTGGGATGAAATATTTTTTGTTCTTCTTTTATTAAAAGACTTAAGGCAAACCACAACGTATAACATAATAAACCAAGCGCTGCAATAAAATGTGCGGTGAGTTCTACATGGCCTACAAAATATTTTTCAGGCACCAGCCCGCTTTTAACCATAAACCACCCTATATAACCCTGCACTCCTCCAAATAAAAAAAGAATGACCATGGGTCTAATCATGTTATTATTAAATTTTTTTGCTGCTAAAAAATAAAAAAAACCAAATAAAAAAACCAACCCCATTAATCTTGCCCAGATACGGTGAAACCATTCCCAAAAAAATATAAATTTAAATTCGGATAAAGTAAACCCTTGGTGCACATATTTAAATTGGTCGGTTATTTTATATTTATCAAATTCCAATTGCCAAGCTAGTTCATTTAAAGGAGGCAACGATCCTGTAATGGGCTTCCATTCGGTAATAGAAAGTCCTGATTCTGTTAATCGGGTTATGCCTCCTATTAAAACTTGTATTATAATCATGCCCACACCAGACAAAAGCCAGTGAGCAATTTGGCGTTGAGCACGCAATTGTTTTAAATTATCCATATCAGCTGCAAATTTACTACAGCAATTGTTGTTTTTGTAAAATGAGTTGTTTTTTTATTGTTTTAGCAGATATTTGATGCAAAATGTTAAAATTCAAGCTATTATTTGCTTATTTTTTGACTTAGCAAATAATATTAAACAAATATGTTGTACCCATTTTTACATAAAGGTTTATTAGAAGCAGGCTTAGATGAGGCCGGACGTGGCTGCTATGCCGGACCTGTTTTTGCAGCAGCAGTTATCCTTCCTAAAGATTTTTATCACCCTTTGCTAAACGATAGCAAAAAATTAAACGAAAAACAGAGAGAGCTGCTAAGACCTATTATCGAAAAAGAAAGTATTGCTTTTGCTGTTGCATCGGTAGATAACAAAACTATTGATGAAATAAATATTTTGCAAGCGAGTTTTAGAGCAATGCACCTGTCCTTAAAGAAATTAAAAAAAACACCTTCATTTTTATTAATTGATGGTAATCGTTTTATACCTTATCATCAAATTCCTTATCAATGTATTATTAAGGGCGATGGAAAATACGCCTCCATTGCAGCTGCAAGCATTTTAGCTAAAACATATAGAGATGATTTTATGCAACAAATTCACAACTCGTTTCCTCAATATGGGTGGAATAAAAATAAAGGATATGGAACGTCAATTCATCGTAATGCAATTAATCAGTATGGACTTTGCAATCATCATAGAAAAAGTTTTAATATACACCCTTCCAATTAGGACTACTATAATCTTTGTTATAATAACACAACTTACTAAAATCATTTTAATCAATTACTTTTGCAACTCTAATTAAACATACTAAATTCAACTTATGTCAGTAATATGTTTGGGTACTATGGCTTTTGATGCTATTGAAACACCTTTTGGTAAAGTAGATAAAATTGTAGGCGGCTCCGCTACTTACGTTGCTTATGCAGCTGCAAATTTTGTAACTCCCATACAGCAGATATCTATAGTGGGTTACGATTTTCCGCAGGGGGAAATGTCCGAAATGAAAAATCGTGGTATTTCACTAGATGGTGTTGAAATTATAAAAGATAAAAAATCTTTTTTCTGGAGTGGCATATATCATATGGATATGAATAGTCGGGATACCTTAATTACCGATTTAAATGTATTAGAAGATTTTAACCCGATTGTTCCCGACGCTTATCAAGGTGCTGAATTTTTAATGTTGGGTAATCTAATGCCCAAATTACAAATGAGCGTAATTGATCAATTAACTGTTCGCCCAAAACTAATTGTATTGGATACCATGAATTTTTGGATGGACGTTGCAATAGATGATTTAAAGGAAGTACTAAAAAAAGTGGATGTGCTTTTAGTAAATGATGCAGAAGCAAGACAGCTTAGTGGAGAGCTTTCGCTAGTAAAAGCTGCACGTAAAATAATACAAATGGGGCCACAATTTTTAATTATTAAGAAAGGAGAACATGGTGCATTATTGTTTCATGAAGAACACGTTTTCTTTGCGCCAGCATTGCCATTAGAAGAAGTCATTGATCCCACAGGCGCCGGCGACACGTTTGCAGGAGGCTTTATTGGACATCTGGCAAAAACAAAAGATATTAGTTTTGAAAATATGAAAACAGCTATTATTGTAGGTAGCGTAATGGCTAGCTTTTGTGTTGAAAAATTTGGACCCGAAAGACTTAAAGAAATTAGTAAGCAAGATATTGATGCAAGGTTGAGCGAATTTGTCCAGCTGGTTAATTTTGATATTGATTTAGTATAATTATAAAATATAAATAAGAAGGTCAATTGTATCCTGCTTAACGCATTAATAGAAACAAATGTTAGATTTTATTTTACTTTACTTTCTTGCAAAAAAAATTGGCTGCTTGGCTATTAAAAAAGGTTTGTCTCCATTAAGATGGAAACTAACTATGATTGGTGTATGGCTTTTTTTTGAAGTACTTGGCTTTGTATTTGGTGTTTTATTATTTGGAACAAAAGATTTGTACAGCTTATTGGCTTTTTGTATAGTTTGTGCTTTTGGCGGTTATTTACTTATAAAATATATATTAGAAAATAAGCCCGATAATAACATCAATAAAGAGATAGATAGTATTGAAATTAATGAGCTAGCGCCATAAAATAAATCAATTGATTTTTATTATAATTGCTTCAACCTAATTTTTTGCGAGAATAATTTAATTTCTTCTCGCCAGCACAATCGTATTTTTAAAATGTATTTTTTTTCCATTTAAATTAAAAAATTCAGCATAAATTATATAAATACCTGTGGATAATTGTTCAAATTTTTCACCTAACCCATCCCAACGAAAATTGCCTTTTATGCCACACAATGCATTGCGTTGCAAATAACGTACTGCCCTGCCGGTTAAATCAAAAATAGTAATGCTGGCTAGATATCCAGGGGTAGAAAAACTATAATCGATTGTTGCAAAATCATCCATACCATCATTATCTGGCGAAACAATTTGAGGTGTTACCACTATAGTTGCCTCCAAAAGTAAGTTAATGCGGTATTGCGAATTCTTATACGATGGTGTTCCATATCCTACACTGGTAGCTGCAGAATGCCAATTGTTTTCATTTTGTGTTACAATACTATAATCAATGCGCTCCAAAGCTACCCCTTCTCTATTATCTATCAATTTAAAATGCCATTTTTCGTTATAAACTAATTCGTCAATAATTTTTCCTTGTTCATTTAAAATAACCACATCCCCCTTGTCGTTATTATAGGAAGGCATACTACCAACTTCAATAAAAGCATCTATATCTTTAGCTATAAAATCTCTTTTTACTATTAATGCATCTGAGGTTACTACCATAAATTCTTCGGGAAATAACAAATAAGATTCAATACTTAAATGTGTAATACTGCTGATAGTACCAGCGGTATTTCTATTTGCGATATACACATTTTTTAAATTTATTATTTTAGATGTGCGATTATAAAGCTCTACATAATCTACTCCATTTGATTTTGGATTAAATAAAATTTCATTAATCACCAAATCAAAACTATCTATATTAGACGATAGACCTACTTTTTTTATATTCTTTAATCCCAAACCGTTTCCTACACAATCTGTAACGCTTGTAACGATTACGGTATATGTTTTATAGGGCTGTAAGGGTATATTCAATGTTAAAAACACCTTATTAAAAACTGGTACTATTGCATTGGCTGTTTGTGGACGGCCAACGCCATCGCTTATTTGGTAATTTGTAATCAATTCTGCTTGGGTAATATCTAGGGGCTCATCAAAAATTAAAACAACATGCAAACTGTCTGTAGTATAAGCCCTCATTAAAAATGGGGGTGTATTATCTGTGTTTTTAGTATCAGCTGAATTTATTTTTCCGGGAGTACCTCCCTTAGCGTCAGTACTTACTTCCCAATTACTAAACCCAGTACATGGATTTTTAGTATCCCTCATTTCTAAAGACCACCCGCCTTCTTTTTTTAATTCATTCCTATACCATTTATTGGTATAATTTACAGCATGAATAATATTTCCTTGTGTATTTAATAAATAAACCCCATCTGCGGCATTATCTAAGAGAGGAAATCCGGCAACTGCTAATGTATTACCAAAAATAAACATAGCAGATAACGCACTGCTAGCGCAAACAATCACAAAACTATCGGGCCTTAAAATATATGCAGGCAATGTGCCAGATTGTTGGGTAAGGTCTGCAATTCTCCATCCTAATAGATTAATAGGAAATGGTGTTGTATTTTTTAATTCTATCCACTCATTATTGGGTAACCCTACCTGAGGATCAGGATCTGCCATAATCTCATCAATTACAATATCATAAGGCTTTGCAATATAAAAAGTAAAATTATCTACTCCATTACTAATCGCATTACCTGATAAGTCGGCAACCCCATTTATCTCAATTTGATAATTAGAGCCATTAAAAAAAAATCCATTAAACACAAGGTGCAGTAAGGCATGGTTTAAGCTATCTCTCACCGAAGATGCTGGTATTCCAATACCGTTATTTACAATATAATTAGTAACAAGCTCGCTACTTAAAAGCTCTACTGTTTCATTAAATAGTACATCAATAGTGGCAGATGAAGTGACTGTTGTAGATAAAATAGCAGGAGGAGTAAGATCGGGTACAAATACTTTTACTTCAAAATTATCAAAAAAATGACGCTGAAAAAAAGAAGCTGTGCTTTGTTTGATTAGGATACCAAAAAAAACAGAATTTAAAAAACTAGCATCCGTAACGAATCCTTCATTAAAATAATTATTACCTGTACCACTCAAATCTCTTAGCAGTATCCATTGATTAAGAACATTACGAATTACTTTTATTTTTATGGTGTTATTACTGGTATTTAAAGCCCCATTAATGCCATCAATAATTTCAAACACAATACCCCCTAGATCTTTTCTGTACAAACTAATTTCATCATCGGTATTGCCAATTCGTATAAAATAACCAGTGGTAGAATTAGCAGATAAATCACTTGCCGATGCAGTTAAGTACACATCAATATAATTTGCCGAAGACGGATTAAAACTTATTTGAGTATTAAACTCCCACTGTGCAGATGTTGCTATGCTACTAGCTGTACTTAAATAATAAACACTGTTAGTATTGGTATTATTACTTTGTAATTGTAAAGAAGAATTTATCACCCAATCGGCACTACTGCCTATCCATAAAGGATTTGAATAAAATTCGCCATCAGTAAAATTATCAATAAGCTGACTATAGCTTTTGCTGCCCCAAAAAGAGCATATGCAGATTAATAGCAGGTATCTAATTTTCATAATTAAGGGCTTGATAAAGATACTTATATAGAAAAGTTATATACAATTTTTTCGTTTGTTATTAAACAGAAATAATTTGAGGTTTTCCTCAGCACAACATTTTACGTTTTGGCAAATATTTCTTTTGTGCTTATTTTCGTTTGGCAAGTAAAAAACTTTTTATTACTCTTCTTAAAATAAAATATAAAAAATGAAAGTTGCTGTTGTTGGGGTTACAGGATTGGTAGGCAGTAAAATGCTTCAAGTGCTTGCTGAAAGAAATTTTCCGATTGAGGAATTAATTCCTGTTGCATCGGAAAAAAGTATTGGCAAAGAAATAATTTTTAATAATAAATCGTACAAAATTATTAGTGCTGCTGATGCTATTTTAGCTAAGCCTGATCTGGCTATATTTTCGGCAGGCGGAAGTGTATCGTTAGAACTAGCTCCTAAATTTACTGAAGCTGGAATTACAGTTATTGACAATTCAAGCGCTTGGCGTATGAACCCTACTACAAAATTAGTAGTGCCCGAAGTCAATGCGCAGTTACTTACAAAAGAAGATAAAATTATTGCCAACCCAAATTGCTCAACCATACAGATGGTGGTAGTTTTAAAACCATTACACGAAAAATATAAAATAAAAAGAGTGGTAGTTAGTACCTATCAAAGTGTTACAGGAACAGGCATAAAAGCAGTAACTCAATTAATGAATGAAAGAAAAGGTATAGCAGGAGAAATGGCATATAAATACCCTATCGATTTAAATGCTATACCGCATATTGATGCATTTTTAGAAAATGGCTACACCAAAGAAGAAATGAAAATGGTTTTTGAAACGCAAAAGATTTTGGGAGATGATCATATTAAAGTTACTGCCACTTGCGTGCGAATACCAACTATGGGCGGACACAGTGAAAGTGTAAACATTGAATTTGAAAATGATTTTGTGCTTAGCGAGGTGAAAGATCTTTTATCTAAAGCTAATGGGGTAGTAGTAAAAGATGATATAGCAAATTTTATTTATCCTATGCCACTCACCGCTTGTGATAAAGACGATACTTTTATAGGTAGAATGAGAAGAGATGAAACACAACCCAATACCTTAAACTGCTGGATAGTTAGTGATAACTTACGCAAAGGTGCCGCCACTAATGCAGTACAAATTGCCGAATATCTAGTAACCCATAATTTGCTTTAATATAATTATACCCGCTGCTAATAGTAGCCATATTTACAGTAGTTTAATTATTTTAAAATTCGTTTATAAAAATTAATCATGCTACCTCTTACAGTTTCGTATTTAATAAATCAATTAAATTTATTGCCGCATCCGGAAGGTGGGTATTATAAAGAAACCTATCGGGCTGCAGAAATAATCCCTGTAGATGCATTGGCAGAAAGGTTTTCTGGAGATAAAACTTTTTCAACTGCCATATATTTTTTACTAGAAAAAGAAAATTTTTCGGCATTCCATAAGATAAAGTCAGATGAGTGCTGGCATTTTTATGCGGGGGGGGCATTACTCATCCATATCATTCATTTAAATGGAAGCTTGCAAACTGTTATATTAGGAAATGATGTTGCAAACAAAGAAACTTTTCAGCATGTAGTACCTGCCGGTTGCTGGTTTGCTAGTAAGCCCGCTGGCGAATCTGCATTTAGTTTTGTTGGCTGTACCGTTGCCCCTGGATTTGATTTTGTAGATTTTGAAATGGGTAAAATGAATGAATTAATTAAACTATACCCTCAACATGAAGCAATAATTAAAAAATTAGCTACTGTTTAATAAGGTCATTTAAATACGGCCTAAAAAGTTTTAGTAAAAAGATAAAATAGTTAAGTGATATGGATGTTAATTAATCTTCCAGGTTTCATTACCTTTTAATAATTTATCTAAATCGCCCTTCCCTTTTTTAGTAATCACTTCATCAATCTGCATAGCCATACTATCTTCGTAGCAAGCTCTTTCCGTTTCGTAAAAAACTCCAAAGGGTCTTGGTAAATGACCAACTAATTTCGGATCATCAAACATGCGAATCAATATCTGAGCCTTATAAAAATCTCTTTCGTCGTGCATCCATAAATCATCGGTACTATCCCCTTCAGCCAAATCAACAATTACAGGTTTAAAACCAACTAACTTAATGCCTTTATTTTGAGTGGCCCCAAAAACCAATGGCTTACCCTGTTCTAAAAACAATACCTCATCAGGTTTAGTTTTCTTCTCCGTAAAAATTTCAAATGCTCCATCATTGAAGATGTTACAATTTTGATAAATTTCTAAAAAAGAGGCGCCCTTATGTGCCTGCGAACGCAAAAGCATTACTTGTAAATGCTTTGGATCCCTGTCCATAGTGCGGGCAATAAAACTTGCCTCGGCACCCATCGCTAATGCCAAGGGGTTAAAGGGATGGTCAATACTACCAAAAGGAGAACTTTTAGTTACTTTATTTTCTTCCGAAGTCGGAGAATATTGGCCCTTAGTTAAGCCATAAATTTGGTTGTTAAATAATAGAATATTTACATCAAAATTTCTACGCAATAAATGAATGGTATGGTTACCTCCAATACTTAATCCATCGCCATCGCCAGTAACAATCCATACACTAAGTTCGGGCCTTGCAGCTTTTAATCCGCTAGCTACAGCAGTAGCACGGCCATGAATACTGTGCATGCCATAGGTATTCATATAATATGGAAAACGGCTGCTGCAGCCAATGCCGCTTATTATTACAATGTTTTCTTTTGGAATACCTAACGTAGGCATAACTTTTTGTACTTGTGCTAGGATGGAATAATCGCCGCAACCTGGGCACCAGCGAACTTCCTGGTCAGTTACAAAATCTTTTGCGGTAAGAGGCGCTGTCACTGTAGCTATATCGCTCATATTTTTTGGATTGAGCAGCAAAGTTAGGCAAAATAAATATGCAATAATCATTACCTCAACTTAATATTGTAATACTATTAGATTGCTTATTAATTATATTATTAATGTATTACATAGTTCAATCTGCTTTCTTTATATTGACAATCTTGTTATAAATTAAGAATAATAAAAATAACTGCATGTTTCAATTTTTTAAAAAATATAATAAAGAAGTTGCTTTAATTACTGGCATTATACTTTGTCTGTTTTTCTTTTTTACAAACCCGCTTAGCCTCTCTTTTAAAGCAAAACTGGTACTAGCTATTGCTGTATTAATGATTAGCTGGTGGGTTCTAGATGCCATGCCATTGGCAGTAGTTTCCTTGTTGCCATTGGTTTTATACCCGTTATTGAACATTAATTCTATCAAAGACACTTCCAAGGCTTATTCAGATTCTATTATCTATCTTTTTATGGGCGGCTTTTTTTTAGGCATGGCTATCGAAAAATGGAACCTGCACAAAAGAATTGCTTTAAGCATTATTAGATTAACGGGCACTAATGGTAATAATATAATACTTGGCTTTATTTTGTCAACCGGATTTTTAAGTATGTGGTTAAGTAATACTGCCACTACTATGATGATGTTCCCTATTGCTGCATCTGTAATTCATGTAATAAGCCGACATGCTAATTCCGGTGCTAATATAAAAAATTTTTCATTAACGTTAATGTTATCTCTTGCCTATGCAAGTAATTTTGGTGGCATTGCAACCATTATTGGCACACCACCAAATGTAGCTTATATAAGGCATCTTAATGAAAACTTTAAACACGGAATTGATTTTGTAAAATGGATGATGCTATGTATGCCAATGGCTATTATTTTAATGTTGGCTCTTTATTTTGTTATGGTAAAATGGCTATACCCCAACCAGCTTGCGCATAGTGTAGAAGGTAGAAAATTTATTGAAGCCGAATTAAAAGATATGGGAAAACTCTCTCGTCAAGAAAAAAGAGTCCTTTTTATTTTTTGTAGCACTGCGTTTTTATGGATAACAAAAGATATAATTAATGCATCTCAAAAACTTTTTCAATTAGATGATAGCATTATTGCTTTAATAGGTGCTATAAGTTTATTTATTGTCCCTAGTGGAAGAACTAAAAATGAACCTAAAGAACGATTATTGGAATGGAGCGATACAAAAAATATGGCCTGGGGTATTTTATTGTTATTTGGCGGAGGTATTGCCATGGCTAAATCGCTAGAAGAAGCTAAGCTGATGGAAGATCTTGGCCAATATATAGCGGGTTACGCTACTAGTAATTTGTTTATTCTTATTTTTATTGTTACACTAATTTCTGTTTTTTTAAGCGAGGTAATGAGCAATATTGCACAGGTAATTGTAATGGCTCCTGTAATAACTGCAGTGGCTGTGGCCATGCATATTAATCCATTACTACTTGGTATTCCTATGACGTTGGGTGCCAGTTGTGCCAGTATGCTGCCGATGGGTACTCCTCCTAATGCTATTGTGTTTGCAAGTGGCCACATTAAATTAAAACAAATGCTTAAAACTGGTTTTATTTTAAATATTATTTCTGTTATTCTTATAACCTTATTTAGCTGGATTTTACTTCCGTTGATAATACCAATTTTTTAATGCCTGTAAAGAGGGATGTGTTTTTTACCAGCAATATTTATTTTCGGCTATAAGCTTATCAGCAATTCTTCTCCGAGCATCTTTACTATTAAAGGGTTCTGTTTTGGTAAAGCGCTTTAGGCCCAACAGCAGCATGCGTTGTTCGTCGCCGCTAGCAAAAGCATTAATAGCTTCTTTGCCGGCTTTATTTACTTTGTCTACTGCATCGTTTAAATAACAACGCATCATATCAATCTGTGCCTGCGATGTGGCTTCGCCTTGTTTACTTACCAATTTTATAATACGTAGTAACGCACTTTCAGTTTCAAAAGTTTCAATAGCCATATCTGCAATATTCATCAATATTTCCTGCTCGTCATTTAATTTCATCATTAGCTTTTGTACTGCAGCACCGGCTACCAACAAAATGCATTTTTTCATATTTATAATTGTCTTGCGTTCTTTAGCAAAAGGCGTTTCCTCTTCATTACCAAAATCGGGAACACTCATTAACTCCTTACTAACAGCCATGGCTGGACCCATTAAGTCTAATTTACCTTTCATGGCTCTTTTTAATATCATATCAACCGCTAGCAAACGATTAATCTCGTTCGTGCCCTCATAAATTCTATTAATACGACTATCACGATAACCCCTACTTGCTGCATATTCATCACTAAATCCATTGCCACCATGTACTTGAACTCCTTCATCAACTACATAATCCAATACTTCGCTTCCATGTACTTTTAAAATAGCGCACTCCACAGCAAATTCTTCTGCGGCGCCCAGCAAAGCTTCAGCAAAACTTTTGCCCGAAGCTGCTAGTTCGATTTCTTTATCATCTATCCATTTACTAGTACGATATAAAGCACTTTCGCTAACAAAAATGCGAATAGCCATTTCGGCCAGTTTATATTTTATTGCTCCAAAATTTGCAATTGCTGTCTTAAATTGTTCTCTCGTTTTGGCATATGCAATAGTATCGCTTAGCGACATTTTTGAACCTCCAATAGCCGCGGCACACAATTTTAAACGACCAATATTTAAAATATTAAAAGCGATAATATGCCCTTTCCCTATTTCGCCCAATAAGTTTTCAACTGGCACTTTGCAATCCTGAAAATATAATTGCACAGTAGATGATCCTTTAATGCCCATCTTATGTTCTTCGGGGCCATGGGTAAAGCCTTCCATGCCACGCTCAACAATAAAAGTTGAAAATTTATCGCCATCAATTTTTGCAAACACGGTATATACATCGGCAAAACCACCATTGGTTATCCAACATTTTTGTCCGTTTAAAATATAATTTTTCCCATCGGGGCTAAGTACCGCAACTGTTTTGGCACTTAACGCATCACTTCCACTATTGGGTTCCGTTAGTCCGTAAGCGCCTTTCCACTCCCCACTAGATAATTTAGGTATATACTTTTCTTTTTGAGTTGGGGTACCAAAATACAAAATAGGTAATGTACCAATACCGGTATGGGCAGCAATAGCAACACTAAAAGAAAAACCGCCGCCCAGTCCTTCGTTAACTAAAGTAGAAGTAATAAAATCTTTGCCCAACCCTCCAAGATTTTCGGGTATAGAGGTTCCTAACAACCCCTGTTCGCCAGCTTTAACCATCAAAGAGGACATCAGGCCTAGCTCCATTTTATCAATGCGATCTACAATAGGTAAAATCTCCGAAGCTAAAAACTGTAAACACATATCTTTAACCATTAGCTGCTCTTCATTAAAATCTTCGGGTGCATAGGTTTCAAATGCATCACTTTCTTTAATTAGCCATTCACCACCTTTTAATGCAGCACTAATTGCTGTGGTTGTTGTATTCATATAATTTAATTTGTATCCCCGTAAATCACTACTAAATAAAGATTCTGGAGGAAAATATTATTAAATAACAATCTGATATTACAAAAAATTTGATCTTTTATTTAAGTTAAAAATGCTCCCTCAAGTACTGCTCTAAAAAATAAAAATAGTTTAAAAGAAACTTATTTTAAATTATCATACACATTCTGCAAAACCTCTTTGGCTATTTCTACCTGTCCATTAGTAACTCCACACAATGCCTCATTAAGCGTTTGGTTGGCAATATTCATGGTATGTTCCTGTAAATATTTCGCTTCTTTAGTTAGATAAATTTTATTGATCCTACGATCTTCTTTAGATGGCACACGATTTACCAACTTTAATTTTTCGAGGTTATCAACCAATCGAGTAATACTAGGCTTATCACGAAAAGTGGCCTCGCAAAGTTGCTGCTGACTTAAGCCGTCTTCTTTCCAAAGATGATATAAAACACTCCATTGCTCAATGGTAATATCAACATTATTTTGTTTAAAATTTTTTTGTAAGCGACGCGCAATAGCAGTACTTGCTTTACCAGTAATAAAGCTATATAATTCCCCTTTTTTAAATTGGTTGTTTGGCATATAGTTGTTTATGCAACTAAGCAAAGATAATCATTCGTTTGTATTTTATAAAAATTATTTTTGTAAGTAAGGCTGTAGGAGAAAAATTTAACCCCATTACTATCTTAACGCTACTAAAGTTTAAGGCAACCATTATGCAACAAATTTTAATCATTATTTTAGTCGTAATTTTCGGCTTGTATATATTACTAATCCTTTACTATTGGAAAAGCTGGCTATCCATTTCAGACTTTAATTTAGGTGATTACCAGAATGGGATGATAGATAATAACCCTAAAACAAAAATTACTGTTATTATTCCTGCTCGAAACGAAGAAGCATTTATTGCAGACTGTCTAAACGCTATTTGTAACCAGTCTTATCCAAAACATTTAGTTCAAGTATTAGTGGTTAATGATCATTCTACTGATAATACCGCAGCCATTGTAAAATTGTATGAAAGCAAAAATATAACCCTAATCTCTTTAAAAGATTTTATCAATGGCAAAATAAATTCTTATAAAAAGAAAGCGATTGAAATTGCCATTGAGCAATCTACTGGCCAGCTAATTGTTACCACTGATGCGGATAGTATTGTAAAAGAAAACTGGTTACAAACCATTAGCGCATTTTATGAGCAATACCAACCTGTAGCTATTGTTATGCCTGTAAAAATTAATCTTGCGAAAAATTCAATTGTACGTATATTAAATTCGCCATTAGTCATATTCTTGCACATTTTTCAATCATTAGATTTTACGACCCTACAAGGTATTACTGGCGCAGGAGTGCATAAAAAAATACACAGCATGTGTAATGGCGCAAATCTGGCTTATAGTAAAAATGTTTTTGAAGAAGTAGGCGGCTTTGCAGGTATTGATACAATAGCAAGTGGCGACGATATGTTGCTGATTCATAAAATGTTTACACGCTATCCCGATAAAGTAATGTTTCTTAAATCAAAAAAAGTAATTGTTCAAACAGCAGCAGTAAATTCAATAAAAGAATTTTTTAATCAACGTATACGCTGGGCCAGTAAAGCTGATAAATATAATGACAAAAGAATTTTTGCAGTACTATTGCTGGTTTATTTTATTAATGTAATTATTTTACTACTTCCATTACTGATAATTTTTTATACACATAAATTATCTATTATAAATCTTTGGTTGATGTTGCTATTTATAAAAACTGCTATTGAATTAATTTTTCTTTATCCTGTTGCAAAATTTTTTAATACACTATCGTTGTTATGGTTATTCCCATTAATGCAGCCTTTTCATATTATATACACGGTTGTAGCCGGCTGGCTGGGCAAGTTTGGTAACTATAGTTGGAAAGAAAGAAAAGTGAAATAAGATATTGATTTTGTAAATTACACCATGGCCGAAGTTAAGTTTTCTTTTAAAACCCAAATGTATAAGCAACTTAAAAAAAACAGAGGCGCTTTCTTTGGTTTTATTATAATTTCTGGGGCAGTATTTGTTTCATTTTTTGGTTACCTAATAGCTCCAGATAATTCTCCCAACGCCGATCTGCAAACTGTAGAAATACAGGCTAAGAAACCTGGTTATACACAACAGTTTTTAAAAATTTTTACTCATAAAATGATTGAAGGTAACTGGCTAACCCATTTTTTTAGTGGTACGAAAAATAATTTTAAACTTATGCCAATAAAAGGATATAAAATTAAAGGTGATAGTCTTTTTGTAAATAAATTTATTGATGACGATACTAGCATTATTCAATATTATTCAATTAGCAAATTAACCAGTAACCATGTGGGTGATATTAAAAAAAATATTATCACTAAAAAATTCTGGCTAGGGACCGATAAATTTGGAAGAGATATTTTAAGTCGATTAATTATTGGCACAAGAGTAAGCTTGGCAGTGGGTTTAATTGCTGTCCTTATTTCTTTAACACTCGGTATTTTTTTAGGCGCATTAGCAGGTTATTACCGAGGGTGGGCCGACCAAGTAATTATGTGGCTTATTAATGTTACCTGGAGTATTCCAACTTTGCTTTTAGTGTTTGCTATTACTATGGCAATGGGTAAGGGCTTTTGGCAAATTTTTATTGCTGTTGGCTTAACCATGTGGGTTAGTGTAGCCCGTTTAATACGCGGACAAGTGATGGCTATTAAAGAAATGGAATATATACAAGCGGCACGTGCATTGGGTTTACAAAACAGCCGTATAATTCTGCACCATATTTTACCAAATATACTTGGACCAATAATGGTAATTTCAGCTTCTAATTTTGCAACTGCAATTATTGTAGAAGCGGGGTTAAGTTTTCTAGGTATTGGCATTCAGCCACCACAGCCCAGTTGGGGATTAATGATAAAAGAAAATTATAATTTTATCATAACCCATAATCCAATGATTGCTTTAATACCTGGCTTCGCTATAATGTTATTGGTACTAGCATTTAATTTATTAGGTAATGCATTAAGCGATGCGGTAGATGTTAAAAATTAATTACTCCATTTGATGATGTCATGATAAAACGATTTTGATAACCGCAGAAGGCTTCAATTCTTCAATTAATTCATTCTACAGGAGCCACTTGTACATTTCTAGTAAACCCTTCTTCTAAAGAAATAAAAGTTTCGGTTCTTTCTATCCCTTTAATTTTTTGTAACTCATCATGTAAAATAAAACGCAGTTGACTAATATCCTTACAAACAATTTCGATAAACATACTGTAGTTCCCGGTTAAATAATTTAAACGTACTATTTCTGGAATATTTTTTAGTTCTTTGGCAACTGCATCATACATAGAACTTTTTTCCAAAAAGATTCCAACAAAAGCAGTAATATCGTAACCTAATTGTTTTATATCAACATCCATTTTTGTTCCTTTTACTATACCAAACTCCTGTAGTTTTTTTATGCGTACATGAATTGTGCCACCACTCACAAATAGTTTTTTACCTAGTTCGGCATATGATATCTCAGAAGTTTCCATCATTTCGTGGATAATATGAAGATCTAGTTTATCAAGATTTAATTTAGTACCCATTTTAATTATATTTTTAAATTATTTTCAAACTAACTATCAAATATTTAAATTATTTCTATAATTTCCAAATATTTGATAGGGTATTTTTAACATGCTATCTTATTGTCTAAATTAAGTTTTATTAATGTAAATAAGAGCCTATAATAAGAAGATATATGTCGGATGGAATTTAAGATTATTCAATTAATTAAGGATGATTGATTATGGAGGTAATCCGTATTTATCTATTGCTGAATGAGTATAATACTAAATATTTAGTATTCTATTTTATTTGAACTCTCCTTCCATTTAGTAAATGCAATCAAAGCCTCCTCTCTTAAAATTTGTTGAGTAAACAGTTTTCTTTGGTTTAAAGGTTTGCCTATTTCGTCGTAAATAAACTGATCATCAAAATTTATGGAAGCAGCATCTTCCTTGCTATTGGCATAAAATAATTTATCGGGCCTAGCCCAATAGATTGCACCAAGGCACATAGGGCAGGGCTCGCAACTTGTATAGATTTCGCAACCGCATAACTGAAAAGTATTTAAAATAGTACAAGCTTCTCTTATGGCTATTACTTCGGCGTGCGCGGTGGGGTCATTAGTTGCAGTAACCCTATTTACACCACGCGCAATTATTATGCCATCCTTTACGACTACGGCGCCAAAAGGTCCTCCTTTACCTTCAACTACATTATTGATAGAAAGCTTTATAGCCTCAATCATATACTCAGAAATATCTTTATTCATCTATTACTAATATAGGCATTTACTGTGAAAAGTAAAGATTTTTGTTCAGCTCGTATTTATCAACTTATCAATAAATGAACGATATTTTTGAATGGTAATAAGTAAGTCTATATCTCTACTTTCGGTAAATAAATTTATTGCTACAGCAAATAAACGTATAAAATCAAAAGAGAGGATTATAATCTGAAACCATTTTTATAAAACCCTGTTTTTTATTTTTGAAATATTCTGAAAGAGTAATATAATGATTCTTATCCACATTAAAAATATGTAATTTCGGTTTAAAAGCTCTAATAAATCTTTGAGTGGAAAAAGAGGACTAGTATATATAATATTTTTGAGTAGAGTAAAAAAGCTGCTCGTAAAGACGTTTCTGAAAAATGAAGCAACACAATCACGCTATTCATATAGTGTAGATTTTAGTATAATTAAATATAAAAATACTTTATTTGTACCTGATTATTACCTTTTACTTATGATTTAAAATAAGCGATGTTTTTTAAAGTATTTTTTCAGGTACTGATTATTTATCTTTGTTACGCATGGCTCAAAAAAAATTAGAACGATTTGCTGCAATAAAAAAATTTCCCAATGTTTTAGAATATCCATTAGATATTATAGGAAATTGGAATACTTTTTTTTTAAATGAAAATCCATTGGTACTGGAACTCGCCTGCGGTAGGGGAGAATACACTGTTGCAATGGCTGGGTTATTCCCGTATCAAAATTTTATCGGCGTTGATATAAAAGGTAATCGAATGTATATTGGAGCAAAAAAATGTTTGGCAGGAAATATTAACAATGCAGGTTTTTTACGTACGCAAATTGAAAAGCTTCCCGATTATTTTACTAAAAGCGAAGTAGATGAAATATGGATTACCTTCCCAGACCCTCAATTACGTATTTCAAAGGCAAAAAAAAGATTAACACATCCACGATTTTTAAGACTTTATCAGCAAATTTTAAAACCAGATGGATTTGTGCACCTTAAAACAGATTCGCCAGAGTTGTATTTATTTACAAAAAAAGTAGCTAGTCTTTATGATTTGACTATTCTGGAAGACACAGATAATATATATGCACAAGACTATATTAAAGAAGAACTTAAAATAAAAACGCATTACGAAAGTTTGGATATAGCACAAAGTAAAAAAATACATTACCTAAAGTTTACACTCCCAACGATAGTAAAAAACGTGGATGATCAGCTACAGCAAATTTTAATACATGAAGAGAAAAATTAGTGCCAAATTGATTTTAGTAACCCCAAATACAAGTAAAGCGGTCAATAAACCTAATGAGGAAAAAGTATTAAGTTCGGGGAGAAGAACTTATAGTTTTTTTGACGACGTGTATGATGTAGTTAGGCAAATACCAAAAGGTAAAGTTAGTTCTTATGGAGCCATTGCTGCATACATAGGTACAAGGCTAAGCGCCCGCATGGTAGGCTGGGCAATGAATGGGGCCCACCATATTAATCCTAAAGTACCCGCACAACGGGTAGTAAACAGAAATGGTATGCTTACCGGTAAACATCATTTTGATACACCTAGTACCATGGAAAAATTACTAAAAAAAGACGGATTGTCAGTTAAAAACAATACGGTGGTTGATTTTAAAAAACATTTTTGGGATCCATCAGAATCATTGTCTTTATAAATTATTAATACCCTAATTATAAAAACATACATTACTCTAAAAGTACTTAAATAGCATTTTTTATTATGAGCAGCACATTACATACAGGCCAAGTTACTTTCGTAAATCACGAAAAAAAATATATTATTATAGAATATGAAGATAATAATAGAAAAAAAGTAATAAATGGAATGGTTGATGAAAAACAACAAAAAAAATTGATAGAAAAAAAAATAATTAAAAAATCCCACTTATTTCATATTGGCGATACGGTATGTTTTACAGCTGGGCTTTCGGATCGTGGCGACCGCATGACAGCCTCAAATATTCAGTACCTATATAATACTGCATTAGATGTACTTATTAATAAAGCACATACCGAAAATAATTTTATTGGGTACTTAAAAGTAATTGATGATAAATATTTTGTAAAAGAAATTGATAGTTATTTATTTTTTCCAGTACCCTTATCTCCTTGGCAAATTAAACCAACAGAATTAGAGTTAAACGAAGCTGTAACATTTGCATTAGAAAACTTAGAGAAAAAAGAAAAAATAACTGCAAAGCTTTATAACAATAAATACATACCAGAATTTTATACTGCCGTTAAATTAAATAAAGCAAATACACCTATTTATGCCACTGTTTACAAAGTAACGCCTCATGGTATTTATTTAAATTTAATTGAAAATAAAATACAAATAAAAATACCCTTTAAAGAAGGGGCACATGTAAATGATAGTATTGCTGTAAAAATTGTTTATCTAAGCCCTACAAAAATTATTGCAGAGGAGATATAACACTTTTAATTTAATGGCAATAAAATTGCGAAAATATTTTTTAGTCTATTAATGATAATAGGGGCTTATCATTATATAAACCACCACGCCTGTAATAGCCACATAAAACCATATAGGCCAAGTAATTTTTACTAATTTTTTATGCTGATCATACTCACCAATAAGGGCCCTGTATGCTGTAAATAATATAAATGGAAGAATAATGGCGGCTAAGGGAATATGAGTTATCAAAATAAAATAGTACAACATTCTTAAACTGCCTGCAAGAGCTTTTTCATCTAAGCTTAAAAATCCGTCATAATTTAAATCGCCATATTTGGTATCCCCAGCTAATAAATGATGAGCTATATAAGAAAGTAAAAATAATACAGATAGAAAAATAGCGGTCAACATAATTTTTTTATGCAGCTCGTATTTTTTTTGTTTGGCTGATACTATTCCTGCAACTAATAAAATAGCAACTAAAGAATTAATTACCGCATTTAACTTAGCAAAAACATGTACATTAAAACCAAGATTAACAGCAAGTTTATAATTACTTAAAAAAAATACGGCAGCAAAAACAACAAATGATACAGCGTAAATTAATAGCTTGGCTTTATTATCATCTTTTTTAAAACTTGGATTTAGCATAAAATAATTATTTTTTTTCTTGTATGTTTTTTTGTTTGTTAAAAATAAATACCGTCACAAATATAATTCCTATGGCAATAAATATAATGGGCAGTATGGGTATAAATTCTCTAAACACAGAAGGCGTTTTTTTATCTTTTTCTAGCATTAGTAGCGGAATATCCCTAACTAATTCGGCTTGTTTAAGGGTGTCAAAACCATTAAACCAACCGCGTACAATTCGATTGCTATCGAGTAAAAAAAAGTTTTCGGTATGAATAAAAGTAGAGTCAAGTGCTGAATCGGCAATGCCAGCCTTTAGTTCATTTAATGCAAAATCATAGATTTCTTTTTTATTCCCAGTTACAAACCACCAGCTATCGTGATTTGCATTATGGTAATCGGCAAATTTTCGTAGCTGAGGAATCGAATCGTGTTCGGGATCAACGCTAATAGAAATAAACTGAACAATGCTATCATTTTTTAAAAATGAATCTTGTAATCTTTTCATGCTACGGGCAAGGCCAGGACAAATACTTGGGCAGCGAGTAAAGAAAAAATTAATTACCAGTATTTTTCCATTCAAATCGTTTAACGAAACCTTTTTACCGAGCTGATTTGTAAACTCAATATTTTTTACTTTATGCCAAATGGTATCTGTAATAACTTTACCATTTTTACTAGATACAACCACACTATCGGGCGTAAAATATCTATGAGGCATATGTACAGCATCCTTACTATAATAATCTACTATAAAATATCCCGCTAATGGCATTACAAAAGCCAATAAAAGAGCTAATACCGCTTTTTTATTCATAACTATAACTAAATTTATTGCATTTAGAAAATTCTTTCCCCACCTGATTGTTCATTTTTTTCTTTTTAATAATTGCAAATTTACAGCAATGAAAATAAATAAATTTATAAAAAACCATCGCTATGTTGCGATGGTATATATTAATAATTAAATATTAAATTAATTATTAATTAATGATGTTGTTCTGTTTTGTTTGGCCTGCTACCAGCATCAGTATTCCGCAAGTTTTTCCAGCTATTGCCATCCAAAAGGAACGCCGCTATAAACCAAATAAATAACATAAGTGGTACAATAATTGTCATAATCATATTTCTAATTTCATCGCCAAGGTGCATAAAAATAGAAACTATATAGTAAGCTTTAGCAAGTGTTAATGCTGCTATTAGTAATTTAGTTGATAATGTAAATGCGTAAGATAAATGACCATGTTGAAAATATAAAAAATAGCCAAGGCCTAATTCGATTATAGTTAATAAAGATAATACCCAAAATGTTCGCCAAATGCGCGATGTGCCTGGAGCATGTTCTGGAGCATGGGTAATTTCGGGAGAAGAAATTTGTGAACTCATAATAATATTTTAATAAATTAATTTTTAAAATTTAAACAAGATAAAAGCAAAGAAAAACAAATACCCAAACTAAATCTACAAAATGCCAATATAATCCAGCTTTTTCAATCATTTCATAATGACCTCGCTGGTCAAAATGGCCTAACCTTGTTTTAATTAGCATGGTTACGTTAATAATGACTCCGCTAAATACGTGAAACCCATGAAATCCTGTTATTCCAAAGAAATATCCGCCAAAAGCAATTGGTCCCGGTGTGGCAATCATAGCGCCATTATGCATAACTTCTACGCCCCAAGGGTTTCTAGTGACGGTAGTACCCCAATATTCAATTTGTCCGTTTACTAAAACTGCATGATCGCCGGTGATCATATGCGTCCACTCCCAAGCCTGACAGCCCAAAAAGGCAAGACCACCAAGAATTGTTAATACCATATATTTTTCTACCCCTTTTCTGTTCATTTTATGGCCTTCGTGTACAGCCAAGACCATAGTTACAGAACTAAAAATCAAAATAAATGTCATTAAACTTACAAATACCAATGGCAAATTTGCATGACCAGCTAAAGGGAATGCATTAAATACATGATTAGGATCGGCCCAATGGTTAACGCTAAAACGAATAGTGCCATAACTAATTAAAAATGCACCAAAGGTAAAAGCATCACTCATTAAAAAGTACCACATCATTACTTTACCATAGCTTATGTTGAAAGGACTTCGTCCTCCATTCCACCATTTGGTATTGGTTGATATTGTTGTTGACATATAAATTTCTAAGTTTTAAATTTTAAGTTTTAAGTTTTATAAACAACTTAAAAAAATTACTTGTATTTTTTTTACCGTATCATAATTAAAAATACCAATAAATAAATCCAAAGTACATCTACAAAGTGCCAGTATGTGCTCATTAGTTCAACTGGAACAATATTGTATGACATTATTTTTGTACTAAAGCTTTTTGCAAACAGTCCCATAAGTGCTATCAATCCTCCTACAACGTGTGCCAAATGCATAATTACAATAACATACAAAAATGAATACGATACATTTCCTGTAAGCTTAATGTCGTTTTCAGATAACACCTTAAATCCAAGTATCTGAAAAAAAATAAAAAGAACTCCTAGTAACAAAGTTGTAATTATTAAAGTTCTATACTTAATAATTTGACGTTGTTTAAACATTTTTTCTGCCGCAAAAAGGGTAACACTGCTAAGCAAAATTGCAGCTGTACTATACCAAAAAAAAGAAGGCAGATCAAACGTTAACCAGTTTGCCTGATTGCGTTTAACGATATACGCACTTGTTAACCCTGCAAACATCATCATTAAACTTCCAATGCCCACCCACAGGTTAAATTTATGCGGATGAATTTTTTTTATTTGTTTTGTTGCCACGGTAATAATGTCATTAATTTTGGCCTTTTTAACTCCCCAAAAGGGTTAGAAAAAGTAGGTTATTTTATTTTATCAGTTTCTTAATTTTATTTCATTTACAAGTGCATATAATCACTAAATTTCTTGCAGACTCATTAATTGTGTATTGTCAGCACGAACGCTATTATACACAAGTTGATTTTTATAAAACGAAGGGGGGGTTACACCCTATTGGCAAACATTGCCAACAACACAATCATTAAATAAAAATAAGAACTGAACATTACCCTTCTTGCACTTTTTGCATCCATACGAATAAACAATAACACGCTTGTATATACCATCCAAAGGTTACATCCTAACAAAATAAATACACTTGTTTTGCCACTAATACCAGCAATAAAAGGCAAAAATCCTACAGGCACCATCAACGCGCTGTAAATAATACTTTGCATTGCGGTAAACCTAGTTGGTCCTTTATCTGCAGGTAGCAGTTTAAATCCTGCCGTTTCGTAATCTTTATGTGCCAGCCAGGCAATTGCCCAAAAATGCGGAAACTGCCATAAAAACTGAATACCAAATAAAACCCAGGCTCCAGTCCAACTAATTGGTGCATTACCATAAGCTGATACCCAGCCAATTAAACAAGGTAATGCGCCGGGTATCGCACCAACGAATACAGAAATAGAATTAACCTTTTTAAGCGGCGTATAAATAAATCCGTACAAAAACAAACTAAATAAACTGATCAGCGCACTCTCTGTGTTAAAATATTTCCACATCATAAACACCCCTACACTCCCCGTAATAAAAGCAAAAATACTTGCTTCATCTACACTCATTCTGCCACTAGCTACTGGCCTTTGGGCTGTACGCATCATTAACCCATCAGATTTTTTTTCCAGAATTTGATTAATTGCATTTGCCGAACCTGTAACTAATAACCCTGCTCCAAAAAGTAAAAGAACTGATATTATTTTTTCACGAACAAAAAACGCTTCATTGTGTGCTATTAAAAAACTAACTACTGTACTAAACACAACCATAAAACTTAAAGTGAACTTGATTAGTTGAAAATAATCTTTCACTTTACTTACCAACATAAACGTTGTAGAGTTGGTTATGGCTTTGTTATCTTTCTGCATGTTCATTTCCTCATTTCCTCTACATGAGAGAGGAAAGCTTGGCATTTATTTTTTATAAACTTTTACAATTAACCATAATTCACTTTTTATTATCACAGACATTTACAATGCAGCCTCCCTATCTAGCTTAATTTAAGTTTACAAATGTTTAATACAATATTTCAATTTCCACTCGTGTAAAGTGGTGATATAACGTAACTATTAATGTGCCTTGGATTCATCATCTCCAATGGGTACATTTTGCGGTATAAATTCTTTCCCGTCTTTTGCATAATCATAAGCGCCGCGATACACTTCCGGAATTTCGCCAGGCCAGTTGCCATGTCCAGGATTAATAGGTGTTGTCCACTCTAATGTATTAGATCCCCATGGATTTGTATCGGCAACTTTTCTTCCTTTAAACATACTATAAAAGAAATTGAAAACAAATAGCAACTGTGCAGCAAATACAATCATGGCAATAAGGCTAATAAATTCATTTAATCCGCTAAACATATTAAATGAACTCCATCCCGAAAAATCATAATAACGACGTGGCATACCTGCTAATCCTTCGTAATGCATTGGCCAAAAAATTAAATAAGCCCCTATAATAGTTATCCAAAAATGAATAAAAGCCATTGTGTCATTTAAATAACGACCAAACATTTTAGGAAACCAATGATACACCCCAGCGAACATACCAAAGAATGATGCTACGCCCATTACAATATGGAAATGTGCCACTACAAAATAGGTATCATGTAAATGAAGATCAAGTGCAGAATTTCCTAAAAATATACCCGTTAAACCTCCGCTAATAAATAAACTTACAAAACCAATAGCGAATAACATAGCCGGGGTAAAGCGGATATTTGCACGCCATAAAGTTGTAATCCAATTAAATACTTTAATAGCCGATGGAACCGCAATTAACAAAGTAAGTAATACAAATGCAGAGCCAAGGAAGGGGTTAAGGCCAGTAATAAACATATGATGGGCCCAAACTAAAAAAGCAAGTATTGCAATAGCAAAAACCGACCCCACCATAGCCATATAGCCAAAAATAGGTTTACGACTATTTACACTAATAATTTCCGAACTCATCCCCATTGCTGGAAGTAATATAATATACACTTCGGGGTGACCGAGGAACCAGAATAAATGTTGGAATAAAATAGCGCTTCCGCCTTCGTTAGGTAAAATTTTACCAGCAATTACAATATCGCTCAAGAAAAAACTGGTGCCCAAATTTCTATCAAATAATAATAATATTGCTCCTGATAATAATACAGGAAAAGAAAGCACCCCTAAAACTGCAGTAAAAAATAACGACCATATAGTTAAAGGTAAACGGGTCATACTCATTCCTTTTGTACGCATGTTAAGTATGGTAGTAATATAATTAAGGCCTCCTAATAATGCAGACACGATAAACATCGCCATACTTACCAACCAAAGATCCATTCCAATTTTAGCTCCACTAGATGCATCACCTAACGCACTTAATGGAGGATAAATTGTCCATCCACCACTTGCAGGGCCAGTTTGCACAAATAACGAAGTAAACATTATGATAGAAGAAAGAAAAAAGAACCAATAGCTCAACATATTTAAAAAAGGAGAAGCCATATCTCTTGCACCTACCTGTAATGGAATTAAAAAATTTGCAAAAGTTCCGCTTAGTCCTGCAGTTAAAACAAAGAATACCAAGATAGTTCCATGCATAGTAACTAATGCATAATAAAATTCTGGCTTTAATTTACCGCCAGCAGCCCAATGGCCCAACAAATCTTCCAACCATGGAAAGGTAGACTCTGGATACCCTAACTGAAAACGAAATATTACTGAAAATAATCCGCCAATGATTGCCCAGATAATACCTGTTACCAAAAATTGCTTGGCAATCATTTTATGATCCTGACTAAAAACGTATTTAGATATAAACGTTTCGTGATGATGGTGTTCATGATGTGCGTCGTGAACGTCTGCATGCTGTAATGTGGCTTCGCTACTCATATTCTTAATTATTTTTCATTCCAATGTACTATTGGGGATCCGTTAATTATTTTTTACTGGCAGTAATTGGGTAATTTGTTTCCCGATGCTGTCGCTACTATTATCTTTAGGGGCTTTATCAGGAAATAATGTAAAATATTCTGACTTTTGTTCAGATAACCATTTTTTATACTCTTCCATAGTTTCTACAATAATTACCCCTCGCATAGCATAATGACTAGCTCCGCATAATTGATCACAGGAGATTTCAAAATTAAAATCAGGATTACCGGTTTTCTTTTTCATGTCGACTGTGGTAATGCTTGGAGTAAACCATTGAGTGGTTGGTATACCTGGCACAGCATCCATTTTTAATCTAAAATGAGGCAATCCTACATCATGAATAACATCCTGTGAATTAATGACCATTTTAACTGGTACACCAATAGGAATATGCATGGTGGTATTTACATGTATGTCATCAAAACTTGCAGGGTCATCAAAATTAACCCCAAGATTATTTTTTGCGGTAGTTAATTTATAATCCTTTTTACCAAGCACTTTATCAGATCCTGGATATCTAAACTCCCAAGCAAATTGATGACCTGTAACTTCCACAACGATTGCATTTTTAGGTGCATCGCCTGTGATTTTAAACCAATACTTTAAACCAAAAACAACCAATACTGTTAAAAATATAGCAGGCACTGTTGTCCAAATCAATTCTAATTTTGTATTGTGTGGAAAGTAAAATGCTTTTCTGTCGTCTTTTTCTTGGTACTTAAATGAAAACCAAAATAATAATATTTGGGTGATAATAAAAACAACGCCAGTTATTAAAATGGTTATTAATAACATAGAATCAATTTTCTCTCCTTCTAAAGATGCAGAACCTTGTGGAAATAGCGTTTTTCCATAGTATAAATCATTGCAATACCAAACTCCTATTAAGCCAAAAATTAAAAACCCAAGCAGTAAAAATGCATTGATTTTATTATTTTGTTTACGTGATTGTTTTTCGCCTTTTAAAACGCTCACATACTCACTGGCTTTTGCAATCTGAAAAATTACTACAAAAATTAATACTCCTAAAGCTATAATTAAAAACTCTTTCATAAATTTTGTTATTTGACCCAAAAGCAAAAAAAAGATTTTGTATCCTAATTAAGCAAGGTTTTTTTATTTTTTATGTCATTAACTTAATTGCAAAAATAATAATTCAATTCTCTTAGCCACCTCTGCTTTTGTAACCAGCCAAGGAAGCACATTTTCTATGTATGGTGTATCATACTCTCTTTTAAGAAAGGGTGGTTTTTTGCAAGCAATGAATGCTTACTTAGGTATCTTCCCGTTCCCCACATAATTAATCCTACAAATAAACTAGCAATACCAAATTCAAAAGGCATTAATGTTGCATGCTCATGTAATGTACCTGGCATAACCATTTGATAAAAATCTATCCAGTGGCCAAAAATGATTAAGAAGGCCATGATGGTTACCATAGTCCAATTTCTTTTGCTGCCACGCTTCATTAATATTAACAGTGGACAAAGAAAATTAATAATTAAGTTAAAGAAAAATATTCCTTTATAGGGTCCTGCTTTTTCTGCAGTACCAATTCTTTCAATAAAATATTTTGTTTCTTCTGGTTGATTACTATACCAGATTAACATGTATTGAGAAAACCATAAGTATGTCCAAAAAACAGAAAATGCAAACATAAATTTTCCCAAATCGTGCAAATGCTCTTCAGTAACATACTTTAGCTGGCCACGATTTTTTAAATAAATAACATACAAGGCAATTAACGAAACGCCCGAAACAAATGTACTTGCAAATGTGTACCAGCTATACATGGTGCTATACCAATGCGCATCAATACTCATTAACCAAAGCCAAGGAATTGTGGAAGCAACAGTAAGTGTAAAAACTATGGAATATAAAGAAGCCCACACGGTATTATTCCAAATCCATCTTTTCCCAGTTTCGTAATTCATGGCATCTTTTTTATCACTATCCAAACTCATGCTTCGCATTTTTTTACCCAAAAACCACCATAAAAAAATAGTAATAAAAGACCAAACAGAAAAAAAGACAGGATTTAAAAATCCCTTTTTACCGTTCAATATATGATCTTTTGCCACTGCTTCTTTATCTAGCCAATGATAAATATCTGTACGTTCGCCAAAAATAATGGCCATTAATATTACAAAAGTAATGACGCCTAAAATAGGTACCACGCTAGATATAGCTTCCGAAACTCTTCTAAAAGCAACTACCCATCCGCCCATCGCCATAGTTGTAACACAAATAAAGAACATGGCAGCATTTACAACTAGTAAAAAGAAAACACTGTTTTGTAACAGCACGGCCCAAAAGCGAGTGCTATTTACATTTTTTCCATGTGCGGCAAGTGCAAATGGATGAAACATAATAAATCCATATATCAATGCGATAACCCCGGCTCCAATCAAACCATAAGTCCACTTTTTATAACTGTCCGATAATTGAAATTGATGATCCATCTTTATTTTGTGTTAATACGTTTATTAGTTTATTGTTTTAGTAGCTACACTTGGAGTAACCGTTACTGTTGAATCAATTCTTGGTTCTAGCGTTCTAATATATTGTACAATTCTCCACCGTTGTTCTCTGCTTAACTGAGATGCATAACTGCCCATATTAAGCTGCCCATATTCTAAAACAAAAAATATGCGTCCATCACTATACGTAGGTGATGTAGCAATAATACTTTTTACTCCACCTATTTTAGCCGCTAGGGGTCCGTTGGCTTCTGCTTTAGCTCCATGGCACACTGCACAATTAATATTAAATAATCTACCTGCTTCTTCTAATTCTTTTCTGTTTAATGGGGCTAATGGATTTTTAACTAACGCGCTTAAATTAATTAACCCATTGCTATCATTAGGTACATTAAAAGGGAAAAGTTCGCCTCTTTTAATAGTTCCCGCAGGTGATTGATTATTGTAAAATATTTTATGCCCTGCATTATTTGGATTTAAAGTAAAAATTGTTGAATCGCGGGGTGCATAAGTTTCGTACCCACGGCTATAAGCCATATCAGGCATATAAACAGTGCCAGGGCTGCGTTTATCTTTACATCCGATAACCACTGCACCCATTAATAAAAACAGCGTTGCTATAATTGCGATTTTTTTCATTCTTATATACATTTGGCCCCCTACAACTCCCTCGGTAGAGATGGTTATCGAAGCGAATTAATTAATTATAAGTACTTTTTTAAAAAAATATAAAATTCAATCTTCACAAATATCTCCTCCACTTCACTCCCGCCTAGGGAGGATAGAAGGAGGAAATTAATATCCTTTCTCTTCTTTATATAGTTTTTGTTCCTTATGGTATCTGCCAATCCACCATCCTGTTTCTGCTATCTGCACATTTATTTCTTGTGCACCTGCAGTTTGTAAAAAAGATTGTAACTCGTCGGCATTTGTTTTATCAGTACATTCAATAACCATTACAAATAAATCATCGGTTGCCCTTGGATGAAAATGGTGCTTCTTTACAAAAGGGGCCAAATTGCATAGGTAACAAAAAGTAAGCACCATGCCAACTGCCGAAAATAATACCGTTAACTCAAAAGTGATGGGTATCCAAGCGGGTAAGGCAAAGTGAGGTTTACCGCCAATATTTAACGGCCAATCTTTAGTAAACACCCAACTCATAAATGTAAGCGCTGTGGTGGTACCGGTAATGGCATAAATAAATCCTGCAGTATGTAAACTTGTTTCACGAATGCCCATAGCATGATCTAACCCATGCACAGGAAAAGGAGTGTACACATCATGTATTTTATACCCCGCTTTGCGAACATTTTTCACCGCAGGAAACAATACCTTTTCATCATCAAATGATCCAACAACAAATTTTTTAATTCCTCCAGCCATATGTTTAACTTTTAAACTTATTAATGCGCATGCGCAACTTCATCAATATAAAATTTTTCAGCATCAGCTTTTTCAAGATCCGTCATCTTTACTTTATAATTCTCTCCACTAGTTTTTAAAACCGCTTTTATTTCGGCTACCGCAATTACTGGAAAGTATTTTGCAAATAGGAAAAAACAAGTAAAAAATAATCCAAATGTACCTAGATAAAATCCAAGCTCCCAGATAGAAGGACTATAATAAGTACTCCAGGAGGAAGGCAAATAATCTCTATAAACCGATGTAACAATAATTACAAACCGCTCAAACCACATTCCAATATTTACAATTATACTCATGAAAAAAGTAACTGTAATATTTCTCCTTAACTTACTACTCCAAAATAACTGAGGAGATAACACGTTACAAAACATCATTAAATAGTAACTCCACCCATAAGGGCTAAACAAGTTGGCACGATTTTCTTTAAATGCATACCACTCGTAAGGATTTTGTCCGTACCAGGCAATAAACAATTCGGTGAGATAAGCACAAGCAACAATGCTACCGGTAAGTACAATAATTTTATTCATTGCCTCAATATGTCCAACAGTAATATATTCTTGTAAGTGTAATACTTTTCTAACAATTATAAGTAAGGTTTGCACCATAGCAAATCCAGAAAAAATAGCACCAGCCACAAAATAAGGAGGAAATATAGTGGTATGCCAACCTGGAACAATTGAAGTAGCAAAATCGAAAGATACAATAGTATGAACACTTAAAACAAGGGGAGTACTTAAGCCCGCCAATACCAATGCTAAACTTTCGTGGCGCTGCCAGTGTTTGGTACTACCGGTCCAACCAAAAGACGCAATTCCATAAAACATTTTACGAAACTTTGTTTTAGCTCGGTCTCTTACTGTTGCCAAATCGGGGATTAAGCCCGAATACCAAAATAATAAAGAAACAGTAAAGTAAGTGGATACCGCAAATACATCCCACAATAAAGGCGAGTTAAAATTAACCCACAGCGGACCTCGGCTATTTGGATAAGGTAATACAAAAAATGCCATCCATACTCTGCCCATATGCCAGATAGGAAATTGACCAGCACACATTACAGCAAAAATGGTCATTGCTTCAGCCGCCCTGTTCACGCCTGTTCTCCAGCCCTGGCGAAATAATAATAAGATTGCAGAAATTAATGTCCCCGCATGGCCAATACCAATCCACCATACAAAATTGGTAATATCCCAACCCCAGCCAATGGTTTTATTTACATTCCACTGCCCAATACCGTAAGTAACCTCTCGGTAAACACTATACACCCCAAATAATAACAAAGCTATGCTGATAAAAAATCCTATATACCAGAGACGACTAGGTTTCATTTCAATGGGACGTATAATATCCTCTGTAATCTGGTGATAATTTTTATTACCATCTACCAGTGGCTCCCTAAGTTGTGATTCGTATTTCAGTAATGACATATAATTTAAATTCAAAAGCAAAAAGTAAAATGAGTTCTGCTTTTATTTTTTACTTGATTTTATATTTACAAAATTTTATCCGCTTACACTTTTTACACCGCCGCATTTGTTTCTTCCTCCACGCCAATATGCCTTTCTGTATTTCTTACTTTTGCCAAGTAACTCACATTAGGCAAAACGTGTAATTGCTCCATTACGTAAAACGCCCTGTGCGTTTGTTCCACATTTCTAATCTTATAAATATCACTTTGCTTGTCGTTTACATTCCCAAAGCTTATAGCATTTGTTGGACAAGCTTGCATACAAGCTACTTTTACATTACGCACTAATTTTGGATCCTGTTGTTTTTTAGCCTCTAATTTTGTTTCTTGTAAACGCTGAACGCAGAAAGAGCATTTTTCTATTACCCCCCTGCTTCGTACGGTAACATCCGGATTTAATACCATTCTAGTTAGATCGTCATTCATCTGCATAACAGAAGCATCCATATAAGTACCTACCATCGGATTTTGATTATCGGCAAAACTATCTGCTCCCGTGTAATCTAACCAGTTAAATCTACGTACTTTATAAGGACAGTTATTAGCACAATATCTTGTGCCAATACAACGATTATAAGTCATTTGATTTAAGCCTTCACTGCTATGGTTAGTTGCAGCCACTGGACAAACGTTTTCGCAGGGAGCATTGTCGCAATGCTGACAAAGCATTGGCTGAAAAACCACATCTGGGTTTTCTAAATCGCCTGTAAAATAACGATCAATGCGCAACCAATGCATTTCATGTGCACGCTGCACTTGCATTTTACCAACTACACTCACATTGTTTTCGGCAGTACAGGCAACCACACAAGCACTACAGCCAGTACAAGTATTTAAATCAATGCTCATACCCCACTTAATACCGGGCTTATCATAATCGGGATAAATGGTTGCATCTTTAACAAAATCTTTGCTACCTCCTATAGTAATAGCTATCTTTTCTTTAGTTATCTCTTCTAAAACAGATTCGGGATTAGCTACAAAACTTTTAAGATTGGTTTCATAAATTACAGGACGGCTCTCTGTAAAACCATGTACCTGCGTTTGTGCTAAAGGGTATTTAGTGTCCGTTTTTTCAACTGTAGCTACAGATGAATAAGAATTGGTTCCATTAAAACTAACCAGAGGATACACATTTTTACCTGCACCATTTGCAGATTTGCCAATATTATCAGCTGTTGTTTCTTTGCTTGCACTTTCTCTGCCATACCCAACTGCTAAAGCAATGGTAGCAGCATTCATGCCCGGAATAACTATTACGGGTAGTTGAACCGACTTTCCATTTACTGTAATTTTTATAACAGGTTTTTCGGGATGCACTTCGTAATCACTTTGCTTTCCTCGCTCTTGGTTCATTACATCCAGGTTTAATAAGGACAGTGCCATTGCTGGACTTATCATCGCATAATTATCCCAAGTTACTTTGGTAATAGGATCAGGTAATTCTTGTAACCAAGGATTATTAGCCTGGCTACCATTACCAATAGATATTTTTTGATAAAGTATTATTTCCACTGCGCCACCTTGTACAGATGCAGCGGCAGTTATAGCTTCAGTTAATTTTGAGTTACTAAATGTGCCTGCAGTTATAGGAAGTATGGCGCTAGGTTCAATAACACCATCCTGCAAAGCTTTATTATATAAATCTGTACTGCCTAACTTGGCATTCCAGTAAGTCTTAAAATAAGTTTCATAATCATTTACCATGCTGCCAGCTGCCGAACTCCATTTAATTAAAGAAGTTTGCCAGGCCCTAGTTTTAAATAAAGGATTAATTGTTGGCTGCAACAAACTGTAATAACCTGTTTTAGGTTCCGCATCACCCCAACTCTCTAACCAATGGTGAGATGGAAGAATATATTTACATAACTCGGTTGTTTCATCCATGGTTCCGTTAAAGGAAACAGAAACAACTTTTGCCAGTGCGTCTTTGAATTTTTTACTATCACTATACGAATAAACAGGGTTAACATCATGAATTAAAACAGCGCCAATAGCACCTGAATTCATATCATTAATCAATGTAACCATATCTCCATCAATACCCTTTTTGTAGTTTGATCTAATAGCCCAATTAATGGTTTTACCATTTGCGCCAATCGCTTCATTAATAGCATTAATTACAATTTGAATATTTACATCATTGCTTCCACAAACAACCAGTGCATTGCCGGCAGCTGATTTTAAATTAGTAGCAGCTAACCTTATGCCCTCATTTAATTTTGTATCCGAAAAAGAAGCTGCTGCTCCATTTAATGCATTTAAAATAGCTACAGCCACAGCTCCTGTTTCAGATGGCTTATGGGTATACCGATCATCCGCATTACTTCCAGTTAAACTCATTGTACTTTCAAACTGAAAATGTTTGCTTAACTCAGGTTTCTCTCCGCTAATTTTTCTGTTTTTACTATACTGATTACTAAATTCAGTTGGACTAATCCAGGTTCCTAAAAAATCGGCGCCCAAACTAACAATCACTTTTGCATTATCAAAATGATAAGATGGAATTGCTTTTTTTCCATAGCAAGCTTCATTTGCTTGTATCATACCGCTGTAACTTATCGCATCGTATTGAATATGGCGACCTGTTGGGTATTTTACTTTAAATTCCTCTATTATGGCTAGGGTAGATGGAGAATTTACTGTTGAAGTAAGTAAAGCAACCGCTTTGCCTGCAATAGCGGCTCCAACCATATTATCAAATGCATCAAATCCAGTAACCTCTTTAAATCCACTTCCATCTTTTTGCATTGGATAACGCAATCGCGTATTATCATATAAATCCAAAACAGAAGCCTGAGCTTGTGCATTTGTGCCTCCATTGGTTATAGTTGATAATTCGTTGCCTTCTATTTTAATAGGTCTGCCATCTCTTTGTTTAACAACAACAGAAATAGCATCCCCACCATTTATATAAGTAGATGCATAATAATTAGGAACCCCGGGGATAATATTATCAGGCCTATTTAAATAAGGTACTGCTTTACGTATTGGCGTTTCGCAGCTTGCCGCTAACGCTGCTGCAGCTGTACTAAATCCTAAATATTTAAGAAAATCTCTACGAGGAGTTTGGGCATCTAAAATACCTTTATCATCAAGATCTGCTAAAGGTAGCAACTCTTCTTTAAACTCATTTTTGGTTGATTCCTCAAAACTTGCTGTTTGATTTAGTTCTCCAAAACTTTGCCAATACTTTTTATTACTCATATTTATCAGTTATCAGGGGCTGTTGAAACTCCGCAAGAACCTGCAGATTAGCAATCAACAACCTATTCGTTGTATAATTTGAATTTAATATTGCAGTATGCCTATTACAAACTGCGAACTATTTTAATAGTGACATTTCTGACATTCTGTACCGCCAATATTTTCAACTGTCACACTATCCATCTTGCCGCTTTTTATATCCTTGTGAAATTTTTCGTAAATACTGTAATACTTATTACCAGTAGCATTTTCTTTATTGTAAAAATCAACCTTAGTTTCGCGATGGCAGTTGATACACCAGCCCATACTTAGCGTTGAAAACTGATACACTTCGGGCATTTCCTGTATATTACCATGGCAAGTTTGACATTGTTGTTTACCAACTTTAATATGCTGACTATGGTTAAAATAAACGTGATCGGGCAGGTTATGAACTTTTATCCATTCAATAGGTTTTGCGCCATCAGCAATGCCGTCATTATTGGTATCTGGATTATACGTTTTGGTTGTTGCATTCCAACCTGCATAATCGTATAATTTTTGTATTTCGGCAGTTCCATCTACAGCTGTGCCATCTTCTTTAACCAGTTCATCTGGACCTTCATATTTATTAATAGCTTTGTGACAGTTCATACACTGACTAACTGAAGGGATGCTTGCCTGTTTACTATCCTGTGCTCCACCATGGCAGTATAAGCAGCTAATTTGATTGGTGCCCGCATGTACTTTATGAGAATAATAAATTGGTTGCTCGGGTTGATAATTCTGCATTCGGCCCAAACCAATTGCACCATTAATAGTATAATATCCCCCTAAAGCAAACAATAACAAAACACCCATCATTAAATAGGTTTTGTTTTTATAAACCGGAACGGGCTCAGGGCGCAATACCCCTTCTTTATCATCTGATAATTTGCGAAGACTACTATTAACTTGTAGCAAGATAAAAGCGATAACTGCTAAAACAAGGGTTAAAATGCCAAAGAGAAGAGAATCTCCTGAACCATCGGCCTGGCCTGTTGCACCTGTGGGAGCTACTGGAGGCGCCCAATCATCAATATACTTTAATATTCCATCTATATCCTCTTTTTTTAATTGAGGAAAATTGGTCATAATTGTTGGTTTCCATTTTGCTTTTAATGCGGTAGCATAAGCATCAGTTTGTTCGGCAGGATTAGCCATCCATTTATATATCCAACCATCAGCAGGAACCCTATCCTTCCAACCTTTTAAAGCTGGGCCTGTAAAATCCTTGTCAACTTTATGGCAGCTGGCGCAATTGGCTTTAAATAAGGCTTCTCCATCAGCAGCAAAAGATTGCACATTAATTGATAATAAAATAACTAAAAAAATACTCGTAAATATTTTAAAAAACATTTTTCTACAACGACTCATACAATTATATCGGGGGCTAAAGTGGAAAAATTTCCTAATTAGGTGCAAAAATAAGGCAGGATAATGAGAATATAACAAGATATAAAAGATTTTTTTTTACATACTCAGCATATGTTTCGTTGGATTTTATTAATTGGTATATAACGATTGTCATGTATTTGTAAACTATTTTATGTTAAAAAATAATTCGACTTAGGGTTATGAATCACAATATTTTAGTTGACTTTTGCCAAATGCTAAAAAAATTAAAGGCGCGTTGGAAGGTAAATAGCATCAACCTAGTCCTTATTATTACAACATTTGCAATGGGTGGTAGCCTTTGTGGTTATTTAGGGCGAACAATTTTGGCTTTGAGCAATTTAGAAAACTACAAATTGGTATGGTTTGTATTTTATATAATTATAGTTACCCTGCTGTGGCCGCTTTCTGTTCTAGCAATTAGTATCCCATTAGGTCAATTTGCTTTTTTTAAAAGATATATTTTAAAAGTGTGGCAAAAATTGAGTGGTAAAAAAAAAAATGACCTGGCAGTAGCAAGAATTGCAATTTTTGCAAGTGGGGCTGGGTCAAATGCAGCACAAATAATTAACCATTTTGGCAATTCTGAAAATATTAATATTTCATTAATTATCAGCAATAACCCTAACGCTGGGGTAATAGAAATTGCAAAAAAAGCTGGTGTCCCTTATTTATTAATAGAAAAGGAAAGATTTTTTAATGGGAATGGGTATTTGCCAGAATTACAACAGCACCATATCAATTTTATAGTGCTCGCCGGATTTTTATGGAAGCTACCTACATCTTTAATAAAAACACATTACAAAAAGATTATTAATATACACCCTGCTCTACTACCCAAGTTTGGGGGGAAGGGTATGTATGGCAATCGAGTTCACGAAGCCGTAATTGGTGCTAATGAAACAGAAACTGGTATCACCATTCATTATGTTGATGAATTATATGACCACGGAGACATAATTTTTCAGGCTAAATGCCAGGTAGTTGAAAATGAAACTGTAGACACATTGGCAGAAAAAATTCATGCATTAGAACACGCCTACTATCCAAAACTAATTGCAGAAATTATACAAAAATAGCCCAGTTGCTGCAGCACTTATGAGAAAATTATTTTTAAAAAGTAAAATCACAGTTAAAATATCAAAACAATAAATAAGGTTATAAATAGTTCGCGTATTTTTAACTATATTAATTTTAAAAATCTATTGAAATTATTTTCAAAAATACTTTTTAGGATACTTTGTCTTACTTGTGTTGTTAATAATTTAAATGCGCAGTTAATCGTTACAGGTACTATATTCGATTCTTCAAAAAAAAACTATGTAGAACATGTATATATTCAAAGTAGCGAGGGTAAATATGCACAAACTGATTCTATGGGGAGATATTCGATAGCAGTTACCGATAAAGATTCCCTCACTTTTATTTATCAAAATAAGCCTACACAAAAATTTGCTGTTAAAGATATATCCGATCTTACTCAATTTGATATTTCATTGCGAGTGCAAGTAAAAGGTGGATATCGTACATTAAAAGAGGTAATAATATTTGCCAGATCGTACCGCGAGGATTCTATTGAAAATCGGAAGATTTATGAAGATATTTACAATTTTAAAAGACCGACAATACAAAGCAGTATTTCACCAGAAGGCTATGTGGGAGCTGATGTAAATGAAATTATAAACATGTTTCGCTTTAAAAGAAATAAACGCCTTAAAGCTTTTCAAGCAAGGATAGAGCAACAGGAACAGGATCATTTTGTAAGCTACCGATTTAACAAAAATTTTGTAAGAAGAATCACACAATTAACAGGGGCCGAGCTAGATACTTTTATGATAAAATATTTGCCAACTTACGAATTTGCAAGCATGGCTGATGAAGTATCTTTTAATAAATATATTTTAAACGCAGCGTATGCTTTTAAAATTAAATTATTAAAATAAAAACAGCAGAAACAAATTAAAGAAGAAAATAAACTAGCTCTTGGAATTAATTAGCAGTCGTTTACAACACCCCTAGTTTTGTCCCGGTGTAATTGTCAGTATTAAATATACTACCTGCCTTATTTTTATTATTCATCACGGCATAAAAGAAATTGATAAAATAGATACTCATTTAGATGAAATTATTGCCAAAAATGTTACGACAATGGAGTGATATTAATGAAATAATATCGCTGAGGGATAAAAAATAAAGAAGATTAAATTTATTAGTAACCTCTATATCAAATCTTTATTGTTTTAGTATTTCCTTTATCCTATACTCCTGAATTAAAGGAGGATTTTCGGGTGATAGCGTAAAATATATTTCCATATTTATTTTTTCGCCTTCAATAATAAAAGTGCCTCTTAATTGATTCTCGAGTTTTAATTCTTTAATAGCAACTATTTTCCCTGCTTTAATATACAATTCTTTGCTTTCTTTTTTTAAACTATCAATGAGGTAATCAGAGAAAAAATTTTCGGCAAAAATTACACTCTCCTGAGCTCTCCCCCAATTAGGTAAAATTTTCAACAATTCATTTTTACGTTGTTGCAAAAATTTTGATGGAGGAAGTTGCCTTGGTTGTAACCCTGCAATTTTAATTAATGTATCCAACGCCCTTAAATTTACTGTTGTCATTGCAGCATAAGTTCTATTAGCAAATGCTACCACGCCAATACCATAATCAGGCATAATACGCCACTGACTTCCAAAACCTGGTAAGCCACCACTGTGAGCAATATAGACTTTACCATCACAATCTTTCATCCAGCCTAAGCCATAACAATATGCCGTTGTAGTTGCACAGCTTCTTCCATCAGGAAATATAAAATTTGCATTAAAGCCATTAACACGCCAAGGATGTTGCATCTCCCTTACCGAACTTCTTTTTATAGGTCCAACATCCTTTGAGTTGTTTGGCGGCCAGGCTGATAAATGAAATGCCATATAGGCAGCAAACTCATCAATAGAGCTTATCATAGCGCCCATGGCACCCCAACTACCATCTTTTGTATCGTGTAACAATGTTTCTTCATTCCACTTTTCATTTAACCAGCGATAGCCATGCGCTAATTTATCCAAAGCAACATCGCTATATTCATAGGTTGTTGTTTTCATTCCCAGAGGCTCTAAGATATTTTTTTTAACATAATCCTGATAACGCATACCCGAAACTTTGCTAATTATTTTCCCCTGCAATGCAAAACCCAAATTACTATACTCATATGCAATACCAGGCGGATTAGAAAAAGTGATTTGCTTCCGAATAAACTCCATTAAACTTTTATCATTAACATCAAGTTGCCTATCGCCCCATGGATTATCTTCTGGAAAGCCTGCGCTATGTGTCATTAAATGACGGATAGTAATTACAGGAGCATCGGCTGTTGCATATTTTAAGTTTTTGAGTTCAGGTATATATAAATAAGCCGGATCGTCTAAATCTAATTTCCCTTCGTCACGTAATTTTAAAATAGCCATTGCAGTAAAACTTTTACTCATAGAGGCAATACGAAACAAGGAAGCGGAAGTTACGGGTATCTTTTTTTCAATATCGGCATGACCATAACTATTTTTATATAGCAATTTTCCATCTACAACAATACCAAATGATATACCTGGAAAGTGATTGTCTTCAGCATTTTTTTTATACAAGCTATCGATTACCGCAAACGCTGTTTTTATTTTTTCCATACGATTAGGATCTGTAAAAACTGCAGGCATATAAGAGGAGTCGTATAATGGAACACTCACCTTTTCTTTGTTATTATTTTGTTTGCAGGAAATAAAAATAGTGATAACAATAATGAATAAAAAATATTTTTTCAATTTAGTGTTAATTTTAGAATACGGAAAATAAGAATAATTAAATTAATAAAATAAATTAAAAATATATCAATAGTTAATTAATTTTTTTACGGAATCATCTAGTCTGGAATAAGCCATAAAATTTTTCTCTAGCTCCAAGTTAAAAGGAATGGGAGTATCTAGTGACGCACAACGCATAACTGGTGCATCTAAATTATCAAAACAGTTTTCTGCGATCCAAGCAGATATCTCACCGCCTATACCACCTAATAGCGTGTCTTCATGTAAGAGTAAAACTTTTCCAGTGGCAGCAACAGCTTCTTTTATTGCAACATAATCAAGCGGTAGTAATGTTCTAAGATCTAAAATATGAATAGAAATATTTGGATGATTTTTTGCATAATCCATCGCCCAATGTACACCAGCTCCGTAGGTAATAATGCTGATATCATCGCCAGTAGTAACTAATCTTGCTTTGCCAATTTCAACTTCGTAATATTCCTCAGGCACCAAGCCGCTTACAGAACGATATAATGCTTTGTGTTCAAAATATAAAACCGGATTCGGATCATTAATAGCTGCAATTAATAACCCCTTAGCATCGGCAGGCGTACTTGGATAAACCACTTTTAATCCTGGCGTATGCACAAACCAAGCTTCATTGCTTTGAGAGTGAAAAGGCCCTGCCCCTACGCCACCACCCGTTGGCATACGGATAACCACATCGGCGTTTTGCCCCCAACGGTAGTGAATTTTTGCTAGATTATTTATTATTTGATTAAATCCCACAGTAGCAAAATCGGCAAACTGCATTTCCATAATAGCTTTGTACCCTTCTAAACTTAAACCCAATGCGGCCCCTACCACAGCACTTTCGCATATTGGGGTATTTCGTATTCTATCTTTACCAAATTCTTCAACTAATCCTTCAGTTATTTTAAAAGCCCCTCCATATGCAGCAATATCCTGCCCCATTATAATCAAATTGGAATGTTTAACTAAACTTTGATGAAGCGCTTCTTTTATACCATCGATAAAGCGTTTATCAGATCCTACTAAGCCTCCTCCCTTTGATGATTTTTTTTGCACAGATAGTAGCGAGCTAATATCTACTATATTTTGTCCTATGTCTTTTCTAACAGCATACACATCATTAATTTCTTCTACTGTATTTGGTAATATTTGCTTTGTGTTAGACCCAATTTTTAGTTCAGTTTCAATATGCGCTTTTGTATCGGCTCTAATGGTTTCTACTTGTTTTGCTGTTAAAATTTTTTCGTCAAGTAGATATTGTTCATAATTTTTTACAGGGTCTTTCTTTTCCCAAAACTCAAACAGTTCAGGAGGTACATATTTTACACCGCTCGCTTCTTCGTGCCCACGCATACGAAAAGTCATACATTCTACGAGGTAAGGCTTCTGGTTTTTAATGCAATAGTCCCTAACTCCTTTAATGGTGTCGTATACAGATAAAATATTATTGCCGTCAATTTGTATGCCTTCAATACCATAACCAATAGCTTTATCAACTAAATTTTTACAGCGATACTGCTCATCAATAGGTGTACTTAAACCGTAGCCATTATTTTCTATGATAAAAATAACCGGTAGATCCCACACCGCTGCAATATTCAATGCTTCGTGAAAATCACCTTCGCTGGTTCCCCCATCGCCAGTAAAAGCTAGTGAAACCTTATTTTCATTTTTTAATTTATACGCTAATGCCACTCCGTCGGCAATAGCCATTTGTGGACCCAAGTGCGATATCATACCACAAATATGATGCTCTTTTGTGCCAAAGTGAAAACTTCTTTCCCTGCCTTTACTATACCCTTCTTTATTACCCTGCCATTGCATAAATAATTTACTTAATGGCATTTTACGAGAAGTAAAAACTCCTAGATTTCTATGCAATGGCATAATCCATTCGTCTGATTGGATAGCCATGGTAGCACCAACAGAGATTGCTTCCTGGCCTATACCACTAAACCATTTACTGATTTTCCCCTGCCGTAATAATACCAGCATTTTTTCCTCAATCATACGGGGCAGTAACAGTTTTTTATATATTTCTGTTAACGCTTCGTTATTTAAAAGTTTTTTATCAAATTTCATACTACTAAATCTGGTAAAGTATTCTCTAATTGGCTTAGTGTTATTAAGACAAGTCAAAGTTAGTTGATGTTTTGTAAGCTAACTAAATCACTTTAAAATTTAATGCTTAATTATTATATAGCCATGGTTATTATATACACTTGAGGGATATGTTTACAACGCATACGATACATTTAATTTTTAATGCATTGATTTCTTCTCTGAAGGAAAAGCTTTTTTATGTACCAAGGAGTTAAAAAATGAAAGCAACGCCCCAAATAACAAGGCATGCAAAAAACTTTTTACCTCAAAGCCATGTACAAAATGAGCATCAATTAAAATAATGCCTGCATTAATTACAAATAAAAAAAGACCAAGTGTTAATATAGTTACTGGCAAAGTAAATAAAATAAGAAGTGGTTTTACAACGGCATCAAGCAGTGACAATACCGCAGCAACAAGTATAGCTGTAAAAAAATCAACAATAGTTATGCCCGGTAAAATATAAGCTAGAATAAAAACATTTACAGAGCAAACTAATATTTTAAATAACCATTTTTGCATACTATTAAATTACAACTAATTCGTAAAATTGCTCGGGGTTTAAATATTTTTTTGATAACGCTTGTAATTCATCTGTCGAAATAGTTTTTATTGTTTCTATTGACCTGTGGAAATAATCGTCGGTTAAATTATTTAAAATAAGATTTTTCCATCGTCCCATAATATGAAATGGGCCATCTAAGTCTCCCAATATGTTTCCAATTAAATAATTACGAACAAGTAATAACTCTTCTGCATCAACTAAATTTTCTCTTAACTCCTTCATTTCTTTATACACTTCTTCAATAGTTGCTTCACACACATCCTTGCCAGCCTCGGTACTTATAAGCCATGCCGATTCGTGAATATGATTTTGTACATAACTATGAATGCCATAAGTATATCCTTTTTCCTCACGAATATTACTCATCAATCTAGATCCAAAGAACCCACCAAACAGTGTATTTAATACCATCACTTTCATAAAATCGGGATGGTGCCTATTGGGAAATGGCCTTGCTATACGGATAGACCCCTGCACACCATTTATATCATTTTGTATGCGATATTTTTTTTTAATTGCTGGGGTTTGAATAATGTTAGAAAGCTGATTATTGAAAGGCTTTAATGGCAGATCGCCAAATGCGCTATTTAATTGCTGTTCTATATTAATAGGTAATTTGCCACTTACAAAAGCCACACATTGCCCATTAAGGTAATACTGTTTAAAAAAATCTTTTAAATGGCTGCTGCTCAAAGCATCTATATCTTCTGGATTAGTGTACTTTCCATAAGGATGCGCTTCTCCATACAAATGTGCATCAATTAAACGAGTGGCTATAAAATCACTTTTTTGTAAATTAACTTGTAACCGTTGTTTGGCATTTTGTTTATAAATATCCAACTCTTCTTCACTAAAAACAGAATCAGTAATCATCTCTCTTACTAGTGGTAAAATTTCTGGTAACTGTTTGGTTAAAGAAGAAAGCGATACTGTGGCGGTTTCGTTAGAGCAAGATCGGTTACAATAAGCGCCGTAATATTCAAAAATTTCATTTAATTCAAAAGCCGTTTTATTAGACGTGCCATTTTTTAATAAATAATTAGTTGTAGATGCTGTATTTTTTTCTTGCTCAAACCAATTGCCTGCATAAAATACTAACTCAACCTGCACCACTTCCTGCGCTCCAGCATCAATAGTATAAACAGTTATGCCGTTATCTAAAGTAAATTTTTTATGTGGCTTAAGCTGAAGATTAAATTCAATAGCATCTTTTATATTAGGGGCGAGTTTACGGTTCATTTAGTTTTAGTTGTTAGAATAATAATACAGTGTATTACAATTCTTTTCGTCAAAAATTATTTTACTTTCATTTTGTATTTCTTCTGCAGTTACAGCACGGTATCTATCTAATTCTTTATTAATTAAATTAACATCGCCCATTAGTTCGTACATGGCTAAGCTAGCGGCGCGGTTAGTTATACTCATGTCTTCAAAAGCAATCATGCTCTCCGTTTTGTTTTTTACCTTCTCTAATTCGCGTTGGCTAATCCCTTCCTGCTGAAGTTTAATCAACTCTGCTTTTATAGCCGATTCCGCATCTTCCATTTTTACACCTTTAACCAATTTTCCTTCTATAGTAAGTAAACCAGCATCCGTACTCCCTAAATGATAACATTCAATATTGCTAAATAATTGTTTTTCTTTTACTAGTGCCTGAAATAAGCGAGAAGATCCTCCACCACTTAAAATTTCAGTTATTAGATCGGCTGTATAATATCGCATATCGACACGTGGATATATGTGCCAGCATTTATAGATTGCATCCAGCGGCACATTTGCTTTTATAATACTTGATCTAGCGGCAATTTGTTTTGGCTCTAACGGTAGGTTACGTATATATTTATGGCCTGCATTAATTGGAGCAAACCATTTATCAGTCAACCGCTTTACTTCTTCCACTGTTACATTACCCGCAACAACCAAAATAGCATTGGACGGATTATAGTGTTTATTAAAAAATGATTTCACATCTTCCAATGTTGCATTTTCTATATGGCTTAACTCCGCACCAATAGTCATCCAACGATATGGATGAACGGTATATGTGAGCTCCCTCATCTTATGCCATACATCTCCGTAAGGCTTATTTATATAATGCTCTTTAAACTCTTCACAAACTACTTTGCGTTGCACTTCTAAGCTTTTTTTACTAAAAGCCAATGATAACATACGATCGCTCTCTAACCAAAAAGCAGTTTCCAGATTTTCGGCCGGAAGCTGACAGTAATAATTTGTTAAGTCGTTAGTAGTAAAGGCATTATTATCGCCGCCAGCAAGTTGTAATGGTTCGTCATAAACCGGAACATTAATACTGCCACCAAACATAAGGTGCTCAAATAAATGGGCAAAGCCTGTTTTGGACGAGTCTTCATCTCGAGCACCAACATCATACAACACATTGACCACTGCCATGGGCGTGCTTTTATCTTGGTGCACCAACACTTTTAATCCATTAGCTATTTCAAATTTTTCAAACTGAATCATGTGCAAATGTACGGTGGAGAATAAAACTAAATTCATGTTTAACGAATACTTCCCGTATTTATAATTAATCCTTATAAAACACCTGCGCATTTAAAAAAATATATACAGCTTTTAGTCTATTTTATTAAATAATAATTTTGACTAAGGAAATATTTCTTATGCATGATATTTACAAGCTATTGGATGTATTTTTGTTCTTTATTAAATAAATAGAATAGGGATGATATTAGAGAAATTATATCAAAAAGCGCTTAGGTTTGAGTTTCTTACTGTAGAAGAAGGCATATATATGTTTGAACATGCAGCATTAACCGATTTAATGTTTGTGGCGGATGAATTAAGAAAAAAACAAGTTCCTCATGGCAGAGTTACCTGGCAGATAGACCGAAATGTAAATACCACCAATGTGTGTATTGCTAATTGTAAGTTTTGTAACTTTTATCGCATACCTGGGCACACCGATGCATATATTACGGATATAAAAACTTACAAAACTAAGATTGAAGAAACTATTAAGTTTGGTGGCGATCAGCTTTTATTACAAGGCGGACATCACCCCGAGCTAGGATTAAGTTTTTATGTAACTCTTTTTAAAGAACTAAAATCGCTTTATCCCAATATTAAACTGCACACCCTAGGGCCGCCCGAAGTTGCCCATATAACCAAGCTGGAAAAAAGTACGCACCGAGATGTGTTAATGGCTTTACAAGAAGCTGGCATGGATAGCTTGCCCGGTGCAGGTGCCGAAATTTTAACCGATAGAGTGAGAAGATTAATAAGTAAAGGAAAATGTGGTGCTCAGGAATGGCTGGATATTATGCATGAAGCACATAAGTTAAATATAACCACATCGGCAACCATGATGTTTGGACATGTGGAAACTCTACAAGAAAGGTTTGAACATCTGGTAAAAATAAGAGAAGTACAAAGCCGTAAACCTGCTCATGCAAAGGGTTTTCTGGCTTTTATTCCCTGGACCTTTCAGGATGCAGATACTTTGTTAGCAAAAATACGTGGCGTACATAATTTAACTACAGCCGAAGAGTATATACGCATGATTGCCATCAGCAGAATTATGCTACCTAACATTTTAAACATACAGGCAAGTTGGTTAACCGTGGGTAAACAAGTAGCACAGCTTTGTTTAAATGGAGGTGCCAATGATTTTGGAAGTATTATGATTGAAGAAAATGTAGTTAGCGCAGCAGGTGCACCGCATCGTTTTACAAGTACAACTATACAAGAAGCTATCAAAGAAGCCGGTTTTAAATCCCAGCTTAGGGATCAACAATATAAATGGCGTGATGTGCCGGAAAGTATAGTTGAACAAATTATAAATTATTAAGCCATTATGAAAAAAAAATCACAGAAATTACTGCGTCTCTTTAGAATAATAGGTATTGCAGAAGGTATTTCGTTTTTAATTTTATTAGTAATTGCCATGCCTTTAAAATATTTTTTTAAAATACCAGAGGCTGTGAAAGTATTTGGATGGTTGCACGGCACCCTGTTTGTGGCGTTTATTTATTTTGGTTTTGAAGTAATGGGAATCTTGAATAAAAGTTTTGGATGGTTTTTAAAAGCTTTTATTGCTGCCTTTGTTCCAATGGGTACTTTTATTTTTGACCGACAATTAAAAAAAGACGAAGTATTGTTGGCGGAGGATTCTTTTACCTAGTACTAAGCCTAAGTAGTTTGTATACTTATTTTATTTATAAGTGGAGAAAACCCTTTATTTATTTTAGATTTGATTATATTTTAATTAAAATGAACCCACAGTCCTCTTTAAAAAAAATATTACTTCTATTTTTTTTCTTTGTCAACTTTTATCTTCAAGCAGTGAACGCGCAAAATAAAGCCGAAACTCTTCACCAGCTTAATACATTGTTGATTAATACAGTGATGGTAGATTTTTTTACGCCGCCTGTTGCGAGTCGTATTTACGCTTATCCTAATATTGCATTCTACGAGTGTATTCGGCAAGATGATCCTTCTTTACCCGCTTTATCAGGCAAGCTAAACGGATTAAAAAATATTACTACAGCACCAGCAAATAGTAAAGTAGATTATTTTATTGCAGCCTGTATTTCTTTCTCTTATGTAGCACAAAATTTAGTAGGTTCCGAATATAAAATAATGGATTGGCGAAATAATTTTGTTGATTCTCTTTATTTACAAGGTGATGCGGCGCTTATAAAAAACTCTTTGCAATATGGGCTTAGCGTTGCAGATAGTATTATTGCCTGGACGCGAAAAGATAATTATCTTAAATCAAGAGGCATGAGCCGATTTGTCATATCAGATAAACCCGGTACCTGGCAAGCAACTCCATTGGAATATACACAAGCTTTGGAACCTAATTGGAATACCATCAGACCTTTTACTTTAAAATCGCCATCACAATTTTCGCCTAAAGAAAAACTGCCTTACAGCATGTCTAAATCATCTATGTTTAATAAAACACTGATGGAATTATATACCCTTACAAATAACTTAGATACCATTCAAAAAGCAACAGCTATGTATTGGGACGATAATCCTAATGTAGCAGTTAATATTGGACACCTTAGCTATTTTATTCATAAAATATCTCCAGGGGGCCATTGGATAATGATTACACAACAGGCTTGTATTAAAAAAGGCGAATCCGTAGATCGTTCAGCATTTGCCTATGCCCTTACATCTATTGCTTTATTTGATGCATTTATTAGTTGCTGGGATGAAAAGTATAAGACCAATCTTATTCGTCCTATTACCGTTATTAATCAGTTTGTTGATAAAAACTGGAGTCCTTATATTCAAACCCCACCCTTTCCAGAGTTTACTAGCGGTCACTCTGTTGTATCCAATGCTGGCGCCACTATATTAACAGCTTTATTTGGCGAAAATTTTTTCTTTACTGATGAAACAGAAATACCTTTTGGTAATACTGCTCGGCATTTTAATTCATTTTTTGAAGCGGCTCATCAATCAACGATGAGTAGGGTTTATGGCGGAATTCATTATCCAGAAACGGCTCGTATAAGTATTAATCAAGGAAAAAATATTGGAAAAAATATATTAAAAATATTATACCCTACAGCACTTAAATAAATTAACTAATGCAAATTATTAAATATCGTTTTGTAACATGTTTAATGTTGTTACTTTTTTTTGTTTCATCATTTGCACAAAAAACTAGTGATATTAAACAGTTTACGTTGTTGCCTTCAAGTTTTACAAATATTGATTTTAGAAATGACATTGTTGAAACATCAACCATGTTTTTGTACCTCTATGAAAATTTATATAATGGCGGAGGCGTAGGTATTGGCGATATTAATAATGATGGATTACCTGATATTTACTTTTCATCAACCCTAGGTAGTAATAAACTTTATTTAAATGAAGGCAATTTTAAGTTTAAAGATATTACAGAAGCAGCTGGTGTAAATGGTGGCGATGGTATTAAAACAGGCATTAGTATGGTTGATATTGATAATGATGGTTATCTTGATATTTTTATTTGTAAATCAGGATATAAGGATCCAAATCTTAGAAAAAAAATACTTTATATCAATAATAAAAATAACACTTTTACTAACCGTGCAGCTGAGTATGGACTAGAAGATGCCAGCTATAGCATGCAGGCGTATTTTTTTGATTATGATAACGATGGAGATAAAGATGTTTATTTTGTAAATCACCCTACTGATTTTAGTAAGTCTATGACAATTCCAGCAACCATTGTAAATGGCAAAATGGTATACGTGGAAGATACCAGCACTGTTTATGTAAGTGATAGACTTTATCAAAATAACAATGGCAAATTTATTGATGTTACAAAAAAAGCAGGACTTATCAATCACGCATTTGGCTTAAGCGCCTCTATTGCTGATATTAACGGAGACGGATGGCCGGATATTTATACGGCAAATGATTTTAATAAACCCGATTTTTTATATATTAATAATCGAAACGGAACTTTTACTAATAAACTTGAAGAGTATTTAAAGCATGTTAGTTTTTCTGCTATGGGGTCAGATATAAATGATATTAATAACGACGGGCACGAAGATATTTTTGTGGTAGACATGGCGGTAGAAAACCCCATTCGGCAAAAACAACTGTTTGCAGTAAATCAAAACTATGATAAGTTTCAGCTATTGTTGAAATATGGTCTATATTATCAGTACCCAAGAAATAGTTTGCAACTTAATAATACAGATGGCACCTTTAGTGAAATCGCCAATTATACCGGCACTGCCGAAACCGAATGGAGCTGGGCTCCCTTAATTGCAGACTTTGATAATGATGGATGGAAAGACCTATATATAACCAATGGATTAAAAAGAGATATTACCGATTGGGACTATAAAGTTTTTGTACTCGACTCAATTATTAATATTATGAATACAGGTAAATATGTAAACTTAAATGAGTGGTTAAAAAGCATTCCTTCTGTCCCTGTAAAAAATTATTTTTTTCATAATAACGGTAGTTTACAATTTGATAATTATACCAACGATTGGAGTGATGCACCTGCATCTTTTTCAAATGGAGCATCTTATGCAGACCTAGATAATGATGGCGATCTAGATTTGGTTGTTAATAATGTTGATAGTGTTGCCTTTATTTTACAAAATAACTCGCGTCAACTTTCTCCCGAATCTCATTTTTTAAGATTTCGTTTTTATAAAAATCCCGAATCTAATAATGAAATATATGGAACTACCGTAAGGCTTAGCGATAATAAAGGACAAATTCAGTTTCAGCATTATCATCCCCAGCGGGGGTTTTTATCTAGCATGGAACATGTATTACATTTTGGAACGGGTACACAAAATATAATTCCCACAGTTGAAATTACCTTCCCAAATCAAAAGAAGATTATTTTAGACAATGTAAAAGTTGACCAGACGCTAACACTTTATGAATCGAATGCGGTAGCGATATCCACAATAAATAGCACTATAAAAGCTAAAGCAGCATTTACAGATATTAGCAGCGAAGGAAAATTAAAATACATACAAACAGAAGATGATTTTATTGATTTTAAACGGGAGCCATTAATACCTTATAAATGTAGTCGCAAAGGACCTTATTATGCTAAAGCCGATGTAAATGGTGATGGAAAGGAGGATATTTTTATTGGTGGCGCTGCTGGCAGTGATGGAAAATTAATGCTACAAAAAAATAATGGAATTTTTTTAATAAAACCACAAGCCGCATTTATTGCAGATAAAAATTTTGAAGATATGAGTTCCGTTTTCTTTGATGCTGATAGCGATGGAGATATGGATTTATATGTGGTAAGCGGTGGCGCCGAATTTACTGCCAGAAGTAATTTATATCAGGATCGATTATATATTAATGACGGTAAAGCTAATTTTACTAGATCGGTAAAATCATTGCCTATTGAGCATTTTAATGGCTCATCTGTTACTACATTAGATTATGATAAGGATGGCGACATGGATTTATTTATTGGCGGACATGTAATGCCAGGCACATTTCCAAAGCCGGATAGAAGTATGCTTTTACAAAACAATAAGGGATTTTTTGCTGATGTTACCAATCAATTTGCAAAAACATTATTAAGCCCCGGCATTATAAATCAAGCTACCTGGACCGATGTAGATGGCGATAGTGTAAATGAATTATCAATTGCCGGCGAATGGATGCCAATAGAAATTTACAGTTATAAAAACGGAGCTTTTATAAAAAAACAAAAGTCAGTACATATTAAATTGCCTTCAAATAAAGACACCCTCATTAGTATGGATGCATTGAGTGGCTGGTGGTACAATATAAAAGCCGAAGACCTAAACAATGATGGGCGTATGGATTTTGTAATGGCAAACCGAGGTTTAAACTCTAGCATCAAAGGAAATATTAATGAACCCTGCACCATTTATGCAAAAGATTTTGATAATAACGGGAGTTACGATGCGGTATTAGGTTATTATATTTGGGGCAAGTGTTACCCGCTATACAGTCGCGATCAGCTTATTGATCAAATGCCTTCGATGCGTAAAAAATTTATACGTTACAAAGACTATTCGGGTAAAACGCTCGATGGTATTTTTACCGAAGCAGAGAAAAAAGATATGGATATTTTTAAAACTAATTTTTTCGAATCGGGCGTGTTAATGAATGAAGGTAATAACATTTTTCGTTTTATTCCTTTTCCCGACAAAGCTCAGTTCTCTAATATTAATGACGCCTTAGTTGATGATTTTGATAATGATGGAATAAAAGATATTTTAGTTTGTGGCAACTCTCAGGATCCTGCGGTAATGGTAGGTGTATATGATGCCACTTCTGCATTGCTTTTAAAAGGCATTGGTAATGGAAGTTTTACAGCAACATCTCCTGCTAAAAATGGTTTAAAAGTTCGTGGTGAATCTCGTAAAATGGTTTACCTTAAAGAAAATAATAAATCGACTTTAATTTTTTTAAAAAATAATGCATCGGCGCAGGTGTTTATTAAGGAGTAAGAATTTATTTTAACAACAGCTTTGTAAATTTTTCAATCTCCGAAATTTCTAATGCCGAAATATTTTCGTTATTATCAAACTTCGATTTTAAAAACACCAATCTTTTGTGCTGAGGATATTTGTCCAAAATGGCAGTTATCAATTTTCCTAACGCTGCATCTCTAGTAGACAAAGTCGCCGTTATAGTCGCTGCTGCTCGTTCTCTAGTAGGTTTTTTTTTGATGATAGCTTCCAGGGTTGCCAACTTGCTTTGCGAAAATCGTTCAGTCTTGCTTGCTTTACTATAAAGCCCTTCTAATTGTTTTTTGCTTAAGCCCCCGCGATTACAGTATTGCTGATGCAGACTATTTACAAAGTTTGAGCCTGGGTACTCTTTAACCATTTCGCTTAATATGTCTAAAAGTATGTCCATGTTATTAATATAGTGAAAATAGGAAATATTTTCGGGCTATGATTGCCAGTTAAATAAAATTATTATTTAAAATTTTATTTAAACACAATAATTTTTAATTTTATGTCGTTAAATTTTAATTATTACCAATACTCAAAATGAATAAAACTACAAACAAAGCAAAGTCTATCAACATTGTTGTACTAGTAATTAAAAGATTTATAGATAACCTCCGTCAAAATTCGGACATATACCCAATTCGTTACTACAAAAAAATCGTAGGTGCAGTAATAAGCCTAATGATTAAGCAACTGGGGGTTAATCAAAAATAACTTTTAGCAACATTAAGTAATACTGCTCTTTACAATCTGTGTAACACACTTGTACATTTTACATTATAAATTCAACTTGTGAAGAATAGCAAACCAACAAAAAAATCTTTAATGCAGTATTAAAGATTTAAATGCAGTCATTTCCTCATTTATTTGAATCTTCTTCAAACAAAAAATTTAAAATATTATTATTTATTAATAGTTTAAACTTCTGGTGATTAACTAAACAGATACTCAACGTCTGATTTAGAAAGGGCTTTTATAAAACTGGCATCATCTGCAATTAATTCACTTGCTAATTTGCGCTTTTTCTCCTGCAGTTTCAATATTTTATCTTCAATAGTATCTACACAAATCATGCGATAAGCAAAAATATTTTTTGTTTGTCCAATTCGGTGAGTGCGGTCAATAGCTTGTTGCTCAACAGCCGGATTCCACCAGGGATCTACAATATATACATAATCAGCAGCAGTTAAGTTTAACCCCACACCACCAGCTTTTAGTGAAATTAAAAATACCCTACAGTCATCGTTGTTCTGAAAATTTTGAATAGCTTTTTCCCTATCTGGAGCCGAAGTGCTGCCATCAAAATATTCAAAAGGTATATTGTCTTCAATAAGTTTCTTTTTTATTAAAGCCAGCATGCCTAAAAACTGAGAAAAAATAAGTGCTTTGTGGTTGCCTATATTTTCTTCAATTTCCCTTGTTAATTCATCAAGTTTTATAGAATGGTTGGGATATTTTTCTTCTTCATTTAAAATAGCCGGGCTATCACATATCTGACGCAGTTTCATTAACCCTTGTAATATAGTTAACTGTGATTTGCCAATTCCTTGCTGATCAATTGTACCCAAAATCTTTTCCCGATAACTATTGCGATAAGCTTCATAAATATTACGCTGCTCTTTTTCCATTTCACAAAACAGAATAGTCTCTGTTTTATCGGGCAAATCTTTGGCTACTTGTTCTTTAGTACGGCGCAAAATAAATGGGAATAATAATTTTCGTAAATGTTCTTTTTGTTCCTGCTCACCAAATTTATCAATAGGTGTCGCAAATTCATTTCTAAAAAATTCCATATCGCCCAATAAACCGGGGTTTAAAAAATTCATTTGAGCAAAAATATCAAAAGTATTATTTTGTAAAGGTGTTCCACTCATGCAAATTCTGTTTTTAGCATTTATTAAACAAGCGGCACGCGTAACTTTTGATGATGGATTTTTTATCGCCTGACTTTCATCTAGAATAATATAATCGAAGTTTATTTTTAATAATACTTGTATATCACTTCGTAATGTGCCATATGTGGTAATAATAATATTATGTTTTTGCAATTCTTCTATATTGCGAATGCGTATACTTCCGTGATGTATATGAAAACTTAAAGATGGAGTAAATTTATGAACTTCATTACGCCAGTTATAAATTAAAGTAGTTGGACAAACCACAATAGCCTTAAGTCCGTTATTAATTTGTTTATAATGATACAGCATACTTAATGCCTGAACGGTTTTACCTAAACCCATATCGTCGGCTAAAATTCCTCCCCATCCTACATCATTTAAATAATTGAGCCACTGAAATCCAGAAATTTGATAAGGACGTAAAATAGATTGTAAATGTATTGGCGCTGCTATTTCAGGAATATTTTTAAATTCTTTTAGCCTTTCGTATTTTTCATCTAGCTCAAAACTTAATTCATTTTCATCTCTATTTTCATATAGACCATCTATCACACTCATATGATATTTTGATAATCGCAACTGATCGCTTCGGCCATCTCCAACCTTAAACAGTAAAGAGTATCTTTTAAGCCATTCATCAGGCAGAATCCCTAGCGTTCCGTCATTTAATTGTACAAATGACTGTTTATTAATTAATGCATTTTTTATCTCATCAATACCAACCCGCTGTTTGCCAAATTCAATTTCTATTTTTGCATCAAACCAATCTAACCCGCTACTTACATGTATATGTGTGTTGGGGCGGGCTGTATTAAAGCGAAAATTTCGAAGTGCTTCAAACCCAAATACAGGAACTTTTATTTCCTTCATCGCATCAATAAATAAAAAAAACCAGTTATTACGTAATACATCTGCGCCTTTTAAAACCAAGCTAGTTTTATTATGATCGGGAATAACAAACAAAGAATGCAGACTTTCTAATTTTTTAAAAAAAATTTCTTCTGCTTCTAAATTACGCACAATAATTAATATTTTATCGCCATCGAGTAGGGTAATATTTTCTTTATCTGTTGGCTTTGTTTCAAAACCCTTGTAAGTAAATATAGGCTGAAATACAAGATAGTCACCTTTTTCCTGTAACTGAAGCTTTACTTCAGGCTCATCAGTTTTAATTTCTAGAACCAAATTTTTATCAAACTCCACCTTGTAGTTTTTAGTAAGAGGGAGTATTACATTTTTCATTTTTTCGGTCCAATTGGCTTTACTTATTTGAATATTCCCTCCTTTTAAAAAATCTTCGGCCTGTAAAAAATCTTCGGTTTTTTGCCATAGATACAATACATGATCATTTAAATAAAGTAAACTACTATTACACTCGTTTTTAGTAAAAGGAATGGTATCTCCCATTAACTTTACTGTACAAATAATTTCATAATAATTGGCATTAGCTTGAACTTTAAAAACCGGTGCAATAAAGTTTTTGCTTAATTCAATTTCAACCAAATTATTTGTGATAAATTGATTTGCCTGTTTTAAACAAAAAATAAAATTATTACTTGCTTGCTCTTCAAATAACTTTTTTAGTTTAGGCTGTAGATATTCTGCTATTAATCCCTTTGTCTCTTCGGGTAAATCATCGCCATCTGTATGAATTATATTTTCCCAAATGCCACTGAAGGGCGAGTTGCGATCAAGATATTTATTTATTTCACTTCTTTGTAATTTTCTTATTTGCTGTAACAGCTGCTTATCGTCTTCACTAAATAATTCTGTATTTACAAATTTAGTAAGGTCTATTTTTTCAACTTTACTTATGTAACGCATCTGCTCATCGTCACAATCACCTTGCACAGCATCTACATTAAAATAAGGATACATCGAATCGTTAAAATTAAAAACAACACCCATTTTTATTGTAGACTTATCAATTTCAACTATTTCCTGGGGTGGCAAATATGGCACTACAAAGGGTTCTGCACTGCTGCCTATTACATTCCCAGTAGCTACTCGTTTTATTGAGATGTCAATTACTTTTAAAAAGGGTTTGCCCTCTTTATAAGTAAATTCAAATTTGCCGGTTAAGTCTTCATCTAAGCTATATCCATAAATCTGAAGTAACTTGTTTTTTTCTTTATCCCAATTACGTATGCTATCAAAATAAAAAGTTCCGTACGCATCTAGCAATTGTAAAAATAACATTGTTTTATGTTCGCATAAAGGATGCTCAGTTTCGCCACATTTGCAAGAAGTGTCAAAATTTCTTTCGTCATTTTTTTGAATAACGAGTGGGTAATTTTCTCCGTCAATAATTAATTCCGCTTCCACCCGCTCATCAGCAGCCTTAATAATATTAGCTTTGGTACTGCGTAAAATATTTTCTGCTTCGGCATAAATACCCGGTGATGAAAATAGTTTTATCATTTTTAATTCAATATGCTTCATCTTTGCTACTGTATGTCGCTGGTTATATTGAATATTGGTATTCCCTAACATGTTTTTATCAACCATGTCCTGCATACGTATTAATGCCGCGGCTTCATGGCGACATATATCTCCTAAATTATAAGGGCAGGAGCATCTAACAGAAATTGATTTAGCATCGGTATATTTTTCAATATACACTTTATAAAAAGTAGCATAGCTGTCATCCTTTACCCTAAAAACAACGGAGCCCATTAGTTGATCATGTTCTACAAGCTCAACAAATCCCATTGCGTGTATCTTCTTCCCTCGCCTAATTACTTCATCAGATCCATTATTATAAACGTATTTAATAAGGTGCGGTAATGCCATACTGAAATTAAAATTGCCGATTTAAAATTTCAGAATAAAACGTGTATTTAGTACTTATAATAACACCCTCTTTTCTGAAAAAAGCAATTTGCAAAAATAACGGAAAATAACCAAGGGTGGAAGTGTTATAGAAAGATTAGTAAATATTTTTTGCTAAAGAGTACTAAGTTTACTTTGCCAACAACTTCCCATCTTTATAAAACACAGTTATATTGGCTATGTCTTCTGTTAAGCAATAGCGAATATCTTTTTCTAAGCCGAAAGTCGTAAGTCGATTATAATGCGATGCATTTTTTAATTTCATAAATTCAAACAAATCATCCTTTGCTTCAAAATACATCGAAGTTGCCATGGCAGACGAATCGCAATTTATAGAAAAATGTTTCCCTATTCTACTGATAACAGCCCCAGCAAACAATGTATCTTCAATATTAACCCGATTTTTCCAGGCAGCACAGCCCAATATTACATTTTGTTTTTGAGTAATTAAAAAATTACAAACGGCTGATAAATTTGGAAAGGACCCGGTGATGATAGCTTTTGCGTTATTATCCAACGCCATTTGAAGCAAGCGGGTTCCATTGGTGGTAGTTAGTACCAATGTTTTACCGTTAATAAATTCACGAGAATACTCAAAAGGCGAATTACCATACTCTAATCCCTCGGCAATTTGTCCATCTCTTTCACCAGCAGTAATGCTTTCAATTTGTTTTCCAATTCGTATACATTCAGCAACGCTATCAACTGGAATTATAGATTTAGCGCCATTATATAAAGCAGTAGCAATAGTTGATGTGGCCCTTAACACATCGATAATTACAACAATACTATTATTTACTTCATATAAATCTAAAAGCGATGGAGAAAGGCAAGTATATAATTCGGGTTTATTGGTCCGCATGGTTGTAAAATTAATTTAAAATAGCCTTCCACTTTTGTGTTTCGGCGTACATTTTAATGACCGCGTTTCTTTTTATAATAAATTTTTCGAGGTAGGATTTAAGAAAAAAATTGTCTACAATTTTACCAATAAATCCATAAGGTGATTCAAATTTAATCACATCAATCATAATTGTTCCATTTTTGACAGATTTGAAATGATGTTCGTGATAAAAAAATTTAAAATCACCTCGTGTCATCACATCAATAAAAAAATCAGGACTCTGCATCTCTGTAATTTTAGTGGTAAACTGTCTTGTTTTAAAAAGATGTTTAGCCTGCCAAGTTACAGTTTCGTTTTTATTAATTAGGCCGTTAAGTACTCCATGTATCGCCTTTTCGTAGGTTTCAATAGTGGATATTTGATGCAAGTTTATACTTCTACTTAAGTCGAAAACACGCTCAATAGGCGCTGCAATAAATGAAGTTAAATGTATTTCAGACATAGCTGAGTAATGGATAATTTGTTAAATTATTATTTATACAAAAGGAACCTTAACTACTTTAGCCTTTACCAAAGTATCGCGAATGCTGATGTATATTTCACTGCCGGCAGCGACAAATTTAATATCAACATAACCCATGCCTATTGCTTTACCTAATGTAGGAGATTGTGTACCTGAAGTTACTACACCAATAACAATACCTGCTATATCTTTTATTTCATAATCATGCCGAGCTATCCCTCTTTCAAGCATTTCAAAACCAACTAATTTTTTAGTAAAGCCATCTGCTTTTTGTTTTTCAAAATAAGCACTATTTGTAAATATTTTACTAAACTTAGTTATCCATCCTAGGCCAGCTTCTAGCGGCGATGTGGTATCGTTAATATCGTTGCCGTACAAACAATAGCCCATTTCTAAACGAAGGGTATCTCTTGCACCAAGACCAATAGGTTTTATACCACCTTTTTTGCCAACTTCAAAAATGGCCTCCCATATTTTTGAAGCATCATCGCCGTTATCTTCAAAATAAATTTCAACACCCCCAGCGCCTGTATATCCAGTTGCACTAATCAATACATTTTCCACCCCAGCAAAAATACCTTTGGCAAAAGTGTAATATTTTAAATTCATGATATCTAAATCGGTAAGTGGCTGCAACATTTTTGTTGCATTTGGTCCCTGTATTGCAAGTAAGCAGGTTTTATCCGAAATATTATTCATCTCCACTGCCATATTATTAAACTGCTGAATCCAGTTCCAGTCTTTTTCAATATTACTAGCATTTACCACCAGCATATAAGATTTGTTTTCTTCCAAACAATACACAATCAGATCATCAACAATTCCGCCATCCTGGTTAGGGAAGCAAGTGTATTGTGCTTTACCAACAGTTAACTTTGAAGCGTCGTTACTGGTAATTCGCTGTATCAGATCTAGTGCATAGGCTCCCTTTAAAATAAATTCACCCATATGGCTTACATCAAATACCCCTGCAGAATGACGTACTGCAGCGTGCTCATCGTTAATACCCGAGTAACTAATGGGCATGTTATACCCAGCAAACTCAGCCATTTTAGCACCCATTTTAATATGTTTTTGTGTGAATGGTGTATTTTTCATGAAAGCAATTTTTAATTTTTACATTACAAATGTAAAATAAAAAGCTGATGGTGGAGTTGCTCAATATACTTTGGGAAACCTCATAAACATTAACTCTAAAAAATTAATATTAAATAATACTTAAGAGAATAAAGAAGAAACATGATTGAAAGAATAGAAATATTATACCTTCTCTTTTTTTCTAGTTTTTTATTTTAGTGTTATCAAAAAAATTATATAAAAATTATGTAAACCAGCCAACTCATTAAATACGCTAGTCCTGTCATGTATATCAGCTGAATCGTGGGCCATTTCCAGCTACGAGTTTCTCTTTTTACTACGGCCAGCGTACTCATACATTGCATGGCCAGTACATAAAATATGAGTAGAGATAACCCGGTAGCCAAGTTATACACTTTAGTGCCATCAAGCCTTTCGGCAGCAGCCATTTTTTGTCGTAAAGTATTATTATTATTGTTTGCATCTGCGCCAACGCTATATAAAGTTGCCATGGTGCCCACAAAAACTTCTCTGGCTGCAAAAGAGGTTATCAATGCAATGCCTATTTTCCAATCGTAACCTAATGGTCGTATAACTGGCTCAATAGCTTTCCCTAATATGCCTGCAAAAGAACTTTGTAATAATTGAGTTTTACGCTGTCTATTTAGTTCGCCGGCTTGTTGTGGATTATCTTTTATTAATTGTTCGTATCTAACAGTTACAGCAGCCATTTTTTCGCGAGGTCCATAGGTACTTAACGCCCATAATAATAAACTAATCATCATGATTATTTTACCGGCATCAAGCACAAATATTTTTGCCTTCTCAATCATAGTGGTTAACGCGTTCTTCCATCTAGGCGCACGGTAAGTTGGTAACTCTAAAATAAAAAAACTGCGTTCTGTGCTTGTAATAAAAAATTTCATTACCGAGGCAACGATCAAGGCCATTACTATTCCTAATAAATACAGTCCCATCATCACAAATCCTTGTAAACTTAAAAATCCAAAATATAATTTTGAAGGAATAACCAATGCAATTAAAATAGTGTACACTGGAAGTCGGGCACTGCAACTTATTAATGGCGTAATCATAATGGTAAGTAGCCGCTCCTTTTTATTCTCAATATTACGGGCACTCATGATAGCCGGTACAGCACAAGCAAAGCCACTAATCATAGGCATAACACTTTTACCATTTAACCCTACCTTACGCATTAACTTATCAGTAAGAAAACTGATGCGGGCCATATAGCCCGTGTCTTCTAAAATGGTTACCAATCCAAAGAGGATCATGATCTGTGGTATAAAAATAACGATACCACTCAATCCAGCTACCACACCGTTGATTAATAAATCACTCCACCAGCTTAGCGGTAAAGCATGGTTGAGTAAACTGCCAAATTCGCCGAATACCCATTCAATGCAATCCATAGGATATTTAGCTAACCAAAAAACACTTTGAAAAAGCAAAAATAAAACACCCAATAAAATGAGATAACCCCATCGACGATGCAGTAATATATCATCAAGCCTTTCATTAAATAAGGCTTTTTGCAATGGATCTGCTTCTACAACTGTTTGCTGCATAATATGTTTAATGCGTGCATATCGCTGCATAATCTCTTCGGCCTGTGTTTTGGTGGGATTAAATTTATTGTCAATCTCAATCTCTTCAATGGTATCCTGCATACCATCATCCAATAAAAAATGCTTGTGGTTAATCAGGTAATGAACAGCCGTGTAACTACTGATAGTAGGATAATGCTTTTTAACCTGATCAATCGCACTTTCTGCCAGCGCATCGCAATCAATAAAATTACGGGCTGGCGGAAGAAGTAAATTATCAGCGGTTTGTTCTAATACTTTTTTTAATTGTTCCAGCCCTTTATTTTTTCTTGGGTTTACCGAAACGATAGGCACACCTAACTCTCTTTCAAGCCCCGGTATATTAATCTGAGTTCCCTTACGTTTTGCTAGGTCCATCATGGTAAGCGCAACTACTACCGGAACATTTAGATCAATAATTTGAGAGCAGAATAAAAGATTTCGTTTTAGACTGCTGGCATCGGCTACCAACAATACCATATCGGGTTTTATAGCTTCATCGTGGTTTAGTAAAACCTTATACGCTACCCACTCATCACTGCGTTTTGGATATAAACTATAAGAGCCTGGCAGATCTATTATGGTTGCGGTAAAATCAACACCAATTTTACTTTGCCCCATTTTTTTATCTACAGTTACCCCAGGAAAATTACCCACCTGTTGATTCAACCCGGTTAAATAATTAAATAGAGAACTTTTGCCGCTATTGGGATTACCTACTAGTGCTATGTTTAAGTGCTTTGCCAAAGTTGAGTACAAAAATAACAGTAAACTACGGTACGTGGTTACGAATTAAGAAAGATGAAGTAGGAAGGCGGAAATTTTACTAATAAATTATAATTTTAGCGCTGGACCCGGTTATCTTTGTTGTACTTCATCAAATAAATTTAAATGAAAAGTATTTTTTGGTTCTTATTACTAATTTCAACCTTGGGTTCGGCTCAAAAAAGTAGGAAAGCACAAACAAAGGCAGATAAACTTATTATTACTGCCTTACGAAATCACATTAATTTTTTAGCCGATGATAAACTAGAAGGAAGAAGAACCGGAACAGCTGGTGAAAAAGCAGCCTATGAATATATTAGCAAAAGTTTTAACGAAAATGGGCTCTTAGCTAAAGGAGAGGATGGGACTTATATTCAAAATTTTGATGTGTTTGACGGAAAACAAATAAATTCTTCAACAACACTTTCAATAAACAACAACCCTCTTATCGTAGATCTTGATTTTTTTCCATTAGCTTATAGCGCCAATGGAAAATTAGCGGTATCGTCTTCCATAGCATTGCCCGAAAGCGGATCGGTTTGGTTTTGGGATCTAAAAGAGACATTGGAGGAAAATAAAAATAATATTCATTTTGATTTAGAGGATGTAATTGTAAAAAAAATTAACGTAGTGGCAACAAAAGGTTCGGCAGCGTTAATTATACACAATAGTTCCGATTTAAAAGATGATTTAAAATTTGAAGCAAAATCAAAAATTGAAACACAAAAAATACCAGTACTTTTTATTAACAAGAATATAAAAAATAAATTATTAAACGACGAAATAAAATTTATTGATTTTAAGCTAGAGGTTTCTATCAGTGATAAAAAACGAATTGGACATAATGTAATTGGCTATATAGATAATGGCGCTGCTAATACCATTATACTAGGAGCACATTACGATCACCTAGGTTATGGCGAAGATCATAACTCATTATATACCGGCAGCAAACCTCAAATACATAATGGTGCCGATGACAATGCAAGCGGTACAGCCGCACTGATTGAAATGAGTAAAAAAATAAAAAAATCAAACCTTAAAAATAATAATTATCTCTTTATTGCTTTTTCTGGCGAGGAGCTCGGTTTATTTGGTAGTAAATATTATACCGAACATCCTAACATTGATCTTACCAAAGCCAACTACATGATCAATATGGATATGATTGGCAGACTTAATGATAGCACACATGGGTTAACTATTGGAGGTTATGGCACTTCGCCTATGTGGGGTAAAGTAATTACTGCAAAAGATAAATACCTTAAAATAAATTTAGATAGCAATGGTACTGGGCCTAGCGACCATACCTCTTTTTATAAAAAAGATATGCCTGTTTTATTTTTCTTTACTGGAGCGCATAGCGATTACCACAAACCATCTGATGATGCAAATAAAATTAATTATTTCGGAGAGCTTGTTATAATAAAATACATATTGCAATTAATTAAAAAAACAAATAATAAAGAGAAGCTTAACTTTACTAAAACTAGAGACCCACAGACGCAGGGTAAAAGAAGTTTTAGTGTAAGCATGGGCATTATGCCCGATTATACATTCAGCGGTACAGGTGTTAGAGCTGATGGTATCAGCGACGGAAAACCCGCTGAAAAAGCAGGGCTTAAAACAGGAGATGTAATTATTCAAATGGGGGAATATAAAATTGCAGATGTGCAAGGGTATATGCAAACATTAGGTAAATTTAAAAAAGGAGATACCACTAAAGTAAGTGTTAAAAGAGGAGTAGAAGAAATAATTTTTATCGTTACTTTTTAACTTATAACTACCATTAAAATGGCAGCCAATCAAAAATTAATAATTGATAACGAACATATTGCGGAAGAATTTTTTGAAAACTCTTTAATGTTGGGGATAGTCGCACCTATTAAAGATTATCAATTTAGCTGGAGGCTTAATCAATTATTAGGATTTGATTTTAGAATTAACAATGATATTGAAATACAACTAAATAAAAAAAAGCGTATTTATTTTTTTTGCATTTTTGAATACGCCATACCTTCTATTAATCTCACGCATTATTTATATAATAACCAACACGATGGAGAGTATTTGTTACCCGAATTTAAACACCTTGATTTTTTATGGTTAATTAAAGGTGACCTTATAACCATAGATGAACTAAAAACATTAATACAGGCGATTAAAACTTTGCCTGGAGTGCAATTAGTAACAGAAATGACAAATGAAAAAATAAAACATAAACAACACCTTATCTTTTAATCTGTTAATAATGTGGAAACAAGAAAATAATACCCTTTATAAAAAATTCGAATTTAAAAATTTTTCCGAGGCATTTGCTTTCATGACAAGAGTGGCTATTGAAGCCGAAAAAGTGAATCATCATCCCGTTTGGACCAATGTGTATAATAAAGTAGAAATTTGGTTAAGCACGCACGATGCCGGAGATATAATTACCAGTAAAGACCACCAATTAGCGACTCAAATTGATCAGCTAACCTATTGATTTTTTTACTACAACTACTTTTTCAGAGACGGCAGTAAATTTTCCGATTGGAGAAGTAAATTTTTCCAACCCGTATTGATATAAAATATCTTGAACCGCTGCTACTCCATTTTTTTCTACAGCAATTAATAACCCGCCACTAGTTTGCGGATCAGACAGTATGGCTTTTTGATAGTTCGTTAATGTGCCAATCTTTTCACCATAACTATCCCAGTTGCGATTAGTCCCTCCAGGAATACAACTTTGCTCCACATAATTTTTTACCTCCTCAATAATTACGGGTATATTATCAAAATATATTTCCGCGCCTAATGCACTACCTTCAGCCATTTCCACTAAGTGCCCCAGCAAACCAAACCCAGTAACATCTGTCATTGCCGTAACTACTTTTAATTTTCCTAGCGCTTCGCCAACTTTATTTAATTGCATCATTTGTTTTGCGGCTATACCTACATGTTGTTTTAATAATAATCCCTTTTTTTCTGCAGTAGTTAATATCCCTACTCCCAAAGGCTTGGTTAAAAATAAAAGATTATCTTCTTTTGCTAAATTGTTTTGCTTAATATTTTCAATTGGTATTAACCCATTTACTGCTAATCCAAAAATAGGTTCTGGCGAATCTATACTGTGCCCTCCTGCTAAAGGTATACCAGCTTCTTGGCAAATACTTCTGCTTCCTTCAATTACTTTTTGTGCAACAGCGGGTGATAAAATATTTATGGGCCACCCTAAAATAGCTATTGCCAATATTGGCCTTCCACCCATAGCATAAATATCACTAATGGCATTTGCTGATGCAATTCTTCCAAATTCATAAGGGTTGTCTACAATAGGCATAAAAAAATCTGTAGTAGATATTAATGCCATCCCATTATCCAGATCATATACCGCAGCATCATCTTTACTATGATTGCCTACTATCAGTTTATCATTATCAGGCATTGCAAAATTACTAGCTAAAATCTCATCCAGCACTTTTGGTGCAATCTTACAACCGCAACCTGCCCCATGCGAATATTGTGTGAGCCTTATGATTTCTATACTTTTTGCTTCTGTAGAATTATTATCCATAAAAAATGTTTGTAAAATTAATTGTTCTTTTTTCTAAATACTATCGCAGCATTCTTTTTTAAATCACCGCTAAATCTTATTTCATATCTATCTGTTCCGTCATTTACTATTAATAATCCCGTATTGGGTGGAAAAATTCCTAATGTCTCGGCATACATTACAATCTTAATGCTGTCTTTAATATCTTTTGTGTAAATCGTTTTTTTAATCGCATTAGTACTTAATCCAACCATAGGCATTATCACCGCTCCATTCATTAATACACTTACCGTATCTCCGTCTATTTCACCATTGTCAAATAAGGTAAGCACCAAACTATCTGTTATGTAATTTACCGACTGAATAGTTTCTATCGCTCTGTTTTCTATATCTATCGCGGACTTAATAGCCACATTTACTTTTATAGGCTCAGGTTGTGTAATTATTGTTTTCGTACCCGGTAATGTCTTTTCTATTGTTACTACTTTTACTACCTCCTGTGCTTGTTTAATTGTAGTATTATTTTTTACAACTACCCGTTCCTGCAATTTTGATATGGGCTGTATAACCGTTTGTTTTTTAACTTCCGGTATTGACTTTATTTCTGCAGTATTAGTAATCTGTTGCTCCTTAAAAACTGGTTCCAAAATAGGTATTGCAATTGTGCGTTTCATTTTTTCTTCCTTGATAAAAGAAAGTTCATCAATAAGCCCAAGCTCTTGTAGGTGTGGCAGTAATGCCGACTGACTAAAATTTGTTTTACGTTTTACTATAATATTTCCAGTTAAAGAACGGTATAATTTAGTTTGGTTGGTAGAAAATGACCCAGTTAAGGTCATATTATCCTCCTTTATCTCTAGAGTTAGCACATCTAATTGATGTACCCCTTTAGCCGGGGAAATTGGGTAGTTATTAGCAATTAGCCCTATATCTTCTATGATTATTTTTTCGCCACGTATTTTTATTTTTGTTTTTTTTACTCCATGATATTCTTTATCATCTAAAATAAAATAAGTATGGGTGTAGCCTATAAGCTTGCCATTTTTTTCGCTGATGGCAATCTCGTATTTTAAGAATCTTTGTGTGGTATCATTATACATAGTCCCCCTCCATAACCCTGTAATATCAGGTTGCGTCTGTGCAAGTAATTGAACAGATAAAAGCAAAACAGTACAAAACATTATCAGGCGCTTATTATAGTGCATGAAATTAATTTTTTGGTATTCACTTTTGTATCAACTTGGGCACAAGGTATTTTAGTTAATAAGCTCAATATATTTTCACGATTATACAACCCTTTAAAATAATATTTATCATAATAACGAAGTAAAATTTTAAAACATTCACGATAATTATTCTCTTCTAAAAATCGAACTGCATTTTTTGTTTCCATACCCCCCAAGCGTTTTTGAATTCGCAAAATAGAGTCTTTTAGTGTTTCTTTTTTTTGCTTACCATAATCTTCTGTTATATAATTCAGTCTTTCTTCAAAGGGAATATCCATAAAAAATACAGGCGCTTTTCGCATAGTGTACCAAAGCGACATAGGTATTTGCAAATTACCAATGCGCTGACTTTCGTCTTCCAACCAAATAGAGTTGGCGTTTGACAGTTGGGAATTTCTACCCGGGTGCAGATTATTGTGTGTTTTTGCAAACTGCCCGTTGCATAATGTAATCTGAGCAAGTGTTTGTGCTAGTATATTTTCAAACATCTCCTGTCCAGGCTGTGGCAAATTTTCAATAGCCCCAAATGCCGAGCCTTTGTGATTAGCCAGCCCTTCTATATCAATAATTGTTTTATTGTTTATTTTCATTTCATGCAACAACAATGTTTTTCCACTCCCTGTATATCCCCCTATAATATTAAAATTATAATCTTTATTAAATTGCGCAAGCACCCAGTTTCGATAAGCTTTATAACCTCCAGCCAGCAAGTACACTTTAAAACCATACATATCTAACAACCAGGCCACAGCCGAACTACGCATACCGCCACGCCAGCAATGCAGAAGTACGCAGTTAGCAGTTGGTAGTTGGCAAGGTGCATCATGTTGCTGATTGCCAACTACCAACTGCCAATTACTAACTATGTTCTCCACTTCTTCAACCATCGCCCTCATTTTAACCCCAAAATAATTCAACCCAATTTTAATAGCCTCTTCACGACTTTGCTGTTTATAAGCAGTACCCACCTGTGTTCTTTCTTCATCATTAAATAAGGGTAAACTATACGCTGTTGGTATATGCGCATGATTATACTCACTCAAACTGCGCACATCCAATACCGGGTGTAGTTTTGCCATTGATAAAAATTCTTCTATATTGATTTTTTGTATCGGCATTTTTTATTTTGTAAGAAAACAAGATAACCTAAAATTACGTCAAGAAAAAGCCGCCAAAAAATCAGCGGCTTGTATTTGTTCTTTTAAATTTTTTACTTTTAACCGTTCATGCTTGTTAAAAATTCTGCATTATCTTTTGTTCCTTTCATATTTTTCAACAACGTATTAATAGCCTCTTCCGGATTCATATCGGCCATGTGCTTACGCAACACCCACATGCGTTGAAAAGTATCTTTATCAAGCAACAAATCGTCGCGCCTAGTAGATGAAGCAACAATATCAATAGCAGGATAAATTCTGCGATTCGATAATTTCCGCTCTAGTTGTAATTCCATATTGCCAGTACCTTTGAATTCTTCAAAAATAACTTCATCCATTTTACTGCCAGTATCAACTAGTGCTGTAGCAATAATAGTTAGTGATCCACCATTTTCAATTTTACGAGCAGCCCCAAAAAACTGTTTTGGCTTTTGCATAGCATTAGCTTCCACACCGCCACTTAATACTTTTCCACTTGACGGAGCAACAGTATTATGAGCTCTTGCTAAACGAGTTATTGAATCCAATAAAATAATTACATCATGCCCACATTCTACCAATCGCTTTGCTTTTTGAAGTGCCATTGTACTAACGCGAACGTGCTTTTCGGCAGGCTCGTCGAATGTAGAAGCAATAACTTCTGCCTTTACACTGCGTTCCATATCTGTAACCTCTTCTGGCCTTTCATCAACCAATACAATCATTAAGTAACAATCTGGATGATTTTCGGCAATAGCGTTGGCTAGTTCCTTTAGTAGCATAGTTTTACCCGTTTTGGGTTGGGCAACAATTAAACCACGTTGTCCTTTACCAATAGGAGTAAACAAATCCATGATACGAGTACTATAATTATCGGAGCGAGTACAAAGATTTAATTTTTCAAATGGAAATAAGGGTGTTAAATAATCAAAAGGAACACGATCTCTTACTTCTTCCGGCGACTTTCCATTGATGGTTTCTACTTTTAATAAAGCAAAATATTTTTCTCCCTCTTTTGGTGGTCTAACGCTGCCATAAACTGTATCCCCTGTTTTTATGCCAAATAATTTTATCTGGCTAGGAGAAACATAAATATCATCGGGCGATGATAAATAATTATAATCACTACTTCTTAAAAACCCATACCCGTCGGCCATCATTTCCAAAACACCTTCGCCTAAGATAACCCCATCAAATTCTATATTAAATGCCGGTAGCTGTCGTTGATTGAATTGTTTTGCAGGAACCTGCGCAGCTTCTCCTTCTAGTTCAACTTCAGCTTCCTGCTCTTGTTCGTCAGTTTCGGCCAGCATTTGTGCAATAGCTTCAGGAACCGTACTTTCTTGATCCGTGATTGGCTGCACGTCCTCATCTTCATCAGCTAATTCTATCTGCTTTTTAACAGGTTTTTTTTCGGATTCAGGCTTTTTGATTTTTATATCAACTACCGGTTCAGTGATTTCTACTTCAGCAGATTTTACTATCCGCTTACGCTTGGGCTTTTCGCCATCTTTGTTTTTTTCGATACTCATAATTGATTGGGTTTCCAGAATCTTATTAATTAAATCTGGCTTAGTAAGCTTTTTTGTATTGGATATATTAATTTGCTCTGCAATATCAAGCAACTCAGGAACGAGCAATTCGTTCAGTTGTGAAATGTTGTACATAAAAATTGAAAATGATTTTCTTCAAAAATCTAGTCTTAAGTCTGTAAATAGTGATTGAGAATTTTTATTGACGGAACTTGAATCGCTGATGAAATGTTTGGTTGAATATTATCTATCGGTTCAATTCAATAGCAATATTACGAGATTTTTTTAAAAAAAAGTGTTTTTTTAGAATAACTAGAGAATTTAACCCGCTAGACGGATAAAAATATAGAATATATGGCAGAATTCATTTTGAGTTCTGCACTTTAATTTAATTAGTAAAATTCACCCCAACCGCTCTCGTCGGCGTTCTATCCTTATCTTTGTTCTTAATAAATCATATATGTTTAACAAAAGAATTAGAATTAAAACCCTGTTAGCTATTGAGGAGACTAACTACGAAGCAACGGTTATGGGCTGGATACGGACTTTTAGAAACAACCAGTTTATTGCTCTTAACGATGGCAGCACTAATAATAATATACAAATTGTTGCCACTTTAGGTATGTTTGACGAGGCTCTTTTAAAACGCCTTACCACAGGCGCTTGCATTAGAGCAAGTGGCACAATTATTCCTTCATTAGGAAAAGGACAAAAAGTAGAACTTAAAGCAACAACAATAGAAATACTGGGTGATAGTGATGCCGAAACATATCCTATGCAACCCAAAAAACATAGTCTTGAGTTTTTAAGAGAAAATGCACACATGCGTTTTCGTACAAATACTTTTGGGTCTGTATTTCGTGTGCGCCATGCCTTAGCATTTGCTATTCATAAATTTTTTAATGATAAAGGATTTATATACCTGCATACACCCATCATTACAGCAAGCGATGCGGAGGGGGCGGGAGAAATGTTTAAAGTAACTACATTGCCGTTAGACGGAACAGCACCGAAGAATGAATACGACAACATTAATTTTAAAGAAGATTTCTTTGGACGAAGCACCAACCTTACAGTAAGCGGACAACTAGAAGGGGAACTGGCAGCTATGGCTTTAAGCGATATTTATACTTTTGGACCAACTTTTCGTGCCGAAAATAGCAATACCACACGCCACCTTGCCGAATTTTGGATGGTTGAACCCGAAGTAGCTTTTAACGATCTAGAGGATAATATGACCCTAGCAGAAGAATTTATAAAGTATGTTATTAAATATGCCATGGAGAATAACAAAGAAGATATGGAGTTTTTATCGCTTCGATTAGACGAAGAAGAAAAACAAAAATCTCAAAGCGAAAGGAGTGACATGGGTTTGTTAGAAAAATTAAAATTTGTTGTTGATAACGATTTTGAAAGATTAACTTATACAGAAGCAATAGAAATATTAAAAAATAGTAATCATAACAAGAAAAAGAAATTTAAATATTTAATAGAGGTTTGGGGTACCGACTTACAAAGTGAACACGAACGCTACCTAGTAGAAAAGCATTTTAAAAAGCCGGTAATACTTACAGATTATCCAAAAGAAATAAAGAGTTTTTATATGCGCCAAAACAACGATGGAAAAACAGTTGCTGCCATGGATATTTTAGCACCAGGTATTGGCGAAATTGTTGGTGGAAGTCAAAGGGAAGAACGCATGGATAAACTTATACAACGTATGGAAGAAATGCATGTGCCCGTCGAAGAATTATGGTGGTACCTGGAAACGAGAAAATTCGGTACTTGTCCGCATGCCGGTTTTGGGCTTGGATTTGAGCGACTGGTGCAATTTGTAACCGGCATGAGTAATATTAGAGATGTTATTCCTTTTCCTAGGTATCCAAAGAGTGCAGAATTTTAAAAAATTACAATATCTTCTTCCATATTTTTTATTACTTTTAAAAAATGCTTATTTATACCCTCTGTTCCCGCTATTAATTTATACTTTAAAATAGTATTTAATGATGAGATATGGCAAATACTTTTTTGTAATTTTATTCTTTTTTTTTACTCCTGTACTTTTTGCACAGCAAAAAGAAATAGCATTTTTAATAAATACCGAAAATTTTAATCCAGCTACATTATTATGGTATAATTCGCCTGCAAAAAAATGGGATGAGGCATTACCAGTTGGTAACGGACGTATAGGAGCTATGGTTTTTGGAAAAAATAACGAAGAACGTATTCAGTTAAATGAGGAAACTTATTGGTCTGGCGGCCCTTATTCAACCGTAGTAAAAGGTGGTTATAAAGTTTTACCCGAAATACAAAAACTGGTTTTTGAAGAAAAATACCTGGCGGCACATAATTTATTCGGTCGTAATTTAATGGGTTATCCAGTAGAGCAAATGAAGTATCAATGCTTAGCTAATCTGCATTTATTTTTTAAAAATGAAGACAGTGTTACTAATTATAAACGTTGGCTTGATTTAGAAACCGGAATTGCCGGCGTGACTTACACAACTAATGGAATCAGCTACCAGCGCGAGGTATTAGCATCGGCCCCCGATCAGTTTATAGTTATACGCATTACAGCTGATAAGCCGGGCAGTATTTCCGTTACCGCAAATTTGCGGGGCGAAAGAAACGATACACATTCTAATTATGCAACCGATTATTTTAAAATGGATTCGGATGGTAATGATGGATTAATACTTACCGGCAAATCAGCCGACTATATGGGTGTGGAAGGAAAAATGAGGTACGAAGCAAAAATTAAAGCAGTGCTAGAGGGGGGTACTATAAAAACAGATGGCGTTGATTTAATTATTGAAAATGCAAATGCAGTTACCTTGTATTTTGCAGCAGCAACAAATTTTGTAAACTATAAAGATGTTAGCGCTAATCCACACCAAAGAATAGAAAATTATTTTAATAACTTTGAAAATAAAAAATATCAAACCATTGTAAGATCGGCAATAGCTGATCATAAAAAATATTTTGACCGGGTATCACTACAACTACCTATTACTAAAAATTCTTTTTTACCGACACCAGAGCGGATTAAAAAAATTCAAACCGAATCAGATCCTTGTATGGCTGCACTAAGTTATCAGTTTGGCAGGTATCTCCTAATCAGTTCATCAAGACCTGGCACCCAGCCGGCTAACTTACAAGGTATATGGAACGACAATATGAATCCTGCTTGGGATTCAAAATACACCACCAACATCAATACCGAAATGAATTACTGGCCGGTAGAGAGCAGTAACCTGTCGGAATGCGCCGAACCCTTATTTAAATTGATAAAGGAAATAACCGACCAGGGTACAGAAGTTGCCCGCGAACATTACGGCGCAAACGGGTGGGTATTACACCAAAATACTGATATATGGCGGGTTGCAGCACCAATGGATGGCCCCACCTGGGGAACATTTACGGTTGGTGGCGCTTGGCTCTGTACACATATATGGGAGCACTATGAATATAGTAGGGATAATAAATTTTTAAAAGAAACTTATCCGTTAATGGAGGGCTCAGTTAAATTCTTTATGGATTTTTTAGTGCCACACCCCAATGGAAAATGGCTGGTTACAAATCCTTCCACCTCGCCCGAAAACTTTCCCGATGGCGGTGGAAATAAACCTTATTTTGATGAGGTAACTGCAGGGTTTAGAGAAGGTACAACAATCTGCGCAGGCTCTTCCATCGACATGCAAATTTTGTACGACCTCTTTGGATATTATATTGAAGCTTCAAAAATTTTAGATAAAGAAAACAGTTTTATTCAACAGGTTAGCATAGCTAGAGAAAAATTAGTTCCTCCACAAATTGGCAAAGATGGAGCCTTACAGGAATGGGCAGACGACTGGAAATCTTTAGAAAAAAATCATCGACATTTTTCCCACATGTACGGATTATATCCAGGCAAAGTATTGTACGAAAAAAGGACTCCTGCATTGATAGATGCTTATAAAAAAGTGCTGGAAGAAAGAGGGGATGCATCAACAGGTTTTTCACGAGCATGGAAGATGGCTTTATGGGCAAGGCTGGGTGATGGCAACCGCTCTAATAAAATTTATAAGGGTTACTTAAAAGAGCAATCTTGTAGTTCTTTATTTGCATTGTGTGGCAAATCGCTTCAGGTAGATGGTAGTTTAGGCGTTAGTGCTGCCGTTACTGAAATGCTGATGCAATCACACGACGGATACATAAAACTATTGCCAGCTTTGCCCGACGAGTGGACCAAAGGCGAATGTGTGGGATTTTGTGCCAGAGGCGCTTTTCAGCTAGAATTTAGTTGGAAAAATAAAATGATAACACAACTTAAAATCTTATCAAAAGCGGGTGAGCTTTGCAAAATTGAATATAAACCCAACATGAAGATCAGTAGCAATGGGAAACATGTTACCTTTAAAAAACTATCTGATAACCAAATTGAATTTAAAACAATACCAGGGGCTATTTATATTATTGAATAAATATTATTGTACTTCTTATAAATAAAATCTACATTATGAATTGTAAAATTTCATTAAGTATATTGTTTATTATCATCGGTTTTTTTAGTAGCAATAGTATTGCTCAAAATAAAAAATTAACACTAGAAGATATTTATTCTAGCAGGATGTATAATGCAAAAGGATTTGGGCCAGTAAGATGGATGAAAGATAATAAGGGTTATTCAACACTGGAGAGTAATACCGATGCAAAAGGAAACGATATTGTAGTATATGATGCAGCCACTGGGGCGAGACGAGTTTTGGTAAATGCAAAACAACTAATACCCAACGGCACAAATAAACCTTTATCTATTGCCAATTATATATGGAGTGATGATAATAATAAACTTTTAATTTTTACTAATACTCGTAAAGTGTGGAGGCAAAATTCAAAAGGCGATTATTGGGTGCTAAATCTTAAAAATAATAAACTAACGCAAATGGGTAAAGGCCTTGAAGAAGCTACACTTATGTTTGCTAAATTTTCGCCAGATGGTAATAGAGTGGCTTATGTAAGTAAGCTAAATATTTATGCAGAAGATATTAACACAAGCGTAATAATACCATTAACAAAAGATGGTGGCAATAATATTATTAATGGCACTTTTGATTGGGTATATGAAGAGGAGTTAGATGACTTAGATGGGTTTAGATGGAGCCCCGATGGGAAAAATATTGCCTATTGGCAATCCGATACAAAAGAGGTTGGAACATTTTTTATGATCAACAATATAGATTCCAATTATTCTCAACCAATTCCTTTGCCTTATCCAAAAGTGGGTACTGCAAACTCGGCGGTTAAAGTAGGCGTAATATCTTCAACTGGTGGAAAAACTAAATGGTTTGCTATACCTGGCGATCCACGCAATAATTATTTAGCCAGAATGGATTATATACCAGGCTCTGACGAATTAATGTTACAGCAATTAAACCGTTTACAAAATACAAACACCGTTTGGGTGGGTAACACAAAAACCATGGGGGTAAAAAATATACTTACCGATAAAGACGAAGCTTTTTTAGATATACATGATAATATAGTTTGGCTTGATGATACTAAATCATTTACTTGGACCAGCGAAAAAGATGGCTGGATGCATTTGTATAAAGTTTCTCGCAATGGAAAAGAAATTAAACTTATAACAAAAGGAAATTTTGATGTCGTGAATATTAATTGTATTGATCCTGTTGGTGGCTTTGTTTACTATATTGCTTCCCCAGATAATTTTACACAGCGTTATCTGTACCGCAGTAGATTGGATGGAAACGGAGAAGCAGAAAAAGTTTCGCCTGCAAACATGGCGGGGCAACATAGTTATCAAATAAGTGCTGATGCAAGATATGCCATCCATAGTTTTGAGAATTCGAATACCCCTCGCCGGATATCGCTAATTAATCTTAATACACACCAAGAAATAAAATTATTGGAAGATAACGGCGCTTTAAAAACAAAAATGAATGAACTGGGGTTGCGTAACAAAGAGTTTTTTCAGGTAGATATTGGAGATATAGTATTAGATGCATGGATGATAAAACCTATTAATTTTGATCCGCAGAAAAAATATCCCCTCTTAATTCATGTGTATGGAGAACCCGCGGGTTCTACTGTGCAAGATAACTGGGGAACTGGAGATAACCTCTGGCACCAATACTTGAGTAATCAATTGAATTATATTATTGTAAGTATCGATAACCGGGGTACCCGGGTACCCCGTGGTCGCGATTTTAGAAAATCCATTTATCGCCAAATTGGTTTAATGGCTGCCGATGATCAGGCAAAGGCCGCAAAAAAAATTGTTGCTTCTTATTCTTTTGTTGACGAAAAAAGAATTGGCATCTGGGGATGGAGCGGGGGGGGACAAATGACGTTACACTGTATGTTTAGGCATGCTGATATTTATAAAACGGGAATCGCTGTTTCTTTTGTTGCCCTACAAACGTTATATGATAATATTTACCAAGAGCGATACATGGGTTTGCCAAGTGATAATATTGCTGGTTACCGAGATGGCTCTCCGTTAACACATGCCGGTAAATTAGAAGGCAACCTAATGATTATTCATGGCACGGGCGACGATAATGTGCATTATCAAAATTTTGAAATGTTGACAAATGAGCTAATTAAAAATAATAAATTATTTACCATGTTTTCTTACCCCATGCGCGACCATAGTATTAGCCAGGGAAAAAATACAACACTGCATATGAGGCGAAGTATGGAAAAATTTTGGAAGGATAATTTGTAGATACCCCAAAAAATATATAATAACTTAACAAAAAAATATGAGCACATACCCCAGTATATTCAACGATGTTATTGGCCCAGTTATGCGCGGCCCATCTAGCTCACACTGTGCTGCATCCTTGCGTATTGCTCGCTTGTGCCGAAACCTGATGGATGAAAATATTAAAGATATTTTAATTGAGTTTGATCCTAACGGATCGTTGGCAACCACACACAAAAGTCAGGGATCGGATATGGGATTATTTGGTGGCTTTTTAGGATGGGAAGCTTATGACGAACGCCTGCCCGAATCTGATAAATATATGGTAACAGCAGGTATAAATATTAACATTCATATTGTTGATATTGGTAACAGTCATCCTAACCTGTATAAAATAACGCTGAACAATAATAAAGAAACTAGAAAACTAACTGCCATATCCACCGGAGGGGGTATGATAGAAGTAATTGCCATTGATGAGGTAAAAGTTTCTATGGCGGGGGATTATTTTGAAACATTAATTTACTGCGATAAGCCAGAAAATATCATTACGTTTTTAACCTCTTCTACACCATTTGATTATTTAGAATTTCATAAAGGGGAACTATCTTTTATAGAAATTAAATCACAGACATTTTTAGATGAAGGTATTTATAAAGAGTTACTGGTAATGGAAGGGGTTTCATTCATCAAGCAACTAGAACCTGTTTTACCAGTAATGGCTCGTAAAAATTTACAAGTACCTTTTATTACCTGCAACCAAATGATGGAGTATAATATTGATAAAAATAAATCGCTATGGCAACTAGCAGTTGATTACGAAATGGCAAGGGGAGATATTAGCGCAAGTGAAGTTTTTGAAAAAATGCGAGGCATTATTCACATCATGGGTCAAGCCATTAAATTAGGTTTACAAGGCACCCATTATAAAGATCGCATTTTAGGAAGTCAGTCTTTACAGTTTAAAGAAAAACTAGATGCCAATAAATTAGTTGGCGGAGAAACTAATAACCGTATCATCATGTATGTAAGTGCCATGATGGAGGTAAAAAGCTCAATGGGTGTTATTGTAGCAGCACCCACAGCAGGAAGCTGTGGAGCCTTGCCTGGCGCTTTATTTGGTACTGCACATTCTATGCAGCTGCACGAAGATGAGTTGGTTAAGGCAATGCTATCTGCTGGTTTAATTGGTGTTTTTATTGCGGCACATGCAACTTTTGCTGCCGAAGTTGGTGGCTGTATGGCCGAAACGGGATCGGGGGGTGGCATGGCTGCCGCAGCGATTACAGAAATGAAAGGGGGGAGCTTACAACAAAGTATTTCTGCTGCTTCGCTGGCTTTACAAAATTCGCTGGGCATCATCTGCGATCCTATTGGCAATCGGGTAGAAGCCCCCTGCTTAGGCCGTAATGTAATGGCAGCAACTAACGCCGTATCCTGCACCAATATGGCGCTTAGTAATTATGAACAACTGATACCACTAGACGAAGTTATAGAAACCATGAAAGTGGTTGGAGATCAGATACATCATACCCTTCGTTGCACAAATTTGGGGGGACTTTCAATTACCAATGCTGCAAAAAAAATAGAAGCTATGTTAGAAGAAGCTCCTGTAAAAATCTTTAAAAACTGTTAACCTAATTTATTTTTACTTGCTCTTATTTTTTAAAAAATAAAATAAAATTATATATTTGATGAGTGGGCTATGTTACCATTATAAAAATGGCAATAATGAAATTTACAAAAAAAACTTTCTTTTTAAGGCTTATGCATTTTTTCTTTGACTGATAAATATCATAATAATAAATCGTTTTTTTGATTAATACAATTCGATTACCTTTCTATTATGTTTCGACTATTTTTAAAACTATATTGGAAATTATCTGGCTGGAAATTATCTGGTAAATTCCCATATCAATATAAGAAAATAGTGCTGGCTGTAGCCCCGCATACCCACTGGGTTGATGTATTTGTTGGATTTGCAACTCGTAATGAAATGCAAATTAATCATGCAAAATTTTTAGGAAAAAAAGAATTGTTTAAAGGCCCGCTAGGTTGGATATTAAAAGCATTGGGCGGTACACCTGTTGATCGATTTAGTAAACACGGTATGGTTGATCAGGTTGCTGCGCTCTTTACCGCTAAAGATAATTTTATTTTAGGGCTATCGCCCGAGGGTACGCGCAAACGAGTTAATACACTACGCACCGGATTTTATTATATTGCAAAAAAAGCAGGCGTCCCTATTGTACCTATTGGATTTGATTTTGAAAATAAAAAAGTAATTATTGGCGATGCTTTTTTTGCTGGAGATAATGAAGCAGAAGACTTTAAAAAAATTATCGCTTTTTATAGTAAAATAAAAGGTAAAGTCCCCAACTTTGATCTAAGGCATTTGAAAATTTAAAATTACTACTATATTATCTTTAAGTTTATTGATTTTTATCATTTTTTAGGCGCTCTCTTTATCGGCTTGCCATATTTTTTCATCATCCTATCTTTCTTCCTCACTATAAAGTTTACCTTTTTATTTTTAGCAGACTTTTCATGAAATGCCGGACCGCTTTCTTCTTTTTTTGGAATTTTAAGCTGGATAGTCTTCATGTAAACTTTAGGCATCTCCTCTTCTGTTAATAAGTCGGAAATAATTAAATTTTCGGGTAGCACTATTTGAGTTATGGATTGCTTCATCAATGACTCTATAGCTTTTTGTAATGGCTTTTCATTTTCGGTTATAAAACTAATTGCTATGCCTTGTTTATCGGCACGCCCTGTTCTACCAATGCGATGTATATAATTTTCGGGCACTTCGGGTACATCAAAATTTATAACATGCGTTACTTCAGAAATATCAATTCCTCTTGCAACAATATCCGTTGCAATAATAAACTTATAAATCCCCTCGTGAAATTGTTTTACCGTATTAAAACGATAATTCTGCTCTTTATTTGAATGTATTACCCCGGCCGTTCCCGGAAATTTAGATTCTAATTGTTCATACAAATCATCGGCTATTTTTTTTGTAGCTACAAATACCACAACTTTAGTCATGGTTTCATCTTGTGATAATAATAAATGTAGCAAATTAATCTTAGTGTAAAAATTTGGTGTCGCATAATATACTTGTTCAATATTTTCTAGTGGCGTTCCTGTAGGTGCAGCTTCCACTCTTTCGGGATTATTAAAATAGGTGTCCATTAACTTTTCCACCTCATCAGTTATAGTTGCCGAAAACAAAAGATTCTGTCGCTTGGCAGGTATAAGATCCAGGATGTTTTTTATCTGAATTCTAAACCCAAGATTAAGCATCTCATCCATTTCATCAATAACTAATTTTTTTATCGACTTTGTTTTAAAAGCACCATTAACTGCAAGATCATATAGTCTACCAGGCGTGGCTACTAATACATCAACACCTTTTTGTAACTCTGTCCACTGTGTATTTATATTTACTCCCCCATAAACACCTAGAGCAACCACACTCATATAAGTAGATAATTCTTTTACCGATTCAACTACCTGTGCTACCAATTCTCTTGTGGGTACTATAATTAATATCTGTGGATTTTTATCCTTACTAAATTTCCATAAGCGCAGTAGGGGCAATAAATAAGCAAAGGTTTTTCCCGTACCAGTTTGTGCAATACCACACACATCTCTACCACTCATTACTATAGGAAAAACCCTATGCTGAATCGTAGTTGGGTTTATATAGCCATTTTCAGCCAACGCATTAAGTAAAGGAGCGCTTAAATTTAAATCACTAAATATCATAACTAAAAATATACCGCAAAGGTAGTTTTTAATTATTTAGGAGCTAATGGCTGTCTTGATATTTAAAATAGAAAAATTATTATTCGTATTTATACCTCCATTTTTACATCGCTTACATTTTATTTATTATTTTCACTTTAATTAATGTAGAATATATAAACACATGCCCATTATTGAAAACATATCAGGGTTTTTGCAAACCTTACAAATACCATTTTCTACTGTATTAAATATAAAAAAACAGAAAAATTTTATTCTTAAAAACATCCGTGTATTACTAGCCGATGCTATTAAAATAAATGATGACAGCTTAGATGAAAATGATTGTAAAAAAATATTAGATTATTATGGCTTGGCTGTTCCTGCTATTTTAGGCGAAGCTTTTTGTTCACTTAGGGGAACGCCTATGACAGATAAAGAAAGGTTGGCTAGCACCTGCCAGGGCGCTATGACGGGTTTGGGTGATGATTTTTTTGATAAACAAAGACTTTCAGAACAAGGTGTAAAAAATTTTATTGAAAATCCGGAACAATTTATCGGCAACACTGCTAGTGAAAAACTTTTTCTTGTCTTTTATAAAACAGCCCTAAATAATGCGCCCGTGCCAGCGCAAATGCGGGCTCAAATTTACAAAGTATTTTATGCACAATTACTCAGTAAGCAGCAGGATGTACCTGGTTTATCTTACGAAGTAATAAAAGATATTACCCTTCGAAAGGGAGCCGAGTCTGTATTGTATTACCGAACCGCTTTTGAACATCCTATGAAAAAAGGAGAAGAAAAAATGTTGTTTTGTATTGGCGGTTTAATGCAATTGAGTAATGATATTTTTGATGTGTATAAAGATTATCAAAATGGCGTAAGTACTATCATTACTACAGCAACTACAATTAAAGAATTTCGCTTTTATTATACAGCTCTTTTAATTTTGAGTGTAGAATCTGCCTACAAATCTGGATATTCCAAAAATAAGGTTAGAAAATTTTTAGGCCTCATTAATATGGGTGTTTTTAGCCGATGTTTTGTTTGTCTTGATCAGTTTGAAAAACTTGAAAAAAAATCAAATCATGTTTTTGATATAAAAAAATACAACAGAAAAGAACTTATCTGTGATATGGATACGATTGAAAATAAATTGAAATCGTTGAAATATTTAATTAAATTTTTAAAATAAAAACAAGTGCAACGAGGGAGAGCTGATAATTTTTTGGCTGTTATACTTTTTATTATTAGTGGCTTTATCAACCCCTAGCAATCAACTTTCTTATTAAATCTAGCTCGTACCCCTTCTGAATTAAATAATCTTGCAGTTTTCTTTTTTTTATAAAAATATTTTTTTCTGCTTTCAGTGTTTTTAATTTTTTAGCAAAAAGTTTTCCTAAAGTTGTATTGTAATCCGTATCATTAATAGCTGCTAAAGCCTTTTTAATACAATAGTCACTTACCTGTTTTTGTTTAAGACTATATTTAATTTTAACTTTTCCCCATTGTTTTATTCTAAACTTTCCACCAGCATACAATATGGAAAAACGTTCTTCATTCAGGTAATTATCACTGATTAGTTCGCTCAGTAATTCATCAACCGCTTTTTTATTAATGCCAAAGCTGTATAATTTTTCTTTTACTTCGCTGTGGCATCGTTCTTGGTATGCACAATAATGTTTTGCTTTTTGTAGGGCCGCTTCAGTTGAATAATATGCTGTGTTCATCGGGATAAAAAAGAAAAAAAATAACGCGTTGGTTATTACAAAATGCAAT
>Ga0208942_1000012_pt1 | contig 120177 bp, 107 predicted proteins | sample GreLakmeSU08MSRF_FD_187704 | JGI IMG/M metagenome (GOLD analysis project Ga0208942, IMG submission 187704) | Freshwater lentic microbial communities from great Laurentian Lakes, MI, USA - Great Lakes metaG SU08MSRF (SPAdes) | ecosystem: Environmental > Aquatic > Freshwater > Lake | place... | reverse complement strand
ATTTGTCGCATTTGAAATTTTGCACAATCTGCACCCATTTCTGCCGCCTTGTCAATCATTAATTTAGCTCTATCAAAATCTCCATTATGATTATTACCAATTTCGGCAATAATAAAAGTTCTTTTGCCTCCAATCTTAAATTGTCCAATTTGAATTTCCATTATTTATTATTTATTTCTCTTACTGTCCAAGATTGCAATCCATTATTTTCGAAAATAAAAGGTGTTACAAATAAACCTTTTGATTTTATCCAATTAATTAATGTATGTCGATCAAATGATGGAACATAAAACAAAAAATAGCCGCCGCCACCTGCACCTAATAATTTTCCACCAATTGCACCATTTTGTATAGCACCGTCATATATTTCATCGAGCCAAGGGGTACTTATCTTGGAACTAAAGCTTTTTTTTAATTCCCAGGCTTTATGCAAACAGTGACCAAAATCGTTTAAACGTCCCCTTAATAGATGATTCCGCATTTCAAAAGTTAAGTCAACATTAGATTGAATTCTATCTCTTACGTCGTCCTTTTTTGTTTGCTCCTTTTGATCATTATGAATATTCCCTGAATCATGGGTGGTTCCAGTATAACATAATACGAGACTTTCCTCTAACTCTAAAATTGTATCATTATTTAGGCGAATGGGATTTATGATATTCTGCTCTTTATTAAATTCCATAAAGTTTAATCCTCCAAAAACAGTTGCATATTGATCTTGCCACCCTCCCGCAACTCCAAGATGTAGTCGTTCTGCTTGAAATGCAATCTCAGAAATATCATGTTTATCCCATTTATCATTTCTAAATTGGTTAAAGCATCCTAAAATTGATGAAGTAACAACCGCAGACCCCCCTAACCCTGAACTCATTGGGAAATCTGAATGAAGAAATAATTCAAAACCAAAGGATGGATTAATTGCCTTTATAACGGACTTAATTAAAGAAAATTTTCCGTCATATTTTTGTAATTCAATAATACTTTCAAATTCAATTTTATCATTTAAATCTAATGAGTTTAAAATTATTTTACTATCATCCCTTATCTTCAAAGTCGAATGACTATACAAAGAAATTGTTGCGTTAATTACCGCGGCTTTATTTTCAGAAAAGTAAGCAGACGTATCAGAGCCGCCGCCCCCAAAACTAATTCTTACAGGTGATTTTGATCTAGCAAAAACTTTCTGCTCTGCCTTTTCTGGAATAAAATCTCGTGTAATAATTGACAATAATCTATGTTTTTCGTCTAATACTGGGATAACTTTTATTTTATTATCAAGCTGTTTTAATAACAACTCTCTTGGGGTATCTGAACTTGCTTTGATAAAATTCTTATTAATACATATTGTTATTTTATCATTTAGTGAAGAATTCTTTAGTAACATCCTCCTGATGTCTCCATCAGTTGCAATCCCTTCAATTGTTCCGAATATATCCTGTACAAAAATAAAACCCATGTGATTTAATTCAATTGCTTCTAGTGCATCTTGTATACTAGAACAATTGTCAATTACAAAACTATCTAGATTCATTTATGATTTGTTTGCTTTTACAAAATTTATAATAATCTTCAGGAATACCAATATCAATAAACTCAGTATCGATTAATACTCCTTTAATTTTTTTGCTTTTTACTAATCTTGGGAATAAGTCATTTTCTAGAGAATATGGAAATTCATCCCAGTCTATAAAATTTGATTTTGAGAACTTATATACTCCTATGTTTATATAGCCGCTAATATTGAATTCATTTTTTTCTTCAAATTTTTTTATTAAATTGGAATTATCTAAAATAATACGTCCATATCTATTAGTATTTTCCACTTTAATTATACCGATTACATTTTCTTCATACTTATTTAGTATTGAGTACCCATCTTTTACCCAAGTATCTGCATTTACAACAAAAAAAGACTCCCCCAATTCAATATTTTTTACTATGAAAGATATTGCACCACCAGTCCCTAAAGGCAATGGCTCCACAATATATCTTACTTTGGAATTTTTTAATAACCCATGCTTATTTGTTTCAACAAATTGAATGATCTTATCTGCCTCATAATGTAGTGAGAGTATAAAATTATTAAAACCTTTTTCGATCCAGTTTTCAAATAAATGTTGCAAAAAAGGCTTACCATTTATATTTGCTAATGGCTTGGGCATACCATTCAACACTCCTTTCAGCCTTGTTCCAAAACCTCCTGCAAGTATTATCATGGGAGGATAATCAAATTCCGAGTTCATTATTGTACAATTAAGTTCTGTTCTTCTAGATATTTTTCAAGTATTCCTTTACAACCGATTTGATGTAAGCAAAATGTTGTGTATATAAGCCCGGCCACACACCAAGCCAAAATGAATTATTCATTAGTAAATCGGTATTTTTTAAATCATCAATTTTACGATAATTTAAATTATAATATGCTGGCTGTTTTAAAAGGTTCCCGCCGAAGAACAATCTAGTGCCAATTTTATTTTGTTCTAAATATTCGACAAATTTATTTCTATCTATCGGGCTTCCTTCTCTTACTGTTAACATAAATCCAAACCAACTTGGTTCGGAATTTTCAGTTGCTACTGGCAAAATGAAGTGTTCTTCAAACTCTTTAAACATTTCAGAGAGGATTGTGTGATTTTCTTTTCTTCTTGCAACAAAATAATCCGCCTTTGTTAATTGACTTAACCCTACCGCAGCTTGCATATCAGTAACCTTTAAATTAAAACCAATATGAGAATACGTGTACTTGTGATCATAGCCTTCAGGTAAATCTCCTAATTTCTGACAGTATCTTTCACCACAGGTGTTGTCTTTTCCGGGAGGACACCAACAATCTCTTCCCCAATCTCTAAAGCTTTCCGTAATTTTTTTTAGTTCCGCATTATTTACTAATACGGCACCTCCTTCACCCATAGTTATATGGTGTGCTGGATAAAATGAAAGGGTTGCTAAATCACCAAAAGTTCCCGTTTTTTTACCTTCATAGGTGGCGCCTAAAGAATCGCAATCATCCTCCACTACCCATAAATTATACTTTTTAGCAATTGCCATTACCACACTTAAGTTAAATGGATTACCCAAGGCATGAGCAAGCATGATTGCTTTTGTTTTAGGTGTTATTGCTTTTTCAATGTCTTCTACCTTAATATTATAAGAAGGGATATCAACATCTACAAATACCGGTATACATCCGAATTGAATCATAGGATTGATAGTTGTAGGAAATCCAGCAGCAACTGTAATAATCTCATCACCTGGCTTTATGGCTCTATCTAGTAGCTTGGGTGAAGTCAAAGCATAGAATGCTAATAAATTTGCTGAGGATCCAGAGTTTACTAGAAATGAAAATCTACTTCCAAAATATCTGGCTAACTCTCTTTCTAATTTAATTGAAAATCTCCCAGCAGTCAACCATACATCCATCATTGACTCTATGCCCCAAAGAATATCTTCCTCATCAATAACTTTTCCTGATACCGGGATATAACTTTCTCCTGGAATAATTGCTTTATTGATGTTTTTGCTAAATTTATCAACTAATAATTTTTTTAAACCTTCGTCGTTTAAATTAGTAAAGTCCATCCCTTTTAAAATTTCTAAATTTTTACTCATTATTCTTACTTTGATAATATTTAATATCTGATTCCATTAATTCATTTGCTGTAGTATTGTTGTAATAGTTTTTATACCAATTTATGGTAAGTTCCACTGCAGTTTGTGCATTTAAGACTGGCTTCCAGTTTAATTCTGTTATTGCTTTAGTAATATCCAGTTTCAACAATCCTGCCTCATAAGGATTATTAGAATTAACTTCTACAATATAGGTTCCAGAGGCCCAGTAGTTTATTGACTTAACAACCATCTCTTCTACCGATAATGCATCCTTTGGATTTGGTCCAAAATTATAAGCTTGTGCATATTTAATTGGATCCGAGTTTAATTTCACACCTAATTCAAGATAACCAAACAGTGGCTCAATCACATGTTGCCATGGCCTTACTGCTTTTGGATTTCTAATCACAACTTCCTTATTTGCATTTAATGCTTTAGCAATATCTGGTATAAGCCTATCTTTTGACCAATCACCTCCACCAATTACGTTACCTGCTCTGCCAACTGCAATTGCTTTTTGATGTTGATCGTATTTGTTTAAATCAAAAAATGAATTTTTATAGGAATCAATAACCAATTCACAACAAGCTTTACTTGCACTATAAGGATCGTAGCCACCCAATCTATCACTTTCTTTATATGGATAATCGCATTCATTGTTGTGATAAACTTTATCGGTTGTAATTAAAACAACGTTGCATTTTTTATCCAACAACCTAATTGCATCTAGTAAATTTGCAGTACCAATAGCATTTACTTCAAAGGTTTCTGAAGGAATTTCATAAGATAATCTAACCAAAGGTTGCGCAGCCAAGTGAAAAATAAAATCGGGTTGAAAATCTAATACCGCTTTTTTCAAAGCTTCCCTATCTCTTAAATCACTAATCACAGACTCGCAAAATGAATCTCCATTCATCTCTGTATATAAATTAATCTCATTTTCTGGCACTAAGGCATACCCCTTTACAACTGCGCCAAAATCACATAAAATTTTAATTAACCATGCTCCTTTAAAACCAGTATGACCAGTTACGAAAACACGCTTTCCAGAATATGTATTTTTAAATTCATTCATTATTTCCAAATTTTCCAATCTGCTTTGCCAGCAGTCCACAATTCATTTAAATCCATTTTATCCTTTAGAGAATCCATGGGTCTCCAAAAGCCAGCGTGTTTAAAAGATACAAGTTGTTTTTCTTTCGCCAGGATTTCAAGCGGGTCCCTTTCCCAAATAGTCTTGTCTCCATCTTTAATATAATCAAAGACTTCGGGTTGACAAACAAAAAAACCACCATTTATCCAACCAATATCTTCGGGTCTTTTTTCGTGAAAGGACTCAACTAGTGATTCATTATTAATTTGTAATACACCAAAACGTCCACTTGGCTGAACCGAAGTTACCGTACACAATTTGTTATTGCTTCTATGGAAGTCAACCAATTCTTTAATATTTACATTGGACACGCCATCACCATAGGTTAACATGAAAGGTTCATCACCAATATATTTCTGAACTCTTTTTATTCTCCCACCAGTTAGCGTTTCAGGACCTGTTTCTACTAAAGTAATTTTCCAATCCTCTGCGAAATTATTATGTACTTCTAACTTATTATTTTTTACATCTATGGTAACATCAGAATGATGTAGAAATAAATTTGCAAAGTATTCTTTGATTACATATCCTTTGTAACCTAAACAAACTACAAAGTCATTATACCCATAGCTTGAATATATTTTCATAATATGCCAAAGAATAGGCATTCCTCCAATTTCAACCATTGGTTTTGGACGTACGTCGGTTTCTTCTGCCAACCTTGTTCCAAAACCTCCAGCAAGAATTACTACTTTCATGTTAAATCATTTAATATAAAATAAACGCACATTAATGCGCTCCGAGTAACTATAGTTTGTAAAATTTTAAATCTTACAACAAAAAATCAAATAGTTTTTGTGTTTGACTTGTAACTATACATCTATTTATACCATTGCCTGAGTAGCTATCGTCCATATGAATAAGAGTATTATAAAATAATCCTAGATTCTACTAACAATAAATTTTGAGCATTCAAAAAATGATTCAAATTTCTCATCAAAATGATGCATTTCTTTTAAAATTTGATTGCTATTAATTCTAAAACATTTCATGCCCAAAGTTTTTCCAAAAATCATATCGGTTTCTGAATCCCCAACCATTACAGATTTTCTGAAGTCAATCGATGGAAAATCCGTCTTTGCCTTAAGCGCCATTCCAATATTTGGTTTTCTGAATTCAGAACTATCTAATATATCTATACAATAATATATATTATCAATTCTTCCAGATTTTGCTTTAATTGATTTTAGCATTTTCTTATGAATTAATATTAAGTCCTTTTCTGTCATTAAACCTTTTCCTACACCGCGCTGATTCGTAACGATAAAAATTTTATTGAAAAAAGTTGAGAGAATAGCTAAAGATTCTCTTGCTTTATAAGTAAATGAAAACTCTGACCAGTTCTTGATATAATTATTCTCTATCTTTTCATTTATCACGCCATCACGATCTAAAAAAAGACTCCAACTTTTATCAAATTTAATTTCCAAATTTATAAATATTTCACGCACATTACTGCGCACCGAGTGACTATTCTTTGTAAAATTTGAATCCTTTTAACAATAAATCAAACAGTTTGGATGTTTGATTTATATCTAAATTTCTATTTAAAACTAGCTGAAAGTACCTATCGGTCCAATGGACCACACTAATCCCAAATCACTATTTTTAATCACCTTATTCACCCTGCTCTCCATTATGCAATACATATTCAGCATGCACCTTTTTGATATTGTCCTTTACTGTTTGCCAGGTAACGTCACTGAACATATATGGCATTTCTTCTATTTCTGCATCTTCGAAATAAGTTAAACTTTTGAGGACTAAAAAGCTTGAACCGTCGTGATATTTATCATCGTAGAATTTAAAAATTTCAGACAATGAATAATGCCTTAAAATAAAAAACAAATCAATAAAATCTTTTTTACTCCCCCTTCCTATAATCGCATTCAATTTCATAGCAGCTATATCCTGAATAGTAGCTAGATAAATATTTTCGTGTATTATTTTATTTTCAAGCCATTTGTATTCATAGTTAACAATATCAACTTTTATATCGTTGATTAAGAGACTATGAATATTTTTAGAGTTTTTTAAAGGAACAACTTGCCCTATAGTTTTTAATTCATCGATCAAGTTTTCATACTCAACTTGTAAATTCCCAAACAAATCAATAACAATTAATTTTCGATGACCAATTTGAAGTGCTAATGAAGTTCCGCCAACCAAACGCATTTCGTTAAATATACTTAAGGACTGAAGTTTCTTTAATAATTCCAGTGTGCCTGTGTCGACTGTTTCGTAGTGTAACATCTGAAATTATTTATAGGGAGTCCAGTTATATTTACCAAGAATGCTAATGCCTTTGGGTCTAATGACCTAAACTGAGTTGCTACTTCCCCTATGGCATTTACTCCAAACCATTGGGTAATTAAATTCCAGTCCTTCATTAAACCATATTCTAATACTCTTTGAACAATAAAGCCTTTGTTTTTTTCTATGTCAAAATTAGTTATTGGGGTATCCCAAAACAAATGCTTTGACAATAATTCAACCGCTTTTTTTGTTTCCATGGTTTGCATATAAATTAATCCCCTCTTTTTATCCTACCCCATTAACTTCATAAACACCCCTACATCCTTTAGCTTTTTTTCGGTAAACTCCTGGGGTTGGTAGATGGCTGCACGTATTTTTTTGTCTATCAGTGTTTCGGCCTTTTCAATTAACTGGTACAAATACGCTTTATCTATATCACCTACTATCACTAAATCAACAAAGGGGTTGTTTTTTCCTAGGGCAAGGTCACCTGTTAAATATACTTCGTCTACATTGCCTAACTTTTCTAATACATTTTCAATAATCTGATCCAGGCCAACATATTGCATGATTACCCCTCGTAAGGATTTAAACATGGGGTGCTTTGTATTTACAGAATAATGTTTGGTTTTTGTGTTTATATTATCGTGCTTCTCCTGAATAAATTGCATGTTCAATAGCTTATTAAGTTCCAAACGCACTGTATTACTGCTTACTCCAAAATCGTTAGACAGGCCACGCAAATACACTTTGATAGCCGGGTTTAACAACAGCTTTGTAAGTAGAGTAAAGCTAATTTTACTCGAAAAAATAGGGTTTAATGTCAAAATTAGGAGAGAGGTAACACGGCTTCGCCGCTCTTAATCACATATAGGTGAATAAAAAACTCAATATTGAGTAATAAAAATATACAATATTATTGATATTTACTAATAAAACAAATTATTTTTTTAGCTGTGTTGGTATGGTAATAGCAAAATAAATGATTAGCCAAAGGACATTTAACACTGACTGCTGTCAGCAATTGTATATATGCCTTAAACTAGGCGGTTTGGATATTATTATTTATTAGCTGCAATTTTAAATTTTTATACCCTATCCTAAGCCTATAAAACACGAGCGCAAAAAAGCAGGGGAGTATGATTCCAATTATTAAAAATTTTATTTTACTTTTCTTTATTGGTTTAATGGGTGAGTAAGGGTAATTAATAACGCTTAGTGGAGGTCTAATGGTTGAGTTCATAAACTTAAAGGTTTCTAAGTTTTTTTGCGCTTCGCCATACATAATCGTTAGCATTTGTTCCTTAATGGCTAATTTTTTTAAATCTACTTTGTCTTCTTGCAGTAATAGCCCTAATGTTTTATCGGTAGTGCGTGCAAAAGAATTTTGCACGGAATTTAATGCCCCTTTTATACTATCTACTTTTTGGGTTAACACATCTACATTATTTTGTGTGCGGTACATAGATTGTTGCAAATAAAATTCCTCTAGCTGCTCATAAATAGCATTTGAAAGTTCTATAGCAAAAGATTCATCTGTGTAAATTGCTGTTAATTCTATTACGCCAGATTTTTTTTCAAAGGATTTTGAAATAATTCCGTTACCCGTTTCAGGTAGGAGTATATTTTGTATTTGTTTAAAGCCCTTTCTTTGTGCAAAGCTTAATTCAGAAATATCATTAACCGGATTATTGTAAACTACATTTGCTAAAATTGTATCCTTACTCCATTTTATTTTAAGATTTTCAAGTGCAATAAAATGATTAATAATAAAATCGCTTTTGCCTTTTATAGATATTGTTTTAAAAAGTGCTGCACTTATTACTTTATCGGAAACTATTAATTCAATCATTCTTTCTAAAGATCCTCCTGTGCTAGAAGAGCCTCCAACACCTAATAAGCTTGATAAACTTGATAAAGATGCGCTCATACCGCCGCCACTTTCACTTACTACTACAAAATTTAATTTTGCAGTATACGTTTGTTTAGCCCTGTAAGCATAATAAAACCCTAGGCTACCCCCAACTGCAGCGAGTAAAAGTAAAATAAGGATATGTTTTTTTATTAAAGAAACCCAAAGCTGTTTTTCTTTTAATAGCTTCGCCAGTAACTCAACTAAACTAATTTCATCTGTTTCTGGCGCTTCTTTATTTTCTTTCATAACATGTTATCAAATAAGTAATGTATGCTATTTATTTAGCTAGTTGCTGAACTAGTACAAAGACGGTAATAAATGCGACAAGCTTTGAGGATAGTTTATCCCAATCCAATGGCTTTCGTTCTTTGTTTGTTTTATCAGTTTTAGGATTAGATATCAGTGTAATTTTATCTCCCCTTTGTACTTTTGGATACTTTTTAAAAAATAAAAAATGTCGGGTTCCATGAATTGCTCCATTTGGAGAAATTACAAAAACAGAATTTTTATCTGCATTTTTAGTAAATCCCCCAGCAGATTTATTTATATACCATTTAGCAGAATAGTTGCCCAAAAAAGCTGTATTTATAATTAGACGTGTAGATATCAAACTAGTTTTTGTACCAGAAGTACTTATAGTAATAACATTTTTTAATTCGGGAACTGAAACTATATCGCCTTCAACTAAAATAGGATCAAATTTACTTCTTGGCCTTTTAATCGCTTTCCTCGCATCAAATGAAATTATCCCTATGTTTTCTTTATACCTAAGTAAAGAGGTATTTTTTTTGTCGGCAGAAGAAGTAAATCCGTTGGCATCTTTAATCAAATCGGAAAAATAATAACGATTTGTCTTTGCTACAAAAGCCCCAGTATTTATTACTTCCCCATTTATTTGTATTGTTTCTAACAACTTAAATTCCGATATGGTACGCAACACAATAAGATCATAAGGTTGTAGCAGAAATGTAGAGTCGTTAATAATATTAAAGTCTTTATCTACCTCTAAGGACAGTCTGATTTTGGCAGGATTTTTGTAATTTGTAAAATTTAATCTAAACACATCTATTGCACCTAAATTAGTTGAAATAGTTGGGCCTCCTGCTATTGTCATTAAATCTTTAATAGTAAGTGAGGCATCGTAACGCAAACTTGTAGGTTTGTTTACATTGCCTTGTATAGAAACAGAAGACTCTAATTTATATTGATCTTTATTTAAAACTACTAATTGATCGCCGGGTTGTAGCTCAAGATTACTTTCGTTTTTAAGAGATACAGGGATATAAGTTGTAACTTTTGCATTGAAGGGGTTGGTTCTATAAATATATCCAAAATCGGCCGCTGCGGTGGTTAAGCCCCCAGCAAAATTAAGCGCTTCATTTATGGTTATTTTATTGCTATAACTAAAACTTCTTTCAAAGGGACTTCTAATTTCTCCAGCCACAGAAATTTTAAATTGCTCAACATATTTACTTTGTTCAAAAACTGTTACTTGATCTTCTTTTTGAAGCAATAAATCTGTTGCCTTACCTGCAGAAATACTATCAAAGTTTAAAGCAATAATTTCTTGGGTATTGTCTATTTTTTTTCTAATTAAAAATATTAAATCAGTTTTTGCCTCTGGTTTAACTATCGCCTTATTAAACAAAGCTTTTAAGCTAGGGGTACTATTTAATGGATATTTACCTATATAATTAAGTGGCCCAGAGATGGATACAAAGTCTTTGTAAGATTCGGTTATTCCTTTAACGGTAACCTTATCGCCATTTTTTAATACTACAGTAATTTTTTTAGAAAGAATATCACTTAGTGCGTAATCGTTTAGTATGGGTTTATTATTTTCAATACTTTCTATTTGAATTAGTCCGGTATAAGCATCTACTTTTAAACCACCTGCAAAATCAAATAGCTCATTTATACCCTCATTACCTTTAAGCTCATAATACATGGGTCTATTAACTGACCCTTGTAAATAAATTAATTTTTCTACTGGCGGCACATAAACAATATCGTTATTTTGCAGAAAAAATTCGAACTGCAATATTGGGTTACGCATAAAGTCATATACGTCTAATATTTTCTTTTCTTTGCCCCTAATAATTTGAATGTTTCTAACCGACCCAAAATCTGTTGGTCCGCCAGCCACTGAAAGTATATTTAATGCGGTATTTAAAGCCGATGTAGTAAAAGATCCCATTTTAATTACCTCTCCAAAAATATTTACAGTAATGGTTCTGGAGGTATTTAGAACTAAGGCGAACTGATCTTTATTAAATACATAATAGGTAGAAAAGCGCAAGGTGAGCATTTCTCTAGCTTGCTTTAAAGTTAAGCCTGAAATAAATATTTTTGGCATTGAATTGGGCTGTATAAACCCCCCTGCATTTACTTCATAAAACAAATCGGCTTGAGACTTTCCAAAAATCAATATATTAATTTTATCTCCTGGCGCTAAAATATAAGAGTCGGGCGGACTCACATCTTTAGAAATTCGGTAAATCATCATAGAATTATCCGTAAACATTTTATGGCCATATATTTCAGATTTTGGAGCAGCAGCCATAACTGTTGCTGCTACTTCATCTGCTTTTTTTTCTATAACAGAAACAGGAATATTTTGAACAACTGTGGGAGCTGTTAATGTTTCAAGTTCATTAGCAATTGCAGGAGCAGCTGGGGTAGCAGTCGTTTTGTTAGCCGTTTCTATCTCGGCTACGGTTTGCTCAATTATGGCTTTATTGGCTAGTAGTTCCGCTTCTGTCATGGTTTCTACATTGACTCCCTTTTTTTTAAGCCGACTAATTAAATCAGCTTCATCAATTCCTTTGCCCGCAATTCCTGCACGTACTAAGGCGATTTTGTTAGGTGCTATGTTTTGGGCAACAACATTATTGCTTATTAAAAAACTACTAAGAAACAAGTAAGCAACTAAAAAATTTTTCATTTTTTGTATTATTAATTTAATAAAAATCAAAGATAAGCATTTATTTTAAGGCCCTACTTACTGCACCATTATATGGCATAAAAATATGTACAACTAAATGTTTTCTATTGCTCACTACTTATTGTATTCTTTTCTACTTTAAGCACACACCCTAAAGATTCTAAAATTAATATATATTGATTTTGTTTAACCTCTTTTATAGTAGCATGCTGGCTTTTAAATGGGCCTGATGACAGTATCACCTTATCGCCTTTTTTCCATCCTTGTACCGAGAGGGTATAATCTGTTGGTCCATTAAGCCAAGCTTGTATAGCTTCTATTTCGTAATTGCGAACAATGGCTGGCTTACCCAACCAAAACAAATACTTAATAGCTCCCTCAACAAAAAATATTTTCTCTCTTTCAGCATCAGCCAATTGTACAAAAATATAAGAATTAAATAGCGGTATATAGACCAGTTTTTTTCTATCCGTCCAGCTGCTTATTTTTTTTATTAAAGGGCAATAAGCATTTATGCCTATGTCGTTTAGCTTTTGTGCTACCTTTTTCTCCCACCTAGGTTTTGTGTACACTACATACCATTTCATATTTATTACTTTGTGTTATTGTATTTGTGGTGTGTATTAAAATAAATCATATTGCCTCACATAGTAAAATAATTATAATCGCCAATGCAAAGATTTATTAGAAAAATTAGTTCGTGCCCGAAAATAAAAAATTAATATAAATTTAATCTTGTGTACAAATTTAGTAATAATTGTATGTTGAAATTTAAATTAAATAAAAAGGCAGATGCGAAAGAAAAAATTGAATAATAATAAATGGGCATTAAGGTGCAGTTAATTAAAAAATATCTCTAAAGAGTGTGGCTATTAATAGCATATTTTGTATAATTGTTAGTTAACCTGGCTATCTCTTTAAGGTAACATTAAACAACCCCATCGCTATATCATTTTACCAAAAAAAACTTATAAATCGAGAATATGTACTATTTTCAACCCACTATAAAAACAAACCATGCAAACTGCTTCTAAAAAAGTTATCAATGGATGGGCTATGTACGATTGGTCCAATAGTGTTTACAACTTAGTCATCACTTCCACTATTTTCCCGGCCTACTATGAAGCAGTTACTGGTGATGGTAATGAAAATACACTCATTGATAAAATTAAAATTGGCGATTACGCGTTTCCCAATACTGCACTATATAATTATATACTAGCCATTGCATTTGTCATAGTAGCAATTATGTCGCCTATATTATCTTCCATTGCAGATTACAGAGGAAATAAAAAGCAGTTTCTACGTTTTTTTTGTACTATGGGTAGTTTGGCCTGCGCATCGCTTTATTTTTTTGACAGCAACCATATTATCGGTGGACTTATATCAGTAATAATTGCCTGCGTTGGCTTTTGGAGTAGCTTGGTATTTTATAATTCCTACTTGCCAGAAATTGCTGCACCCGCAGACAGGGATCACATTAGTGCTAAAGGATTTATGATGGGGTATATTGGATCTATACTTTTACAAATTATTTGTTTTGTGTTTGTATTAAAACCAGAACTATTTGGAATCACTGTTGGCAAAGCATCCCAAATTTCATTTTTATTAGTAGGTGTTTGGTGGATTGGATTTGGATGGTTGTCAATTTCAAGGCTCCCAAATAGTACAGGCGTAAAACGTGCACACAGTAAAAAATTATTTACACAAGGATATAAGGAAATACATAAAGTTTGGATTGAACTTAAAACACAGCCTATTTTAAAACAATTTTTAGTATCTTTTTTCTTTTACAATATGGGTGTGCAAACGGTCATGTTAGCCGCAACCTTGTATGGTAAAAGTGAATTAAACATACCTACCACCAATCTAATAATTGCAATATTAATTATACAATTAGTGGCCATACCAGGTGCACATTTAATGGCAAAATTAGCCAGCACTTGGGGTAATTTTAATACAATAATGGTAGCCATATTAATTTGGATTGGAGGCTGTATTATGGGTTACTACCTTCCTCGAAATAGTGTGCTACCCTTTTATAGTTTAGCCGTCATTGTTGGTTTCGTAATGGGTGGTATACAATCAGTAAGTCGAAGCACTTATTCTAAGCTCATGCCTCAAACACACGACACTACAAGTTATTTTAGTTTTTACGATGTTACTGAAAAAATCGCCATTGTGATTGGCATGTTTAGCTTTGGCTTTATCAATGAAATTACAGGATCACAACGAAACTCAGTATTGGCATTGTGCATATTTTTTATCATTGGATTTTTATTATTATATCGCACTTCAAAATTAAAAGGGCATGCAGGTATACAGCATTGAAACTGGAAAATTTAAATTAGATGGCGGCGCTATGTTTGGTGTAGTACCAAAAAGTATCTGGAACAAATTAAACCCTGCTGATGAAAATAATATGTGTAGCTGGTCCCTGCGTTGTTTATTAATTGAAGACGAAAAAAAATTAATATTGATAGATAATGGCATGGGCAATAAACAAGATGCAAAGTTTTTTGGGCATTATTATTTACACGGTGATGATACACTAGATAAATCTTTAGCCCACCATGGCTTTACTAGAGATGATATTACTGATATTTTTTTAACCCATTTACATTTTGATCATTGTGGCGGAAGCATTGTAAGAGATGGTGACAAACTAGTGCCTGCATTTAAAAATGCAACCTACTGGAGTAATGAACAACATTGGAAATGGGCCACAGCCCCTAATGACAGGGAAAAGGCAAGTTTTTTAAAAGAGAATATTTTACCCATACAGGAAAGCGGGCAACTAAAATTTTTAAACCTCAACAAAAGTGTAGGAGAAAATCTCATACTCGCAGCTCACGATTCTGCAATAACGACTAATCTTTCTTTTTACACAGTAAGTGGCCATACCGATGCCATGATGTTGCCTAAAATAAATTACAAAGGAAAAACAATTGTTTTTATGGCCGATCTTTTACCATCGGCTGCCCATATCCCATTACCCTATGTAATGGCGTATGATATGTTTCCCCTTATTACTTTACACGAAAAAAAAATATTTCTTACCAAAGCCCAACAAAATGGCATGGTATTATTTTTTGAGCATGACCCATTGATTGAATGTTGCAATTTACAAATGACCGAAAAAGGTATTCGGGTCAACGAAACGTTTAAGTTGAGTGATTTATAAAATTATTTTGTACTAATTAAGGAACTCAAAGGATGTCTTAAGTTTTTATAACTCATCATATCTATCTTAATAGTTCCTACAGCAATGGGGCTTTCGGCCCTAAGCAATAAATGGTTTGGATCGTCGCTTAACCAGGCGGTCATCTTTTCGCCTCCTTCAAAAATAGTTCCCTTTAATAAAAGTGGTCTAATTTTTATAGCGTTATATGTACCGTAACGGGTTTTAATTTTTTCTTTACCCATATATCTAATGTACATATGAAAAACTTCATCGTCTAAAAACATATCAAAAAGAATTTTATCGTCTTTTTTGTACTTATCAAAATTAATATTGCGTACATAATAAACCATACTTACTACATCCTGAATACAACCTGTAATTTTAAATACGCCATTAGTGCTTATTGCAGTATTTGCCGAATGATTAAAAGTTACGTTACTATATTTTTTATACCCGCCTTCATCAACATTTCGTATAAATTTATAAGGTATCAAATTAATGGTATCAATATAACTTTCGTATCGGTCTCTTACTTTAAAAAATCCATCAAAAAATGAATAGGAAGAACCTGATCCTACTAAATGATAAACCGCTTTACCGTTGTACCGATCTAGTACAGAAGTAAAAGTGGCTTCACCGGCGCCAATATACATACCCAATGTGTTATAAAATACTTTCATCTTCACTTCCTCCTCTGCTTTAAAGGCATTATTTCTAATATTGCAGGTATCATCAAATTGTGAAGAAAAACTTAAACTACAAAAACTGGCAATAAAAAAAAACATTTTAAAATATGACCTCATTTTTCTTTCTTTATTTTAATGCCTAAAATTAATAAACTTCCAATTAATGCAGGTATAAATAAGTTAATAAACCAAATGCCAAAAGTGGCGGTTAATATTCCAATAGTATTGCTACTATAAAAAAATAATGTTTTTGCAATGGTACCTCTAATGCCCAGTTCTGCAATTGCAATAGAGGGTATAATGGCCATAATCCAAAACATAATTGTAATCAACCAAAAACCAATCCAAAAATTTTGTTCAACCTCCAATATCTGAAGTATAAAGATGTATTGTAATAAAAATACTATGTACCTAAAGAAGGATAAAGAGAGCAGCCTTAACAAAATATTTGCATTGCAATTTTCTAATACATTGCTGTAAGTAGAAAATCGTTTAACGTAAGGGATTTTTTTTATCAACCGGGTTAAGCAGTTTAATTTAAAAAATAAAAAAATAAAAAATAGGGTAATTGCAATACTGCCATATAAAATTAGGTTTACCCAAATGGACGATAGCCCCATTAATGGTTTTGATGGTTGCATAGTAATTAAAAAATAGATTAACCCAAAGCAACCCATGAGCATGGTTATTATTAGTTGAGCCGTGCCCCCAACAATAGAAAGGGCAATGGCTTTAATTCGGTTCCCTTCTTGTACAAAAAGAACACGACCGGCATATTCGCCAATGCGGTTGGGCGTGTTAAGAGAAAAGGTAACACCACATAAAACAGATTTGAACGCTGTAGTAAAATTTATTGGTTGAATAGGCCCCATTAATAACTGCCATTTACGTGCTTCGAGCGCCCAGTTTACAAAAACAAATGCAATAACCACCCAAAATTTAATAGCATGTGTGCCCAAGGGCATCGTTTTTATTAGTTTAAGAGAGTCTTCTATATTGGGTTGTGCTATTACCTGCTGGTATAATGAATAGAATAGCCAGATAGCCAGCAAAGGCCCAACAGCCCATTTGATAAATATTTTAATACTTTTGTTCAATACACAATGTTAGTTCAATTATAAAGGTTGAAAAAATTATAAACACTTTGCATAAAAAATCAAGTATTATTTTAGGGATCGATCCGGGTACCATTATTATGGGATATGGGTTAGTAAAAGTAGAAAATAATAAAATTTATTTACTAGAGATGGGCGTGTTACAACCCGGTAAAGTTAAAGACAGCTATAAAAAACTACAGCTTATTTTTAATACCGTAAGTGGTCTTATCACCAAATATAAACCTGATAGCTTTGCTATTGAAGCTCCTTTTTTTGGAAAGAATGTACAAAGTATGCTAAAATTAGGTAGGGCACAAGGTGTGGCTATTGCTGCAGCTATGCGTCATGATTTGGATGTAACTGAGTATGCCCCAAAAAAAATAAAACAATCCATTACTGGAAATGGTAATGCAACCAAAGAGCAGGTACTTAAAATGCTACAACAAATTTTATCTTTTACAGAAGATCCAAAACATAATGATGCATCAGATGCACTGGCTGTAGCTGTTTGTCATTACTATCAGCAAAAAACATCATTGGTCGGTATAGGTGAAAAAGTAACCGGATGGAAAGATTTTTTGACAAAAAATCCCAGTAAAATAAAAAAATAAACCCCGCATCATTATACTTAACCCTGATTATATAACCAACCCTTTTAGCATAGAAGAATTAATTTTAAGAATGGACGTTTTTTTTAGGCGTACCAAAAAATTACAAGCTGATATAAAAGAAGTTTACTTATTGGGTAAATTAAAATTTGTAGTGCCCGAATTAAAGATTTATAATGGCGAGGAAGAGATCTCCCTTACTCAGAAAGAATCGGATTTAGTACGTTTTTTTTGCTCAACACGAAAATAAAGTATTAAAAAGAGAAGAAGTATTATTGCAGGTGTGGGGAAAAGATGATTATTTTTTAGGGCGTAGCATGGATGTATTTATCACAAATACTGAGAAAATATTTTAAAGAAGATCGCAACATTTTATTAGACCCCATACATGGTGTTGGATTTAGATTACAGATAAAATAAGCTATAAATTTTTCAATATCTTATCTAATGCAGTTTGAAGTTCATCAGGCGATGGATTATGTGGAGCTCTTGTAAAATTTAAATCATTTGCCGAGTTTATAGGAATTAGATGCATATGGGCATGTGGCACTTCAAGACCAATAACACTAATGCCGCATCTTTTACAATCAAAGGATTTTTCAATAGCATTTGCAATCGGTTTTGCAAATACAAGCATTTCGGCAAGGTAATTATCGGGCAGATCAAATATTTTATTTATTTCAATTTTAGGTACCACTAATACATGGCCAGTAACCAATGGCTCTATATCCAAAAAAGCAACAAACTTTTCGTTTTCAGCTACTTTATGCGAAGGAATATCGCCATTTATAATTTTTGTAAACACAGACATAAAGAATATTTTAATAAATATACGACACAAAAAAACCCATTCTAATTTGAATGAGTTAAATTTTTATTGTTAATTACAATTCAATTTTTTCAATTTTAAATTTCATTACGCCTGCTGGTACAATTACATCCACTTCGTTGCCAATAACTTTTCCTAACAAGCTATTTCCTATAGGAGAGGTAACAGAAATTTTCCCTTCTTTTAAATTGGCTTCGCTTTCTGAAACAATTTTATAGGTTACTTGTTTTTTTGTATTCATATTGGTTAGGGTAACCTTGGTAAGTATAGAAACCTTGCTGGTATCAATATTACTTTCATCTAAAATACGTGCGTTAGCAATAACACCTTCTAGGTATTTTATTTTTGCTTCAAGCATGCCCTGGGCTTCTTTAGCGGCGTCATATTCTGCATTTTCTTTTAAATCGCCCTTTTCCCTTGCTTCTGCTATAGCATGACTAGCTGCGGGCCTTAAAACCCCTTTCATATGTTGCAGTTCTTCCTTTAATCTTTGAAACGTATCGGCGGTTACATAATTAGTTGGGGTCATAAAATTCAGTTTAAACAAGTCAAAAAAAATACAACGCCCCAGGTAGCCTAAGGCGTTGCATCTAACACAAAAATAGTAAAAAAATTATATTTCTAGCTTTTCTATAATTACGGTGCTCATTTTATAAAAAGCTTGGGTTGAATATCCTGCTATATGAGGTGTTAATAATACATTAGACTGATTAGTAAGAAAATTCATTTCTTCTTTTTCTATGTCGGAAAAACTTTGTAATTGCTCATTTTCTAACACATCTAGCGCAGCTCCGGCAATACGGTTTTGTTTTAATGCGTTAATTAATGCTTCCGTTTGCACAACAGCCCCCCTGGATGTATTAATAATATATGGTTTTCGCTGTAGTGATTTAAAAAAGGAATCATTAGCCATATACTTGGTTTCGTATGTTAATGGAACATGAAAGCTAATCACATCGGCATATTTACAAATTTGATCTAGGTTTGCTTCTTTAATATAAGTATTAGCAAACGCATATTTATAAACATCATTGGCTAAAACAGTAACATTAAATGAAGCCAAAAGTTTTGCAAAGCTAGCGCCGGTGTTGCCATAACCAATAATACCAACTGTTTTACCTGTTAGCTCGGCGCCCCTGTTTTGTTCACGAATCCATTTTCCTGTTTTTATTTCTATAAAGCTGCTACTAATTTTATGCTGCAGATTTAATAGCATACCTAGCGCATGTTCTGCTACGGAATTTCGATTACCTTCGGGACTACTCACGCATTTTATTCCTTTAGTTTGTGCATATGGCACATCAATTAATTCCATTCCACTACCTAGCCTGCCAATCCATTTTAATTTATTGGCTTTATCTAAAATTGGCTTATCAATTTTTAATCTGGTAGTTACAATAATTCCTTCGGCCTCTTGTATAAGTATAGCTAACTCATCATAAGTTATTTCAGGAAGATACATTACTGTAAATTCTTTTTTTTGTAAAGTTTCAATTAATACATGATGAACTTTAGCCGTTAATATTACTAATTTTTCTGTACTCATTTTATAGCAATCATACTAATTTCTACATTAACATTTTTAGGCAGGCCTTTAACTGCAACCGTTTCTCTAGCCGGGTAATCGGCAATAAAATAACTATCATAAATTTCATTTACATTATCAAAAAAAGACATATCGCTTAAAAAAATGGTTGTTTTAACCACATCACTAAATTGCATGCCTGCATGCGTAAGTATGGCATTCAGGTTTTTCATTACTTGATTAGTTTCGTTGGCAATATTGGTATTTTCCAAACTCCCTGATTGGGGGTTTAAAGCAATTTGACCTGAAATAAAAAGCATATTATCGCTCATTACTGCCTGATTATATGGGCCAATTGGCGCCGGTGCATTAGGTGTATTAATTATTGTTTTCATCATTTTTTTTAGTTTATTTACATAATTACAAATATATCTTTTATCAACCACCTATTTTTGTAAAAAATTATTATGCTTATTGTAGTAGCTGCTTCTGATGAACAATGGAATGAATTAACCGGGTTAAGGCCTGCTGTTGATTGGCAGAGAGTTACTGATGCCTCCTCATTTTATCAATATAAAAATGCAGACGTTTTTTTTAGTTTAAAAGATGATAATAGCCAAGTTGACTTTAAAACTTTACAAAAACCGGTATTTATACATTCGGTTGCGGAAACTTTAGTTGATTTAGGAATGCCTTTAAATGTGTATCGAATAAATGGATGGGAAAGCTTTTTAAAACGTTCGGTTTGGGAAGTTGCAGGTGTAGTGGGGGATGATATTAAGTCTATTTTTAATTTACTTGGTATACAGCTTGAGGTGGTAAGAGATGAGCCAGGTTTTGTATCAGCAAGAATTATTGCTATGATTATAAACGAAGCTTATTTTGCAATAGAAGATGATGTAAGTAGCAAAGCGGATATAGATATAGCTATGAAACTGGGTACCAACTATCCTCATGGCCCTTTTGAGTGGGCAAAATTAATAGGCGCCTGTAATATTTTATTATTATTACAAAAATTACAAGATTCAGATGTGCGGTATCAACCTTCATCATTGTTGGTTAAAGAAGTAGCAGAAAATAATTTATGAGTTTTATATTAAATATAGATACGGCTTCAGAAAAGGCACATGTAAGTTTTGCAAAAGACGGTCATATTTTACATACACTCAGTAGTGAAACTCAAAAAGAGCACGCCTCTTTTTTACAAACTGCTATAGCCAAATTAATAAGAGAGAGTGGATTATTTTTAAAGGATTTGGATGCGGTAGCGATTACCTCGGGGCCAGGTTCATACACGGGATTAAGGGTTGGCATGGCTAGTGCAAAGGGCTTATGTTATGCATTAAAAAAACCTTTAATTACCATAAGTACTTTAGAAGTATTAACCGACGCTGCATTGCAAGCTTTTCCGGATATGGGAGAGCCATTATTATTTTGCCCCATGATAGATGCACGTAGGATGGAAGTTTTTACAGCTATGTATAAAACAGATTTGACGCTACATAGTTCCGCTTCGGCATTAGTTTTGAATGAATATTCTTTTGCTGATATATTATCAAAAAATAAAGTGTTATTTTTTGGCAGTGGTTCTACTAAGTGGAAAATGATTTGCAAGCAAATAAATGCTATTTTTTTAGATGTATTAATTACACCAGAATCGATGAATAGAAGGTCTTATTGTTTTTATTTACAAAATAAGTTTACTGATCTACCCTATAGTGAACCTGTCTATATTAAAGATTTTCAAGGACTTATACGAAATTAGTTTTTAGAATACTCTTTTATTAATATATAATAATTAATTTATATAGTTGATTGTCAAATTATTACTATTTTTGTTATGTTCAATTTTTAAAATATAATTAAAATTTAATTCTTATCATGGTAGCATCTCAAACTCGAGAGCAGAGCGGATTTAGTTCTGCTAAAAATCAAACAATTAACGTAGATTATAATGCACTTAAAAAAGCTGCATTAGTTTTACGGGCATTAAATCACAAACTTCGTCAACAATTATTAAAATTAATTGAGGAAGAAAAAAAGATTAGCGTAACAGAAATTTATGTTCGTTTACGTTTAGAGCAGTCTGTAGCATCGCAACATCTTGCTATTTTGCGTAAGGCGGGTATTGTAAATACTGATCGTGATGGAAAATTTATTTTCTATACTGTTAATTACAATCGTATTGATGAAATCGATGAGTTTGTAAAAAATCTTGTAGGTTAAAATTTCTGTAAATTAATTTGAGCGTTTAGGCGAATGGCTAAACGCTTTTTTATTTATAAAAAATATGCTTCGTATTATTAAGAAATCAATCCGGGCTAATCGGTCTAAATCCAGGCAATCTGTGGTGTATTAAAATCTGTGACTTAAATAATTTAATTAAGTCCTATATTTTTTTATCTATCCACAAACTTGTATAAGCTGGTTTCCAATCAAATTTAAAACGTCGATGGCTCCATAAATAATTAGCAGGATCTTCTCTAATTGTTTTTTCTAAAATATCGCGATATAAAACAGTAAGCTCTCCTTTTTGTGTGTGGCCACTTTGTTCTGTTAATAAAGTGATGTTAAAATTATAATATCCTCTTTTTACTTTTTTAAATCCTACATAAACTACTGCCGCATTATTCCGTACCGCTCCTATTTCGGGACCAGTAATAAAAGGAACAGGTCTAGCAAAAAAATTTAACCAATAACCCGATGTAGGGGAGCCCGGATTTTGATCAGCTGCCAATGCTAGTGCATAGCGCCCTTTAAATATATCGTGCATTTTATGTTTAAACGCTGGGGAACTAATTAAAACGGTTCCAAACTTGCTTCTAAAATTTAAAAATATTTTATTAAGTGCTTTATTTTTAATGGGCATATACACACCTACAAAAGGAATTTTTAATTTAATGGAGTATAGCAGATTAGCATATTCCCAATTAAATTGGTGTCCTGCCATTATATTAATATTGTAGCCTTTTTCTATCAAATCATTAATAATATCAAATGTTCCATTACTTCGTTTTAATAATTGTTTTTTAGAAATAGATATCATTTTTAAGCTCTCTACCATTGCATCCGTAAAATACTGATAAAAATTTTTAGCAATTTCCTTCCTTTCCTTATCCGTTTTTTCAGGAAAAGCTATTTTTAAATTACCTAGTACAACCTCTTTTCTGTAGTTAAGTATATTATTTAAAAGGAATGCAAAAAAATCACTAATGCCATATAAAATAAAAAAAGGTAGTAGTGAAAATAAATATAATAGTGGGTAAATGATATAATACATTGAACTAAATTAGCAAACAAAGATAAGTGGTATGCGTGATGCCGATTTGAAAAAAATGGTACCTAAATAGCTACTCAATATTAATTTAAAATTTTATAACTAAAATAAAGCAAAAGTTAAGCTACCTAATAAATTAATGAGAGGTAGTAGGGTTTACCCAGGCATTACTTTCTTTTAATAAAGTAACTAATTCGTCAACAGCTACTTCACTAGCTACATTTTTTTTAACTACTTCCTTACCGCGATATAAAGTTATTTTTCCTGGCCCACTACCTACATAGCCAAAATCAGCGTCGGCCATTTCACCGGGGCCATTTACAATACATCCCATGATGGCAATTTTTACCCCTTTTAAATGATTAGTTACTGCCCTAATTTTTGCAGTTGTTTCCTGCAAGTCAAATAAGGTACGGCCACAACTAGGACAACTAATATATTCTGTTTTAGAAATTCTTGTACGGGTTGCTTGTAAAATCCCAAATGCAACTGAATTTAAAAAATTAATTTTTGGAGATACTTTTTGATTACCATAATAGTGACCAAAACAAACCCCATCTCCAAGCCCGTCTAATAACAACCCTCCCGTTTCTATAGCATAATGAATTAAACTTTCGTTTAAAGTTATATCTGTGCTATCAGCAATAAGAATAACGGGATTTTTTATATGATTATGCATAAGTGCAACAAACATCTTGCGTACTCTTTGTAAGGCATTTTTATTTGTGCTACTTAAACAAAGTACTGCAGTTTTATCTTCTTTAAGTTTTAAAAATATTTTTTCCAATGATTGTTTTTGATGCCCATCGGAAAAACAATCAATCATTACAAAATTTAATGTTGTTGATTTATTTATCTTCTCGTCTAAATATTGATCAGCATCTAAAATTGGGAAATAGGTACTCCTATCAGTAGCCAATAACCATGCTGGATGCTTTAGAATAATTTTTAATGTGCCTGGTAATTCAAAATTCAATAAGTCATTACAAAAAATATAATCTGCAGCAGCATCTCCAATATTCCATTTATCAGTACGGTTATCATAGGTGTAGCCAATTGCTTGTAAATCTTGTGGAGTAATTACTTTAAATTTACTAAAATCTGCAATTACTATAGGAACATGCTTAGCTCCAATATTACTAATTTCAAAACTATTTCGTCGATTGTACTCAAAAGGAGAATAAGGTAATTGTAAATCAGCGGGCGTATTTATATGTTTTATTAAAGTGGGGTCTTGTATTCTACTGTATCGTTTTACAATATCCTTACAAACCGGAATCTCCAGTTCTGGATCTTCGGTTAAAGAAACACGTATAGTATCACCGATGCCATCTTCTAATAAAGTGCCAATACCGATAGCAGATTTTATTCTTCCATCCTCCCCATCTCCTGCTTCTGTAACACCCAAATGCAATGGATAAGCTTCGCCAAATTCTTCCATCATATGATTTATGAGTAAGCGATAAGCTTGTACCATCACCTGCGGATTACTGCTTTTCATACTTAATATAATATTATGATAATCTGTAGCTCTAGCTATTCTCAAAAATTCCATAGCACTTTCTACCATTCCTATGGCGGTATCGCCATACCGACTCATTATTCTATCGCTTAAGCTACCATGATTAGTGCCAATGCGCATGGCGGTACCATGTGATTTACAAATTTCAACAAGTGGAGAAAAGCGATCTCTAATGCGTTCAATTTCTTCTGCATATTCTGCATCGGTATATTCAAGTTGTTCAAATTTTTTCTTATCTACATAATTACCAGGATTAACCCTTACTTTTTCTACAATTTTTGCGGCTATTTCAGCAGCATTGGGTGTAAAATGTATATCGGCAACCAGTGGTGTATCATAACCTCTTGCTCTTAATGCATCTTTTATATTTTGTAAATTTTCTGCTTCGTTTTTTGAAGGGGCTGTAATACGCACTAGCTCTGCTCCGGCTTTTATGCAGCGAATCGTTTGCTCTACAGTTGCCATCGTATCCATGGTATCGGTGGTTGTCATGGTTTGTATACGAATAGGATGATTGTTACCTAATAACAGGTTTCCAATTTTAATTTCTCTTGTTTTGAGACGTTTATATGACGTGAGGGATTCGCTATAAAATTGCATGGAACAAAAATAACAATAAAACCTTATGTTTATCTAAGAAGCAAAGAAGCTTTTTAATTTACTTTTTCCCTTCAAAAAATCCGTATTGTTTAAGTATTGATTTTGTAATTTGAATACTTACCTTTTTTGTATCGGTGTTGGCAAGAGGTGATTTTATAAATGATACAAAAAAGTAAACGTGTTTATTTTCTTCTAGCCAGCCAACAAGCCATCCAATAGCATTTCCGTCTTGGCTAAAACCACTGCCAGTTTTATAGCTTAATTGATATGCTGTATTTTTTTCCTGCAGCATTAAATCTCTTACCATTTGTTGCACACTTTTACGAAATGGCAGTTGATCAAAATATAATTTTTTAACAAGTCCTAGTTGTTCATCAGGAGAAATTTTTAATGTATTATTTAGCCAGCAGGAATCTATTGGACTACTAATATTTTTATTCCCATAGCCAATACTATCTATCCATTGTTGCATAGTGTCTTTCCCTAATCTCTTTGCCAGGTTTTGATAATAGGGCTCGCTGCTGACTTTAAAAGCTTCCACCATATCCATATCTTTATTCCATTCCTCGTTAAATCTTTTTATCCCATCCCATTTAATTACCATTTTTTCATCAGTAATAATACCAGTTTGTAGGCCCACTAAAGAATAAAAAATGTTACTTGTTGCTGTTGGTGAAAAGCGCATGGTATCATATTTCATATTGTAAACTGTTACTTTACCATCCGCATTATTAAGTAAAGTAAAACAGCCTTCAACTTTATTTTCTTCGAAATATTTTTTTAAACTTTCGTCATTTTTTGCCTTATTTACAGAGCAAGAGGTAAGCAGTAGTAGGCAATAAATAATAGGCAATGTGAGATAAAAATTTTGCAAACTATTTTTATTAAAAGATTTCATTAGTAATAGTTTAAAGTTATTTTTTATTAAGATGTTCTGCAGTAGCAGAAAGAGCTGCATAGAATTTTTTTCCAAATTTTCGAATCAGGGCATCTTTTAAGAATATATACACCGGAACTTTTAATTTTTTACCAAAAGTGCAGGCTGCTTTACAATTATCTTCGCGGGGTTCGTAGTTTACATATACGTTTTGGCTAATTTTGCTATTCTTTGTAATTATTGGAAACAGGTGGCAACTAATTGGTTTTTTCCAAGTTATTTTTTTATCTATATAAGCCTGTTCTATACCACATTTTACAATCCCGTCCTGATCCTGTATTCCGTAAACACATACTTTGCTTTCGATGGTAGGTGTTACCCACCCATAGGCTCTATCGTACACATATCTTCCCTGACGATCTAGTTCTTTTTTACTTATTTCATTTAAATAAGGAAGCACGGCTTCATATACTTCATTTATTTTATCCAGCTCATCATTTTCAAGTGGGGCACCGGCGTCGCCATCAACACAACAAGCCCCCTTGCATTTAGAAAGGTCGCAAACAAACTGGTCTTGAATAACCCCATCACTTATCAAAATATTATCAATAGAAATCATAAGGCTGCAAAAGTAATGAATGCAAGGGGTTTAGGTGCTAAAAAATGTTTTGGAATATTAAATTTGATTATTATTTATTTGTCCAGGTAAATGTATTGATGAGGTGATCTATGTCTTTTTGAAGAAAATCCTGAACAGGTTTTAATGAATCGGCATTAGGTGTTGCATCAAAATATAAGGCCCCTCTAAAGAAATTTTTTGTGGTGTCGCTCATAAAAAACTGTTTTGCTGTTGCTGCGTTGCCACCAACACTAAAGAACACCCCCGTTATGCCATGCTGGGTATAAAACAAACTATCTTTAATAGAGGAAGCGATGAATTCGTTTTTATTAGTAAGTTTAAAGGCATCCTTCACCATATAATCAAAAATATTAGCGCCAAGCGAATCTTTATATATGCCATTGGGCTGTTTTACTTTATAGGTAGACTTACCGCCAATGTCTTTATAACTTAAAAATATTCGAGCAGCAAATTGTGGAAAATCAATATTAACCCAATATGGATTTGTTGCATCCTCATCAAAATAAGTGGTATCTTTTATTATTTGTGCATAAACCGGATATTCGAATGTGTAAGGGAATCCTTCTTTTTTAAAAACTATATATTTTCTTTCGGGAAAATTAATTTTATAATACCCCGTTTTTTTTGAAGTATAAACTGAATTACAGGAAATAAAAAATAGATAACAGGCAATAGAAAATAGATAATAGGAAATAACCTGTGTCTGTTTTTTATTTTTTTTCATTTTTTTTGTAAAGTGTTAAGCAGCTAGCGATGTTTTTATAGTAACCTTTATTTTATCCAGTCTATTTTTATTTATTTCAAGTGGAAGAAAAATAAAATCTCCGAAAGTTACTTCTTCATTTACTTGAGGAAACTCGCCTGCAATTTCCAAAACCAATCCTGCTAAAGAGTCGCTTTCGCCACGCACAGAATGGAAAGTATCTATGGGTAGCCCAATTGCTTTACAGACGTCGTTAATCATTGTTTTACCTTCAAAAATATAATTATAGTCATCTATTTTTTTGTTATTACTTTCTTCGTCATCAAATTCATCTTTTATCTCTCCAATTATTTCTTCCATTACGTCTTCTAAAGTAACGATCCCCGAAGTGCCTCCAAATTCATCTACTACTACGGCAAAATGCATGCGTCTGGTTCGGAACTCTTGCAATAGGTCTTCTATTAATTTTTGTTCATGAACAAAGTAAGTCTGCCTAAGTAAAATGTGCCAGTCAAAATTGGCCTCTTCATGTAAATGCGGTAAAATATCTTTTGTATGTAGTATCCCTAGCACTTCATCTAAATTATTTTTATATACAGGCAGTCGAGAATAATGCAATTCCTCTACCCTTTTAATGGTATCGGCAAAGCTTAAATTAATATTAATGCCACATACATCTAGCCTAGTGCGCATCACTTGTTTTACAGATGTATCTCCAAATTTTCTAATGCCTTTTAAAATAAATTTTTCTTCGGTAGATGCTTCATGTTCGGGTAATAGATCTATCGCATAATCTAGATGACTTCTATCAAGAGTGGAAGAATTTTCGGATGAAAATTTCTTTTCTACTTTATCGCTATAACGTACCATTCGTTTGCTAAAGCGAAAAAAGATACTAGTAAATATTTCGACTATAAGCGATGCTGTAGCAGCAAACCATATTTTGTGATGTGTAGCCCAAACTTTTGGTAATACTTCTCCAAATAACAGCAGTAAAAAAGTAACCGATGCTACTTTAATTAAGAAAACAGGCCAAAATGTAAAATAGTATGAAGCTACCCAGCTGTTAATTAAAATATTTGAAATTAAAATGATGCCAATATTAATAAAGCTATTGCTAATAAGCATGGAAGCGAGCAAGGTTTTTGGATGTTCAAGTAAACTAACAATGCGGCGGTACGAAGGTTGTCTTTTTGTGCGCAATAAATTAATATCCTTAAAAGTAAGAGAAAAAAAAGCAATTTCGGCACCTGCTAGTAAGAAGGATAATATAAAAAGTATAAGTACCGAAAATATAAGTATAGTTGTTGCTGCAGGGGTTAATGCCAAAAGATACAAATAAAAAAAAATTAAAATCGAATGATAATCCAAAACGGAGAGTTTAAGTAAAAAATATTCTTTTTTTATTTTTAAAATAAGATATAGATTAGGTAATTAATATAGATAACACATTTTAATTAAAAAGGTAAGCGTTCCGAACCATCATCAGCCCTATGTATAGTGGGTTCAGTAAAACTATCTGTTCCATTAAAAGTTTGTTTATCCTCATTTTTTTTATCTAGCAAAATCAAGTTATCACCAACCACTTCAGTAGCAAATTTTTTGTTTCCATCTTTGTCTTCCCAGCTACGTGTTTTTAAGCTGCCTTCAATATAAACCATGCTTCCTTTGTGCAAATATTTTTGAGCCAAATCGGCAAGGCCTCTCCAAAGTACAATGTTATGCCATTCGGTTTGAGAGATCATTTTACCTGTTTTATCTTTATAGGAATCTGTAGTTGCGAGTGAAAATTTAGCCACGCCAATATTCCCTTCTAAAAATTGCATCTCTGGATCTTTACCCAGGTTTCCAATAAGCATTACCTTGTTTAGGCCTCGCATAAGATTTTATTTAGCTGTTTATTCAATGATAACATAACGAATATTTTATCAACCAAATTTAAAGATACATTTTTATTTTACAAGCATCATAAGCTAATTTTTGACCAAATAAGCTGTTATTAATTTAGGAAATGGCAATTTTGCTAATTGCTTTAGGGTTACAGTTTTGTAATTTTTTAATGTAAGGGCATTTTTTAGTTTTAGCTTAATAAATACGCCTTGTATTATTTGATGCGTAAGTTGCTGTCGGTAAATTTTTGACACTTGCATTATTACATCATTATTTTTAATGGAAAAATATTTAAATAATTCCGTTTCCTTTAATTCTTCTGTTTTTAATTCCTTTTCTGTTTCCAATAAAATAAATTCATATAAATTTTCCCAAATATCTTTTTCTATTCTTTTTCTTATAAAAATATCGCCTTTATACTCTATTATAAAATAATAAAACCATCTAGTAGTTTTTGTAATCTTATTAACTTTTACAGGCAACAAATTAATTTTCTCTTGTAAATGGGCAGTGCATTTTGTTTTTATCGGACAAGTGCTACATAATGGATTTTTAGGCTTACATATTACTGCCCCAAAATCCATGATAGCTTGATTGTAAATTCCTGGATATGTTTTTTCTAAGAGCTTTTGAGCCAATTGGGTAAATATAGTTTTACCTTTAGCGCTATCCATTGCGATTTCAATACCAAAAAAGCGTGCCAAAACCCTAAATACATTCCCATCTAAAACTGCATGAGGCAAATTAAAAGCGAAGGAAGCGATAGCGGCAGCTGTATAGGGGCCAATTCCTTTTAATGCCAAAATTTCATTATAGGTGTTGGGAAATTTACTATTATTATTTTTTACAATAAATTTAGCGGTGGCAATAAGATTTTTACACCGGGTATAATATCCTAGACCTTCCCAAAGTTTAAAAATTTTTTCTTCTTTAGCATTAGCTAGCTTTTTTATATTAGGAAATGAGGTTATAAATTTATTATAATAATCCCAACCCTGCTCTACCCTTGTTTGTTGCAAAATAATTTCACTTAGCCATATTTTATAGGGATCTTTTTCGTTTTTCCATGGCATTGGCCTGTTATTTTTGGTTTTATTCCAACCCAGAATCCTATTTGTGAAATATTTTTTATCCCTTTCCATCCTTGAATAATAGATTATTTTATTTTGATTTATACGAGGTTATTTTTATTAGGTATTGATTATCAATTAGTTACAATTATTTTAATAATTTTAACGTCTTTATTTTGAAACAAAGTAGTTGATAATCATTAAGTTATTTGGAAATTACGGATATTTTGTTGTATTTTTCTGATATTATTTTATAAATAACTGTTTATGAGAAAATCAGAACTTGTTAATCAAATATCAGAAAAAACGGGTATTCCTAAAGTAGATGTATTAGTTACCTTGGAAACCATGATTAAATCTGTTAAAAGTGCATTATCAACTGGTGAAAATATTTATATACGTGGATTTGGGAGTTTTATTATAAAAAAACGAGCTGCCAAGATAGGCCGTAATATCAAGAAAAACGTAGCGGTGGAAATACCCGAACATTTTATTCCTGCATTTAAACCAGCGAAAGAATTTATGTTAGAAATAAAATCTTCTAAAAATATTAAAGAATCCAATGAAAAAGAGGATGACAATGAAGACTAACGTACCTTTGTCGTCTTGTAAAAATAAGAACAGGATTTCATAAATGCTTAAAAAACAATTGTTATTAACCGCTATAGGTTTGGTTTTAGTACTCTTACTTTTAATATTTGGAACTACTATTGCGCCAAAAGGAAAAAATGAAAAATCAGTAATTTCTGTCATCAAAGTTTTTGACATTCAAAAAAATATTCAGGAAGAGAAGGAACATTTATCTGCTTCCAAAGTAATTAATCTTAATAAATTAGAAAATAATGTAACTCGTAGCTCTATTAATAATCAATTGATTATAAAAAATATTCAAATTGCAAATTTTTGGAAAGACAGCTCCCATGCTTTTGAACCTTACATTTATTATTTATCTGAGGCAGCTAAGTTGGATAAGTCGGAAAAAAACCTCACCTTTGCAGCCCAATTAATTTTAAACAATCTCAGAGGAGAGCAGGATGAATCTAAATTAAACTGGAAAACAGATCTTGCGATAAATCTATTTGAGAGAGGAATAGAACTTTACCCAAACAACGACGATTTAAAAATTGGTTTAGGAAGTTGTTATGTATTTGGTAAAGGTAGAACTGGTGGAGCGCAAGAGACGATGAAAGGAATTCAGCAGTTATTAAGTGTTGTACGTAAAGATTCGAACAACATGAATGCTCAGATGATGTTGGGTGTGGGTGGATATGTTTCGGGGCAGTATGATAAAGCTATTTCACGTTTACAAAAAGTAATAGCCGTACAGCCTGAGAATATAGAAGCCATTGCTTTTTTAGCTGATACTTATGCAGCAAAAGGTAATAAAGAAGAAGCGATAAAATGGTATTTAATAAGTAAGCGGTTAATAAATAATCCTAAATACAGTTTTGAAATAGAAGAGCGGATTAAATTGTTAAGGTAAATTATCGAAGTAGCATTCGATTTACATATTTTAAAAAAATTATTTTAAACACAAAAAAGACTAGTTATGCCTTGTGGTAAAAAGAGAAAACGTCATAAAATTGCAACACACAAGCGTAAAAAACGTTTAAGAAAGAACCGTCATAAGAAGAAGTAACATTTTTCTTAACGGTGTCCGGAAACTTCGTCCGGACAGACGCCTACGTATTTGCATTCAACACAACTAATGTATAGTTGCACTTGTGTGTGGATATGTTTTTCTTCCCTGATGTAATAGTCTTATAAAAAAATTACACTTGACCAAGGAACTTGTTATTAACACTACTCCCCAGGGAGTAGAAATAGCTCTCTTAGAGGATAAAAAACTGGTAGAATTACACAACGAAAAGGCTGATGCAACATTCGGTGTAGGTGATTTATATCTTGGAAAAGTTAAAAAACTTATCCCCGGGCTTAATGCTGCATTTATTGATGTAGGTTTTGAAAAGGATGCTTTTTTGCATTATACAGACCTTAGTCCTTATGTACGTTCCATTTTAAAATTTACTACCGAAGCTATTAATGATAAATTGGATGGGGGATTTGATTTTGCAAAATTTAAAGTAGAGCCTGAGATTATAAAAACAGGTAAAATTTCTGAAGTACTTAATGGGAAACCCCTTGTATTGGTACAAATTTTAAAAGAGCCCATCGCTGCAAAAGGTCCCCGACTTAGTTGCGAGCTTTCTCTTCCTGGGCGGTTTGTAGTGGTAACCCCTTTCAATAATTTTATTGCTATCTCTCGTAAAATTCATTCCTCTGAGGAAAGAAAAAGGTTACACAAAATTATTGAAGCGATTAAGCCTAAAAATCTAGGCGTAATAGTTAGAACAGCAGCTGAAGGTAAACATACGGCCGAATTGCATGAAGATTTATTAAGTCTATCTGCTACCTGGAAAACCATTCAAATTAATTTAAAGGGAGCAACCCCACCAACAAAAATTTTAAGCGAGCAGGGTAAAACAACGAGTATTCTTCGAGATCTTTTAAATGAAGATTTTAATAAGATTGTTGTTAATGATAAGAATATTTATCAAGATACAAAAACATACATACAGCGTATTGCACCTGATAAGGCAGATATTGTTTCATATTACAACAATGACTCGCCTATATTCGACAGCTTTGGTATTACCAAGCAGGTAAAAGCTGCTTTTGGAAAAACTGTAAATTTGCCAAGTGGAGCTTATCTTATTATTGAGCATACCGAAGCCTTGCATGTAATTGATGTAAATAGTGGCTATAAAAGTGTAAGTAATAATCAGGAACAAAATGCCCTAGAAACTAACCTAGAAGCTGCTGAGGAAATAGCAAGGCAAATGCGATTAAGAGATTTGGGGGGCATTATCGTGATTGACTTTATTGATATGAAGTTAATGGAGAACAAAAAGAAACTCACTGATGCTATGGATGAATATATGCGACTAGATAGGGCTAAGCATTCTGTACTTGCCATCAGTAAATTTGGCTTAATGCAAATTACTCGGCAGCGTATGAAGCCAGAGATGAATATTAATACCAGTGAAGTTTGTTCGAGTTGCAATGGTACAGGAAAAATATCTTCCACCCTTATTTTAGAAGATGAAATAGAAAAGAACCTAAGTTATCTCATCATGCAAAAACATACAGGTTTACTGGTAGAGATACACCCTATTTTACATTCATATCTTACAAAAGGATTCTTATTTTCTAAATTGAGTAAATGGCGTCGAAAATACAAACAACGCATTAAACTAAAAGCTAACTCCAATTATCATTTAACTGAATTCCATTTTTTTGATGACCGTGATGAGGAGATTAAACTATAAAAATTCCTAATTTTTTTATCAATGTTCATGATGATGTTGCATAGCTGTTAATTCATCGGCCGTTACCTCTTTTTCGTTTGTCTTTGTTTGGCCCTCAATCCAACTAAACAATTTATCGGTAATTAAGCGGCGATAGCTGCTATCAACTTGTTTTTCATCCTTCATCATTCGGTCTATATAACTTTCAATCCAGCCGGTATCTTCGCCCAAATTCATGGTGCCAAAATAGCGCATTATTTCTACTTTCATATATTCTCTCAATTCGTCATCAGCAACTTCCAATCGATTTTCTTTAATTAGTTTATCGCTAATTAAGGTCCATTTTAATTGATTGTTAAAAGTAGGGAATTCGGTTTCTACCTGCTCGGGGGTTTTTTCCTTATCTCCTCCGGTTTGTAGCCAGCGTTTTAAAAATTCAACAGGAAAATCCATTTTAGTTTCATCTAACAGGTAATGATATAATTGATCATGCAACTGATTACGGCTTTGCCCCTTCCAGTAATTTTCAATTTCTTCTTTTATAGAATCTCTTAATTCAATTTCAGTTTTAATTTCTTTAGTTGGATAAATTTCCTTGAAAAAATCTTCTGTTAAAGCGCGCTTTTGAACAAGTCCAATTTTTACAATTTGCAGGTTAAAGTATTTTTTTGCCGCATCTTTATCATTCTTATCAAATCCTAGATCTTGTAAAAAAATTTCTAACTTATCATCGCCAAAAGCCTTGCTGAGCTGTACGGTTACTGTTTCATTAACATTTTTTCCCATAAATTTTTTCTGAGTAGCAGCAGTTAAATATTTTAGTATAACCGAATTTTCTTTTGATACCCCTCCTTCAATAATCGCCCCTTCTTTATCTGCTTCTGTAAAAAGTATGTTTAACACATTTTCATCATTATCAATTGTTTCAGGTTCTGTCATACTGCCTCCCTTAATCTGCATACGACTAATTTCTTCATCAACCATAGCATCTGTAGCGCCTACTTTATATAGAGTTACTTTTGCTTTAGCAAAATCTACTAAGGTATAATCGGGCTTTAGCCCAATTTCAAATGCAAATTCATAATCGGCAGGATTGTTCATATCCATATTCCGGAGGTGGTTGCTTAGTGGCAAAGGCTGACCAAAGATTTCTGGCTTTTCAGAATTTAGCCAGGTGTACAATTCTTTTTCTACCGATTTTAAAATTTCGTCAGTAAAAATGGAAGCGCCGTGCATCTTTCTAATCATGCCAGCGGGTACCATCCCTTTTCTAAAACCGGGAATATTTGCTGTTTTACTATATTCTTTAAGTTTTTTATCAAACGTTGGTAAATAATCATCCTTACTCACTTTAACGGTTAATTTATCGTGTAATTGACCGATGTTTTCTCTTGTGACTGTTCCCATTTTTTTTATTATTAATCTTTAAAATAAGGAACAAGGAATAATGAATTGTGAGTGTTGAACTACAAAATTCGATATTCCTTGTTCTTTTGTGCGGATAATAGGGGTCGAACCTACATGGATTGCTCCGCCAGATCCTAAGTCTGGTGCGTCTGCCAATTTCGCCATATCCGCTTTTATAAGTTTGCTTTTGCCTTATGCCTAACTACATTCACTAAAGGGCTGCAAAAGTAAGGAATTTCTGTAAAACATAAAACAGATTTGTTTACGTAAATTCGTATTTAACTTATGGGGGCTAACAACTACATACCAACATATAACCTCAACAAGGAAGATGAAAAGAAAGAGATACTGCGGCATTACCGCGGACTTTTACGTGTTTTAAAGCTAAAATTAAAGCCAGGTGATAAGCAATTATTACGTACTGCTTTTGAAATAGCTGTAAAAGCCCATGAAACAATGCGCCGTAAAAGTGGCGAGCCATATATTCTTCATCCCATTGCTGTAGCTAAAATTTGTGTAGAAGAAATAGGATTGGGTATTAGAAGCACCATCTGTGCCTTATTGCACGATACGGTTGAAGACACGGATATCACATTAGAAGATATTCAACGCGAATTTGGAATTGAAGTAACCAAAATTGTAGATGGTCTTACCAAGATTAGTACAGTAATGGACACCAATAGTACCAAGCAAGCAGAAAATTTTAAAAAAATATTATTAACCTTAACCGATGATCCAAGAGTAATTTTAATAAAACTTGCCGACCGACTTCATAATATGCGTACGCTAGATAGTATGAAAAGAGAGAAGCAGTTAAAAATTTCAAGCGAAACTATTTTTGTTTATGCACCCCTTGCTCATAGAATGGGCTTGTATAATATTAAAACAGAAATGGAAGATTTAGCTATGAAATACATGGAGCCAGACACCTATAAATACATTGCTCAAAAATTAAATGATACCAAAAGAGAACGTACAAAATACATTAATGATTTTATTAGGCCATTAAAAGAAAAATTAGATAAAGCTGATTTTGATTTTGAAATGTATGGCCGCCCAAAAAGTATTCACTCTATTTGGAATAAGATGAAAAAAAAAGGTGTAAGTTTTGAGGAAGTATACGACCTTTTTGCTATTCGCATCCTTGTTACTGACACTTTGGAAAAAGAAAAAGAAGACTGCTGGAAAGTATATAGTATTATTACTGATGAGTACAACCCCTCGCCAGAAAGATTAAGAGACTGGCTGAGTAACCCTAAAAGCAATGGATACGAAGCATTGCACACTACCGTTATGGGATCTAACGGGAAATGGGTAGAAGTACAAATACGCACTAAGCGTATGAATGAAATTGCAGAAAAAGGACTAGCTGCCCATTGGAAATATAAGGAAGGAAAGGAAGACGAAAGTCGATTTGACAAATGGTTTAATCAAATTAGAGAAGCACTAAATAACCCAGATGAAAATTCAATAGATTTTTTACAGGATTTTAAAACTTCTTTTCTTGCAGAAGAAATATATGTTTATACCCCTAAAGGCGAAATAAAAATGTTGCCGATTGGTGCTTCTGCTTTAGACTTTGCTTTTGGTGTTCACACAGCCATTGGCAGTAAATGTATAGGTGCAAAAGTTAATCACAAACTAGTACCCATCAGTTATAAATTACGCAGTGGCGATCAAATAGAAATTATTACAAGTGCCAAACAAAAACCCAATATTGAGTGGCTAAATTTTGTGGTAACCAGTAAAGCCAAATCAAAAATAAAAGATACCCTTAAAGAAGAAAAAAGAAAAATTGCCGATGAAGGAAAATATGCATTACAAAGAAAATTAGAAAGCATTGGCGTTTCTATGAGTTATTCCAACTTAGAAGAACTTTCTAATTATTATAAAACAGGTTCTTCGCTCGATTTATTATATGAAATTGCCGTTAAAAAAATTGATCTTAAAGAATTAAAAGAATTTACTGTAAAAGGTGATAAATTAATTGCGCCAAAATTAGTTAAACTAACTCCCGAAGAAAAATTAGAAAAAGAACAACATACGGTAAAGCATTATGATAAAAAAGATGCAGAGTTAATCATCTTTGGAGAAAGCAGCGATAAAATACAATATGCTTTAGCTAATTGCTGCAAACCTATACCTGGCGATGATGTATTTGGCTTTATAACTACAGGGGAAGGCTTAAAAATTCACCGAACTAATTGCCCTAATGCCGCTAGGTTATTAGCCAACTATAGTCATCGAGTAGTAAAAACAAAATGGGCAAAAAATAAAGAAATCTCTTTTCTTACCGGGTTAAAAATTATTGGGTTAGATGATGTAGGCGTTATTCATAAAATCACTAATCTCATTAGTGGTGAATTAAAATTTAATATTTCGGCAATGACGATTGAAGCTAAAGAAGGTATATTTGAAGGTAATATAAAAATATTTGTTAAAGATAAAGAAGAGTTGGATGAGCTTGTGGAGCGATTGGTTTCTATGAGCGGGATTGAAAGGGTGGAAAGATATGATACAGAATAAAGCAATAAGCATAAAGACTCTCCAAAGGAATAAAAAATAAAATTACCTAATTAAAGATATCAACTGAATTATTATAAATTATTAAAAAATAAATATGCAGGAAATAATAAATCGCTTAAAAGAAAATGCTGGCATTACAGAAGAACAGGCGACAAAAGTTCTCGAAACCATTAAAGATTTTGTAAAAGAAAAATTTCCAATGTTAGGTAGTGCCGTAGATAATATGTTTAGCTCGGCCAATGCAGGCTCTTCGGATGAGCCGGGTATGTAATTTATTTTAAAATTTCCCTGCTAATAACTAGTTTTTGAATTTCGCTGGTTCCTTCACCAATGGTGCATAGCTTACTATCTCTGTAAAATTTTTCAACAGGATAATCTTTAGTGTAACCATAACCGCCAAAAATTTGCACAGCATCTGTACTTACTTTTACAGCCACTTCGCTACTATAATATTTTGCCATAGCCGATTCTTTAGTCATAGGTAAATGCCTCTGTTTTAAATCGCAGGCCTGTTTTATTAATAAATCTGCTGATTCAATTTCTGTTGCCATATCAGCTAGCTTAAAACTAATACCCTGAAAATTTGCAATGGGCTGATCAAATTGATGTCTTTCTTTTGCATACTTTACCGATGCTTCATAAGCACCCTTAGCAATGCCCAAGCCAAGTGCCGCAATAGAAATACGACCTCCATCTAAAACTTTCATGCTTTGTTTAAAACCCTGACCAACTTCACCAATTCTATTCGCATCAGGAATTTTACAATTATCAAAAATCATTTCGGCTGTTTCGCTGGCACGCATACCTAATTTATTTTCTTTTTTACCAGCATTAAAACCTGGGGTACCCCTTTCTACAATAAATGTTGTTGAATTATCTTTTGTTCGTGCCTCTCCTGTTCTGCATATCACCACAGTTACATCGCCACTCTTGCCATGTGTAATCCATGATTTTGTACCGTTAATAATCCAATCATCTCCATCTTTAATTGCCGTTGTCTTCATATTGCCCGCATCGCTACCGGTATTGGCCTCTGTTAATCCCCACGCACCAATAAATTGGGCTGAAGCTAGCTTAGGTAAATATTTTAATTTTTGCTCTTCATTACCAAAAGCTAAAATGTGGCCTGTACAAAGCGAATTATGTGCAGCTAATGACAAGCCTATAGAACCACAAACTTTTGCAATTTCTTGAATAATAGCATTGTATTCAAAATACCCCAGCCCACTACCTCCATACTTTTCAGGCACCAATACACCCATCATTCCTAGTTTTCCCATTTCTTTAAAAATGTGGACTGGAAATTCTTGACTTTCATCCCATTCCATTAAATGGGGTTTAATATATTGTATGGCAAATTCTTTGGCAGTTTGCGCCACCTGTATTGTAAGCTCTGTTGTTATAAAATTCATATAGATAATGGTCGTTAATGACGCAATTTACAGATTTTTAAAAGACTTACAGTTGTTAGTTTTTTATTTAACGCTAAGATAAGGCACCAGTTTATCAAAAATATCATCTGTAAAAAACACCATTTTTTTAATACCGTTTACAGATGAAAAATTGCCATGTTGGTTTCTATATTGTATAATAGCATTGGCTAAATTATACCTTAAATAAGGATGTATTTTTAATTCATCAATTGTTGCCAAGTTTATATTAATTTTTTTAACTTCATTGTTGCTTATAACAAGCTTATCTTTTATTTTTTGAAACGTAGAATCAGGCAAAGCAAAAGTTTCTGCAACCTGGACCACTTTATAAAAACCTCCAAGCTTATCGCGAAAAGCTATGATTCGGCTTGCAAGTTTACTGCCAATACCGGGCAATGCAATAAGAGCCGATGTATCTGCCTCGTTTATATCAACTGTAATTATAATGTTTTTTGTTTTTACATATGCTTTTACCCCAGGTGCATTTTCAATTTTTTTTAAATCATTTCTGTGCTTTATTTCTATTCTTACATAAGGCAATAGTCTTGTTATTTCATCTGCGTGTAGCCCCCAAATTTTTGCTATATCTTCTGGCTTAGAAAAGCTGCCGCCCTTTGCTATATAATTTTTAATAGTAGCTGCTGTTTTTTCTTTTACCCCTAATTTTACCCAGTCTGAAACTGTTAATGTATTTGGATCAAAATAAAACAGTTCGCCCTTTGGTACTTTATTGTAATTATTTTTTGACGAGGGTTCATTATTCCTGAAATTATTTTCATTATAATCTATGTTTGTGTAGGTAATTATACTGTCCTGTTCTTTAATTTGAAGTGCGGCAATCTCTTTTTCAAATGCCGAATGATCAACCAGTTTTGATTTGATAAAAAAAGGAAATAAAAATGGCAGGATTATAAAAAATAATATCAAAAATAAAACTGCTATTATTCCTATACGTTCTTTACGGGTAAAAGAAAGGTATTGAGGCAAATGATTTTTAGGTGTGGGCATTAGATACTCAAGATAAGTTTAGGCATTTTAAAATTGAAGAAAAAAGACCATGAAAAAACGTGAAAAACCTCAGGATTCATCATAAAATGATTTCTTGACCATCATAGGCTAATTGAATACCTTTGGGTAGCCCACCAATCACATCGTCATGCTTACCCAGCTGGTGACTGATATGGGTAAAATAACCATTGGGCACTTGCAGTTCCTGTATCATGGCAACAGCTTCATCTAAGGTAAAGTGAGAAATATGGCTTTGTTTTCGCAATGCATTTAGTACCATAACCTCAGTTCCTTTTATTTTTTCTTTTTCTATGGCATCAATTTTATTGGCATCGGTGATATAGGTAAATTGTCCAAAACGAAAACCTAGTACGGGCATTTTTAAATGCCAAACTAAAATTGGAATAACCCTAATATCCCCAATCATAAAAGGTTTATCATCTATGGTATTAATATTAAGATTGGGTACTCCGGAATATTTTTTATCTAAAAATGCATACGCAAATTCTCTTTTTATGGCTTCTTCGGTTAAGGCATTGGCATATAGCTCCATGGGGTTTTTGTAATAATAATTAAAAGCACGCACATCATCAAGACCAGCAATATGGTCCTTATGCGGGTGAGTAAATATTACTGCATCTAGCTTCATCACGTTAGCCCGCAACATCTGATATCTAAAATCGGGTGTGGTATCCACCACAATAGTTGTGGTTTTGCTTTCAACTAAAATACTTGAACGAAGGCGCTTATCTTTTTTATTAGAAGAGGTACATACTGCACAACAGCATCCTATCATGGGCACACCACTACTAGTACCAGTGCCAAGGAAAGTTATTTTTAAAGGAGTAGTTTGCACATGGCAAAAATAAGCAATTGACAATACACAATAAAGAATGTAGAAATTTCAATTAGTCTATTTTGTAACACTCATTACTTCTTCATACAATTTCTGACTATCATGCGTAAGTGTATCAAAGTTTATTTCTAACTGCGGCATTAAATCAATAAGGGCGTTTATTCTGCCTTCTATTTGAAAAAATTTATTAATAACAATTACTTTTCTATCCTGTAAAATACAATATCCTGTTTGAAAAGTCCCCCTTTCGTAACGAATAACATAACCGCAATCTTCGGCAATTTTTTCAATCTTATCTAAATTATGTTGTGTGTATTTCATGATACATTAAGCCTTAAATAGAATTTTAATTCTTTTAATTAGATGCAACTTGCAATAAATACAGAATAATAAAAAATAAAATTTTCAACAATCGTTAATAACTAAAAAATAGGCTGTTAGAAACGCTGTATATTATTAGATTTATATATGCATAAGTTTTCTTAAAAAAATATTTCAATCGTTAATGAGGGTGTGTGACAGTTCTTTTATTTATTCGTCATACGTATCACCGGTACAATAATTTCCTCTAAACTTATCCCTCCATGCTGAAAAGTATTGCGATAATAATTAGCAAAATGATTATAATTATTGGGATAACATAAATACAAATCTCCCTTAGCAAATATAAATGACGAATTTACATTAGGTGCGGGTAAACCAGCTTCTCTTGGATCTCGATATGCCAAAACCTCTTTTGGATCGTAATTTAAATTACGGCCATGTTTGTACCGCAGATTAGCTGTAGTTTGTTTATCCCCAATAACTTTTGCAGGCGTATTTACCCTTACGCTTCCATGATCAGTTGCTACAATCATCGTAATTTTTTTATCCGCAATTTTTTTAAGGGCCTGGTGTAATGGTGAATGTGTAAACCAGCTTTCGGTAATACTTCGGTAGCTATTTTCGTCGCTGGCTAATTCTTTAAGTACTTCCATCTCGGTTCGGGCATGGCTGAGCATATCTACAAAATTGTATACAATGATATTTATGTCATTACCCATCATATTATGAATATTATCAACCAATTTTTGACCATCGTGATTATTGGTTATTTTGGTATAGGAATATTTTAAATTGTCCTTACCCGTCATTTTTAACTGTGCTTTAAAAAAATCTTCTTCAAACATATTTTTGCCCCCATCCTCATCATCATTTTTCCACTGCATAGGGAAATTTTTTTCAATTTCAAGTGGCATCATCCCGGCAAAAATAGCATTGCGTGCATACTGTGTAGCCGTAGGCAGTATTGCATAAAAAGTTTCTTCTTCATGAATACGGAAACTTTCGGCAAAAATGGGTTGAATAATTTTCCATTGATCAAAACGTAAATTATCAATTAATACAAAGAATAACGATGTCCCTTTTTCAACATGCGGAAACACTTTATACTTCATTAGGTTATGGCTCATAATCGGTCCATCAAGACTTTTAGGACTAACCCAGCTTGCATAATTTTTTGAGATAAATTTAAAAAAATCGTTATTAGCTTCGCTTTTTTGTGTTTGAAAAACCTCTTGCATTTCGGGACTATCGCTTTTTTTCATTTCCAGTTCCCAGTAAACTAGTTTACGATAAATTTCCATCCACTCATTATAATTGAGATTACTATTTAAGGAAGTAAATAAATTACGAAACTCCTGCTGATAGGCTGAAGTTGTTTTTTCTGCGACCAATCTTTTATTATCAATTAATTTTTTTAAACTTAACCATACCTGATTTGGATTAACTGGTTTAATTAAATAATCACTTATTTGTGAACCAATAGCTTCATCCATTATATTTTCAGCTTCATTTTTGGTAATTAACACAATAGGTAAATTACTTTTAATTTCCTTTATCTGCTGCAAGGTTTGCAACCCAGTTATACCAGGCATTGTTTCATCCAATAATACCACGTCTACAATATTATTTTTTACAAATTCTATAGCATCAAATCCATTGGTTTTAGTGTACACTTCGTAGCCCTTATTTTCTAAAAACATTACCTGCGAAGTAAGGCTGTCAATTTCATCATCAACCCAAAGAATTTTAGCTGCAATCATATAAGAGATTTATTATTTTTAATCTTATTAAGATATTTGATTATCCACCTTTAAATTGTATACTTCTATGCCATATCATTTACCCCTTTTTATTAAAACGAAGTTTGCAGAAAAAATTCAACAAATGCGCAATCTTCACAAATTTAATTTTTTATACCAATGATGCTAAGCTTTATTTAGCTTTGTATTACTTTTAACATATAGCTGTTTAGGCTTAGCTGCCAAAGACAAACCTAAAAACACAAAATCATAAATGCCTTTCAGAAAAATAATTAATGACCCAGTTTATGGATTTATTACTGTTGATAACGAATTAATTTACCAGGTAATTGCGCATCCATATTTTCAACGACTTCGCCGAATTAGTCAAATGGCTATGGCCAACCTCGTATATCCAGGTGCTGTACATAGTAGACTACATCATGCTTTAGGCGCTTATCATTTAATGAGCATTGCGCTAAATGAATTAAAAAATAAGGGCATCCAAATTACTCCTGCCGAAGAGCAGGCGGCAAAAATAGCCATCCTTTTACATGATATTGGACACGGGCCTTTTAGTCATGCCCTAGAACACGAACTAGTAGAAAATATGCATCATGAAGACCTATCTCTAATGATTATTAATGAACTTAATAAGCAGTTCAATGGACAATTAAATTTGACTTTAGAAATTTTTACAGACCGCTATCACAAAAAATACCTTTTCCAGCTCATTAGCGGACAACTTGATGTAGACCGAATGGATTATTTAACTCGCGATAGTTTTTTTACAGGGGTAAATGAGGGCGTAATTGGGTACGACCGCATATTAAAAATGCTAACGGTATATAACGGCGAATTGATGGTGGAAGAAAAATCAATTTACTCCATTGAAAAATTTTTAGTAGCTCGCAGGCTAATGTACTGGCAGGTGTATTTACACAAAACAGTTTTATGTGCTGAGCAAATGCTAAAACGAATTATTAAAAGAGCAAAATATATAAAAGCAGCAACGCAGCAACCGCTGCATAATTTTATTACAAAGCCTATTCAAACAGTTGCACTAGAAGAATTTTGCATTATGGATGATTATGATGTAATGGCAGCTATAAAAAGTTGGTGTACTCATGAAGATAAAGTTTTATCAACCCTTTGCAATGGAATTATAAATAGGCAAATATTAAAAGTTCGGTATTTTGGTGACCCGATTTCAACAACAATGCTGCAAGAAAAAAATGCAGAAGCTTGTTTAAAATTAAATTTAAGCTCAGAGGACGCTGGATGGTTAGTGTTTACTGGCGAAGTTGCTAGTAGCACTTATAGCTTAGAAGATGAGCATATTCATATACTTTTTAAAGATGGCTCTGTAAAAGATATATCAGAAGTTGATAACGCATTAATTAATCAAAACCTGATGAGCAAGGTGAAAAAATATTATATTTGTTATTTTAGATAACTATTAGCTATTAATTAAACGCTATATTTTATGCAATTTACGGCAGCACAAATAGCCCTAATTATTAATGGCAAAGTGATAGGTAATTCCGATACTATCGTTGTATCTTTTGGTAAAATTGAAGAAGCCCAAAATGGGCAATTAACTTTTTTAGCAAACCCTAAATATGAACAATATTTATATACCACAAATGCAAGTATCATTATTGTTAACGAAACACTACAAATAAATCTACCAATTAATGCTACATTAATAAAAGTTTCTGATGCTTATTCGGCCTTTGCAATCTTGTTAGAAAAATACGAGCAAATGAAACAGCAGCAATTAACTGGTATACAACAACCCGCTTATATTGCCGCAACTGCAAAAATTGGGGCTAATGTTTATATTGGGGCCTTTACTTATATAGGAGAAAACGCAATTATTGGTGATAGTTCTAAAATTTATCCTAATACTTATTTAGGCAATAATGTAAGCATTGGAGAAAACACAATTATTCATCCTGGAGTAAAAATTTACCACGATTGTGTAATAGGCAGCCGGGTTACTATTCATGCAGGAGTAGTTATAGGAAGTGATGGCTTTGGGTTTGTCCCCCAAGAGAATAAAAAGTTGAAAAAAATTCCTCAAATTGGAAATGTAATTATACAAGACGAAGTTGAGATAGGAGCTAATACCACTATAGATAGAGCGACTATTGGTAGCACATTGATAAAATTTGGCGCAAAATTAGATAACCTGTTACAAATTGCCCATAATGTAGAAGTAGGAAACAATACGGCTATTGCTGCATTATCTGGTGTTAGCGGAAGCACCAAAATTGGGGATAATGTAATGATTGGCGGACAGTCAGGATTAGCGGGACATATACAAATAGCCGATAATACAAAAATTGGCGGAAAGAGTGGAGTAACTAAATCTATAAAAAAAACCAATACCGTTGTTGTAGGTAATCCGGCGATTGATTATACAAACTCAATGCGTTCGCAAGTAATTATTAAAAATTTACCTGCATTAGAACAAAGAGTAAAAGCTATAGAAAATATAATAAAAGAAATGGCTGAAAAAAAAGATAAGTAATACTTTTTCAAACTTAACTACCCCCAAAAAAGCTTTATATTTGACAATTTGGATAGCGTTTCTGAAAGCACGCCATTTTTTCCTTTTATTTTACAGAAGCATTAAGTGATTAAGGCTACCAAAAAAATCCAAAGAAATTTTTGAAAACCACAAAACCAGTGTAACTAAAGGTCGCCTCTCGCTTACACCCTCATTTCCGGGCACAAAATATAAATTTGGCATTTTTGGTAGTTTTCAATTACAGTTTTAGTTAAATTACAGGGTACTCTTTGCTATTAGTGCTTCGGACAGTATATTTTAAATACCTTTGTTAATAAAATTCACCATAACACATGGATAAAAATTTTAATCCGGATAAGCAGCATACACTAGTAAATGCATTTAGTTTATCAGGCACAGGCCTTCATTCGGGTATTAATGTAATTATGACTTTGAAGCCTGCCAACCCTGGCTTTGGCTACCAATTTCAGCGGATTGATTTACCTGGTGCACCTATAATTAAAGCGGATTGCGATTTGGTTACCGATACATCTAGAGGTACGACATTGGAAAAAGGTGATTGCAAAGTGAGTACAGTTGAACATATTTTAGCTGCATTGGTTGGGATGGGTGTTGATAATTGTTTAATTGAATTAAATGGCCCCGAAATTCCAATTATTGATGGCAGTAGCGGTCCTTTTGTAACTATTATTGAAAAAAATGGAGTACTAGAACAGGATGCAGCAAAAGTATGGTATAGCATTGATACAAACATTTCCTATTTTGATGAAAATAAGAAAGTAGAAATGACGGCAATGCCAGCTACTAATTACCAGATAACAACACTAATAGACTTTAATAGCCCTGTTTTGGGCACCCAGCATGCTAGCTTGAAAACGATGAAAGACTTTCAAACAGAAATTGCACCTTGCCGTACTTTTTGTTTTTTGCATGAGTTGGAAATGTTATTAGATAATAATTTAGTGAAGGGGGGCGATATAAACAATGCAATTGTAGTAGTAGATAAGCCTTTAACAGATAAAGAAATGGGACGACTTGCAAAAGCATTCGGCAGAAAAAAAATTGAAATAAAAAGTGAAGGTTATTTAAATAATTTAGAATTACGTTTTGCAAATGAGCCTGCCCGTCATAAATTATTAGACGTAATTGGCGACTTGGCTTTGATTGGCTATCCTATTAAAGCCCAGATTATCGCTAACCGGCCTGGGCATAGTAGTAATGTAGAATTTGCAAAAAAAATAAAACAGCATATCAAAAAAAATAAACACACTAACAATATCCCTGTTTATAATCCTAACCAAGAGCCTGTTTATACTCAACAGCAGATAGAGAAAACATTGCCACATCGTTTTCCTTTTATTATGGTTGATAAAATTATTGAATTGTCTGATACGCAGATTGTGGGTATAAAAAATGTAACTTTCAACGAATATTTTTTTCAGGGACACTTTCCTGGCAACCCAGTAATGCCAGGTATTTTACAGGTTGAAGCGTTGGCACAAACTGGAGGCTTGCTCTGTATTAATGCTATGCCCGATGGACAGTATGATACTTATTTTTTAAAAATAGACAATTGCAAATTTAAACAAAAAGTGGTGCCAGGCGATACCTTGATTTTAAAAATGGAATTAATAGAGCCTATTAGAAGAGGTATTTGCATTATGAGAGGAAGTGTGTATGTAGGTAATAAATTATGTACCGAAGCCGATTTAACAGCACAATTGGTGAAGCGAAAGTAAATACGAATTAGCCAAGGCGCTGATTAGTTAATTGATAACAATTATTTACATTATATTTTAAAAGAACAAATAAAGAATACAAATATTAATTTTATAAAATAAATCCTTAAATAAATAATCATCAGCTATCTGTTTGTACAATTAGCATATAAAAATTATCAAACTAGCTTATTAATTTATGATTCATCCACACACATACATACATCCTAACGCAAAATTAACAACCAATGTAAAGGTTGATCCTTTTAGTGTAATTCATCAAAATGTAGAAATTGGCGAAGGCACTTGGGTAGGTAGTAATGTTACCATTATGGAGGGCGCCAGAATTGGAAAAAATTGTCGCATTTTTCCAGGTGCAGTAATTTCAGCTATACCTCAAGACCTCAAATTTGAAGGAGAAGAAACTACTGTTGAAATTGGTGACAACACTACCATACGAGAGTTTGTTACTATAAATAGAGGTAGTAAAGATCGTTGGACAACCAAAGTAGGCAATAATTGTCTTATTATGGCATATAGTCATATTGCGCACGATTGCATTGTAGGTAATAATTGCATTATGAGCAATAACACTCAAATGGCTGGGCATGTAACGCTAGGCGATAATTCAATACTGGCTGGTATGTGCGCCGTACACCAATTTGTACAAATTGGTCAGCATGCTTTTATTGCAGGTGGTTCATTAGTGAGTAAAGACGTACCTCCTTATATTAAAGCAGGTCGTACACCACTTAGTTACGCAGGTGTAAATTCAGTAGGATTAAAGCGTAAAGGGTTTACATTAGATAGAATTAATAAGATTTTGGATATCTACCGTATCATTTATAACAAGTCTATGAATACATCTCAGGCGCTTAATTTTATTGAAGAAGAATTACCGGCAACTGATGAGCGAGATGAAATTGTAACGTTTATCAGGGAGAGTGGTAGAGGTATAATTAAACGATTTATAAAAGGGAATACAGAGGATGAATAATCATAATTCCCTCTACATTTTAAAGGTGAAACTTGTGTGTCTTTACTTTAATAAGACAAAAGTTAAAAAAGCCCTATTAGAGCTTAGGAGATGAATATATGTTTAACCAATACAGGCAAACGTTTTAACCGGGAGTGGATTTTTCGGCATTGCAGTTATGAATTTAGTGTCGGAAAAAAATATGCTATCACAGGACCAAATGGCTCAGGTAAATCAACACTTTTACAAGTAATAGCCGGCGCCACCTTACATAATGAAGGAACTATTACATACAAAAACGAACAAGGTACAACAGACGAGGGTAAACATTACAAAAGTATCTCTATTGCTACATCATATTTAGAATTGATTGAAGAAATGACCGCAAAAGAAATGCTCGAGTTTCATGCTTCTTTTAAACCACTTATAGAATTTATAGGTATTTCTGATATACTACAAATTGTTGGACTTGAAAAAGCCATAAACAAGCAGCTTCGATATTTTAGTAGCGGTATGAAACAGCGGCTAAAACTAGCCCAAGCTTTTTTTAGTAATGCCCCAATACTTTTATTAGATGAACCTACTACTAATTTAGATGCAGATGGTATTGCTTTATATCAAAATTTAATTACTAATTATACAGCACAAAAGCTAGTGATTATAAGCAGCAATGTAAAACAAGAATATGATTTTTGTGAAGAAACAATTGAAATTGGGAAGTATAAATAAATAGCTATTGCTTACTTGCTATCAACAAATTTAAATCAGTAAATTTTAAATCAAACCTTTCGCTTAAGTAAAAGTTAGTTAGACTTCCTCTATATAAATAAATACCGCTACGGATATTGATTTTATGCCATACAATATGATCGATTCCTCCATCCTCACCGGTTTCCAGCATCAGTGGCATTAGTACATTACTAATGGCCTGAGAGGCAGTACGCGCAAAGCCGCTAGGGATATTTGGTACGCAATAATGTATTACATCATATTTAGTAAAAACTGGTTTTTCATGACTGGTTACTCTACTGGTTTCAAAACAACCCCCATGATCAATACTTACATCAACAATTACGCTGCCTGGCCGCATGTTACTCACGGTTTCTTCTGTAACTACAATTGGGGTTCTACCAATAGCTCCACTCAATGCGCCTACTGCTACATCGCAGGTTTTTAATTGCTTCGCTAATATTTTAGGCTCTAACACCGAAGTCCACATACGCACACCAATATTATTTTGTAACCGTTTTAAACGATAAATACTATTATCAAAAACTTTCACACTAGCACCCATCGCCAATGCCGTACGTGCAGCATATTCACCAACAATACCTGCGCCAATTATAATAACTTTTGTTGGCGGTATGCCACTAATACCACCTACCAACACTCCTTTCCCATTATTTGCCTTACTTAAATACTGGCCAGCAATAAGCATTACGGCACTACCAGCAATCTCACTCATACTGCGCACAATAGGATTGTGTCCGGTATCATCTTTTAAATTTTCAAAACTTAAAGCCGTAATTTTTTTATCCATCATCTTCTGCAAAATCTCACGCTTCATAACTGCTAGATGTATGGGCGAAATAATAAATTGATTGTGCTTAAGCAACTCGCATTCGCTATCACTAACTGGGGCGCTTTTAACCAAGATATCACATTCAAAAACATCTTTTTTATCGTATGCAATTTTTGCACCCGCTTCACTATAATCATTATCTGTATAACTAGCACCATCGCCTGCCTTGGTTTCAACAACTACTCGGTGCCCGTTAGCAACCAGTACACCAACTGCTTCGGGAGTTAAGGCAATGCGATTTTCATTAAAAGAATTTTCTCGGGGAATACCAACCCATAGCTCAGCCCCCTTAGGTTTTATATCCAAGGTCTCTTCTAAGGTTTCATACATAAAGGAGGGCGATATAAATGGTTTTAGTGTGGCCATAATTGTATTTTGGAAGCCTACAAATTACAAATTAAATTTCAGCTTTCTTATATTATCATTAATAGAAATTATGCTTATGTGTACGGTATCATCAGGAAAAATGCCTGCTGCTTTTTCTGGCCACTCCACTAAACAAAGATTTCCCGAGTATAAACAATCCTCAATGCCGGTGTTGATTGCTTCATTTTCGTCCTTAATACGGTATAAATCCATATGATAAATTGTTTGACCCAATGCTGTTTTATATTGATTAATAATAGAAAAAGTAGGGCTAGTTACCACATCCTTCACACCCATCACTGCACAAAGTGCATGTATAAAAGTAGTTTTCCCTGCTCCCATATCTCCATGAAAAGCAAGTACTTTAGTGTTGGCGGTATCCGCTAATAACTGGATAGCCGTTTCTTGTATTTGTTGTAAAGTAAAATTTACCTCCATGTTGCAAAGATATTTTCCTTCATTAGTAATTAAGTCACAATTTCAATGAATAATTTTACAATATGGAAAAAGTTGATTGGAAAGTAGAAGGTATGACTTGTACGAACTGTGCATTAAGTATTAATCGCTACTTAGAAAAAGGGGGATTAAAAGACATTAAAGTAAATTTTATTAGTGGCGAGATAAGTTTTGAACTCAATGGAATCAAGACAAAAGAAGATTTAATAAAGGGAATATCTGATTTGGGATATAAAGTAGTAAGCAATGGAGAACAGGCAACAAACGAATGTAAAGCAAACTTACGATGGTATGCAATAGGTTACAGATGGTCTTTTTCAAATCATCTGCAACGCTTTCTCTTTTGCCTACCTTTTACCTTGGCATTAATGCTACATATGCTGCCTTGGCCTACTAATTTTTTAATGAATCCTTGGGCTCAACTAGCAATATGTATCCCTGTTTATTTAGTAGGTATGAGTTATTTTGGCGTAAGTGCAATAAAAAGTTTGCGCCATGGTATACCAAACATGAATGTATTAATTGCCATTGGTGCAACCGCAGCTTTTGTATACAGTTTAATTGGCAGTATTGGTAATTTGGGTATGAATTATATATTTTTTGAAACCACTGCAACTATTATTACACTTGTATTTTTAGGCGAATGGGTTGAGCATAAAGCAATAGGATCTACACAGAAAGAATTGAACAAGCTAATTAGCCGGCAAAAGGTTATGGCCAATATGATTGCGTTTGATGAGGAGCATAAAGAACTAATTTTTTCTGTTGAGAATATAAATTTGCATGTAGGAGATTTAATTTTAATTAAAACTGGCGAACAAGTCCCAATAGATTGTAATATTTTATGGGGCGATGTTCATGTAAATGAATCTTTATTAACTGGTGAGAGTAAGCCAGTTCATAAAATAAAAAAAGATTTATTGATTGGAGGAAGTTTAATAACAGATGGGACTGTAAAAGCACAGGTAACCGCTATAGGAAAAGATACGGTACTCAGTAATATCTTAACACTTGTAAAACAGGCGCAGAGCGAAAAGCCTCCCATACAGCAGATGGCTGATAAAATAAGTACAGTATTTGTACCCGCAGTTTTAGGCATAGCTATACTCACATTTTTAATAAATTATTTTGCTTTTGATATAAGTGGCAGCAGTGCTTTAATGAGGAGTATTGCTGTGTTGGTAATTAGTTGTCCTTGCGCTATGGGATTGGCAACCCCTGCTGCTATAGCTGTTGGGCTAGGCCGTGCTGCTAAAAATGGCATCCTTTTTAGAAACGCAAAAAGTTTAGAATTATTTAATAATATTACAACAGTAGTTTTTGATAAAACAGGAACGCTTACAAAAGGGCAAATGACAATAAGTAATTGGAAAAATGATATTGATGAAACATTATTTAAACAAATTATTTTTTCAATGGAAAAATACTCAAATCATCCGATTGCAAAAGCGATAACAATAAACTGGAAAATAAACAATCCTATTTACTGGAAAAAAATAGAAGAGATAAAAGGGCTGGGTATAAAAGCGGAAGATGCAGAAGGGAATATTTATCAGCTAGGTGCTTATAAAATGGCTGCGATGCACACAGCCGATGAAAAACATACTGCCTATTTAATAAAAAATGATGCCCTTATTGGCTGGTTTGATATGGAAGATGAAATAAGGTCAGAGGCTAAAGAAGTAATCAGTTATTTACATTCAAAAAATATAGAAACCATTTTATTAAGTGGAGATAATTTGGAGCGAACAAAAAACATTGCAGACAAATTAGGTATTACTATCTATTATGCTACAAAAACACCTGAGGAAAAATTACACATCATTGAGCAATTAAATAATGAAAGTCCGGTTGCAATGGTTGGAGATGGCATTAATGATGCGCCAGCATTGGCAAAAGCAACCATTGGCATTTCTATGAGTGAGGCAACACAACTAGCCGTACAAAGTGCACAAGTGGTATTAATGAATAATGGCATTAAACATTTACCCTTGGCTTTGGGCTTAGGGAAACACACATTCATCACCATTAAAAGAAATCTTTTTTGGGCCTTTATTTATAATATAATAGCTATTCCCATTGCGGCTATTGGTTTATTGCAACCTGGATTAGCTTCTCTAGCCATGGGTTTTAGCGATGTAGTTCTTGCTATAAATTCAATTTGGCTTAATTATAAGAAAGTGGTTTAATTTCAAGTTATAATTAACGCTGTTGAACATTCATGAAATTTTAAAATCGTATTGGGGTTATAATGATTTTCGTCCACTACAGGAAGATATTATCAATGCAGTTATGGATGGGCAAGACACATTGGCTTTATTGCCTACTGGTGGAGGCAAATCTCTATGTTTTCAGGTGCCCGCAATGGCAAAAGATGGATTATGTATAGTAATAAGTCCGCTTATTGCATTAATGAAAGATCAAGTAGAGAGTTTAAAACAAAAAGGTATTCCTGCATTAGCCATATACTCGGGCATGAATTTTTTAGAAATAAAAAAAACACTGCAAAATGCTGCTCATGGTAATTATAAATTTTTATACATATCTCCCGAGCGATTAGAAACTAACTTATTTTTAGATTTTCTGCCATCTATGCATATTAACTTAGTGGCAATAGATGAGGCACATTGTGTTTCGCAATGGGGATACGATTTTAGGCCCCCCTATTTGCGGATTGCGAATATTAGAGAATTCCTTCCAAATGTTCCTGTTTTGGCACTTACAGCTTCTGCTACTAAATTGGTACAGGATGATATTTGTGACAAGTTAGCCCCTGTGCATATAGTGGGACAAATTTTGGTGCACCCATGGAAAAAATTTCTGCAATCATTCGAACGCCTAAATCTTTCCTATAGTGTTTTTAATGTACCGTCTAAGCAAAAAAAAATATTAGAAATATTAAAAAATGTACCGGGCGCAGCTATTATTTACTGTAAAAGCCGTAAACATACTCGTGAAATATCAGATTTACTTTTATTAAATAGTATTCAAGCTGATTATTATCATGCTGGATTAAATAATGAAGAAAGAAATAAAAAACAAGAGAGCTGGATAAAAAATAAAACTCGGGTAATAGTAAGCACCAATGCATTTGGTATGGGTATTGATAAACCAGATGTAAGAGTAGTTATACATTATGACGTGCCCGATTGTTTGGAAAATTATTATCAAGAAGCTGGGCGAGCGGGCAGAGATGGTAAAAGAGCTTATGCCATTTTATTATACAATAATAAAGAGATTGAAAATCTACAGGAACAATCAAATATTCGTTTTCCAAATGAAGTAGTAATAAAGCAAGTGTATATTGCTATTATGAATCATTTACAAATTCCTGCTGGCGGTGGCGAGGGTATTAATTATGATTTTGATATTGCTGTATTTTCAAACGCATTTAAAATAAATATACTTACTGCTACCTATGCTATAAAAGTATTAGAACAGGAAGATATCATTAGTTTTAATGAAGTTTTTTTTAAACCATCCACGGTTGTATTTACTACCGACAGAGAAGGACTTACCGATTTTGAAAAACAATATCCAGCGCTAGAGAACCTGTTAAAGGGATTACTTCGTTCTTATGAAGGTATTTTTGATTACCCAGCCACGGTTTATGAAACGATACTGGCTAAGTTTATGCAAACAGATATTAACCAATTAAAAAAAGAATTAAAAAAATTAAATGAGTATGGAATTATTAGCTATTCGGTGCAAAAAGACAAACCGCAAATTACCCTATTACAAAACCGTATGTATAATGACAACTACCGAATAAATACCACTGATTACTTAAAACGAAAAAAAAATTTTGAAGAACGCGTAAAAGCGATGGTTATGTATATACAAAAAGCAAATGACTGCCGCAGTCAGCATATTGCCAATTATTTTACAGATATAAAAATATCTGCGTGCAGCATTTGTGATAACTGCATTAATAAAAAAATTATTTATATTTCAATTGAAGAGTTTAAGAGTATTACAGAGCAAATAAGGATCTTAATAAAAGAAAAAGGATTATCTGTTGAGAATATTCTTATTATACTAAAAGATATCAAAAAAGAAAAGATATGGAGGGTAATTGATTACTTGCAGGCAGAAAATAAAATTCAATCTGACGAGGATGGAAAAATTACTTTTAAGAAAAATAAGTAGGTATATAAATAAAAAAGGGACCAAGATAAAAATCTAGTCCCGCTTTAAAATCCAATATCCTATGAAAAATCGTAATGAAGATAACGAGGGGTTTACTATCATTCAACAATTTAATGAACTATTATTTCGTTAAAATTTGAATCTACCTTTTTATATTTTAATATATTTATTTTGCAATCATCTACATATTTATTTACTTATTTACTATTTTTAAAGCTTTTATATCTGCCATTTTTATATTGAAAACTAGCTACCTGATACCAAGCAATAGCCTCATTAATCAAATTTTTGGACCCTGTAATTAAGGTATTTGCCCCAGTTAAAAAATCTGAGCTGTACATTTTTACCTTTTTTTGGGGCGATAATACTATTAGCGTATCTCCCTTAATATATCCCATATCCTGGTAAGTGCTAATAAATGCCCGCTCATCTCCCAAACGCATATGATATATATCGTACCCCATAAAACGACTGGTATAATTCAGGTTCATTAGTCCTAAAATTGTTGGGGCTAAATCTATCTGGCTAACTAATCTTTTTTCAATAGCTGGAATTATTAATTGCGGAGCGTAAATTATACAGGGAATATGATATCGATTTACGGGCAAATCGGTTTTGCCCGCGCTTTTTGCGCAGTGATCAGCTACAATAACAAACAAGGTTTTATTAAACCAAGGTTTTTCTTTTGCATTTTTAATAAAATTATTGATGGCATAATCAGTGTATTTAACAGCCCCCTGAATAGATTGATGAGTAGGTGAAATATCAATTCTGCCTTCGGGATATATATACGGCCTATGGTTGCTAACCGTCATGATGTGATTAAAAAAAGGTTTTCCAATATCGAAACTTTTATCGCATTGTTGTATTGTATAATTAAATGCGGCTTCATCATCAGCACCCCAGGCGGTAGTTATATGTACCATGCTATCTGGAATATCTCTTTTATCCAATACCTTATAACCGCTGTTACTAAAAAATTTTCCCATATTATCAAAGAAAGAATTTCCAGCATAAATATAATTACATGAATAACCTTTTGATTGTAAAACACTGCCCATGGTAAACATGTCATCATTATCGGGGCGGCGGACTATTGATTGACCAGGTGTTGGCGGAATAGCCATAGATAATGCTTCTAGACCACGTACCGTTCTGGTTCCTGTTGCATAAAAATGATCAAACCATAATCCATGAGGTATAAGAGAATCTAAAAAAGGGGTTATATTTTCGCTATTGCCAAAACGTTTTAAATAATCACCGCTTAAACTTTCAACACTAATAAGCACAACATTCCATTTATGTTCTGGACTGTCATTTTTTATTTGCCGTTCTATACTTAATAAATCATTGCTTAATGTTGCATTAGGGGCCTTTAAGAAATTTCTTAAAATTTTAAAATTTGTAGTATCGTTGCGTGTGGCATAAAATTGTTCATAATTAATTTCGTTGTTCCAGAAAGCAGCGCCAAATTCATAAATACCATTGCCCCCCAATTCGTTCAAATAATTATTATTGCTACTATTTTTAATACGATTATTAACTAAAAAAAAAAGAACAATAGGAAATAACATAAAAACAAAAAAGAAGATGCTTCTTTTACCAAAACGCATACTTATCCCCTGCGAAGCATTTAGTTTTTTTTGCACAAAAAATAGGATGGCTGCAGTAACGGAAAATATGACTCCTACAATTAATGGTATATTAAACGATTCCCAAATATTACCTAGTACTTCTGTAGTATACACCAAGTAATCAACGGCAATAAAGTTATAACGTACATTAAATTCATTCCAAAAAATAATTTCGCCACCTACATTAGCAACAAGTATTAATATGATTAGAAAGAAAAAAATAAAGAAGAGAATTCGCTGCCATTTTTTTTGATACCAGCTGTCTTTCATTAACCAGCAATATAAGGCAACGGGTATAGCAAAAAAACTGTAAACCACTATATCATAAAAAAAGCCGATAAAAAATATTCCAATGAACTGAAGTGCTGTAAATTCAAGATTTGGCCAACTCTTAATAAATAAAATAATCCGTGTTATAAAACTCAACAAAAAAAGTATGAGTGCCAAAACTATCAATGGACTAAAACGATGATTATAAATAGACTTAATTTTTTGCATATCACAAAAATACAAAGAGTAGGCTTTTAAAGCGATACTTAATTTTGTTAATTCGTCTTTCTAACGTTCTCCCATTATTTATTAATAAAAAATGTATTCTTGAATGGTATTGTACGTTATTTTTTAAACAAGACGCATATAACATGGGCTACATTAATTGGGATTTAGACTAATAAACCCCGAATTTTTTTTAGAATAATCGGGGTAATGTATGTAATCTGATACTACACTTTAACCTTTAACAAAAAATTAGGCACTATATTCGCTGTAAACAAATTGAATTGATTTTATTTGACTAATAAATCTAAACATCATGGAACCAATAAAACCACAAATATTATTATGCGAGGATGACACTAATCTTGGCATGGTACTTAAGAACTATCTAGAATTAAATGATTACAATGTCACGCTAGAAAGAGATGGAAAGCTTGGTCTGGCTGCATTTCAACGAGAAAAATTTGACTTATGCTTACTAGATGTTATGATGCCTAATATGGATGGCTTTACACTGGCAGAAGAAATACGTGATGTAAATCCAGATATACCTTTGTTCTTTTTAAGTGCAAAAACCATGAAAGATGATATCATTCAGGGCTATAAACTGGGTGCAGATGATTATATTACCAAACCTTTTGATAGCGAAGTATTGTTGCTTAAAATTAAAGCAATACTAAAACGTAATGAGGAATTACACCGCGAAGAAGCCAATGCAGAATATGATTTAGGTAAGTATCATTTTAATCCGCGGTTGAGAGAATTAATTATTGATGGCAAAACACAAACCCTTTCCCCTAAAGAGAACGAGCTGTTAAAAATGCTGAGTGAATATAAAAATGATTTGCTGAGCCGCGAAATTGCCTTGAAAAAAATATGGGGCAGCGATACGTATTTCAATGGCCGAAGTATGGATGTTTATATTGCCAAATTACGTAAGTATTTAAGAGAGGATTCTGCTATTGAAATTGTAAATATTCATGGCAACGGATTTAGATTGGTTGTTACTGAGTAATGATATTGATGATTAAATTAATTTTCATTGCCCCAGCAATTATGCCGGGGCAATTTTTTATACACTGTTTCAATTAAAAAAGGTGTCGGCCTGAGCTTGAGTAAGCTGGCTTAAAAATTAATCAACCTGAGACTGTTCCTTATTTTACTGCCAGCATCAATTTTGTCCAAAACGCATTATCAAAAGAAGAAGGCCCTAAAACCGCATCGCCGGTATCATCACCATGCCTTATTACCACCAAATCTTTTGACGGAATAACATAGATCTTTTTATCTCCCTTGCCCAAAGCCGCAATCATATCAGCCGGTGCAGCAGGATTTAACATGCCCGGAAAAACCAGTGTAGAAGTGGGTGCCATAAAAGAAGCTTTGCCATTTAACCACCATAAATAACCATATGAATCATTCAGGTTTTGCGATGTGTTCGTCATGGCCGTAAAATAACTTTGATCGGTCATCAATTGATTACCGCTCCAGGTACCTTTGTTCAAGATCAGCAGACCAAACCTGGCCATATCGCGGCTGTTAAGCCACAGCGTATTGCTGTACCAAGTATAATTTTGCATACCTATTTTATCGGCCAGTTTTGTTTTTGTGTAAGTATTATAATTGGTTGACGTGGCATTGGCAATAACATTTTGTAACAATAAATAAGGTGCATTATGATAATACCAAAAACTGCCTGCATCTGCTTTATAAGCCAGGCAGGCGGGTGTTGTACAATCCAGATCGGGCACATTATAATCCAAACCGGTGGTCATGGTCAATTGGTTTTTTACTTTTATCAGATTTTCTTTAGCAAATGGTGCCGATGACCAGCCTGTGCCCAAATACGCACTTGTTTTATTATTGATATTCAATTGCCCTTCCTGCTGTGCGATGCCTGCTAAAAAAGTAGTAACCGATTTTCCGGCAGACGCGATATAATAAACTTTATTTTTATCCCAGGCATTCCAGTAATTTTCTGTTACTATCCGGCCCTTGTATAAAATAATAAGACCAAAGGTACTTTTTATGCCGGCGTAGGTAATGGCTTCATTCAGTTTGCTAACATCCCAGCCCAGTGACTGTGCTGATACGGTTTCCCAGACATCGCTGCCAATTGGTGGAAAATACATAGTTGACGGCATAGCAATGGGTGTAATGACTGTATTATTTTTATTACACGATATAAAAAAGAGGCTGATTAATGCTGCAGATAATATTGAGTTCATGGTTGTAAAGGTTGAACATTTAAGAGCGCAATAAATTACTTGGGTTTAGCGGTCTAAACGTTTATTTAGTATTATCAAAAAGTAATTGATCATGGCCACCTGAATTTGATTTTTTACCCAAGTGCGCATAGGCTTTTGCGGTAGCCTCTCTACCCCTTGCAGTACGTTGTAAAAATCCCTCCTGAATTAAAAATGGTTCGTACACTTCTTCCAACGTACCCACTTCTTCGCCAACAGCAGTAGCAATAGTGGTTATGCCTACTGGGCCGCCTTTAAATTTATCAATGATGGTATGCAAAATACGGTTGTCCATTTCATCAAGCCCATGCTTATCTACATTCAATGCTTTTAAGGCATGCTCCGTAATGTCTAAATCGATTATGCCGTTACCAATTACTTGTGCAAAATCTCTAACCCGTCGTAACAAACCATTGGCAATGCGTGGTGTGCCGCGGCTGCGACCTGAAATTTCTTGAGCTGCGTCGCTAGTAATTTTTGTACTTAATATTTTAGATGACCTGATAATAATATTTTTTAAAGTGAGTGCATCATAATACTCTAATCTTGACTTTATCCCAAATCGAGAAAGTAGTGGTGCCGTAAGTAAGCCACTTCGGGTAGTTGCGCCAATTAATGTAAACGGATTGAGGTTTATTTGAACGCTTCGAGCATTGGGGCCGCTGTCGATCATAATGTCTATTCTAAAATCTTCCATGGCTGCATATAAATATTCTTCCACAACTGTGCTGAGGCGGTGTATCTCATCTATAAATAAAACATCATTGGGCTCTAAATTGGTAAGTAAGCCAGCTAGATCGCCTGCTTTTTCAATAACTGGCCCGCTAGTTTCCCTAATATTTACACCCAGTTCATTAGCCACAATGCGCGATAGAGTGGTTTTGCCTAATCCTGGGGGGCCATGAAACAGGATATGATCCAACGCTTCTCCGCGCATTTTAGCAGCCTTAATAAAAATGGTAATATTATCTATTATCTGGGCCTGGCCCGAAAAATCAATGATAGCCGATGGCCTAATGGTATTTTCAAATTCTTTTTCGGACGAATTTAAATTTTCAACATCTTTATTTAAATTGGGATTAGCCATGTATCATTTTTAGTCAATAGTGTAAAATTAATGATTAAATCAATTAATCAGTCATTAGCTTTCGCCTCCCACCCCAACATGTAGCCATTAATCAAAACACTGATTAAATTGCCTATATTATGTGGTAATTTTACATTATGACTAAACCGAACAAAAGATATTGGTTATGCCAAATAACTGGATGGGGAGTTTGGGGATTAATTATCCTCTATTTTAATTTTGTTGTTTTTGGAGAAAGACTGAGGGAATTGGAAGGACAAAAAGAGAATTTAATCAGCCTAATTATTTTTTTAGTAACAGGAATATTAATCACCCATTTATTAAGGGGTATAATAAAAAAAACAGACTGGTTAAAATATAGTTATGGTAAAATTTTTATTCTATTTATTATTGCAGTTAGCACAACGGGTTCGGGTTTATTTTATGGGAGTAACTTTATTGAATACCGATCTGGATATTCGTATGAAAAATATGTAATTAATAAAAGATTAGAAAAGGCCAAAAAGATGAAAGCTCAATTTGAACTGGATTCTTTTGTCTATGTTAAAAAAGAAATTATAGTAAAAGGTAGTAGTTTTCAAAAAAAATATGCCGAAATAAAAAAAACTACAGGATGGTCACAAGGTAAAAAAGGTAATTGGATTTATCAGAATAAAACTAACTTGTTGGGTATTTTTTACAGCCTTGTATTAATAGCCATATGGATGTTGATTTATATTTTATACCATTATGTAGAAAAAAACAGGAATAATCAGCTCGATAGATTAAAACTTGAAACAACAGTAAAAGAACTTGAATTAAAAACCATAAAATCGCACATCAATCCACATTTTATTTTTAATTCTTTAAATAGTATACGTGCACTGGTTGATGAAAATCCTTATCAAGCAAGGAAAGCCATTACAGAGTTAAGTAATATTTTACGAAGCAGTATGCATGCCGAAAAACTAGAAACGGTATCATTAAAAAAAGAACTAGACATTATACAAGATTACCTCGCACTAGAGAAAATGCGTTTTGAAGAAAGATTAAAAATTGAACTAGATATTAATGATGACACCCTGCAGCAACAAGTGCCTCCTATGATGTTGCAAACATTAGTTGAAAATGCTATTAAACATGGAATTAGTAAACAAATAGATGGGGGTGTAGTTCGCATAGTGGCTGAATTTAAAAATAGTAATTTAGAACTGCTTGTACAAAATACTGGACAGATTTCGTCCATTATTAATCAAGATGGGTTTGGGATAAAAAGCACACAGGATAGATTAAATTTGATGTATTCTGGCAAAGCAATTTTTGAAATCAGAAATTTGGATACTATAATGGTTGAGTCTAAAGTATCAATTCCAGTAAGTATTTAAAACAACCTCTAAAAATATATCATGCAGAAGGCATTAATAATAGATGATGAACGTTTAGCCAGAAATGAATTAAAAAAATTACTGCTAGAATTTCCAGAGATTGAAGTGATTGGCGAAGCTGCCAATGCAAAAGAAGGTCTTGAAAAAATTGAAAGCTTATCGCCCGATATTATTTTTTTAGACATTCAGATGCCCGGTAAAACAGGCTTTGACATGCTAACCGAGTTAGATAGGGCCCCACATGTAATTTTTACAACGGCATATGATGAGTATGCTTTAAAAGCTTTTGAAGTAAATGCACTTGATTATTTGATGAAGCCAATAGAGCCATTGCGTCTATCAGATGCTATTCAAAAATTACAGCTAGCAGATGAAAAAGAAATGTCAGCTACCATGGCAGGTATTAATCGTGGCGTTTTAACAGATAAGGATCAAGTATTTGTTAAAGATGGAGAACGATGTTGGTTTATAAAACTAAGTGAAGTTCGATTGTTTGAAAGCGTAGGCAATTATGCCAAAGTATTTTTTAGCAGTTATAAGCCCCTGATATTAAAATCACTCAATGCACTTGAGGAAAGACTGGATGAAAAAATATTTTTTAGGGCTAACCGCAAACACATTGTAAATCTACGTATGATTGAAAAAATTGAGCCGTATTTTAATGGCGGACTTTTACTGGAGCTTCAAGGGGGCGAAAAAATTGAAGTGAGCCGTAGGCAGGCGGTAAAATTTAAGGAGATGATGAGCCTCTAAGGCCCCTACTAAGTCATTGCCTTGAAAGCTTATAAAAATTTTAACTGTTCAATAATTTTCATGAAAATAATTTTCTTTATTGCAATAACATTTTTAGGTAGTAGTTTCTGTTATAGCCAGAATATTGATAAAATAATTAATGCTACAGAAGTTGAACGTATTGAAAAAATACTCTCGGCCGATGATATGCAGGGTCGTAAAACTTTTACCCCAGGCATTGATAAAGCTGCGGAATTTATTGCAGCCGAATTTGCAAAAAGTAAATTGAAGTATTTCGGTAATGCTAAAAATTATTTTCAGGAAATAGCTTTAATTAAAACTAAAATAATTGAATTAAGCGGTCTATTAAATGAAGAAATACTAACCAGTAAAAATGTGGTGGTAAATACATCGGCAGCCAATATACAAATAAATACTATAGCGGATTATGAAACTGTGATCATAAAAAAAGAAGATGATTTTAGTGCCATGATTTATCCCCTAACTCAATCTGAAAAAAATTTACTGATATTGGTTGATACAACACATCTGAATCTTTTTAAACGCATACAATGGATCTCAAGCCGAGATAAATTTGCATCTCCGTTTACTCAGATTTTTATTTTAACCGCCACCGCTAATCCTATTACTTTTACGCTGCATATAAATAGCGAAGTCGTAGAACAAAAACTGAAAAATGTTGTTGGGGTTATTCCTGGAGAAACTAAAAAAAATGAGTACGTGATTTTTTCCGCACATTATGATCATTTGGGTATTGGAAAACCAGATAAAATCGGCGACAGTATTTACAATGGAGCCAACGATGATGCTGCAGGAACTACTGCTGTGCTGATGCTCGCCCAATATTTTAGTCAATTAAAAAATAATGATCGCAGTTTAATTTTTGTTGCTTTTACTGCCGAAGAAATTGGTGGTTATGGCAGTCGTTACTTTAGCAAACAATTAAATACCGATAAAGTAATGGGCATGTTTAATATTGAAATGATTGGTACAGAAAGTAAGTGGGGGCTTAACAGTGCTTATATAACAGGCTACGAAAAAACGGATATGGGTAAAATTTTACAAACTAATCTCGTAAAGTCAAAATTTCATTTTGAGCCAGACCCTTATCCAAAGCAAAATTTATTTTACCGCAGCGATAATGCAACGCTGGCTGCATTGGGTGTTCCAGCACATACTATATCTACGGCAAAAATGGAGCAAGCACCCAACAACGAGCCAAATTATCATAAGCAGAGTGATGAGATAAAAAACCTTGATATAAATAACATGGCCGAAATCATTAAAGCCATTGCATTAAGTAGTAAAACTATTGTAAGTGGTAAGCATACTCCAACAAGGGTACAGAAAGAAAAATAAACTGTTTATAACAGCTTGAATTAATCAAATTACATTTTACACATTCATCGCCACACTATGTACAGCCACAGCCATTTCTTTAATAAGATTAGGGTCTTTTTCTATTGCATTACCAACAACAATTACATCGGCTCCCGCCTTACAATTGAGATATGCTTTTTCAGGTTCAATAATACCGCCACCTATTATTAATGGCACTTTAATAACACTAGCAACTTTGGAAATCATATCTTCGGTAATGGCACGTTTGGCTCCACTGCCTGCATCCATATAAATTAATTTCATCCCCAACATTTCGCCAGCCATGGCTGTACAGATCGCAATTTCATTTTTATCTGCTGGTAAAGGTGTTGCATTAGAAATATAAGATACAGTTGTTGGCGCACCACCATCAATAACCATATAACCAGTAGATAAAATTTCTAATCCGCTCTTTTTTACAACTGGTGCAGAAATAACATGTTGGCCAATCAATAAATCGGCATTACGGCCACTGATGAGTGATAAATACAATAAGGCATCAGCATATTTACTAATCTGATTTGGACTACCCGGAAAAAGTATTACAGGTATATGACAAGTACGTTTTATCAGTTGCACACAATTATCTAAATAATTTGAGATAACCAAACTCCCGCCAACCAAAAAAAAATCAACTTTGGCTGCTACAGCCAGTTCTATTAAAGCTGCTACTTTACTATCATTTACTTTATCTGGATCAATTAATACACCAAACGATTTTTTGTGTTGCTGCTTTCGCTCTGTTAATGAATGGTAAATAAGATTGGTCATTAAAGATCAGTTATTGTTATAAAAATTTATTTTTTATATAATTATAATACTTAAATAAAGCGAATATAGGAGCAAATTCGTATATTTTCTGCTTAATTTTGATAGATGCTTAATATTAATAAAGAGATTAGATTTAAAACGGCTAGAAGCGGTGGTAAAGGAGGCCAAAATGTAAACAAAGTAGAAACGATGGTGGAAGGCTACTGGCATATAGCATCTTCAGGAAGCATAACCTTTGATGAAAAAAAAATATTACAGCTTAAACTCTTTAAAAAAATAAATTCGGAAGGGTTTTTGCTAGTAAAAAGCCAAACTGATAGATCGCAATTAGGTAATAAGCAGGAAGTAATAAAAAAAATGAACCGGCTTGTTGTAAAAGCGCTTATTAAGCCCAAAATTCGAAAAGTGACGAAGCCATCAAAAGCTTCAAAAGAAAAAAGGCTGAACACTAAAAAAAATGCAGCAGAAATTAAAAGCAACCGTAAAAAAATTATTTTATGATGGGCGACTGAGTAAGGATGGAAATTTTCCTTGTGCCAGCTGTCACCAGCAGTTTGCTGCTTTTGCTACCTATGACCATGATTTCAGCCATGGCTTTGATAATGCATTTACCACTCGAAATTCGCCCGCTTTGTTTAATCTGTCATGGATGACAAAAATGCATTGGGATGGGGTATTAATCATATTGAAGTGCAGCCCCTTACTCCTTTAACAGCACAAAATAAAATAGCAGAAACTATTGAAAATGTGTTAAGTAAATTGCGTACAGATACTGTATATCCAAAACTTTTTAAATACGCATTTGGCAATACAGATATTAACAGTCAACGGATGTTAAAAGCGCTAGCACAATTTATGGGTTCTATCATTTCTTCCAATTCAAAATACGATAAAGTGCAAAGAGGAGAAGCTAGTTTTACAAGTACCGAACAAAATGGCTATGCTTTTTTTAAAGCCAAATGCGATGCCTGTCATAAAGAGCCCTTGTTTACTGATAATAGTTTTAGAAATAGCAGACTTGCTGCAAATCCTCTATTAAATGATTTGGGCAGAATGGGTATTAGCAACGATAAAAATGATTCTCTAAAATTTAAAGTGCCTAGCCTCCGAAATATAATGCTTACATTTCCTTATTCGCATGATGGTAAATTTTACTCATTAAGCGCAGTTATAGATCATTACCGTACAGGTATCATTACTAGCCAACCTATACTAGACCGACTTTTGGTAAATAGAATAGCTATTACCAATACCGAAAAAAATGATTTAATTAATTTTTTAAACACGCTTACAGATACTACCCTAAAAAAAGCTACTAGATTTAGTAAATAATCATCATTGTTTACGACTAGCTTTTAAAGTTTCTAAAATGAGTTTTTGTTTTTTAATATCATCTAATTGACTTGCTTGAGCTATTTTATTATCTTCAATATCTTTTTCAATAGCTTGTCTTTTTTTCTCTAAGCTCTGACTATTATCAATAAGATTATTATACTTTTTATCTGCTTTACTTGCGGCATCCTGCTGATCAATAATTTGTATTTCCAAATCATATGCGGCTATCATTTCTAGCATATTTTTTAAATATCTTTTGGCATTATATACTAATCCTTCATCCGTTTTAGCTGTGATAAAATTATCGAATCCTTTAGATATCATTAAAGTAAGTCTTGAATTATCTTTATTCTGCCTACCTTTTCTTTCGGCTATAAAATAAAGGTCATATTCGCCACTGCCTAATGAATCTAATTTTACTGATTTGTAAACCGTAAAACCTTTAGACTCTTTTCCCTTATATCCCATTTGGCCCATCTTATTTTCAATGGCTTTCATGATTGTTTTTTCGGAAAAAGGAATATCATTGGCTACCGCCTCTCTATCAACTTTAAGATAGCTTACAGTAATCGTTTCTAATTGAGCGCTAGCAGATAAGTTAGAAAAAGCTAGTGCTAAAACTATACATATTGTTTTCATTGTTTTTATTGTAAAGTTAATTTAACTTTTCCCTGATTTTAAAATAAAGTTAAATTTGAATTATAAAGTTAAATTTGAACCAAAATTAAAAACATAGTTGAGCGAAATTAAAAAACTAGCAGGACAAACATTATGGTATGGTATTCCTACCATTACAAGCCGTTTTTTGGGTTATCTAATGAATATGGCATTACCTTTTTTTATTGCCATGCCCGAAAAAACTGCTGATCTAGTGCAAGTATACACGCTTATCCCGTTTTTAAATGTGCTGTATGCTTATGGATTAGAAACTGCGTATTTCCGTTTTTCTCAAACACATGATAAACAAAAATTATATAATACGCTTTCGCTATCGCTTTTAATTAGTAGCATATTTTTTACGCTTATTTTATTGCTTTGTAAAGATTCTTTGATACAAGCAACAGATCTTAATCAACATCCAAATTATGTACTTTGGATGATTGGTATTATTGCTATTGACAACTTAAATACGCTGCCTTTTGCTAAACTACGACAAGAAAACAGGCCTAAAAGGTATGCATTTGCAAGAGTGGCTGGGATTGTTTTAAATGTAAGTGTTGTTATTCTTTTTCTTGGAGTAATTCCTAAAATATTACAATCAGATCCAGCACATTTTTTAAGGATAATCTATAATAAAGATTTTGGACTGGGGTATTATTTATTTGGAAATATTTGTGGCAGCTTATTTACGCTTGTAGTACTTTCTAAAGAAATTAAACAAATCAAGATACGTTTTGATTTTAAACTATGGAAAGAAGTAATGCATTATAGTACACCATTAATTATTGTTGGATTAGGGGGCATGATAAATGATGTACTGAGTCGTTTGATTTATCGTCATGTGGTTGATCTACCTCTAAATCAGGCTAATCATGAGCTGGGTATTTTTGCAAATATTTTTCGAATTGCGTTATTAATTACCATTATGATACAGGCTTTTCGTATGGCTGCCGAACCTTTTTTCTTTAATAAAAGTACAGATGTAAATGCACAAAAAACATACGCCCGGATTATGAAATTTTTTGTGATAGCCTGTTGTTTTATGTTTTTATTTATCGGATTGTTTTTAGATGCCTTTCGGTGGGTATTTATTACCTATGCTAACCCAAGCTGGACGGAAGGATTAGAAATAGTTCCTTTACTTGCCTTAAGTAATATTTTTTTAGGCATTTATTACAATCTAAGTGTATGGTATAAACTTACTGATAAAAATAAATATGGCGCATTAATAACCATTGGAGGGGCTATAATTACAATTACATTAAACATCTTGCTTATTCCTCTTCTGCATTATACAGGTGCAGCTATTGCAACATTTAGTTGTTATTTATTTATGATGGTAAGTAGTTACCTATTAGGACAAAAATATTACCCCGTTCCCTATGCAGTAAAAAAATTGTTAGCGTATTTAACTTTGACAGTTGTCGTCTATATTTTACATATGGGAATTGTACATTTACTTTCTGGCTCTCTATTATTTTCTTTAAGTAGTGGATTAGTCCTATTTATTTTATTTAGTTTATTTATTGTAAAAATAGAAGCAAAAGAACTGATAAAACTACCTGTTGTAGGAAAATATTTTAAATAAATTTAATCATAATTTTTTTCAATTTTACTTACAAAAGCCGCTCTTTTAGGAGCTGGCATGACAGCATGTAGTCCCTTTACCCCCTTCCATATCACTTCGTTAAACTCCAGATCAGGCGCACTGTCTTCTTTAGTAAAATCAAATGTGGCTGAGCGTTCTGCCAATTCATTCCAAACTACATTTTTATCAGCTAAATTAATATTAGAAGGCAGTGATTTAAAAGAAGTATAATTTGCTACAGGTGTAAAAGACCTCCACATAGGAGTTGCCGCTGCATCATACTGACTCATGGGTGGTATCCCGAGTATTAATTCAATGGTACGTAACATACCACTAGTTGTATACGGGGTATGATCAATAAAATTTCTTTTTACATAAGGGCCAGCAACATAAGCTGTGGTGCGGTGTGCATCAACATGATCAGGACCATTTTGAGCATCATCTTCTACAATAAAAACTACGCTCTCATTCCACACCTTGCTATTACTCAAATATTCCAAAAACATACCAACAGCTAAATCATTATCAGCCACATGAGCAAATGGGGTGGGTTTATTTATACTCATGCCTTGTGTGTGATCATTTATTAAACGTAAAGTATTTAATTGAGGTAATGCGTGTATGGCCAATAAAGAATCAAAATCTCTTTTCCACTGACCTACTCTTGTGGTATCTTGTATACTTTCGTCCCAGCTAGTATAATAAGTACAAAAATTATTTTTAAGCACCGGAATATTGGCCTTGTAATCATTTACAAATTCTCCGTATGTTCTAAAGCTAATCCCTGCTTTTTTGCAATGATCCCAAATGAAGCCTCCTTTATTATTTGCAATTGTTCTTGTGCCTTCTCCATCATAAGTTCCTCCCCTGCCACCGTAACTAGTTACCCAATTTTTTTCTAAATAATCGGTAGCATAAGCTCCCATACTCCAGTTATGTCCGTCGGCACTTACTTCGCCATCAACATAAAAATTATCGAGTAACACAAAGTCATTTGCCAGTTTATGTTGGTTTGGAGTTATTCTTTCTCCAAACAACACAAGACTTGTATCGCCGTTACCACTTTTTACATCACCCAAAACCTGATCATAAGTACGATTTTCCTTAACAATATAAAATACATATTTAATGGGAGAAGAATCACCAATTTTTTCAGGAATTGGGTTCCCTTTTTCGCCTTTACTGAGCAATTCTTTTTCTTTTGTGTAAGGTGTATTTCTATAAACCTGTTTAGAATATGTGCCCAACTGCGTTTCCGAAGGCATATCAACAATACTCATTGTACCTTTAAATAAAGCACCAATATATTGTATCTCTTTTTCTTTGTTGCCTACCTGAAAATTTACTTTTTGTTTTTTTCTTGCTGGGTTTGGCCCATTAGGATTTGCAAAAGAGGTAAATCCTTTTCCATTAGTTATCCATATTTTTTTTCCTACAACTTTAACGCAGGTAGGATACCAACCCACTGGTATAAAACCTTTTGATGAACTAAATCCTGGATTGCTTATATTAAAAACAGATAAACAATTATTATCTGCATTGGCAATAAAAAGCATCTTTTCATCTTCACTTAAAGCCAATCCATTGCTGGTACTGCCGGGAGGAGCATCGGGATATAGTGAAGCAGTAAGTGTTTCGATTACTTTTCTTTCTTTCAAATTAATTATTAAAACTGAATTGTCATTAGCATTGGCAACAAACAGAAATTTATTGTCTTTGGTAATGCAAATATCATTGGGATTATCTCCTATTGAAATTTGTGCAGTTATCTTTTTTTCTTCGGTATTAAATACAATCAATTTATTGCAGCCCCAGCAACTAATATATAGTTCTTTTTTATCGCCTGATAATAAACAGGTATATGCTTCTCCATCTAATTTAATCTGTTGTAAAGTTTTTTTTGTAAGCAAATCAATTATATATAAGGAATTATCATCTTTGGTTACCACATAAAGTAAATGTTTTACATCATCAATATCAATACCCGTAGGAGAAATTTTATTCGGCCATTTTTTTCCTAGCTCAATACTATCTTTTAGTATCAACTTATTACTTATTATAGCATATTGTAAAACCTTGTTTTCGTTACCACCAGAAGCAAATAAATATTGATCATCGATACTAAATTTAAGTCCTAGCCAGGATGCTTTTATATCAATATTATCTAGGATTTTTTCTGTTTTAGTATTAATTAGTTGCAGACTTTGTTTGCCTTGCCCATTATTAGTTACAGCAATTAATTTTTTTGAGTTGCTTATTGCCATATTCAAAGGCAGATCTCCCAAAGGCAAGCTTCTACCAGCAGGGGATAGTGACCAGCCATTAGGCAGGGTTAGCTTTTTTTGTGCATATATATTAAGGAATAAAAAAAGAAAAATGCAAATCAGAACTATTTTTTTATACATGAAATGGTTATTAAGAACGGGAAGTTACTGCAAGTAATTTTTATATTAAAAATATCTATGTATTATTAATATTACCTTTATGTTATCATCAGGAACAATAAAATTGTAGTTAGTATTTTTTAACCAATTCATAAATAATTTTTCTATCGGCATCGGTAATTATGGGTAGAGAATCCTGTTGTACAAAATGTAACTTAAATGCTTTTATGGCAACGATAGAATCCTTGGTATCGTAGCCAATAATACGCAGTGCCTGTAAGGCGTTAAAATTTTCCGGTTGCTTTACATTAGTTGTATCATACCAATTACCAAATCCGTTTTGGGCAAGTTGTTGCCAAGGGAAAAAGCGACTAGGATCTACTTTTCTTGATGGGGCAATATCGGAATGGCCTATAAAATTAGCAGCAGGTATAGTATATTTTTTTTTTAGTGTTTTTAAAACTAATAACAAGCTATTTATTTGAGATTCAGTAAATGGATCAAAACCGTTATTATCAAGTTCAATACCAACGGAAGAAGAATTTATATCTGTAACATTCCCCCATTTACTGTTTCCTGCATGCCATGCCCTCAAATAATCGTTTAGCATGTGTTGCACGGTACCGTCTTTACAAATTACATAATGGGCACTAACCTGTGTACGCGTTAAAGTAAAAGTGCTAAATGTTTGCTCACAATTTTTTTGTGCAGTATGGTGTATAATTACAAAATTGGGTTTACGCATGCCAAAATTAGTTGTCCCCACCCATTGTGTAGCCATTAATGCGCTATCAATTGCATATGGTTGTTTTCGTAATTCTTTTGAGAGTGTTTTTGTTTGCTTTTTATAATTGTTGTTAGTTTTAGCATATTTGTTACTACTACAGCTATTATATAATACTGAAAAAATAAAAAGAGATATCAATAATTTATTCACTTGAAAAAATTTATAAAATGGAAGTTACTAAGAAAATTCAGTATAACTAAAACAAAATAAGTTCTTATTCTACTGATTCTTATGGTAACCTATTTTAATTATCTTAAGTACAAGCGTAGCATTTACAGCATATAATTTAGATAACAAATAATATTTTATTTTTTTATAAATATAAAATAGTGTATTTCTTCTTAATTATTTTTAACTTGTCATTTCAAATTTTTATATGAATAAATATCTACTGGTAGCTACATTTTTTTATATATCGATACCTATTTTTGCACAGCACAAACCCGCTTATGTTTTATATAATGCCAAAGGCAATAAAGTATCGTATAAAAGAATGATCAACCAGTTATCAAAAAAAGATATTGTTATGATTGGAGAGTTTCATAACAACCCTATCAGCCACTGGATGGAATTAGAGATTACTAAAGACTGTAAAGAAAACCGTAGCTTGGTATTAGGTGCCGAAATGTTTGAACAGGATAACCAATCAGCCCTTGATCTTTACTTACAGGGTAAACTTTCGGCTAAGGGGCTTGACAGTAGTGCCCGGCTTTGGAAAAATTATCCTACTGATTATGCACCACTTGTAAATTTTGCTAAAGAAAATAAAATTGTATTTGCTGCAACCAATATACCTCGTCGCTATGCCTCCTTGGTTTTAAAAGGAGGGTTAGAAGTATTGGATACTATTCCGGACTTTGCAAAAGCCTGGATAGCAGCGCTCCCCATTGCTTATGACTCCACATTGCCCGGTTATAAAAATATGATGGCCATGATGGTTGGACACGGCTCAGTTAATATGCCCAAAGCTCAGGCCAGCAAAGATGCAAGCATGGCTTATTTTATTTTAAAATATTTTGTACCTGGCAGTTTATTTATTCATTATAATGGTAGTTATCACTCCGAAAATCATGAAGGTATTGTTTGGTACTTAAAACAAACTCGACCAGAATTAAACGTAGCAACTGTTACTACCGTTTCGCAAAAAGAATTAAAAAAATTATTAGCCGAAAATAAAAATAAAGCCGATTTTATTATTTGTGTTGACGAAGACATGACCAATACTTATTAAATAAACTACTTATTTGTTAATCCTTTTATAAATAACAGAAAATATTTTTTTAAACGCAATAAAAAAATGGTTTTGTCGTAAAATAAATAAATGCACGACAAATGAAATATTTCTTGCCCCTTTGTTTATTATTTTTTTCTACCCCTTTGTTTTCTCAAAATTTGAAATCAAATTCTAAGGCTATATCTCCTCTTGCATCTTATAGCCAAATATGGAATGAAATAAAATACAGTAGCTGCAATACAGCTGTTAATGCAACTTATTTGAGCAAGAACGAAAAAGATGTTATCTATATTCTTAACTTAATTCGTTTATATCCTGCACTCTTTAACAAAACTGTGCTGGCAAAGTATCCGTCAGTTTCAGGCAAATATTATTTGCTAATGGATTCTTTTTATTATATATCCTTGGTTAAAACTTTACAAAAAATGGATGCTCGAAATATACTTTATTCTGATAGCACCTGTTTTATTAGTGCTAAGTGCCATGCTTATTATTCGGGCATAACTGGTTATGTAGGCCACGAGAGAAAAACACAAGACTGTATAAGAAAAGAAAGATTTCTTGGTGAGTGTTGCGACTATGGAAATTATGACGCTCTTAATATTGTTTTATCGCTACTTATAGATGAAGGTGTTCCTTCTCTTGGTCATCGTAAAATTTGTCTCAGTACTTATTATACAAAGATCGGTGTTTCTATACAACCTCACACTGGTTATAGTAATAATGCAGTGCTTGACTTTTATAATTAATATATCAAAAAATCATTTTTACTATTTTCTTGTCAGTCTCAATGATCTCTTTTTTCAAAAATTTTAAATATGGATAGCGCCATTACCTCTATTTATTATAATAATAAATGGAAAGATACAATCGTAAATTATTCAACGAAAATATTTGTGGTATTGAATTGTAGTAAAGTGCGTAGAATTAACAAGGGGGGGATGTTTACATTACATATAGGATGATATAATTAAAAAAATATAAAAAATAGGGTGTTTTATTTATAGGATTCGTTTGATAAAGATTGAAAAAATATAGAATTATTTAGTCTTATTATAATATTTAAAGACATATAACATTTATGTTAGAAACTTATTTATTATATTATAAATTGAAAATGTCATGCAATAATAAAAATTATAAAATATCGGCAGGTTGCAATGAAAAATTATTTTATAATCCCCACTTATTACGTTATGGCTATACGTCAAGTAGAATTTTTTGTTCCAGCTTAGAATTTTACATATTGCGCCGATATTGTCCTCCTACCGAATATAAAGCATTAGTAATTTGTCCTAATGAACAATATTTCACTGTTTCCATCAATTCTTCGAAAAGATTTTGATTTTTTACAGCAACCTGCTGTAAGCGTTTAAGCATTTCAGTAGCTTTGCCATCATGTCGTTTGTGAAAAGACTGCAAGGTTTTTATCTGAAATTCTTTTTCTTCAGTAGTTGAACGAATTACTTCTGTTGGTAAAATAGTAGGACTTCCTTTTTTATTTAAAAATGTATTAACGCCAATGATTGGATATTCACCTGTATGTTTTAATGTTTCGTAGTATAAACTTTCTTCCTGAATTTTATTGCGCTGGTACATGCGTTCCATAGCCCCTAAAACACCGCCCCTATCGGTTAATCGATGAAACTCTATCATCACCGCTTCTTCAACAATATCGGTTAATTCTTCAATTAAAAACGCACCTTGATTTGGATTTTCATTTTTGGCAGTCCCTAATTCTCGATTAATAATAAGCTGAATAGCCATGGCTCTGCGAACACTTTCTTCGGTAGGCGTAGTAATCGCCTCATCATATGCGTTAGTATGCAATGAATTACAATTATCATAAATGGCATATAGCGCCTGCAATGTTGTACGTATATCATTAAAATCAATTTCCTGTGCATGTAAAGAACGGCCAGAGGTTTGAATATGATATTTTAATTTTTGAGAGCGACTGTTAGCCTTGTATTTATTTTTCATAGCCTTGGACCAGATGCGGCGAGCCACACGGCCAATTACACTGTATTCTGGGTCCATTCCATTACTAAAAAAGAAAGACAGATTTGGTGCAAAATCATCAATGTGCATGCCTCGGCTTAAATAGTATTCTACATAAGTAAATCCGTTTGATAAAGTAAAGGCAAGTTGTGTAATTGGGTTGGCGCCTGCTTCAGCAATATGATAACCACTAATACTGACACTGTAAAAATTTTGTACAGCATTTTTAATAAAATATTCCTGCACGTCGCCCATCAGCTTTAATGCAAACTCGGTAGAAAAAATACAGGTGTTTTGTGCTTGATCTTCTTTTAAAATATCTGCCTGTACCGTACCTCGCACAGTTGCCAATGCTTTGGCTTTAATTTGCTCATACACATCTGCAGGTAATACATCGGAGCCGCTTAAGCCTAAAAGCAGCAAGCCTAATCCATTATTTCCTTCGGGTAAAGACCAATCCTCCCCTAGACCCCCTCCGGTGGTGGTAAATTTAGACTCTGCTAATTTATTGAGGTTTTTTGGATGGACAGGTTTGCCATCTACCCCAATATATTTTGGTAAGGTTTCAATACCATACTTTGATTCAATAAGCGTATTAATCTGTTCTCTTAAGTTATTTTCGATAATATATTTTTCACATTGTTGATCAATGGCTGCATTCATAAAAAATGCCAGTAGCATAGGTGCAGGTCCATTAATGGTCATACTTACAGAAGTTTTTGCATCGCAAAGGTCAAAGCCACTATACAATTTTTTAGCATCATCTACGGTGGCAATACTAACTCCGCTGTTACCTACTTTACCATAAATATCAGGGCGATAATCAGGATCTTCTCCATATAACGTAACACTGTCAAAAGCAGTACTAAGTCGCTTTGCGGGCTGTCCAACACTTACATAATGAAAGCGTCTGTTGGTTCTTTCGGGGCCACCTTCGCCAGCAAACATACGTGTGGGGTCTTCGCCATCACGCTTTAATGGGAACACGCCTGCTGTAAAAGGAAATACGCCCGGCACATTTTCCTGCAACTGCCACTTTAATAAATCGCCCCAATCTTTATATTTGGGTAAAATAACTTTTGACAGTACAGTACCAGATAAACTTGTATAAGTAAGTGGTTGTTTAACTATTTTATCTCTTACTTTAAATTCGTAAAACTCTTTTTGATAGCGATCTAAAACTAATGGCCAGTTTTCAATTAATTTTTTACACTCCGGATGCAAGGCCGCCTCTAAATCTCTCCCCAAAGAGGAAACTTTAGACTCTACTTCTTTACCCAGTTTTTCTTTTATTAAAGAGAGCGTGCCCTTTAATTGATAAAGTTGAGTAGCAATTTTAGCCTGTTCTTTCACCCAATCATTATAAGTTTTTAGTGTTTCAGCGATCTCTGCCAGATATCTTACTCTTTTTGGAGGAATAATAGTTGACTGGCTGAATGTGTCTTTTGTATGTGCATAATGTGCAAGCTCTCCGGAAAAACACACATCACATTTTTGAGCCACTTTTTCCATTAACCTTTCAAACAATTCATTTATCCCCGCATCATTAAACTGTGCGGCTATAGTGCCAATAATAGGCAAGTCTTCATTTTTAGCCTCCCATAAACTATGATTACGTTTATATTGTTTACGCACATCATGCAGCGCGTCCAATGCGCCAGCTTTATCAAATTTATTTACACATATCACATCAGCATAATCCAGCATATTAATTTTTTCTAGCTGCGAAGCTGCGCCATATTCGGGTGTCATTACATACATGCTAATATCTACGTAATCTAAAATAGATGCATCACTTTGTCCCACACCAGCACTTTCTAAAATAATAAAATCATAGTTAGCTGCTTTGCAGATGTCGATAGCTTCCTGTACATATTCGCTTAAAGCTTTGTCGCTTTCCCTTGTTGCAAGGCTGCGCATGTAAGCACGGGGGGAAGAGATGGAGTTCATTCTTATTCTATCGCCTAATAAAGCCCCGCCGGTTTTTTTCTTGGATGGGTCAACAGAAATTACGGCAATGGTTTTATCAGAATAACCGTTTAAAAACCGACGAACAATTTCATCAGTAACAGAAGATTTTCCTGCGCCACCAGTTCCAGTAATCCCTAATACTGGAATCGTTTTGTTTGTTGTCCGTTGTCCCTTGTCCGTTGACGTTAGACCATTTTCTACATTAGTTATTTGCCTTGCAATTTTTCTTACATCATTTACTTCGCCCAAAGACATGACAGTTTTGTAATCACCATTACCATTCAGGGGGAAGTCGCAGGAAAGCACCACATCCTCTATCATTCCTTCCAATCCCATATGTCTGCCATCATCCGGGCTGTAGATTCTGGTTATACCGTAATTGTGTAGCTCTTCAATTTCACTGGGCAGTATAGTACCTCCACCTCCGCCAAATATTTTTATATGGCCACACCCATTTTCATTCAGCAGGTCTTTCATGTATTTAAAAAATTCCACATGGCCCCCCTGGTAACTAGTAATGGCAATACCTTGTACATCTTCTTCAATGGCGCATTCCACTATTTCATGTACGCTCCTATTATGGCCTAGGTGAATAATTTCGGCCCCCTTAGCTTGCATAATACGGCGCATGATATTGATAGCGGCATCGTGTCCGTCAAATAAGGCTGCTGCAGTTACAATACGTACTTTTTGTTGAAGTGTAAAAGACATATTTTATGGTAATTATATTTTTTGCTTACCCTGTGGTTTCAGTGCAATACAATCGTGTTGTAAAATTACTGATTAAAGACTGGAAAAAGAATAACAGCAATTTATTGGTTTAAAATCAAATTTTCGTGATTTATATGCTTTATGAACCTAATAATCTAAATTTTTAAATTCAGCTAGGACTATTAGTTACTTTAAAAAGAAAAATGTTCAACCATTTTATGGATATAAAAAAATTAAATGCAAACAATCTATATCTAAAATACTGATTGTTTGCATTTAAGTGTTCTCATATAATTTACCACTGCCCAAATATTTTCATTTTCAGGCATTTTCTTTCTAAAAATAGGTATGTCTTTTCTTCCTACAAAAGTTATGTAAAATAAAGCGCCATTCTTTGGATTACAAGATCATTGATAAAATAACCGCTTTCTGTATCTAAAGTAGCCGCTTTGATACCATCACCTTTTTCTTTTACACCTGGCAAGATTTGCAATGGTTTCTATACAAGATTTTGTACTTTGCTATAGACGCCCGTATCTACTTTTAAAGGATTCGCTTTTTTGCTACATCTGGACCTTGGCATTCAGTTTGAGTTGAATTTTTAGGCCCAAATGCAAACTCTATGACCCCAAAAAAAGTCGCTTCAAAAAGGGAATAATAATAAATTTACCCTCAAGTTAATATGCGGGTTTTTTATTTACATCATTTACAAGTACTTTTGCACGCCACTACATAGGCAATACTACTATGCCAAAAGATAATTCCATACAGTCAGTTTTAATTATCGGCTCTGGTCCCATTATTATTGGTCAGGCCTGTGAGTTTGATTATTCGGGTACTCAGGCCGCGCGTTCATTAAGGGAAGAAGGAATAAAAGTTATTCTTATTAATAGTAATCCAGCTACCATCATGACAGATCCTATGATGGCTGACAAGGTTTACCTTTTACCCCTTACTGTTGAAAGTATTGAACAAATATTAGAAGAAAACCAAATTGATGCCATATTACCAACCATGGGCGGACAAACAGCCCTTAATCTTTGCAAAGAAGTAGATGAGTTGGGTATTTGGGAAAAATTTGAGGTAAGATTAATTGGAGTTGATATTAAAGCCATTGATAAAGCAGAAGACAGAGAAAAATTTCGTAAGTGGATGATTGAAATGGGCATACCAGTTTGTCCGGCTAAAATTGCCAATTCCTTTTTAGAAGGAAAAGAATTTGCACAGGAAATTGGATTTCCATTGGTATTGCGGCCATCTTTTACTTTAGGGGGTACTGGGGGCAGCATTGTTTTTAATAAAGAGGAGCTTGATGAGGCTTTAAATACAGGATTAATTGCTAGTCCAATACACGAAGTGTTGGTAGAAAAAGCAGTGTTGGGCTGGAAAGAATTTGAGTTGGAATTATTAAGGGATAATGCAGATAATGTTGTAATTATTTGCGGTGTTGAAAATTTTGATCCTATGGGCATTCATACCGGCGACTCAATAACAGTAGCGCCAATAATGACCTTGAGTGATACAGCTTACCAACTTATGCGCAACACTGCCATAAGGATGATGAGAGACTTAGGAAATTTTGCAGGAGGTTGCAATGTTCAGTTTGCTCTCAATCCACAAACCGAAGAAATTATTGTGGTGGAAATTAATCCAAGGGTTAGTCGTTCTTCTGCTTTAGCAAGTAAAGCCACAGGATATCCCATTGCAAAAATTGCGGCTAAATTAGCGATTGGATATAATTTAGATGAGTTAAAAAATCAAATCACGCAATCAACATCGGCCTATTTTGAGCCAGCACTTGATTATGTAATTGTAAAAATACCGCGCTGGAATTTTGATAAATTTAAAGGGGCAAAAGATACATTAGGTTTTCAAATGAAAAGCGTTGGAGAAGTGATGGGTATAGGCCGCAGTTTTGCTGAGGCTGTACAAAAAGCTTGTCAGAGTCTTGAAAATGAAGCCCTTGGTTTAGGTTATTATGGTAAAAGCATGATGAAGGCGGATGAATTACTTGAGTATATTAAAATACCAAAGTGGGATAGGATTTTTAGAATTAAAGATGCATTAATGGCGGGCGCTAGCATTAAGCGAATTTGTGAAAGCACAAAAATTGATCGCTGGTTTATTTACCAAATTCAAAAAATTTGTGATTGTGAAAAAGAAATTGCTAAATATAACTTAAAGACTTTACCAGATAATATTTTAACCGAAGCCAAGTTCTTAGGGTTTAGTGATGAACAGATTGTTAGAATAATGAACGAAGAAAATGCTGAATTAATTTATGATCGCAGAAAAGTGATGGGCCTTACCCGGGTCTTTAAAATGGTAGATACCTGCAGCGCCGAGTTTGAAGCAAAAACGCCTTATTTCTATTCTACATTCGAAAACAAGCCTGTTAATGAAAATAAATTAGTGAGTAACGAAAGTTTTATTTCTGCTAAAAAGAAAATAATTGTATTAGGCAGCGGTCCTAACAGAATTGGTCAGGGTATTGAGTTTGATTATTGTTGCGTGCATGGTTTATTAGCTATTAAAGAGGCGGGTTATGAATCTATAATGATAAACTGTAATCCAGAAACTGTGTCTACCGATTTTGATATTGCGGATAAACTTTATTTTGAACCGGTATTTTGGGAACACCTCTGGGAAATTATAGAACACGAAAACCCCTATGGCGTAATTGTACAATTGGGCGGACAAACAGCCCTAAAATTAGCCAAACGATTACATGAAAAAGGAATTAAAATAATTGGATCCTCATTTGATAGCATGGATATTGCAGAAGATCGTGGAAGGTTTAGTGATATGTTGAAAGAGCTAGAAATTCCTTATCCAAATTATGGAACCGCTTACAATACCGATGAGGCTATTGAAGTGGCTAAGCAAGTTGGATACCCTGTTTTAATAAGGCCTAGTTATGTTTTGGGCGGACAAAGAATGCGTATTGTAATTAATGATGAAGAACTAGAAAAAGGGGTGCTTAGTTTAATAAAACACCTGCCCGGCAATAAAATTTTGATAGATCATTTTTTAGATCGTTGCCAAGAAGCAGAAATAGATGCCATCTTTGATGGAGCAGATTTTCACGTGATGGGTTTAATGGAACATATTGAGCCGGCGGGTATTCATAGCGGCGATAGTAATGCGGTATTACCTCAATTTAATTTATCGCCATTAATTGTTCATACCATGGAAGAATATGCTGAAAAAATTGCAAGAGCTTTACATATTAAAGGCCTTATCAATATTCAGTTTGCGATTAAAGATGGATATGTTTTTGTAATTGAGGCTAACCCTAGGGCTAGTCGTACTACTCCTTTTATTGCTAAAGCTTATCAAATACCTTATTTAAATATTGCTACTAAAATAATGATGGGCGTAAATAAGCTTAAAGATTTTTCATTCGAGAAAAAACTTACCGGCTTTGCTATTAAGGAACCAGTTTTCTCTTTTAATAAATTTCCGGGGGTAAATAAAGAGTTAGGCCCCGAGATGAAAAGTACGGGCGAGGCGATACGTTTTATTAAAGATTTACGTGACCCTTATTTTAGGCAGTTATATAAAGAAAGGAGTATGCATTTAAGTAAATAATCTTTACATTATCCTGTAAAATATTTTTAGGTCACAAAATTGTGCCCTATTTTTTATAATTATATGCGGATAAGTTTAATCTGCAAATCTTTGGGTAAATCACCCAAAAAACCTGAGGACTAACCCATATAAAAATAAAATCTAACTAATATATTGCCTAGGGTTAGTAAATCTACCCCCTATGCAAATAACACAAAGCATATAAAACAGTATATATCAAATAGGAGGGAAAGATTTGTGATGACATATTGAAATCCTGAAAAATTGCAGAGTTCAAAATCTGTAATTTTTGTCTTTAAACTAAAAAACTGTTTTTGGTTCACACATACACCATACCTATTTGGAAAAAAGCTCCATTTATTAGATTACTATTACCATTAGTTGTTGGCATTTTATTGCAATGGTATATTAAATATTCATTAGTCGTTATTATAGCAGCCTTACTTGCCTTCAATATTTCTTTTTTTTTATTTTTATTATTGCCTATTGCATTAAGATATAAATTAAAAACATTACAGGGGAGTATTATTCAACTGATATTTATAAGTTTAGGCTGCTTCCTTACTTGGCAAAATGATATCCGTAGAGTAGCGAGTTGGTATGGAAACTTATATCATGATGGCAATTTTATGGTTGTTAGAATCAAGGAACCACTGATAGAAAAAACTAAATCTTATAAGGCAGATGCACTTGTTGAATTAATAATAGAAGATGGAAAAATTATCCCATGTAAGGGAAAGTTGTTATTGTATTTTTCTAAGGATAGTCTTAACATTAGTTCAAGAACTATTGAATTGAGTTATGGAGCTAGAGTTATTATTTATAAAAATCTGCAACCTATAAAAAACTCGGGCAACCCTGGTGCATTTAATTATGAACAGTATGCTGCATTTCAAGGTATTTTTCATCATGTATTTTTAAAGAAAAAAGACTGGGACATAATTACACCAAATGCAAATAGGACAAGCGGCTTCAATCAATTTATCTTTTCTACCAGAGCGTATATTTTAACTGAATTGCGCTCGTTTATTCGCTATAGTAAAGATGAATTAGCTATTGCCGAAGCTTTGTTAATCGGTTATACCAATGACTTGGATAAAGACCTGGTACAGGCATATAGCAATACTGGGGTGGTTCATATCATTGCTATTTCAGGCATGCATCTTGGATTAATTTATATTTTATTGCTATGGATTTTTGCAAAAATACCGCTTATTAATAAATCAAAAATCATTCAGCTTATTTTATTATTAAGCTGCCTTTGGTTATTTTCAATTCTTACCGGAGCAGCCCCTTCTGTTTTGCGTGCAGCCGTAATGTTCTCTTTTATTGCTATTGGAAAACAATTTTTTAAGCAAGCGTCTATTTATAATTCATTGGCAGCATCTGCTTTTTTATTGCTTTGTTATAATCCTTATTATTTGTGGGCGGTTGGATTTCAACTTTCTTATTTGGCCGTATTAGGGATTGTTGTTTTTCAAAAAACTATTTATAATTTGGTTTATATAAAAAATAAATTGGTGGATAAGATTTGGCAATTAATAACTGTTTCTCTCGCAGCTCAACTACTTACTTTTTCTATTTGTATTTATTACTTTCACCAGTTTCCAAATTTGTTTTTAATATCAAATATTATCGCTGTTCCGCTATCAGCTATTATACTGTATGTAGCAATAGCATTGGTGTCTTTTTCATGGATTCCCCATATAGGTATGTATCTTGGTAAAATAGTTGGCGGGTTAACCTGGCTCATGAATAAATTTATTCTTTTAGTAAACGTTATACCATTTAGTGTTTGGAATAAAATTACAGCAACTATTTTATCTACATGTTTGTTATATATTGTTGTCATTTTTTTTACTATTTGGATTATCCATAAAAATAAAAACTATTTTTATGTAGGGTTAGTTACATCCTTTATGTTTACAATATTAATTGCTTATTATAGCTGGCAAACATTTAATCAGCAACAATTAATAGTGTATAATATTCCACAACACCAGGCTATTGATTTTGTAAACGGCAACCGATATCAATTTGTTGGAGACAGCATGTTACTGGAAGAAAATTTGCTAACAAAACTTCATTTAAATCCTGCTAGAATTTCTTTGCAACTGAATAGTCGTGAAAATTCAATCATTAACTTATTTCATTCTAATTTATTTTATCATTTTAATAATAAAAGAATACTAATCATTGATAAACCTATAGTATTAAAAATAAGTGGCCCTAAGATCGATATAGACCTGCTTATTATTTCAAAAAATCCAACCCTTAATATTTTAGAACTAACAAAAAAAATTAATTTAACAAAAATTGTATTTGACTCATCAAATGCCGATTGGAAAATTAAGAAATGGATTGAGGAATGTCGATTACTAAATTTAAATTATCATTCTGTGCCAGATTCTGGCACATTTATTTATTATTCTGGAACATAAGTTCTTATTTTAATATTGTAACTCTACATTAATTAACCTGAAAAATATTTTTTAAAGTTATTGCCTTTACAATGTCATTAAATAGAGCCCTTTTTGTACGAACTTATATATTTGGAAGAGGAAGTGATGGCTCCTGATTACTTTCTTTAACTGCATAAGGTAACACAGGTAATTCTTTTAAAGGAAAAGATAAAAATGGAGTTATGGATAACGAAGATGCTTGTCCAGATAAACTTGGAATTAAAGATTTAGGGTGATGTGCGAATAGAGATCCAGTTATTACGCCTTTTGAAACAGAACAAACGGTATTATACTTCAAATCATATTCTATCTTTGACACTGTAATTGTAATTTTAAAAAAAATTCTGCTTATACAAATCGTATCAAAGGGCATGGATATAAAACAGAAGGTCTTTATACTTTATGCAAAATGCTGGGTATGGAAAGGGGTGAAATTGTAAAGGAGTATCTAATTACAAGAAAAATTGATGCAATTTGAATTAATTTCTGGAAAAATTTCTATTGCGATTAGCGATAATTCTCGTGCTGAAATATTTTTTATAAAAGGATAATTTAATCGCCTCAAATTAAATAAGATAGGCTTATATTTTATTATTTAGATAAAGGGATGAGCTCCGCTTAAAAATTTGTAAATTTGCAGTAGGTTTAAAAAAATACAATTACCCAAGCCTTAGTGGCAAATAATTAACTATATCAAATGCAAAAAAAAATTAAGACAGCCCTTATTTCTGTTTTTTATAAAGATGGATTAGAAAATATTGTTCAACAACTTCATCAATTAGGAATAACGATTTATTCAACTGGTGGCACACAAAAATTTATTGAAGATTTAACTGTTCCTTGCATACCGGTTGAATCTTTAACAAGCTATCCTTCTATTTTGGGAGGAAGGGTTAAAACACTTCATCCATCAGTATTTGGAGGAATATTGGGAAAAAGAGAAGATAAAGAACATCTTGTGGAAATGAAAGAATACAATATCCCAGAAATTGACCTGGTAATTGTTGACTTATATCCTTTTGCGCAAACTGTAGTAGAACAGACATTAAAAGCCGCCTCCACGGGAGAAGATTTGGAAGAGGCCCTGATCATCGAAAAAATTGATATTGGCGGCCCATCTATGATACGGGCTGCAGCAAAAAACCACGCTTCGGTTTTGGTAGTAGCAGTAAAAAATGATTATACATTATTAGAAAGAATTTTAATAGAACAAAAAGGCCAAACAACATTAGAGCAAAGAAAATTATTTGCCATAAAAGCATTTGATCTTTGTACTGGATATGATATGGCTATATCTAATTATTTTAATCAATCTGAATTTATTAATCCTTTCGATAAAGAGAAAAAAGTTTTACGTTATGGAGAAAACCCGCATCAGCAAGGTTTTTTTTATGGCAACCCCCAAGAGATATTTGAACAACTAAATGGTAAGGAATTGTCTTATAATAATCTGGTAGATGTGGATGCAGCCTTGCAACTGATTGCTGAATTTAAAAATAATTTTAACTCGCAGCCTATAAAAACCCTCTCCACGGGAGAGGATTTAGGAGATACTGAGATTGTTTTTGCAATCATTAAACACAATAATGTTTGTGGCATAGCAGTAAGAGCTTCTGTAGAAGAATCCTGGGATGCCGCTTTAGCTGGTGACCCAGAAAGCGCTTTTGGTGGTGTGCTAGTTTGTAATACAACAATTGATTTGTCAACTGCTCATGCAATTAATGAACTATTTTTTGAAGTATTAATTGCACCGGCTTTTAATAGCGATGCGTTGAAAATTTTAAAACAAAAAAAGAACCGTATACTTTTACAACAAAAGGCTAACCTTAATTCAACACATCAATATAAATCTTTACTAAATGGCATACTTACTCAACAAAATGATAAGGGTAATTATACTGATTGGAAAGAAGAAGGAGGAAGAGAAGCAACAGCTATTGAAAAAGAAAATTTAATTTTTGCTAATATTGTTTGTAAGCATTTAAAGAGTAATGCGATTGCGATAGTAAAAAATAAACAACTTATTGGTAAAGGATGCGGACAAACATCACGAATAGATTCGTTAAGACAATCTATAGAAAAGGCAAACCGGTTTAACTTTAATATAAATGACGCTGTTTTGGCAAGTGATGCCTTTTTTCCGTTTGATGATTGTGTCAAAATTTCTCATGCTGCAGGCATCACAGCATTTATACAACCTGGTGGATCAATACGCGATAAAGACTCAATAGACTATTGTAAAACAAATGATTTAGCAATGGTGATTACAGGCCTTAGGCATTTTAAACATTAATGGAAATTTTAATTAGTGATAAAAAATAAAAATTTACTAACCGGAAAATTTGGAGGTTATTTGGCATTATGTATTACCTGTTTTGTATGGGGTACTACTTGGGTAGCTAGTAAAATTGGCATAGCTCATATACCCGCTTTACAAATGGCATCCATCCGTCAGTTTTTAGGAGGCACCTGCTTTGTTGTTTTTTTTATGGTGTATAAAAAATTACCTTTCCCCAATAAAAAACAATTTGGCAAACTGATTATTATGGCATTGCTTATGTTTGTTTTTGCAAATGGACTAAGCACCTGGAGTTTAAAATATATTCCCACTGGTTTAAGTGCTTTAGTTGGTGCGCTGTATCCATTAAGTGTTGTTATTATTGAAATGATTTATTTTAAAAATCGCAATGTAACCATACTTACTTTTATTGGTTTGTTTGTTGGGTTAACTGGTATTGCAATTGTATTTTACCAAGCTTTGTTTCAGCAACATTCGCCCGAATTTTTATTCGGCGTTTTTTTATCTATCATTGCTATGCTTTCTTGGAGTTTTGGTTCATTAATATTAACACGAAGTACTTTACAAATGAATCCTTATTATGCTATTGGTTGGCAGATGCTGTTAAGTTCATTTTTGCTTTTCATTTTTGCCTCTTTTACCGGACAAGCTATTGCTATGCACGCCATTACTGCAGAAGCCTGGTGGGCGATTATTTATTTGGTATTAGCCGGATCTATTTTAAGTTTTGTTGCCTTTATTTATTCTATGAAAAAATTACCAGCTGCCATTGCATCCATGTATGCTTATATAAATCCCCTCGTCGCGATGGTTGTAGCAGCAATTGTGTTAAAAGAAAAACTTACTATTTTTATATTGTGGGGCTCTATTGTAACGCTATTTGGTGTATTTCTAGTTAATTATAGTATCAAGCGTAATCCAAAAAATATTATTGCCGAACCTGAGCAATAAATTTTTCATACAGGTCTTTCCATCCGTTAAATTCAATACTGCTGCCTAAAAAATTATTATGCCAGACGGTAATCAATGTTCCGTTTACTGCTTTGCAAATAGATAAATAATACTGCAACTCGGCCCATGTTTGTTCAGTATCTTGACGCTGTTCATAAAAAGAATTAGCATCCATAAAACAGAAAGGATGAATGCGTAAAATGGTTTTTTCATCTTTTTTCAGATCATACCAATAAAATGAGGAGGCTACAGAAGCCCTGAAACCATTAATACTCCCATAGCCCATGGAATAATCATCAGTAATACCCGCTTTAATTAATTTTTGATAATCTTCTGGTAAATTAAAACGAATATAATGTTGTCTTGAGATCGTTATTAATTGACCACTCATGTTATTTAACTGCTGCTTTTCTTTTTTAAGTAAAAATTTACTGTCGGTACTTTGCCAAGATGGATGTAAACCGACCTTGTATTTTTTAGCATGCTGTTTAACTAGTTTCCACATAGCATCTTTTTTTGGTAATATATTTTTGTCATAAATGCCATTTTTTTTTGCAACTAAAAAAAAGTAAACCGGTTGCAAATGATATTGCTCATTTAATTTTTTTAACCATGCATAGCAATCATACGGATCTTTAATTGCCCCAATTAATACCTGTATTCTTTGTAAAGAAGGAGATTTCAAAAAACCGCCTGCATTTCTTATTATCCCTTTATATTTATAGCAATAAGCTATATCAATATCGTAGGTTGGCTCAAAACTGAATACGGAATATTGCACATCAAATAGGGTATATTTTTCTTTTAGTTTTTCAGCTAAATCTTTTACCCAAATATTTATCAAAGGAAATTTTAAAAATTCTTCTCGCTGAGCAAGAGAATTTTCATATGCATATCTTCCATAATTATCTTTTTTATGAGGCAAATATTCTTCGTAGCGAGTAATTAAATAAAAAGTTGCGGCAAAAATGTCAAATGAAAAATCGCAGTTACTTGTTTTAAAAAAAGCCTTATTATTATTTATCGTAAAACATTTAATAAATTGTTTTTTAATGTCTTGTTCAAAAAGTAGAGAATGATTTTTAATATGAAAATCTTGATCATCTATTTCCGAATCACTGTAATTTATTTTAGGACCCGTATGGGCTTTAAATTTTTCCGAATCAATGGTTAACATAAAATTAATACCCATCAATTCCTTGAAAATAAAAGAACAGATGTACAGTAATCTTGCCGAGCCTTTATGAGAATAAATTAATAACATTTCCACACAAAATAAAAAAGTTCCACCACAGTGGAACCATTTGATTATTTATAATTCAAGATTTTAATTATTAAATCGCTCTTTCCACTGTTGATTAAAGGTTTTGGTACTAAAATTTAAATCACTGCGATTTTTATTCCATCCTTTAAAAATACCATTTACGATTTTGTTTTTTAAATTACCATTACCTAAATTCATTAATCCTCTTTTTAAACTCGCTAACCGCCAAATTTTCCAAGCCATTCGTTCGCTTAAGGTTGTTAACCCTTCGTCCACCGACTCCTGTCTATTTTCTAGTAACAATTCATGCAAATTTATTTTTACGGCACATACTTCTGTGCAATTACCACAAAGCGAAGAGGCAAAGCTTAGGTGCTTAAATTCTTCCATTCCCTGCAAATGTGGTGTAATAATACTGCCAATAGGGCCACTATAAGTGGCTCCGTAAGCATGACCTCCAATATTTTTATAAATGGGGCAAGCATTTAAACAAGCGCCACAACGAATACAGTACAAACTTTCGCGCTGTTTGGGATTTTGCAAAATATTTGTACGACCATTATCTAATAATATAACATACATCTCTTCGGGCCCATCAGTTTCATTTTCTTGCTTAGGTCCTGTAAGGATTGTATTATAGACAGTAATTTTTTGCCCTGTACCAAAGGTAGAAAGCAGTGGCCAAAATAGCCCCAAATCTGTTAAAGAAGGAATCACTTTTTCTATTCCTACTACTACAATATGTGTTTTAGGAAAAGCACAACACAACCTTGCATTTCCTTCGTTTTCGGTAATGGCTATACCACCAATATCGCTGATGATAAAGTTAGCCCCAGTAACTCCAACTTCGGCTTGCACATACTTTTCACGTAAAATATTACGGGCAACCTGTGTTAATTCTACAGGAGTTAAGTTTATGGGAGTACCTAGTTTTTTATTAAAAAGTTTAGCAACATCTTCCTTGCTTTTATGCATGGCAGGAGTTACAATATGATAAGGAGCTTCACCATCAAGTTGCTGAATATATTCACCAAGATCTGTTTCTACACTTTCAATTCCGCTTTCTTGTAAGGCCTCATTTAGGTGTATTTCTTCGGTAACCATACTCTTGCTCTTTACTAGTAATTTGCAATCTTTTTCTTTACAAATTTTTAAAATTTCTTCAATCGCTTGATCTCCGTTTTCGGCCCATATTACTTTGCCGCCACGCTTAGAAAAATTGAGTTCAAAATCCTCTAGTTGCTTATCCAATGTTTCAATAGCGCGCCATTTTAAATTCTTAGCCCTTTCCCTAGCTAGGTGCACATCGGCAAACTGTTCTTTTCCTTTTGGCACAACAGTATTGTATTTACCAATATTAAAATTAATCTTGCGCCTATGCTCTAGGTCTGCAGCTTTAATCGTGCTTTTAGCTATAAAGATTTGCGATTGTTCAGACATGTTATATTTTTATATCCCAAGTATGTTTACAAAGATAAACTTTTGTAGAAGACGGTAATGAATGCTTAGTAAATTACGAATAGTATTATTTTATAACTCCTAATTCCTTACCAATTTTAGTAAACGCCACAATCGCTTTATCAAGATGTTGTTGGTTATGTGCTGCACTTAATTGTACCCGTATTCTTGCCTGACCCTTAGCCACCACCGGAAAGAAAAATCCAATTACATAAATCTCTTCATCTAATAATTTTGCAGCAAAATTTTGTGCTAAAACGGCATCGTATAACATGATAGGCACAATTGGATGATCTCCAGGTTTAATATCAAAGCCAGCTTCAGTAATTTTTGTTCTAAAATAATGAGTATTGGTTTCTAATCGATCTCTTAGCTCAGTGGTTTCACTCAGCATATTCAATACTGCGATGCTTGCTCCAACAATGCTTGGCGCTAACGTATTGCTAAAAAGATAAGGACGACTTCGTTGTCGCAGCATTTCAATAATTTCTTTTCGGCCACTAGTAAACCCACCGCTTGCTCCACCAAGGGCTTTACCTAAAGTGCCAGTGATAATATCAATTCTTCCCATCACGTTTCTGTATTCATGTGTTCCTCTTCCCGTTTTACCTAAAAATCCACTGCTATGGCATTCGTCAATCATTACTATGGCATCGTATTTATCGGCTAAATCACAAATATTATCCAATTTAGCAATGGTGCCATCCATGCTAAAACTGCCGTCTGTTACTATTATACTGCTTCGCAAATGAGCCGATTCTTTGAGTTTTATTTCAAGATCTTCCATGTTATTATGCTCGTACCGATATCGCTGGGCTTTACATAAACGAACGCCATCAATAACAGAAGCATGGTTAAGTGCATCAGAAATGATAGCATCTTCTTCATCAAACAAAGGTTCAAACACGCCCCCATTGGCATCAAAAGCAGCGGCATATAAAATGGTGTCTTCTGTGCCTAAAAAATCTGACAGTTTGCGCTCTAGCTCCTTGTGTATATCCTGGGTACCACAAATAAAACGTACACTACTCATACCAAAACCACGTAAATCAATATATTTTTTTGCTGCATCCAACACTTTCGGGTGAGATGATAAACCAAGATAATTATTAGCACAAAAGTTTAAAACAGTCTTACCATTTACTATAATCTCTGCCCCTTGCTCACTGCTAATAATGCGTTCTTTTTTATACAAGCCCGCAGTTTCTATTTCTTTAACTTCGGCGGCTATACGGCTTACAAATTTCTCATTCATATTTTAGCAAAGATTTATAATACAAAATTAGGTTAAAATAGGACACTTATAACATAACTTAAACAAGTAAATATCCATTACCCTCTTATTTTATTTTCTCTAACATGACATATTTTTCTTAATTTTTTAAAAAAATATTTTATTTTATGACACATAGTTTGTCATGAATATAAAAATTAATAATAGATGCAACCTAATCCAAAATTTTATACTACTATCTTATTTATTGTATTGGTTTCATTTGTTTCAACAAATAAAAAAAGAACTGCAACAAAACAAATAGTATCAACAAAACTACTTAATAAGGGTGGAAATCAACAACTTAAGAATCTGTATTGTTATTGACAAAAGTGAATATGAATTATATGTATATGATAATGAAGGATGGAATGCAACTTATCCAATCGTATTTGGCAGTAAAGACTTGAGGGATAAAATGAGAGAGGAGATAAAAGAACACCGGAAGGTAATTTTAAAGTAATTCTTAAAAAATACATAAACAATGGGGAGCATAGTTGCTTTTAGATTATCCCAATGATATAAGTGTACAAAAATTTAACGAAAGAAAGCGAAGGGGTTAGTATCTAAAAATGCAAAAATTGGTAATGGCATTGCTATATATGCTACCCGTCCAGAAGAAGAGTGGACAGTAGATAACTTTTATAACTGGGCCGATGGTTGTGTGTCTGTAAAATATACAGATATGAAGGATCTATATAGTTATATTCCTCTAGGCACCGCAGTAACTATACGTCAGTAAAAATTAATTTAATTTTATCATAATGGCATGCCCATTCAAATTATGAATAATTTGCCTGTCGATATAATTTCTATATTGCTCTACTAGTTTTGTTACACCAGTGCAGCTGTGAAATCCATAATCATCAAAAACTACAACTCCTCCGGGGATTAATTTATCCCATACCCATTCCAGAATATCTTTTGCCGAGTCATAAACATCTACATCAATATGACAAAGAGCAAATTTTTCTTCAGCTTTTATTTCATGTGCCGTATCCTCAGGAAAAATACCTTTTAATATTTTATAATAAGGGTATTTGACTTTTAGTTTTAATAGATCCTCAACAATTTGCTCACTTGTATCATTATGTTCACCTCCTCTATAAAAACTATCATTTGCACCAGCTTTTGCCACACCCTTAAATGTATCAGCAAGGTATAATGTGGTTTTACTATTGAAATTTGATAATTGCTGTGCCATGATACCTGCAGTGCCACCTCGCCAAACCCCAACTTCTAAAATAGCGGCACTGGAATTTAATGACTGAGCTTTTTGTACCAATTGCCAAAGCTCATAACATCGATAAATATCAACCAAGGTATTGTTTTTTATCTGGCTGTAAATTTTCATAAAAAATTCGTCCCCCTGCCATGGTGTATAATTTGCTGATGGAAAAGAAAGACCATAATAAACACCATCAATACTGAAATTCGCCTTGCCTTTATAAGTAGGCCTTTTGCTAATATAAATACCGGTATTATTAAATAATATTCGAATTATTTTTTTGATTATCATAAAAGAATGTAATTTTTTTATAAAATTAATGCAGGAAAATTAAATAGGAATTTATATTATTTATTTATAAATAAAAGACTACCATCACCATAACTTAAAAAACGAAAATTATGCCGTATAGCATAGTCATAAATTTTTCGCCAGTCATCACCAATAGCTGCAGCTACCAATAATAGAAGGGTAGATTGAGGTTGATGAAAATTGGTAATTAAAGCATTTGCGATTTTAAACTGATAACCTGGTGCAATAAGTATTTTCGATTTTGTAAATAATTTTTTAAGATGATTACTTTGTAGCCATTTTAATAATGCCGACAATGCTTCCGTTGCTGAAATATTGCAATTAACAAGCGGAATTTCATATACTTCCCATTGATTTATATTTAATTGTTTTATTGATGGCTGCAATTTTGCTTTAACCCCCATCCAATAAATACTCTCCAGTGTTCTTAAGGATGTAGTACCAACTGCAACAATAGATTTATTGAGTTGTAAAATTAAACCCTCAATCATTGTATAACTTATATCAATCCATTCGGCATGCATTTCATGATCCTGCATAGTTGCAGCTTTTACAGGCTTAAATGTACCGGCGCCAACGTGCAGAGTTACAAAATCTGTTTTAATATTTTTTTCTTCAAGACAATTAAAAATATTTTTAGTAAAATGAAGGCCAGCCGTTGGGGCGGCTACAGAACCTTCATCTACTGCATATATGGTTTGATAACGAGCTGCATCTTCCGTTTCTGGTTTTCTTTTTATGTATGGGGGCAAAGGAATATCACCACATTGTGCTAATATTTCTGCAAAACTTAAATTGGTTTCCGACCAAGAAAATTCAACAATATAGCCATCCGGTTTTTTTTCTAATAATTTTGCATAAAGTTCTAAACTCCAATCATTAGCTTTTAAGTTCAGTATCAATTTATCTTCTTTCCATTTGCTTACACCGCCAATCATGCATTTCCATGTACAAGTTTGTATTGCAGAAAATGCTGTTGTATAATCTGATTGATAAGGCTCTAATAAAAAAACTTCTATTATACTACCACTAGATTTTGGAAATAAAATTCTTGCTTTAATAACCTTTGTATTATTAAAAATTAGTAAACTATCTGCCGCTAGATAATGGTCAATATGTGTATAAATATCCTGCCGAATTTCGCCGGCATTAAAAATTAAAAGTTTAGACATACCCCTTTCGACTTGAGGATATAGGGCAATTTTATCTACAGGTAAATGGTAGGTATAATCCTGTATGCTTATATTTTTTGGATTGATCATTTTAAAAAAGCTGTAACTTCTGTCTTCCACTTATCATGTTCTTTTTTGCACAGCGATTCATGTCCACTATTTTCATATACTATCATTTTTTTTGGAGAGACTATATTATTATAAATAGTTTCTGTTTCTGAACGTGATACCCTTGGATCATGGGCTCCCCACTGAACTAAAACTGGACAATTTATTTTTTTTACAAATTCAGTTGGCTTCATCGAAAATGCCCAAAATCCATGTTCAATACCACCCCAAAAAGTAATTAAAGTTGCTAAGGGTTCTGCCGGTAATTTCATCATTTTTATTCGCCCTTCTCCAGCTTGTAAAATAGAACCAAACGACATTTCTAAAATTACTTTTGTTGGCTGTAATTGATAATCATAAATAGATTTTGAAATGGCAGCTCCTCCCATTGAAATCCCCCATAATACAATATTTTTTTCGCCTTTATTTGCAATATAATCATAAGCAAGTTTTACATCTTCACTTTCATCATACCCAATGGCAGATGTGTTGCCTTCACTGTTTCCATGAGCTCTAAAGTCTAACTGAAAAGTATTGTAACCAAGATTACGAAATACAATAGACTCTTCGTTGTTGCCACTTTTTTTACCTCCATGGCCATGAAATAAACAAACCGTCCCCTTGGCATTTTTAACTGGAATATACCAACCTTCTAATTTTATACTGTCTTCTGTTTTAAGTATTATAGTTTGATAAGCAGCGTCAGATGAACTAGTATTTTGCTGTTTTACCGCATCAATGCCAAATAGAATGTCTTTTGTCTTATCCCAGCCAGATTTATCAGCCGGTTTTTTTATAACTAATTCGCCAATATTATAAAAATGGGTAAACTTATAGGCATGAAATGCCACAATTAAATTAATTAGGATAAATAGGATAATAATGGTGCGAAATAAAAATTTTACTATTCTTTTCATGTGTAATTGATATTTTTTCAAAAGTAAAGTTAATAATATTGCAAACGATATAAATTTATCACCTTAAAATAGTAATTTAGCTATTCAAAATATTTTTTATATGAAATTTTTTTTAATAATTATTTTTTTAGTATTACTCAGTAGTGCATATACTACATTTTCGCAAACCAATACATACGTATGGAAAGAGGCAACATCTGGGGGATACACTTATAAATACGTAACCAATGATCCAGCCAAAGCACGATTCTATAAATTAAAAAACGGACTTACTGTAATTTTAAGCGCAACTAACAAAGCTCCCCGCATACAATGTTATGTTGCTACAAAAGCAGGTAGTAAAACCGACCCATCAACTAATACCGGTCTTGCTCATTATTTAGAACACATGTTATTTAAAGGAACAGATAAATTTGGCTCATTAAACTGGAGTAAAGAAAAATCTGAACTTAATAAGATTGATACTTTATACGAACTATACAATAAAACAACTGATACCGAAAAACGAAAATCAATTTATCATCAAATTGATTCCGTATCAGGTGTTGCATCAACTTATGCAATTGCTAATGAGTATGATAAAATGATGTCTTCGATGGGAGCCCAAGGCACCAATGCTTTTACATCTTTTGAGCAAACGGTCTATACAGATGATGTGCCAGCGGGTGCAATTGATAAATATTTGGCTGTACAGGGTGAACGCTTTAGAAATCCTGTTCTGAGAATTTTTCATACCGAGCTAGAAGCTGTATACGAAGAAAAAAATCGTGGTTTGGATGCCGATGGCAGCAGGGTGTTTGAAAAACTATTTTCCGAACTATTTAAAAATCATAATTATGGTTTACAAACAACTATTGGTACTATTGAGCATTTAAAAAATCCATCGCTTATTGAAATTAGAAAGTATTTTAACAAATACTATGTGCCTAATAATATGGGTATTATTATGAGTGGTGATTTTGATCCCGATGTTATTATTAAAAAGGTAGAAGCTACATTTTCCTATATGCAAAATAAACCGGTTTTAAAATATACGTTTCAGCCCGAACAAGAAATTACTATACCTATTACTGCAGAAGTTGTTGGTCCAGATGCCGAAAATGTTAGTATTGGGTTTCGTTTACCTGGCAATAAATCTACAGATGTTTTATTAGCTGAATTGGTAGGACAAATACTTGCTAATGGCAAGGCGGGCCTAATGGATTTAAACTTAGTTAAGAAACAAAAGCTTTTAGGCGCTTCTGCTTCTGCTTTTACTTTAATTGATTATGGCGTGTTATTTATGCAAGGAAGACCCACACTTGGGCAGTCTTTAGAACAAGTAAAATCATTAATGCTTGGAGAGATAGAAAACTTAAAACAGGGAAATTTTGATGATAATCTTATAACCTCTATCATTAATAATCAAAAGAAAAATAAAATACAAGCATCAGAAACCTATGGAGCTAGGGCAAGTGATTTGATGGATGCTTTTACATCCGAATTGGATTGGCAGCAGCAAGTTGCTTACACTGATCAGCTAAGCAGACTTACCAAAAAAGATATCGTTGCTTTTGCAAACAAATACTTTGTTGATAATTATGTGGTTATTTTAAAACGTAAAGGAGAAGATAAAAATATTTTTAAAGTAGATAAGCCGCCAATTACACCTGTTGAAACAAATCGTGATTCACAATCTGATTTTGTTAAGCAGGTTAATAATATGCCCGCATCGAGCGTTAAGCCTATTTGGTTAGATTATAACAAAGATCTACAAAAAGCAAAAATTGGGCCAGCAAAAATTTTATATGTTCAAAATAAAGACAACAGCTTGTTTCGTTTGCGTTATCGCTTTGATATAGGAACTTGGAATGATAAAAAACTAAATTTCGCTGCTCAATATCTTCAATTTTTGAGTACAGATAAAATGAGCGCCGAAGATATAACTAAGGCATTTTATAAAATTGCATGCAGTTTTAATTTAAATACTTCTACAGAGTTTACAACAGTTACAATTGAAGGATTACAAGAAAACTTTAGTAAAGCTGTACAGCTATTTGAGGATGTTTTAAAAAATTGTAAAGTTAATGAGGCTGCATTAGTATCATTAAAAGCTAGAGTTATTAAATCTAGAACCGATGCTAAGGCAAATAAAGCTGCCATTATGAGCGGGTTAGTAAACTATGCCAGATTTGGAGATAAAAATCCTTTTAATTATACCATGAGCAATGTTGAATTAAACAATACAACTGCCGAAGAGTTGGTAAATATTTTACATAATTTAAATAGTATTGAACATAAAATTTTATATTATGGTCCGCAGCCATTGGTTCAATTCTCTACCGAATTAAAAGCCATGCACCTCCTACCAATTACATTTAAAAGGGCTGCAGATAAAACACAATTTATAAGTACCATACAAAATACAAATCAAATTTTATTTGCTAATTATAATATGTTGCAATCCGAAATTCGCTGGGTAAGAAATACATCAGTCTATAGTGCAAATACAGAGCCTATAGTTGATATGTTTAATAATTATTTTGGCGGAGGAATGAGTTCTTTAGTTTTTCAAACCATCAGAGAATCTAAGGCATTGGCATATTCAACCTTTGCATTTTATGCAAAACCCGATAAAAAAGAAGATTCTTTTTATACCTTGGCGTATGTAGGTTGCCAGGCCGATAAATTTAATGAATCAATTATTGCGATGAATGAATTACTTAACGATATTCCAAATGTAGAAGAGAATATAAAAAATGCAAGAGCCGGCATTAAAAAAGATATTGAAACAGAGCGTATCACACAGGATGATATTATTTTTAATTATCTCAACGCACAACGGAAAGGGTTAAATACCGATATTCGTAAAAAAACTTATACGACTGTAGATAAAATTGGCTACCCCGAATTAAAGAAATTTCATACAGATAATCTTGCTAATAAAACTTATACCTATTGTATAGTAGCGTCTAATAAAAAATTATCAGACGAAGAATTAAAAAAATATGGCGAGTTAAAAAAATTAAGTATGGAAGAAATATTTGGATATTAAAGTAAACCCAAGGGAAGTTGTAAATAAATTATTTATAACTTCCCTTTTATAATATCATAAATTATATCAGGTTCGAGTAAAGTTGTGGTATCCCCTAAATTATTTGTTTCTCCTTCTGCTATCTTTCTTAAAATGCGTCGCATAATTTTTCCACTTCTTGTTTTAGGCAAGGCAGTCACAAACTGAATTTTATCTGGCTTAGCAATAGCTCCAATAATCCTAGTTACGGTTTGTAAGATACCATTTTGTGTTAAGGACTCATCACTGTGTATGTGCGAGCAAATAACATAAGCATAAATTCCTTGTCCCTTTATGTGATGCCAATAACCAACAACTGCACTTTCAATAACTCCAGCATGCATGTTTATGGCGTTCTCTATTTCGGCAGTACCAATGCGGTGACCGCTAACATTAAGCACATCATCAACCCTTCCGGTGATGCGGTAAAATCCATTTTCGTTTTTCATGGCCCCGTCGCCTGTAAAATATAAATTTTCGTAAGTGGAAAAGTAATTGGTACGGCATCGTTCATGGTCGCCATAAGTGGTTCTTAAAATAGCGGGCCATGGAGCTTTAATACACATGTTTCCTTTTAACAATCCGTTTTCATCTTTCTTGATTACTTCTTTTCCACTTTCATCTACCAATAAGGGTTGCACGCCTGGCATGGGTAAAGTGGCCCAACTTGGTTTCGCTGGGGTAATACCTGCTAGGTTAGATATTAAAATACCCCCTGTTTCGGTTTGCCACCAGGTATCTACAATAGGACATTTTTTCTTTCCAATATGTTCATCATACCAATGCCATGCTTCTTCATTGATGGGTTCGCCTACCGTACCTAAAATTTTTAAAGAAGATAAATCTTTTCCTTCTAATGGCGCTAAGCCATAGCTCATTAAACTGCGGATGGCTGTTGGTGCTGTGTATAAAATATTTACTTTATGCTTATCAATGATATCCCAAAATCTTCCCGCATCGGGCCAGGTAGGAATGCCTTCAAACATTAAACTTGTACCACCTGCACTTAAAGGTCCATATAGAATATAACTATGGCCGGTTATCCAGCCAATATCTGCCGTACAAAAAAAAATATCGCCAGGCTTATATTGAAAAACATTTACAAAAGTATAATTAGTCCAAACCATGTAACCTGCAGTGCTATGAACTACACCTTTTGGTTTGCCCGTACTGCCCGAAGTATATAAAATAAATAAAGGATCTTCTGCATCCATTTCTTCTGCAGGAAAATTAATAATGTCATTTGCTTCAAGCTGTCTTTCGGCATGATCCATCTCATCTTCCCACCATACATCACGGCCTTTAATCATACTTATAAGGGTTCTAGTTCTGGTATAAACAATAACACGCTTTATCGTTTTATTTCCAATAAGTGCATCATCAATTACAGCTTTTAATGGTATATCTTTTCCGCCGCGGTATGCTCCATCGCAAGTAATAATAAATTCAACGGCTGCATCTTCTAATCTATCGGCAATACTTTGTGCACTAAATCCACCAAAAATTACACTGTGTATAGCACCAATTCTAGCGCAGCCCAAAACCGCATAAGCCAGTTCCGGTATCATGCCCATGTAAATACAAACACGATCCCCTTTTTTTACTCCATTATTTTTTAATACCTGTGAAAATTGGGAAACCATTTTATGCAAATGAGCATATGTAACCGTTCTAGTTCTTTCTTCAGGATTATTAGGTTCCCAGATGATGGCAGGCTTATCTGCCATAGTTGCTAAATGACGGTCAATACAATTTTCTGTGATATTGAGTTTGGCATTTACAAACCATTCGATTTTCGGATCTTTAAAATTCCAGTCTACTACCCTGTCCCATTTTTTTTGCCAACTAAAATTTTCGGCCACAGACGACCAAAACGCTGCAGGATCATCAATACTTTTTTTATAATCAATATGGTATTGCTCCAGCGATTTTATTTGATATGTATATGACATTATAATTTCTTAATTTACTTTAATGCCAATTTAATATATTTATGACTACTTCTCAATAAAAAATCGAATAATAAATATAATTATGGCATATAAACCTGAAAAGGGAATTGGTAAAATTATTTTTTCGTCTTCATTAGGCACTTTAATAGAGTGGTACGATTTTTATATTTTTGGAATGCTTGCTAAAACTATTTCTATTCAATTTTTTCCTGAAGGTAATTCTAGCGCTGCATTATTAAGTACGCTTGCCATTTTTGCTGCCGGATTTTTAGTACGTCCTTTTGGTGCCTTATTTTTTGGGCGATTAGGAGATTTGGTTGGCAGAAAATATACATTCTTACTCACTTTAATTTTAATGGGGGCATCAACTTTTTTAATTGGTTTAGTGCCCGGATACAAAACTATTGGCCTAGCGGCACCTTTACTAGTTTTATTATTGCGGCTAATACAGGGCCTAGCATTAGGTGGAGAGTATGGTGGCGCTGCTACCTATATTGCCGAACATGCACCAGCAGAAAAAAGAGGTTATTATACTAGTTGGATACAAACTACGGCCACACTGGGTTTGTTTGTAGCGCTTGGCATTATTTTGCTGGTAAAAGCAAATATGAGTGAGGTTGCTTTTAATGCAGAATGGGGTGGCTGGAGATATCCATTCTGGGTATCTATTTTATTAGTTGGGCTTTCAATTTATATTAGGTTAAAGATGAAAGAATCACCTATGTATGCGGCATTAAAAGCAGAGGGTGCAACATCCATTAATCCTATAAAAGAAAGCTTTGGCCACAAAGCTAATTTTAAAATGGTTTTATTGGCTTTGTTTGGTGCAGTTATGGGCCAGGGAGTTATTTGGTACACGGGTCAATTTTATGCACAGAGTTTTTTAGAAAATACTTGTAAGGTTGATTTTATACAAAGCAGAAGTATTTTATTATGGGCCATCGCATTTGCTACCCCATTTTTTTTATTTTTTGGATGGCTGAGTGATAAGATTGGAAGAAAATGGATTATGCTAGCAGGAATGCTACTAGGGGTTATTTTTTATCGACCAATCTTCAGTATATTTTTAAAAGATACAGATGCAAAAGAATGGAAAAAGCAGGATTTGGTTATTATAAAATCAGATACCATTCATTTAGTATTATCGGATAGCATTACAACGAAGTATAAAAATTACGATGGTGCCAAGTTCATTGAGATTAAAAAAGATACAGTAACCAATATTCAAAATATGAATAATGTAATAATTAAGACCTATAAGTATGATGTTAAGCCCCGCTATATAAACAAAGAATTTGGGCGGAAAAGATATATAAAATTTATTTTTTTGGTATGGATAATGATCATTTTTGTAACTATGGCTTATAGTCCTATTGCTGCATTTTTAGTAGAAATGTTTCCTACAAAAATTCGCTACACATCTATGAGCTTGCCTTACCATATTGGCAATGGGGTTTTTGGCGGATTAGTGCCTTTTATTGCAACACTACTAGCCACCACTTTTACTAAAGACCCGCTGGTAGGACTTTGGTATCCAATTGGCGTTGCTTTTTTATGTTTTATTATTGGGGCTTTTTATTTAACCAATAAAATTAATAACGACGTTAACGATTAATTTCTTTAAACCATAGATGTCATCTATAAAAAAGGGTAATGAATACAATTAAAAAAATAATGGGAATTGCATGGATCACCATTGCGCCAGCAATTATTTATATTTTAGTGATGGGGGCAATACATAATATCAATGATGCTGGCACAAAAGATATTAATAAACCAATTCCCTGGGTAATTATAATTACCATATTTACACCTATTGCTTTAGGGCTGATGATATTCGGTTATTATGCTTTAACAGGAGAGTATGATAAGCCGCCAGAGCGTTCTGATGAACTATGAATGATTAATATTACAAATCCATTGCTTTATAAATAGCCTCCTGAATATTCATACGCACATTCATCTTTAATAATTTTGTATTTTCCCCACCATCTGGATTTACCCGGTTGCTTAAAAAGATAAAAACAAGATTATAAACAGGGTCAGCCCAAACACAAGTGCCAGTATAACCAGTATGCCCAAAGGTAAGAGATGATGAAGTGTAGCATGGATAAGGGTCAGGACGAATCAAATTATTTTTTTCTGGCTTATCAAAACCATAACCACGCCGACTGATATTGCTGTGGTATGCAGTAAATAAATCAATGGTTTCTTTCTGTAAAAATCTTTTACCGTTTATTGTTCCCCCATTTAAAAGCATTTGCATAATTATAGCTAAATCGTATGCATTACTGAATAACCCAGCATGGCCAGCTACTTCGCCAAACATAGCAGCACCTGGGTCGTGCACATCGCCTCGTAAAAGCTGCAAACGAAAATATTTTTCCTGTTCGGTTGGAACAATACGGTCTAAACTAAATTGTTCCCTTGGTTTAAATCCTGTTGAGGTTAAACCCATTGGCCTGTAAAATTCTTTTTCTGCATATTCATCAAGGGGTAAACCGCTAATAGATTCTACAACCTTACCTAAAAAAATAAAATCGTTATCGCTGTACACATAATTATTTGCATGGCCAAGCGGACTTTGTAAAATACGTTTATATAAAGTATCTCGCCAGTCGTTTCGCATAAAAAGATTTTCTGCAACACGTATACTAAAGGAATCATTTTTTTTGGCTGAATAATATTTAGGTAAGGGCACTCCTTTTGAATCAATAGTTTCTTTATAAAAAGGAATGAAGGATACAAGCCCTGCCTGGTGCAACAAAATATTTTCTATAGTCAAATTTTCTTTGTTACTTCCTTTAACTAAAGGGAGATAATCACCAAGTTTTTTTTTTAAATTAAGTTTACCTTCATCAAATAATTTCATAACTGAGATGGTAGTAGCACAAACTTTTGTAACAGATGCCATATCATAAATAGATTCTAAATTTACAGACTCTGCTTTATCATAAGTTATATTACCAAAAGCTTTATAGTAGCTGATTTTACTATCTTTAACAACTAAAATAACAGCCCCGGGAGTTGCGCCTTTTGCAATCGCATCTTTTGCAAGAGAATCAATAATGGCGAGTTTTGTCGTATTTATAACCGCCTTATCTCCTTTAGGTAGATTTACAAAAGCATTAAATGTAATACCTGTCCCAAATTTAAGTGACTCACAAACTGTAACTGGCAGTTTCCCTTTGGCTGCAATTTTTCCCTGTAACAAATCAATTGCTACATGGTGTATAATACTATCATCTTCATAACAGGCAATCATATTTTTTGCATCGCACCAATTTTTTATAGCATAAGGATTCCCAAATACAAATGTTACTACACTTGTATTTTGTTGTAATTGAGTTACTAGATCAATGGCATTTTTGCTGATGCCGAAATTATTAGCAGGCGTCCGGTTGTATGCATGAACACCAATAATTATTTTTTTGTACCGCTTTTTAATTGAGTCAATGGTCGCAGTGATGGCTGAAGAATCTTGCTTATAATCGAAATAAAAAACATCTGCATTATAATCTGTACGCAGGCGTTTTGCAAATGCATTATCACTGCTGCTACCAACACTTACATACGCCACATCTGTTGTTGATTGATTACTATTAGCAGGCATTGGAAAAAATACTGCATCAGTTTTTTTTAAAACAGTTAAGGCATTTTCTGCAATTAGTTTACGCATAAAATAAACTTTGCTATTCAAATCAATGGTTAAATTATCTGTGTTAATTGGTTGTAATTTAAAAAGACCATATTGATATTTTGATATCAATACTTTTTTGCAATGCCTTTCAATATCTGCCCAACTTAATCTTCCGCTATCTATCGCTGTTTTTATTTTTAATATTGCCATTGGCACATCGCCTGGTAAACAAAGCATATCATTTCCTGCAATTAAGGATTCTACAGAAGCTGCTCCATCAGGAAAAAATTTATTTACGCCCTGCATCCCAAGCGCATCTGTAAAAGTTAATCCCTGAAAACCTATTTCATTTCTCATTAAATTGGTAACGTTATTTTTTGATAATGAAGTGGCCCTGCTTGACGCTGTGTCAATGGCAGGGATATACAAATGGGCAATCATCACACTTCCTATACCAGCTTTAAATATCTGCCTAAAAGGATAAAGTTCTAAAGATTCTAACTGCGCCATCGTTTTATTAATCACGGGTAAATCAAGGTGAGAATCCACTGCAACATCACCATGTCCTGGAAAATGCTTGGCACAAGCCATAACGCCATTATCCTGCATACCTTTCATATATTGTATAGCAAAAGATGCTACTTTATATTTGTCTTCGCCAAAACTGCGGTCATTAATAACCGGATTATTGGGATTATTATTTACATCCACAACTGGGGCATAATTAACCTGTATGCCAATCCTTTTACATTGTTCCGCAACAATTCTACCGTATTGATACGCAATATTTGAATCCTGTACTGCTCCAAGCATCATCTGCCTGGGTAATGGAAGTACACTATCAATCATGCGCATTCCTACTCCCCATTCTGCATCAATACACATAAGTATCGGTGTTTTGGCCATAGCTTGCAGACTGTTTAAGATATTAGCCTGCTTTACTGGACTTCCCTGAAAAAGACAAACCCCGCCTACATTGTATTGCTTTACCAATTCTGCTACAGCGCTATCATAAAAAGTTACAATCTTGGTTCTCATATCAATAGTTGATAATCGAACTACCATTAATTGAGCAATCTGTTCATCGGCACTTAATGTTTTAAAAACACTGTCTGCCCATATTATAGCTTTATTTTGTTGCGCAATGCTGTTAAGCGTAATAAAAAGAAATAAAATCAACTGAATTTTACGCATAAGGGTTAAAAATTTTAGAGTGGGTAAGATGTATTATTTTTGATGTTCTAAATTACAAAAATTTGCCTGATATTATACAATTATTACCCGATAACATTGCCAACCAGATTGCTGCAGGTGAAGTTATACAACGACCTGCTAGTGCAGTAAAAGAACTTTTAGAAAATGCCGTTGATGCAGGTGCTGATGAAATTAAGTTAATTATCAATGATGCTGGCAAGGCATTGATACAGGTTATAGATAATGGCAAAGGCATGAGTGAGACCGATGCAAGAATGGCTTTTGAGCGGCACGCTACTTCTAAAATAAAAAATATTGAGGATCTTTTTAAGATAAAAACCATGGGCTTCAGGGGCGAAGCATTAGCAAGTATTGCTGCGGTAGGTCAGGTTGAATTAAAATCCAAACGCACCGAAGATGAAACAGGAGTTTTTATTGAAATTGAAAATAGTCAGGTTATAAAACAGGAGCCTGTAGCAATGCAAAACGGCACTAGTGTTGTTATGAAAAATCTTTTTTTTAATGTGCCTGCCAGAAGAAATTTTTTAAAAAGTAATGCTGCCGAACTAAGGCATATTGTTGATGAATTTATTAGGGTAGCAATGTCTTTTCCCGAGATTTTCTTTTCATTTACTAGCAATGGTCAGCAGGTATTTCATTTGGAGAAGGGTAGTATGAAGCAGCGCATAGTACAAATTTTAGGAAATAACTATGGTGCTAAATTAGTTGCAGTTCAAGAACATACCGACTACATGAATATTTATGGCTTTGTTGGAAAACCAGAGACTGCTAAAAAAACCCGCGGCGATCAATATTTTTTTGTAAATAATCGCTTTATTAAAAGTGCCTATCTAAACCATGCGGTGATGAATGCTTTTAATGAAATGATTGCAAAGGATAGCTTTCCGATGTATGCTTTATTTATTGATCTTGACCCTTCGCAGTTGGATATAAATGTACACCCCACCAAACAGGAAATAAAATTTGAAGACGAAAAGATTGTGTATGCTTTTGTGCAAAGCGCTATCAAGCATGCATTAGCACAGTTCAGTATTTCGCCTACCTTAGATTTTGAATTAGATGCTTCTATACAAAGTTTAGATGCTGTATCCAAACCATTTACAGATGAAAACAAATCTTCTGCTACCTCCTCTTCGTTGTATAATACATTCACAAAAAAAAATCAATCACATTTTATTGAAAGTAAAAGTGAGTTGAAACATTGGAAAGATTTTTACGAACCAAGTAAGAAACAACCCGATGATTTGCGACCAATAGAAGATACTGACTTAGCAGCTATTCAAGGGTTACATGCTATTAACGACCAGGTTCCAACAACAGATAATCTCTTTCAGCTGCACCGTAGTTTTATTGTTGTTCAAACTAATCGTGGTTATTATGTAGTGCACCAACAAAATGCACATGAACGAATCTTATATGAGCAATTTGCACAGGCTGTAGAAGGAAAATCAATTGCTACACAGCAAAGTTTATTTCCATCAACAATAGAATTAACTACGGCAGATGCTGTTTTATTAAATGAGTTATTGCCTGATATGAATCATTTAGGGTATCTACTTGAGCCTTTTGGTAATAACACTTTTGTAATTCAAGGCACACCTGCCGACGTAAACCAGGGTAACGAAAAAATAGCCATAGAAAAAATGCTAGAGCAGTATAAACACTTTAGTCCCGATTTAAAATACAGTAAACGAGAAAAATTATTGCGTTCACTTGCGTTGCAACAATCAATAAAAGCTGGAACATCTTTAACTGAACAAGAAATGAAAGTATTGATACAAGAATTGTTTAATTGCAGTGTACCTAATACCACCGCAAATGGGAAACCTACTTATCTGGAATTTAAAAAAGAAAATTTAGATAAATTATTTGGGAGATAGGTTTTTCAATTAATTCAAAAATCCGTTAGACTGGCATTTTAGTTATTAAAATGAGAATTCACAAAGGGCTGCAACATTTCTGTTGTAACCCTTTATGAAAATAAATAGATAATTATAATTTTTGAAATCTAGCATAACAGACCCTGTTTCCATAAACCAATCTGATTATATATTGTCCGGGACTTAAACTGCTCACATTTAAACTCACTAAATTAGTGCCTGTGTATCCTTGTTGATGTGCATCTAAAACCAATGCATTTAAATTGTTATACACATAAGCATGAATCATTTCGGGCTGTGTTAGATAAACATTTACATGAACCGCTGTTGATGCTGGATTAGGAAACGCCTGTAATTCACAAACATTAGATACATTTTCAATACGAATATAATTACAATATTCTTTTACACATCCACCTAAAACAACGGCTCTCAAACAAACCCTAAAATGGCCTGTGTCCTGAAATAAATAAATTGGATTATTTTGATGCAATACAACTGGAGGCGTTGCAACGGTTCCTCCTATTTTAGTAATTATCCATGTTTGATCCAATATGGGCAATGTGCCGCTTGCAAAAAACTGTATTTTATTTGGCACCTGCAAATTACGCTGATACGTATAAGAGACATGTGCAGAGTCGCAGTTGACTTGTAACTGTACATTTATTGGTTTGCAGGTGGTTGATGCACAATCTACCCCTCGCCAAACAGTTAAACAGGCGGTATAATTTCCAGCTTGAGTATAACGGTGAATTGCGATAGGGTCATGACTTCCGGTACCGTCTCCAAAGGTCCAAGTATATTGTAAATTTGAATTTATATAATCTGATGTGAATTTGTATTTCTGATTATCATTAGAAAATCTTTCAAAATGATAGTTCGAAAGATTAATGCAAGCTGGTAGTGTATCATGAATATAAATGGTATCACATATTTCTCTTACACAATTTGAATTAGAGCCTAAATAAACCCGAAGACAAACAATAAATGTACCAGCGTGTGCGTACTCATGAACAGCATTCCAGGAAGTGGTGGTACTTCCATCTCCAAAGCTCCAAACGGCTATAGCAGAGGCTGTTGGTGGTGTACTAAGGTTGTTAAAAAAAACTTTCCTATTGTTTACAGAATCAAGGTGCCAGTTAAAGTTTACATTAAAATTACATGGTGTGGATACAGTAATAGTTCTACATAAATACCTTATACAAGGAGCAGATGTAGTGTTTGTAATTTTCTTTACTATTAAACAAATAACATAAGTTCCTGCATTCGCATAAGTGTGAACAGGGTTTACATCGTAAGATGAAGTACCATCACCAAAACTCCATATTGTAGAATCAGATGATACTAATGGAACTGATAGATTTTGAAATGATACAGTTAATGGTGTTGCAGCGGTAATGCTCGAACTAAAATTAACTACTAAGTTACAAGTATCTGTTATGGATACCAGTTTGGTAAAAGATTGGGTACAAACAGGAACATTATTTGGATTTACCCTCACAATTGTATGGTATAACGCCATATGTACCTGGGGTGGAATATGTATGCGATGGCGAAATCGACTGACTAACAGCACTAGCATCGCCAAAATTCCAATAGTGCGTTACAAATGGTGAATCATTTGTAATAACAGGGTTAAATTTTATTGTGTAATTGCTCAGATATTGAACAGCAAATTCAGCATTACAGCTTGTATTTGTTTGTGCTGTTGCCTTAAATATAAAGGCAGTAAAAATAACGCAAAGCAGTGCTAAAAATTTTTTCATAAAAAAGATTAATAGAAATTTTCTTGTAGTAGTTAAAAATAATAGGTTTATGTATCCGTTGCTTATTATAAATTTATAACAAATAACGGATAGTATAAAAAATATATGATTTTGGTCGCTATCACCTACAATTTCGGCACTTTAGAGCTCAATATAACAGGAAGAGTCGAAGTTTAACAGTGTTATTAATCCCTCTCTTGTGCCCTCAGCCATCTTTCTGGAATTTCATTCTGGCTAGCATGTACATAATCGTTATAGCTACATGGGATCATTTTTTTGTTTGGTAACTGCATCCACCATCGTCCTGTTTTTTTACTTTGCATAAAAATAGACTCAACTTCTGTAAAGCGGGTATGATATACGTTAAAAGAATCACTGTCTTCGATAGACGCTTCCTGCTTACTTCGATTTTTTCCATCTATAAAATACCAAAGCATTTGTGAAATTTGTTTTGCACTCTGTTCTTTTTCATCAAGCTGAGGGAGGTAACCATAAATGCCAAAACTACTTAATTTGTTACTCATTCCAGCAAATCTGGTAAGTATACAAGCCTCCTCTCCGGTGAACCCATTAGGGCTTTCACTACGAGCTGGCGAGTCGCTATACTTAATAGCACTAATATCAAAACTAAGTAAATTTGTATTTCTAATAACGGGCTCCATCTCGTCTATGTTTTCTTTGGCAGTACCTACTCTAAAACAATCAAAACGAAGTTTATCCATTGTCTCTAGCATGCGCGGGTGTACGAAATAGCTTTGAAAACCGATATGGTTGTAATGCTTTACTAGATTAGGTTCGCTTGTTAACATCTCTAGTAAAAAGTTTTCACTACGTAAAGGATTTTCACTTTTTAAATTAATTGTTGCATCAATGCAAGTAGCTTCAATTACTTGACGTAATTCTTTATATGCAAAATATTGGGCCAATGTAATATCATGCGATCCGCCCAAAATAACAACCGTCTTTTTCATTCGTAATAATTCGGCCAATACCGTTTTTACAGCCGCATAACTATCATTTATATTAGCTCCAGTTTTTATATTACCTATATCTGCAATAAAAATGTCGGTATGCCAATAATGTAATTTATATAATTGCTTACGAATACAATCGGCAGCATTTAGCGTATTATCAAACAAGCCACTGCCTCTAGTTTCATTAATACCAACAAAAATTATATCTGAATCGGTAATGTCTGGCAATTCATTTACATAAATGTTAATATGTTTAGCGAGTTGACCATCTGTATAATCATTATCTTCATTTAGCTCATTAATTGATATGGGAATTAAAAAATCGTGCAAGTCGTACATTATAAAATTTTGACAAACCTAATTTATTAATTTCAAAAAGTTGATTTACAATTTAGAAAATATGATAATTGTTATGTTTTTTAAACTGCGTAAATTGTTAACTTCGCAAAATAATAAATCAAATCATGAGTAATAATCAGGAAGTTTTAAATGATGTAGTAATTAAGTTTGCGGGAGATAGTGGCGACGGGATGCAGTTAACTGGTAGCCAATTCACTAATAATACGGCGATGCTGGGTATTGATTTGGCAACTTTTCCCGATTTTCCGGCCGAGATTAGGGCCCCAATAGGCACAATCCCTGGCGTTAGTGGTTACCAGCTTAGGTTTTCATCTGATCGCGTATTTACACCTGGGGATTCTTGTGATGTATTGGTAGCCATGAATGCAGCAGCTTTAAAATCTAACTTACATGGTTTAAAGCCCGGGGGACGAATAATTGCTAATGAGGATGGGTTTGATACAAAAAATTTACGTTTAGCAAATTATCCCGAAGGCATTAATCCACTCGACAATGAAAGTTTAGGTAATTATGAGGTAATTAGAATGGATGTAACCAAGATGACGCGTGAGGCTTTGAAAGATATTACAATGGGGATAAAGGAAAAAGATCGTGCAAAAAATATGTTTGTACTCGGTTTTTTATATTGGATGTATAATCGGGATATGGATAGTACCATTGGTTTTATTAAAGAAAAATTTGGAAAAAAACCAGAAATATTTGAAAGTAATGTTAAAGCACTTAAAGCGGGTTATCATTATGGCGATACTACAGAAACATTTACAACTCGTTACACTGTAGCTAAAGCAAAAATGCCCCCAGGTACTTACAGGTCCATCATGGGCAATCAGGCAGTGTCCTATGGTTTAATTGCAGCTTCACAAAAAAGTGGGTTGCCATTATTTTTAGGTAGTTACCCCATAACCCCTGCCAGCGACATTTTGCATGAATTAAGTAGGTATAAAAACTTTGGTATAAAAACTTTTCAGGCCGAAGATGAAATTGCTGCAATAGCATCGTCTATTGGCGCTAGTTATGGTGGCAATTTAGCGGTAACAACAAGTAGTGGGCCTGGAATAGCACTTAAAGCTGAAGCAATGGGTTTAGCAGTGATGCTTGAAATTCCCTTGATTATTATCAATATTCAAAGAGGTGGCCCATCAACTGGCTTACCAACAAAGACAGAGCAAAGTGATTTGATGCAGGCATATTATGGCCGAAACGGCGAATGCCCCATGCCCATTGTTTCCGCATCAACACCAAGCGATTGTTTTAGTGCGGTATATGAAGCGGCAAGAATTTCGGTTCAACACATGACACCGGTTATGTTTTTAAGCGACGGTTATATTGCAAACGGTGCCGAGCCTTGGAAATTTCCTGCGGCGGCAGACCTAGCTGAAATTAAAACCCAATTCGCAACGCAACAGTCTTCAGCCTATATGGACAAGGATGGGAAGTTTCAACCCTATAAGAGAGATGATAAACTAGTACGCCCATGGGCAATACCTGGTACACCCGGATTGGAACACCGCGTTGGTGGATTGGAAAAACAAGATATTACGGGTAATATAAGCTATGAGCCTGAAAACCATGAATTTATGATTAAAACCCGACAGGCTAAAATTGATTTAATTGCTAACTTTATTCCTGATCAACACTTAGATAGTGGCCCAGAAAAAGGAAAAGTGTTGGTTTTGGGTTGGGGTAGCACCTACGGCGCTATTAAAAGCGCTTGTATCGACTTGCAAAAAGAAGGACTCGCTGTATCTCATGCACACTTACGTTATATAAGACCTTTCCCTAAAAATTTAGGAGAGATTTTGAAAAATTTTGACGCTGTTTTAGTCCCTGAAATCAATAACGGGCAACTCGTAAAAATTATTCGTGATGTATATTTTGTAGATGCAAAACCTTACAATAAAATTATGGGTATACCAATTACAAAGGGCGAGTTAATTGATGAAATTAAAAGTCTGCTATAATTTACTATTAATAAAATATAAAATGCCCTTTCATTAAATTAAAAGGTCATCTTAATAAAAACAATTTATTATCTTCTTATTTTTTCTCTCCCAAAAGTATAGCCTATTTTTAAATTAAGGGTAAAGTATCCATCATTATTTTTAGCATTACCGCGTACATCACCCACATTAGTAATGTGTGATGGCGTTAATTCGTATTGTCTGTCGTTAAGCAACAAAGCGTTTGTTAATTTTGCGCCAGTAAAATAATTGGCATATAAAGTAGGATCTATATACTCTGTGCTTAAATCATCTAAGTAATCGGTTGTTAATTTACGATAAACAAATTCTGCTTTTACGTTTAATGTTGAACTCAAATCATATTTAATTCCAACACCTAATGGAAAATTTACTTGAGTTAATTTATAAGGTTTACGGTTTGGATATTCTGCAAATCCTTGTCCTTCGGTACTTAAAGGTTGTAAATCAACTGTTTTTCCTGCTAAAGTTGTTTGCGGATTAAAAGAGAAAAATCCAACACCCGCTAATACGTATGGCGAACAAATAGGAGGATCTTTATCTTCTTTATTGTTGTTAAAAATATATAATGGATGAATTTCAAGACCAAGCATAAAATCCGTAATTTTTGATTTAAAATTTAAATTTCTCTCGTATCTACCTAAAGTAGAAGGGGCAACTTTTGCAAGCACCTTATCATCGGCCGAAACCTGACCAAAAGTAGCTTCCAACCTTAAAGCAAACATATATTGATACGTGGCACTCAGATAAATACTTTCGGCCAAATAGGTATTACCTAGATTTATATCCTTTACTAAATTTTTACCTATTCCTTTATTGCCCCCTATATCTGTTAAGCAGTTCATTGCCCCTACCGAAGCTCCTAGTTCAAAGATAACAGGGTTATCATAATAATTATTATCATAAAAATAATACTGCGCATTGGCATTTTTAACAGAAATAATAATCATTAAAAAGAAGATAATTTTTTTCATAGCGATATCATTGTTGGTTTAATAAGTATAGGTTTAATAAAATAAATCCATCATGCAAATAAAATGAATTTTAACTGAAAATTACTTATTTAAAAACTTTTACCATATTTACAAAAAAATTTTAAGCCACATTCTTCACATTTTGGACTTCGGGCTGTGCAAATATATCGACCATGCAAAATTAGCCAATGATGTGCCGTATGCACATAGGCTGCAGGTAAATTTTTTATTAATTGTTTCTCTGCAGCTAATGGAGTTTTTGCATTAACTGTTAATCCTATTCGTGCACTTACTCTAAATACATGCGTATCTACTGCCATATTGGGCTGTTTATCAACTATCGATGTAATAACATTTGCCGTTTTTCTGCCCACGCCTGGTAGTAATATTAACTCATCTACCGTCATAGGTACTTGCCCATTAAATTTTTCTAATAGCATTTTTGACATACCAATTAGATACTTGGTTTTATTGTTGGGGTAAGAAATACTTTTAATAAATGGGAACAAACTATCGAATTCCGCCTTGCTCATTGCCAATGCATCTGGAAATTTTTTAAAAATAGCTGGTGTAGTAGTGTTTACCCGCTTATCGGTACATTGAGCCGATAAAATTACCGACACTAATAATTGAAAACTGTTGAGATAAATGAGTTCTGTTTCAGCATCTGGGGCATACTCTAAAAAGTAGGCTGTAAAAAACTGGTATCTTTCCTTCCTTGTCATAAAAAAATCTTACAACCAAAACTAGAAGATTAAAATTGAGTTAAAAGTATTAGTGAATTATGCTAGATAGGAGAAAATTCTGCAACTGTTTTTTCAGCATAATTTAAAATATTATCAATAGTTTGCTGCCTCGGTTCCATTTTCAAGGTTTCAAGATTTTCTTGGTTTGAGATGATTACTTCAAATTTTTCTCGTAATATCCAATCGGTTTTTAAAGCAGCTGCTATTTGAGCCGTTTGTAATTGGGGTGTTTCTTTATACAAATAAAGTATTAGGTCTTCCAAGGTAAAATTGTGCATAGTTAAATTACTTACGTTAAAAAATTAAGGTATCGATACCCTTTTCTACATAAACGATAGTAATGTCTGTAATATTGCTTAATATGGTAAAATTATTTCTTTTCGTTGCTTTTAATGATAATAAAAAGGTCTTCATTATCTTTTTTCATCATATATTTTTCTCTAGCATATTTTTCAATGCTTTGGGCATCATTTTTTAATAAATCCAATTCTTGGTGTGCTTCTTTTATTAATTTTTTAAGATGTTGCTCACTATTTTGTAACTCACTTAGCTTATCTCTACGTTCAAAATCTGACAAGATATCCTTTGGATCAAGAAAAAATGTCCATATTAGAAAAAAAATACCTGTAATAATATATTTATTATTAAGCCACGAAAGTTTTCCTAAGTTCCCTCTAAGGCCCCCTGGTTGAGCGACTTCTTTGTTTTCTGAAAGCTTTTCCATTTTTGAGCTTGTTTTAATTCTTTTTCTTATTAGCGTACTCCAAATTTAATCTTTCCTTTTGGATATATGCCACTTTCGCCTAGCATTTCTTCAATACGTATCAATTGATTGTATTTTGCCATACGATCTGTTCTAGATGCTGAGCCAGTTTTAATTTGGCCACAGTTTAGTGCTACCGCTAAATCTGCAATAGTCGTATCTTCTGTTTCTCCGCTTCTATGACTCATTATAGTATTAAATCCATTTTGTTGAGCCATACTTACCGCATTTATTGTTTCGGTAATGGTTCCTATCTGATTTACTTTAACCAATAACCCATTTGCAATACCTTCTTTTATGCCTCTCTCTAAGCGATTAACATTGGTAACAAAAAGATCATCACCCACCAGCTGAATTTTTTTGCCTAAAGTATCAGTCATTAATTTCCAGCCTTTCCAATCATCTTCTGCCATACCATCTTCAATAGAAACAATCGGGTATTGCTTTACCCAGTTAGCCCAGTAATCAACCATTTTTTCGCTACTTATTTTTTTGCCATCGCTTTTATGAAAATGGTATACTTTTTTTGTCTTGTCATACATTTCACTAACAGCAGGGTCTAAGGCAATGGCAATTTGTGAACCTGCTTTATAACCTGCTGCGGTTATAGCTATCATCACCGTTTCAATAGCTTCTTCATTACTTTGAATGTTTGGGGCGAACCCTCCTTCATCTCCTACATTGGTGCTGTATCCTTTTTTCTTTAATACTGTTTTTAAGGTATGAAAAATATCAACGCCCCATTGCAAGCCTTCACTAAATGATGATGCTCCAACTGGCATAACCATAAATTCTTGAAAATCTATTTTATTATCAGCATGTGAGCCACCATTTAAAATATTCATCATAGGTATTGGCAAAACATTTGCATTGGTACCGCCAATATATCTATATAATGGAAGATTAGCTTCCAAGGCTGCCGCTTTAGCTACCGCCATGCTTATTGCTAGTATGGCATTTGCTCCTAATTTCTCTTTATTGTGTGTTCCATCAAGCGAAATCATCATGGCATCAATACCCGTTTGATCTGCCACATCCCATCCCAATAAATTATCCGCAAGAATGGTATTGATATTTTTTACCGCCTTAAGTACGCCTTTACCCCCATATAATTTTTTATTGCCATCACGTAACTCCACAGCTTCATGAATTCCAGTACTTGCTCCACTAGGTACAGCTGCACGGCCTAAATGTTCATTTTCGGTTAAAACATCTACTTCTACGGTAGGGTTACCCCGGCTATCTAAAATCTGACGGGCATAAATGGAGGCGATATAGCTCATATTTATATATATTTTTTATTTTTTTACTCAGCAAAATGCACTAGGTACATGGGTTTAATTAGTTTATTTATTGTTCAATAGTTAATCTTCTAAATATATCTTCTAAACTTCCAGCCGTTTCACTTTGTAAAGAAATAATGTTAAGATTTTTACGTAGCATAATTTCTATCAACTTTCTTTTTAAACGATCTGCATCATCAGTAATAAATAACCAAGTGTTTGCATTAAGTTGTTTAATATTATCAATTCCATCAAAAATATCTTTCTTAACAATTTCCTTTATTTCTAATCTTAATTCATTAAAATGATTTTTACCAATCAAATTACTAAGTTTATCGTCGGCTACAATTACACCTTTGTTTATAATAATTACCCGATCGCAAATTGCCTGTACTTCCTGTAATATATGGGAGGAGAATAAGACCGTTTTATTTTTTCCTAATTTTTTTATTAGCTCTCTTATTTCAATAATCTGGTTGGGGTCAAGACCACTAGTGGGCTCGTCTAAAATTAAAACCTCGGGGTCGTGAACAAGAGCTGCTGCTAAACCTATCCGTTGTTTATAGCCCTTGCTTAGCTGCCTAATTTTTTTATTAGCTTCTACAGTTAATCCAACTATTTTTAAAACTTCTTCTATCTTTTCTTTTTTATTTTTTATAGTATGTACTTGGGTTATAAAGTCAATATACTCTCTTACATACATATCATAATATAATGGATTAGCTTCGGGCAAATAGCCGATCTTTTTTTTAGTGTTGCTATTTTTTGAATGTACAGTAATGCCACAAACACTTGCTGTGCCTATACTTGCAGGCAAATAACCAGTAATAATTTTCATAGTGGTTGATTTTCCTGCACCATTTGGTCCCAAAAAACCAACAACTTCTCCCTTATTTATTGTAAAAGAAATACCATCAACTGCTTTTTGCGCATCGTAAATTTTGGTAAGATTATTTACTATTATTGACATGTTATTATTATGCTGTAAAAGTAAAAAAAAGTACTAGATTTATTAAACTAGCTTTTTTAATACATTTATTTTTTTTCGTCGCTATTATTGTTCAAATTTTGATCTGGTTTTTGCTGCCCCGCTTGTCCTACTCCTCTTGTAGGTCTATTTCGGTTATTGTTTTGTGCCTGCTGTCTGTTAAAAGTATTATTGAATTTTCTATTACTGTTTGGTTGATTAGATCCTGTACCTTGTTGCGACTGGTTGCTCCCGCCAAGATTTTGTTGATTGCGATTTTGACCAAATTGTCCCTGTTGTGGTGATTCCCCTTGACCTACAGAACGATTTTGTCTTTGTCTGCTACCCTGTTGATTTGATCCTCTTTCCTGATCTCTTCTTTTTCTACTTGTTTTTTCAAGGCTCTTTAAACTTATCTGTCCAACCACATCAGCATAAGTAGGTTCAATTTCTTTTGGTTTATTACTCAGCACTTCTACAGGTTCTAAATCTTCTGGACGAATACCTTGTTTATTTAATTCTTTAATTTTTTTAACCCGCTCAATTGTTAATGGATACTGCTTATTACTATCGGGCATAGTATACCACATTAGGTTGCGAAAAATATCTTTCTTAACCAAAAATGCTCGGCTTTTTGCCATTTCTATTATATCTGCGTCCGTAGGAAAAAATTGTAGGGCATCCATATACGTATCTAGTTCGTAATTTAAACAGCATTTTAATCGACCGCATTGGCCACTTAATTTTGTTTGATTTATGCTTAAATTTTGATAACGTGCTGCATTAGTGTTTACACTTTTAAAATCGGTAAGCCAACTGCTACAGCAAAGTTCTCGACCACAGCTACCTATGCCTCCTACTTTTCCAGCCTCTTGTCGGGCACCTATCTGGCGCATTTCTACTTTTACTTTAAATTCGCCGGCATATAATTTTATTAACTCTCTAAAATCAACACGTTCATCAGCTATATAAAAAAAAGTAGCTTTTCTACCATCTGCTTGTAGTTCCACTTCCGCCATTTTTAGCTCTAATTTTAGCTGACGGGCCATGGCACGGCTGCGAATTAAAACCTGTGCTTCCCGCGCTTTTGATTCCCGCATTTTAGTAATATCAGTTTCAGTTGCACGGCGTAAAACCTTTTTTATCTCCGGACTTTTTTCATCAATTCTATGCTTTTTCATCTGTAAACGAACTAGCTCACCTGTTATATTTACCATCCCTACATCAAAACCACTCACTCCTTCTACAGCAATCGTATCTCCCTTTTCGTAGTAATGTAATGTAGTATTTCTAAAAAATTCTTTTCGGCTACCATTGTTAAAACTCACTTCTATTACCCTGCAACCGCTTTCGGGGTCGCTAAAAGGTAAATTGGCCAACCAGTCATGCACATTCATGCGGTTACAACCACCGCTTGAGCAACTACCATGGCTCTGGCAGCCACTAGGTACCCCGTCTTTAGAATTTGTTCCGCAACCTCCACTTCCACATCCCATATAATATTAATTAAATTATTAAGAAAAAATCAAGAAGAGATTTTTTAAAATCAGAGAGAGCATTACTATTAAACTTTAGTGGCGTCGCACCTTTTACTATACATCTTTATTTGGCAGATTAAAGTATAAATTTAGAATGCCAATGAAAGAATTTCGACGCAATCCAGATAGTTATCCAGATTTATTATTGTTGAAAAAGCGGGTATCAAAATATGTAATACGCAAATGTCAACGCTTAATTAGTAATTAATAACTCCCTACAGTCCTCTTCCTCAGTTAATCAAAATTAACGATTTGTTGTTAATAATACGATATATCCTGATGGAAAGTGCATGAAAGAGCATTTTAGCATTGGCATTTCGCTCAATATAATAGCTAGCCTTATCTAATTCATTAATAATAGCTTCTTGCTGCCCTAGATTACATAGTTTGTTTAAACGTAGGGCAAAATCTTGTTCGTTATTATATAATAATTGCCCTTCTTTAGTGTTTATTACCCTTCCTCTAATAGCCTGCTCCAATAGATGAATAAAATATTTGAGAAACTGTTTTTGTTTTTCTCTACCCAATTTAGCAGTCTCTTCAATCCATTTTACCTGGGCTACAGGACCTGTTTTAATTATGGCATTTAACCACTCTCTAAGCATAAGTTCCCAATCATCATCGGCATGTTGTAATAATTGTAGGGCTTCTCTGTAATTGCCTTCGGCAACAGCAGCAATTTGCTGCGCTTTTTCAATTTTTACTCCCGCGCTCAATTCTAATGCAGTTTCAATTTCTATATTACTAAGCGAGGATATTTTAACTAATTGGGTTCGAGATAAAATGGTTGGTAGAATTAATTCTTCCTTTTCAGCAACCAAAATAAAAAGGGTATTTGCGGGAGGCTCTTCAATCAGTTTTAATAATTTGTTCCCTTCCTTGCCTAAAAATTCTGGCATCCACATAATCAAAATTTTATATTCACTTTCAAAACTTTTTAGATTTAGTTTTCGTATAATATCTTTACACTCTTGAGCGGTAATATTGCCCTGTTTATTTTCGGCACCAATAAATTGTAACCAGTCGTAAATATTGCCGTAAGGATTTTCATTAATAAACGCGCGCCACTCTTTTATAAAATCGGTACTAACAGATTTTTCTCCTTGTTTTTTTGTAACTATTGGGTACGAAAAATGTATATCTGGGTGTACGAATTCGGCGGCTTTTTTACAGGCAGGGCAAATGCCACAGCTATCTTTATTCGCTGTTTTTTTTTCGTTATTTATTGGTAAATATTCTTCAAAAAATGATGGCTCATCTACTGTCATTTTGTTTTTACTGTTCGCCGATTGACAAACAATGTATTGGGCAAATGCGAATGCTAGTTGTAAAGTGCCACTTCCTTCTTTTCCTAAAAATAATAAAGCATGGCTAAGCCGATTGTGCTGTACCATTTGTGTCAATTGCTCTTTTATTTCTTTTTGACCGATGATAGATTGAAATTGCATATATTCAAATATAGTTCAACTGCGCTAAGTTAATACCCAAAAACTATGCATCAATCAAGGATATAGAAAGAATGATAAAATTAGCGATGAATTTGTAGTTTACTTATAATCTCCTCGCTCATCGGCTTTACTTTACTCTTAAAATGAGCCACAAGTTTACCATTTTCATCTATTAAAAATTTATTAAAATTCCAGGATACTTTTGCATTCATTACACCGTTTTCACTTTTATTACAAAGCCAGTTGTAAATGGCTGCCCTATCTTTTCCTTTTACAGAAATTTTGGCTGCCATAGGGAATGAAACACCATAATTGTTTTTGCAGAATTCAGCTATATGCTTGTTGCTTTTAAGCTCTTGAAAAAAAAAGTCATTTGCAGGAAAACCAATAATCACCAAATGATCTTTGTATTTTTTATATAGCATTTCTAAATCTTCGTATTGAGGTGTAAATCCACATTTTGATGCAGTATTTACAATTAATATTTTTTTTCCTTTAAAATCAGCAAAGTTAATACTGCCGGCATTTATTGAGGCCACATTAAAATCATAAATGGTTTTATGCTGAACCGAAACTTTTCGTTTTGAAAATAAACTATTCCAAAAAAATAGGATGGAAAATAATGCTAATTTTATCATTAGTATGCTTTAAAATGGTTCAGGAGTATTAAAAATTATTCGTTATTTCAGCACTCATTGGCGTAACCTTACTAGGAAAATAAGTTAAAAGATTTCCTTTTTCATCGAGTAAAAATTTTCCGAAATTCCATTTTACTTCAACATCTAAAACACCATTTTGTGTTTTGTTACATAACCATTGATAAATAGGTGCCATATCTTTACCTTTCACAGAAATTTTGGCAGCCATAGGGAAGCTAACCTCATATTTTTTTTTACAGAATTCTTTTATCTCAGCGTTGGTTCCGGGCTCTTGTGCACCAAAATTATTAGCCGGAAAACCAACAATTATCAGCTTGTCTTTATACGTGTCATAGCATTTTTGTAATTCTTCATACTGCGAGGTGTAACCGCATTTACTGGCGGTGTTTACGATCAGTATTTTTTTACCTTTAAATGTAGCAAAATCAATAGTACCTCCCTCTAGTCCATCCACTTTAAAATCGTAAATGGATTTAACTGTAATGTTGGTTTTTGTTTTCGGCGTATAGGTATTTACATTTTTGTTTGCTTGAATAGTGAGGGTGATTAGGATTGAACTAATAGCTACTAATTTTATCATTAAATAATTTTATCTTTATTAACAGAGTATTCTAGTTATTGTTCAATTGATTATTGTAAATAAAATCGAATTTTAAGGTATCGGCTGTAATGCTTAATAGAGCAAATTGACTGGTAACGAAAGAATCTTTTTTACAGGAACTTATTATTAGTATGCAATAACTAATGGATAATAGGCAATAACTAATACTAAATCT